>Ga0082212_10006193_pt1 | contig 16135 bp, 17 predicted proteins | sample TergutNt197P3_FD_71548 | JGI IMG/M metagenome (GOLD analysis project Ga0082212, IMG submission 71548) | Neocapritermes taracua P3 segment gut microbial communities from Petit-Saut dam, French Guiana - Nt197 P3 | ecosystem: Host-associated > Arthropoda: Insects > Digestive system > Gut ... | reverse complement strand
ACAACAGAGTTAGCCTCATTTCTGCAAACACTGGATGCTCCGCCATCGGCAACATCACGTGTGCTCAAGGCTGTCTATCGAGATTGCGTTAATTCTCTGGATGATGCCATGGAACTTTCTGCTGCGCTTAGGTCCAAGTTGGCGCAAGAGGCTGTTATTGATGTGCCGCAACAGCTGGATGAGCGCATTTCAGTAGATGGGATGACGCGCAAAATCCTCTTTAAGCTTGCGGACGGGCACACAATTGAGGCGGCTTTGATGCTTTCGCATACCAGTGCCGGTCGCAAACATTGTACCGTTTGCGTTTCATCTCAGGTTGGTTGTGCTATAGGTTGCCCTTTCTGCGCTACGGGCATGCAGGGTTTTGTGCGTAACCTTAGCACCTGCGAAATTATGGGGCAGGTGTTGTTCTTCGCACGCCGCCTGCATTCAGCGCAGGAGGCATGTAAGCTGACCAATGTAGTATTCATGGGCATGGGTGAGCCTCTGTCGAATTACGATAATGTCTGCCGTGCGGTATCTATCCTTAGCGCCTCACATGGGCTTGGCCTTAGTGCTCACAAAATCATGTTATCCAGTGCCGGACTGGTCCCGCAGATAAGGCGTATATCCCGTGATAATTTACCATTGGAGCTGGCAGTGTCACTACATGCTGCAAGCGATGAGTTGCGTAGCCGTTTGGTTCCGCTCAACCGCAAATATCCCATTGCGGAACTGCTTAAGGCTTGCCGCGAGTATGCTGACACTACAGGGCGGCTTGTTTATTTTGAGTATGCAATGTTCTCAGGAATAAATGATTCTACTGTGCATGCCGATGCGCTGTTGAAACTGCTGCAGGGATTTCCCTGTGCCGTGAATTTGATTTTGGGCAACACGACCGATTCGCTGGATTATAAGCCGTCGTCACGTGAGCAGGCGCTGGTATTTCAGAAGCGCTTAATAGCCGGAGGTGTGCGCGTTATGCTGCGTGTGTCGCGCGGTGCAGATATTGATGCAGGCTGCGGGCAGCTTAGAAGCCGCTATCTTAAATCTTAGGCGACTTTCATATGGCAAATTCAATGCGTTTGCATATCACAAAGGGTATTGCGGCACCTGTTTCAATGGTGTAATATATCCCGTATGACCGAAAGCCTCTATGATAGTTATCATCGCCAGATTGACTACATGCGCATATCTGTCACAGACCGCTGTAATCTGCGCTGTATTTACTGTAACGCTTCCACAAGGCAGCATCTTTCGCATGATGATATCCTGCGATACGAGGAAATTTCCCGTGTTGTGCGTATCGCGGCCAAGCTGGGCGTGCATAGCATACGCCTTACGGGTGGTGAGCCGACTGTTCGCCCGCGTGTGGCTGAGTTGGTTAGTATGCTGCGTGGAATTGCCGGCATAAAAGATATCTCCATGACTACAAACGCCGTGAATTTGACAGAAATGGCACAGCCGTTAAAACGGGCAGGACTGGATCGCGTTAACATCTCATTGGATACTTTCCGTCCTGAGCGTTTTGCTGCCATGTGCGGCGTCGGGAGGCTGGATGACGTGCTGCTTGGTATTGAGGCAGCACGCAAAGCCGGGTTAAATCCGGTTAAAACCAATACTGTTGTGCTGCGGGGAATAAACGATGACGAGGTGGTTGACTTTGCCCGCAAGAGTGTAACTGACGCATGGAACGTGCGTTTTATCGAAGAGATGCCGCTTGTGGATAATCCCAATGGATATAAGCTGGTTTCCGTCAGGGAGATTAAGGAGATAATTGAGCGCGAGATGGGCCCAATGCAGCCATATGACTGTCCGTCAGGCGGTCATGGTCCGGCTAGGTATTATCATCTTGGCGGCGGTGGCGGCACAATCGGTCTTATTGGTCCGGTGACGGATTGTTTTTGTGATACGTGTAACCGCTTCCGCCTTACCGCCGATGGTAAGTTGCGCCCGTGTTTGTTGCGTGAGGATGAAGTGGATTTGAAGTCTGCCTTGCGTGCTGAGGCATCTGATGAGGAAATTGAAGCCCTTATGCTTCGGGCGGTTGCGATGAAACAGGAAAAACATCAGCTGGACGAGCATATTGTGCCACACGGGCGTAATATGCGCCAGATTGGTGGATAGGGAATGCATACAATGCAGAAAGAGGTGTCTTATGCTTGATCTGACCCATGTAAACGAGGCCGGTGAGGCACGGATGGTTGATGTCGGTGCCAAGGATGATACCGAACGCGAGGCTGTGGCCAGCGGCGGCGTACGCATGAGGGCGCAGACTCAGTCTGCAATCCGTCAAATGGGTATAAAGAAGGGCGACGTGCTTGCAGTGGCGCGTGTGGCAGGGATTATGGCGGCCAAGAAAACCCCGGAACTTATCCCTTTGTGTCATACGCTTCTTATCACCGAGGTTGCCATAGATTTTGATTTTGTAGGTGATGACTTTATTAAGGTTACCTCCAAAGCAAAGTGTACCGGCAAGACCGGGGTGGAGATGGAGGCGCTCACTGCTGTTTCTGTTGCCTGTCTAACTATTTATGATATGTGCAAGGCCATTGACCGCGGCATGGTTATTGAGAGCATACAACTGGAAAAAAAGAGCGGCGGTAAAAGCGGCACTTTTATTAGACAAAAGGGGGAAAGCTAATGGCTCGAATTGCGGCTGTTTGTATCAGTGAACAAAAAGGAACAAAAAAACACGACGTTCGTGAAGGAGTTTTGAAAGAGGATTACGGGCTGGTCGGAGACTCTCATGCCAAGGATGGCAACCACCGCCAGCTTAGTCTGCTTTCCATGACCAGTGTTGAGAAGATGCGTAAGATGGGTGTGGATGTCGGTCCGGGTGATTTTGCAGAAAATCTGACTGTTGAGGGCGAGGAACTTGTGCTGTACGAGTTGCCCATCGGACAGCGCCTTTGCGTCGGCAAGGATATTGTTTTAGAGGTAACGCAAATAGGCAAAACATGCCATGACCGCTGTGAAATATTTAAGCAGGTGGGAACCTGTGTCATGCCTGTTGAGGGCATATTCACCCGCGTTATCAAAGGCGGCACTGTGAAAGCAGGGGATAGTGTCAGCCTGTGTGATACATCTACTGCCTCGTGCTGTAATTGCCGGCCTAAGCCCTAGGATTAAACTGCCGTGCAACTGGCGCGGCTAATGCGTGATTTTGTGGTTGCCCAAGCAGCTGTGAGCACCTGTTTTACCTTGTCCCGTCGCGGTTGATACACTTGTCTGGATGCAGGGTGTGCTTATCTGGAGGCTTCCCTCACCATGTGACCTATTTCAGGCAGAATTATTTTTTCAAGAGCTAGGCTGACTGCTTTAAGCGAGCCTGGCAGGCATATTATGATTTTACCCAACGCTACCCCGGCACAGGCACGGCTTAGTATGCTGCCGGTATTGATTTCCTGAAATGTGAGATAGCGAAACAACTCACCGAACCCGTCAAGTTTTTTCTCAAGCAACGGCATCACGGTTTCAATCGTCAGATCCATTTTTGATGCACCTGTTCCGCCGCTGGTTATGATAACCTGAGTTTCGGCCGAGTGCAGCAACTCTCCAAGTTTATTGCGTATGGCAAGGGCGTCATTCTTAAGCATGCTGAAATCGGATACTTGGTGTCCTGCTGCGCTTAGCCTTTCAGTTAACAGCTTGCCGGACTCATCCGTTTTTTCGGTACGCGAGTCAGATATGATGACAACGGCGCAGGTGACACTTTGCAGCGCAAGATGTTTGTGGTCTTCGTATCCCATATTTTTGCTCCTGTGGAAAATATCACTAACATTATAAGCATCATTTGGCACGTGTGCAATTGAATTTTGTGATGCTGTTGGGGTATCATTCCGGATATATGTGATAGGATGCAATGATATGTTCAAAAAGATGCTGGTACCGCTGGATGTTTCCGAACTTTCGGAAGTTACTTTCAAATACGTCAGAGAATTGGCCGGGCGTTTTAGCGCATTGGAAGTTGTTCTGCTGCATGTTTGCAGCGATAAGTCTACGGCAGGATTGCATGGTGCCTATGTTGAGAACGCCGCCAACAAAATACGCGAAGACGCGCGCAAAATGCAGGGTGGCACTGACGTGAATGTTCGCGGTGAATTGCTCAAAGGCAACCCCACGGATGAGATTTTACGCTACGCCACAGGCAATGATGTAGACCTTATACTCATGGCGACACACGGGCGTTCCGGTATCAGCCGTTGGGCTATGGGCAGTGTGGCATACAAAATCCTGCGGCTGTCGGATATACCTGTGTTACTTGTGCGCGCCGGCATTGAGAATGCCATTATTCTTGACCAGCTTCCCGAGCGGCGCCTGCTGATTGCGCTGGATGGCACGCGTTCGGCAGAGTCGATTTTGACGCATGTTGAGGCATTGGCGGCGCAGTGGGGCAAAGATGCCGTGCAGATTATTTTGCTCCGCGTTTGTGAGCCGGCTGAGGTTTCGTCGGATTATCCGTCGGATAAGGCCGAAAGCTGGGAGATGCGTGTTGAGCAGGAGAATCTCAAGATTAAGCTTGAGGCAGGCTCTTATTTGGCTGGTATTGAGAAACGCTTCAAAGAGGCTGGTTTTAAGGTGTGCAGTGAGCTTCCTTTTGGCAGACCGGCACAGGAAATTTTGCGGGCATCGCTGGACAACAGAGCCAATCTCATTGCTATGGTACTTCACGGACGTTCAGGCATTAGCCGCTGGGCTTATGGTAATACGGCAGAAGAGGTTATGCTTGGTGCCCGTATACCCATAATGCTGGTTCGCCCGTAATACTGGTTAAGACGTCATAAAATAAGAGCGGCCCGTGCAGTTCGTGCACGGGCCGCTCTTTGAGTATTGTTGGTATTAGACCTGAGAGTCAACTCTCTTGCGGAATGGAATAAGGCGGGACCATTCCTTGTTTTCCCATATGACAAGAATCTGGCTTGCATTAAATATTGAACTGTATGTACCGGTGATGCAGCCGATGATTAACACCAGCGTGAAATAGCGGATGGTTGCCCCACCAAGGATGAAGAGAGCCAGCAGCACGAAAATCAAGGTGATAGGTGTAATGATTGAGCGCGTCAGTGTTTGCAGTATGCTGGCGTTTACGACATTTTCAAACTTACCGCTGCTGCGCAGCATGTTCTCGCGGATACGGTCGAACACCACGATGGTGTCATGTACGCTGTAGCCTACCACTGTTAACATGCCTGTGATGAAAAGGGCATCAATTTCAACGCCGGCAGCCCATCCTAGTATTGAGAAAATACCGGTTACCACAAGCACGTTGTGTACAAGAGCGATGATGGCACAAATGCCCCAACGGAATGGCTTGGGCATTCTGCGGAAAGCAAAGGTGATATAAAGCATGATACCGACTGATGCACTAATGACGGCAATAATGGCGTTGCGTACTGTTTCCGCCGCAACAGTCTGTGATACGGTTGCGAATTCTTTTTGGTCGGTAACTGTGTCAAGGCTTCCATCCAGAGCACTTATCAACAGGCTGTTCTGCTCGTTGTTTATTTGCTCCATGCGTACTATGAAATCATTGTCGCTGGTGTGCTGGATTACAGTGTTGCTGTAGCCCATATCAGCCAGCGCAGTGCGCAGCTGTGTTTCATTTACCTCGGTGCTGAACGCGAGGGTCATGGTAGTGCCGCTGCGGAACTCAATCCCCGGCTTCAGCCCGGCTACAGCCAGCGAAATAATGCACGGGATGACAATAATCGTTGAAAAGAGTAAGAACCAAAATCTCTTGCCTACAAAATCAAACATTTTTCTTGACCTCATGAATGGATAAGCCTTTTATGAAACCTTCGCCGATGAGAATATCGATGAAAGTACGCGTGATAAGCACGGCACTGAACATACTTACTAAAACACCGATAAACAGTGTCAGGGCAAAGCCCCTAACCATGTAAGCGCCGAAGGCATTGCCGAACCAATAAAGGATAGCGCATGTGATGAACGTGGAAATGTTACTGTCGCGAATGGAAGGCCATGCGCGGCGGAAAGCTTCGCTTATGGCACTGTGCAGGCTGCGACCCGAGCGCAACTCCTCCTTGAGCCGCTCAAAAATGAGCACATTGGCATCGACGGCCATTCCTATCGAAATGACGAAACCGGCGATGCTGGGCATGGTAATGGTGACCGGCAGGAGTTTATAGATGGCAAGCACAATAACGCTGTAAATAAGCAGCGCGAAAGCGGCGATTGCGCCGGGAATGCCGTAGTAGAAAATCATGAACGCGACTATTATACCTACGCCGATGGCACCGGCGACGAGGCTCTTGTTGAGCGAGTCGGCACCAAGCGTGGCATCTACCTTTGTCTGTTGTACAATGGTCAAAGGCACGTCAAGAGAGCCGGAGTTAAGCTTGATTGCAAGATTGGTACATTCCGGTGCTGTCATGCCTGAAATAGTACCTGTAGATGAAATTGTGGCTTGTACAGTGGCCTCCGAAATCTTTTCGCCGTCCAAAAATATGGCGATGGATTTGCCAAGATTGCGGTTTGAGCCGGTGATTTCCTCGAAAAGTTTGGCACCTTCGTCATTCCATTCAAAAACAACGACAGGTTTATTTGTGTTTGGGTCAAGACCGACACGTGCGCTTTTGAGGTATTTGCCGGTGAGTTCGGTTGTGCCGTCGTTGCCTACTGCTACGAACCACTGCTTACCTGCAGCATCAGTGCGGATGGAGGACCCCATCCCGTCTGTTTCACAGATTTCAAGTATAGCGACGCTGCCGAGAATGCCGATGGCCTCTTCTGTATCCTTGACGCCCGGAAGTTCCACCAATATTCTGTCATCGGCATATTTTTGAATGATGGGTTCGGTGCTGTAGGTGTTGGCACGGCGCGAGATTTTGTCCAGCAGTGATGCCATTACCTCATCGTTTGACAAAGAGTCGTCTTTCTTGGATAAGTCGGCTTCATATACAAGACGCGTCCCGCCTTTGATATCCAAGCCAAACTGAAATCCTGTTTTCCCAAGTCTGGTGCTATCGGTGGGCAGAATGACCCACAGCGACAACCCCATCAATGCCAAAATAAGTATGAGGAATAAGTTGTTCCTTTTCATTACATTTCAACCTTCGGCTTTACACAAATTGGCTAATTATAGTGCTAAAGCTAAAAAAAGTATAGGCAGATATGCGTAGCCTTGTTTTGACCTGTACTCATTCTTAAGTTTAGAATAAAATGGTGCAATCGCGCAAGGTTGTATTTATGGCGGTGTAAAAGTATGAAAATTGACCAATTGCTTAAAGAAAGAGGAAGTAGTCTTTCCTTTGAGTTTTTTTCACCAAAGGACGAACGTGGTGAGGAAACTCTGTTTTCGACTATCCAAATGCTGGTGCATTATAGTCCGTCTTTTGTTTCTGTGACATACGGCGCCGGCGGTGGTACGTCCAAGAATACCACGTATGTGGTTGAGCGTATCATTCAAGAAACCTCACTTAATACCATGCCGCATATAACATGCATAAATCAAAGCCGTGAAAGCCTTGAGGCTATACTCTATGGTTATAAGGCGCTGGGTGTGGATAATATCATGGCTTTGCGGGGCGACCCGCCGCTGGACCAAGACGGGCATCCAATTATGCCCAAATCGCGCTATTACGCCCGCGACCTTGTGCGTTTGATACGCCCGCTTGGAGGTTATTCCATCGGCGTGGCAGTTTATCCCGAAGGACATATGGATACGCCGAATTTGGAGGAGGATATTCTACTGACCAAAGAAAAAATAGATGCAGGGGCCGACTTTGGTATAACACAGATGTTTTTTGACAACAATTTCTTTTATGCTTTTATGGAGCGCGCCAGGCGTGTTGGTGTCAATATCCCGATAATTGCGGCTATTATGCCCATTGGTGATATTGCGCGTATGCGCGCTTTCTGCCAGCGTTGCGGCGCGTCACTTCCGGACGCTTACGTTAAGCGTTTTGGCGACAACGCCTCCAAGGCGGATGCGCTAGAGATTGGAATTGAGTTGGCTTGTAAACAGGTGGAGGACCTTATGCATAACGGCATCCGCAACTTTCACTTTTATACGCTCAACCGCGGAGAGGCTGTCGCGCGCATCATAGAAAACCTAGGGTTGCAAAAGCTGGGAATCACACAATAGTGCGTTTGGACACAAAACAAAAACAGGCAGAACATCACCCCTGCCTGTTTCATTTTTGCTGCAACAGATGTCGTTAGGACATTTAGTTGTTGTACTGGGTGATTAAATGTCTACTTATTGTGACGATAGTGGATGTTCCATTTCAAACATAACTGATCCACATAGCTTCTTAACTCCGGAGAAGCCTTGTATAGGTCTGCCAAGAAGCCGTGCATTAGCTCGCCGCCGCTCATTCCGGCTGTTGGCTCATCTGGACCAGGCAGGTTAACGAAAACGATTTCACTCATTACTTTTTGATAATCAATAGCACCACCCACGTGTCAAATCCTCCTAAAGCTTATTTTGCAGCCATTGTAGCAAACCGCTGAAAATTTTGCACATTCTTGCGTTTCAGATGATGTTATCGTAAAATTTAGGCGCTATCTGCTGGCGGGTGTAACTCAGCGGTAGAGTGCTTGCTTCCCAAGCAAGACGTCGCGGGTTCGAATCCCGTCACCCGCTCCACAAAGCTGAAAGTAGCTTGCAGGCTATTAAAATAGAATTTTGTGGCAAGAAGGCAGCTGCCAAAGTATTATATTAACAACGTCCAATAGCGCATAACATAGGCGCTGTTTTAGAGGTAAAATGATTATTGACTTTCATGCACATGTTTTTCCTGATGATTTGGCTCCAAGAGCGGTTGAGGCACTCTCCTCATGCATTGATAATCTCTACCCGCCTGTGAGCGATGGCACGCTTTCGGGCTTGCTGCATAATATGGATAAATGGGGTATAGATATTTCTGTAACGCAGCCTGTGATAACCAAGCAGTCGCAGTTTAGAAAGGCTAATGAATGGGCTGCTGCTACATGCTCCGACAGAATTGTAGCTTTTGGAGGGGTTTTCCCGCATACGGATGATTACAAGCGGGATATTGATTTTGTTGTCGGTTTGGGCTTGAAAGGACTTAAATTCCATGCGGAGTATCAGGACTTTCTAGTGGATGACCCACATATGCTCAAAATATACGATTATGCCCTGAGTAAAGGTTTAATACTACTGCATCATGCGGGATTCGATCCGGCTTTTCCGCCCCCGTTTCGCAGTTCACCGCAGCGCTTTGCCAAAATGGCGCAGACTATGCAAGGCGGGACAATTGTGTTGGCTCATATGGGAGGGCATGACCAATGGGATGACGTGGAAAAATATTTGGCTGGAAGTGCGGTGTATCTGGATACGTCGATGGGATTTGCCTATTTCCCGCATGAGCAGTTTTTGCGCATTGTGCAAAAGCATGGTGCGGATAAAATCTTATTCGCGTCTGACGCCCCTTGGAGCAATGCAAAGAGTGAGATTGAACAGTTAATGGCGCAGCCTCTTTCTGACAGTGAAAAAGCTGCCATACTTGGCGGCAATGCCAAACGCATACTGAACATGTGATATGAAGCATGCCTGAAAACAGCGTTTTGGCTGCAAAGAGTATGCACAATATTTAGGCAATTTTGCACGTAATTCAACATACCAAACGTAACAACTCGCGACATTTTCATATGCCATTGGTATAATATAATTGGGGTAGGCTAGAGACGGGGATAATCCCCATTCTAAGCCTAAAATTTCGATAATAATTAAATCTTAAACAAAGGAGAGAATACTATGGGTTTGCTGAAAGCGGGAACTGGTGCAATAGGTGGCGTACTGGCTGACCAATGGAAGGAGTTTTTCTATTGTGAAGCCATTGATGTCAATGTTCTAGCTGTTAAAGGGCGTAAACGCGAAGACAAGCGCTCTTCCAATACCAAAGGTACGGATAACATTATCTCAAGCGGGTCCATCGTGGCTGTGGCTGACGGACAGGCTATGGCGATTGTTGATCAGGGTAAAATTGTGGAATTCTGTGCCGAGCCTGGAGAGTTTAAATATGATGCATCGTCTGAGGCGAGCATATTTAACGGCAAGCTTGGCTCAAGCATAAAACAAACATTTGTTAATATCGGCAAGCGTTTCACCTTTGGCGGACAGCCGGGTAAGGACCAGCGCATTTACTACTTCAATCTCAAGGAGATTGTAGGCAACAAGTATGGAACTCCCAATCCGGTGCCTTTCCGTGTCGTGGATAATAATATCGGACTGGATGTGGACATTGCCATACGCTGCAACGGCGAATACTCATATAAGCTGACCGATCCCATATTGTTTTATACCAATGTATGTGGCAATGTGGAGTTGGCCTATCGCAGGGACAGCATAGATAGTATGCTAAAATCCGAGCTTTTGACAGCATTGCAGCCGGCTTTCGCCAAGATTAGTTCCATGGGGATACGCTACAGCGCCCTTCCGGGACATACGACTGAGTTGGCAGAGGCTTTGAACGAGGTTTTGTCAAAGAAGTGGACCGAGCTCAGAGGTCTTTCCATCGCCTCTTTCGGTGTTAACAGTGTAACAGCTTCACCGGAGGACGAGAATATGATAAAAGACCTGCAGCGCACGGCTGTTATGCGCAACGCAGGCATGGCCGGTGCCACACTTGTTACGGCGCAGGCAGATGCCATGAAAGCGGCGGCCGGGAATGAGGGTGGTGCGTTCATGGGTTTCCTTGGCATGAATGCGGCGATGAATGCCGGCTCGAATGCAGGAAGCTTCTTCAATATGGATGCCCAGCAAAAAGAGCAGGCAGCACAACAGCAGGCTCAGCAACAAGTTCAGCAGGCTGCGGCTGGCGTTTGGAAATGTGAGTGCGGGGCCTCTGCCAGCGGAAAATTCTGCAATGAGTGCGGCAAGTCCAAACCGGCATCGGATACGTGGACTTGTGTGTGTGGAGCCGAGGTCAAGGGCAAGTTCTGCAATGAGTGCGGCAAACCGAAACCCGCAAGCGACGAATGGACTTGTGAGTGCGGCGTGGCGAACAAAGGCGGCAAGTTCTGCGGCGGCTGTGGAAAACCAAAAAGTACAATGTAAAAATTATTTTTGTACGGCATGGCAAAGAAAAGCTTGTGAATGATTACATATAAGAATAAGAAGGAGTAATAATGGCTGATGTATTAGCGTATAAGTGCCCCAACTGTGGTGCACCGATTAACTTTGATTCAACGTCGCAGATGATGAAATGCAGTTCCTGCGGCACCGAGATGGATACGGCGGCTTTTCAGGCTTATGACGCTGCTTTAAGGCAGGCAGAAGCGCCGCAGGATGAGGTCGTGTGGAAAGATGGCGACATAAGTTTGTGGAAGGACGACTCAATAAGCGCTCTGATGTGCAAGTCCTGCGGCGGCGAAATTGTTGTCGAAAAAACGACTGTGGCTACAGAGTGCCCGTACTGCGGCAATGCGGCGGTCGCCCCAAAGCAGGTTTCCGATATGTTGCGGCCTGACTTTGTCATACCGTTTAAGCTGGACAAAAACGCGGCCAAGGCGGCGCTTAAGAAATTCTACAACGGCAAACCGTTATTGCCCAAATACTTCAAAGACGACGAGCGCATAAACAAGATTATTGGTGTGTATGTGCCGTTTTGGCTGTATGACTGTGATACGGCAAACAATGCGGTGTACAGCGCTACCAAGACAAGTTCATGGACTGCCGGCAAAACGCATTACACCAAGACGGATTACTATATGGTAAAGCGTTCGGGGAGTATGCGCTTTGAAAAAATCCCGGCCGACGGCTTGGAAAAGATGGATGATGCCGTGATGGATGCCATTGAGCCGTTTGATTATAAGGACCTTACGGACTTCTCCATGGCGTACCTGTCGGGATATTTGGCCGATAAATATGACGTCACGGCTGAGGCGAATCAACCAAGGATTGACAAACGTGTGCGCAGAAGTGTTGAAACAGCGTTGCGCGCCACAGTTCAAGGGTATAGTTCTGTCAGTACGAAAGCGCTGAACGTGCGCATGCACAACGGACAGGTGCACTATGCCCTCTTTCCGGTGTGGATACTCAATACGCACTGGGGAGATGAACTTTATTCGTTTGTGATGAACGGACAAACTGGCAAGCTGGTCGGAGACCTGCCGATTGATAAAAAGAAAGCGGGAATTATTGGTGGTATCGTACTGGTTGCTGTAATGGCCATACTGGTTGCAGTCGGCTTTGCAGCGTCGCTTTCGTCTGGCGTAATGAGCGCTATTGTTGTTGTGGCTGCTATCGGCTCATTAGTTACGGCGCTGACATTTATAAAAGTGTTTTCCAAGAAGAAGCATAGCAAGAAAATGAGGGAGCAGGTGAGCAAATGAAGAGAAGAATAGGGCTTGGGCTGACAACGTGTGTTATGACAGCGGTGCTTTTCCTCATGACCGGTGCGGCTGTATCTGCCGCGGACGGCACGGAAGAGGCGGCTGGTGCCGGCATGATCATCCTTGCAGGGTTACTTGCCGGGCTGCTTGTTGCTCTGATTGTGATAAGAAGCATGGCAGGTAAAATGAATACCGTAAGTAAGCAGGATAGTGCCAAGGGCTACGGGCAAAAGCTTATGCTAACCGAGAAAAGCGATGCTTTCCTTTATAGCAGGACGACTAGCCGTCGCGTGAATAATTAAGGCACTTGTGCAACAGGCATTCGGCGATTATTGTGTTAGATTGAAAAACAGACCGGGAATTAAATAAGACAACACGACCATAATTATGCCGGCGCAGAGGATTCCTAGCGCAATTACAGGGAATGATTTTCTGATTGGAAGATTAAGAGTGGCTGCAATCAGCGAGCCTGTCCATGCGCCGGTTCCCGGAAGCGGTATGGCGACAAATAAGAACAATCCGACCAGCTGATATTTTCTGACTGTGTCGGATTTGGCGATGGCGCGGTTTTCAAGCTTTGTTACAATGGCACCGATGCGCTTAAAACGTTTCAAATAGGCGAAGATCCGGCGGATAAACAGCAGGGTGAATGGCACAGGTAAGATGTTTCCTGCAAAACAGATTGCAAACGCAAGCGCTACAGGTACGCCCCTTATGGCGGCATAAGGCAGCCCGCCCCTGAGCTCAAAAACCGGCAGCATGGAAATAATAAATGCGATAAGCGCGTCTATAAAGAGTTTCATCGGGGTAATTATAACCGCAAAAATAGGCAAGCGCTAGCGTTACAGTGACTGCGCTTTATCTGCAATATGCCAAGCGGGCTACCTTTCCGTTTTACTTAAACCATTTGTAATTTCTCTTTAAGTGCCTCTTGTAAAACACTTGAAAAGCTTAACCCTGCGTTTTCTGCTTTGCGTTTTAGATTACGCGGCAAACTAACATTTGTACGCACGGCTGTAGTATCTAAGTCTTTTCTATAAGCGTCAAAATCTATATCAACATATACTGCAATTTCCCCTTGATTTGTTTTCGGTAAAGAATTAGATGGAACAGGTATAGAACGCCCCATATCTTGTTCAAAAGTTGCCCATGCGCTTATAGCATCTCTGGCCATATATAACGCTTCGGCTATATCTTTTCCTTGCGTGTCTATGCCTAAGTCCGGTACAGACACCATATATCCTACCTCACAAGGGCTTAAAACAATCGGGTACGCTTTCATATGATACTCCTACTTATGACTACTTTAACCCTCTGCGTTTGATAATCTTCTTTGCTAGACACTCGCCAATTTCAGTGTGGTGAGTAATCGGTTCGGACACTTTGCCATTTGTGTATATAGTGTGTCCTCCACAATCACGAGCTTTCCACCACCCATTGTCCAATAACAGTTTTATTAAATCTTTACGCTTCAAGGTAACTCGTATTATACGCAAACTTTGCGCAAGCGTCAACAAGTTTTGGTTGTATCAGTTGCTATCTCTTCCTGCCAATAATTATACCCGCTATAATAGCCAATATATCAACCATACAACCCCCGATATCGACAATTAGATAGTGTGGACAAGAGTTCATACTAATACTTTCAACCATAGTGCAATACAACGGATTTGTACAGCGGTGATAAATGAGTCTGTGTTTTTAGCATAACTGTTGTATAAATTACAATCGTTGTTGTTTCTCTCCCAAGAAGTATTTCGGCTTCAAGGCTTTAAGCACCGAAACCCAATCCGCCGAAAACGGCAACTCCGATAATCCCAAAATAAATACTGCCAGAAATCCTAGATAAACACCCAAAGGGTTATCCTCTAAAGGAACGGTAAAATACCGGAATAAACAGGCAGGAAAGGCGTTTGCGGCACAAACGAACAATCACAACCTAGAGAAAGGAGTTACGAGAACTCAATCACAGCAACTATATCAAAAACAGAAATGGAGCGCAATCACATGTTAGCCACAGCACCAAACACTCCCGAACCCCAAGTCAGACCTCTGCAACTGTCAAAAAGGATTGGCTCCACAACCTACAAAATGAGAGTCCATTTCAGCAGGACAAGCAAGGAAAACATCAACGACAAACTAAAGAACGTGTTGACCATCGCTCATATGCAAGGCAGGGAATTGAGCAGTTGCCATCGGTTCATTTGGGAGTTTCAGCCTCTCAAATGGAGCAGCGTGGTATTCGCACCGACAAAGGAAATCTTAACAGAGCAATTCAAGTTACCAATCTGAAATTGCAGCAGTTGAAAACACGCCTTGTTAAACTGCAACAATGGTTAAAAGAGGAAATGGCAAAGGCTGTATTGCCTACACTGGCTGATATAAGCGGATTGGATAAAAAGCTGGAGGCTATGATTGATAAGCAACTGGACATCAGCGGCAAATTGAAATCTGTTGATAATCGGCTTGAAGTTCTCAGTGAGCATACAAGGCAAGTTGGAATCTTCCTGAAATACAAACCTGTTTATGAGCGATACAAGCAAGAAAACCACCCAACTCATAATGCAGAAATCAGGGCTTATGAAGCAGCGAGTAGTTACCTCAAGGCAGCTTTGAATGGCAAACAAACTTTGCCAACAAAAGCATGGAAAGCGGAGTATTCAAGACTAACTGCTGAACGAAGTGAACTCAGCCAACAATACGTTTCGCTTAAAGATGAGGTTCGAGAAGTTGAGCAGGCTAGAAAGAGCGTTTACGAATTACTGCAAGGTGAGGCGAGAGAACAGAGTGTGCAGACGACACAGGGTTTGAGGCGATAAATCTAAGAAGGATGCAAAACAGGGAACTTCCGGGATTGGAAGTTCCCTGTTTTGAGCAAGTGTGTAGTCACTTCCGCACACTACGCGAGTTATTATAATGCAAAGCGACATAGCCTGATAGGCGCTACTTAAAAGTGTTTACTATTGGTTCAGTGAATTCCCAACTGATAAACTTGAAATTATAATCGTCGTACCACTCCTCTGGGTGCAGTACGACTAAACTTGCTCCTGAACCTTCTCTCAAAAAAGCTTCAGGAGGCCAATATTCGTCTGGTGGTATTGTTAATTCACCCATATAGTACTTAGATTGCCCAACATTGCAGACAATATTTTTTGTGTCGTTGAAAACTTTTAAAATTACCAGGTTGCCTTCTTGCCCGCTAGCTAAATGAGATTTCCATTTACGATACTTGCTACTACTTCCACCCCAACCAAATCCATCAAATTCACATATCACAGTATCCTCCACAACAAATCTTTCGCCAAGTATTTCGTATTCAATCCTGAACGGAAACTCCCCATATGTGATTTCCGGTCGTGGTGGATTTGGTGCTGTGCAGCTACCTATGGCTATTGGTACCCACCAAAAAACAGGTATTAGAATTAAACAGGCAAGCACTGCACACATGGATATTACGATAATGAGTTTTGTGTTCATGGCACTTACTACAACCTCCATGCATTTTTGAATGCGTCCATGTCATGGTTTGCAAATGGATTTACAATCTTTATTGTCGTGAACGTCACCATCGGTAAGTTGATAAAGCCAACCCTAACAGTTGTAATCGTCGGCACCTGTAGAGTAAAGTAAAATTGTGTTTCTATAGGATTTACTCTTCCAACTACTGGTTTGCCAAAAATAGCACTCAAATACTCGCCTTGCACGATGTGATGTGTCATTGTTCGCCTTCCAGCTAACAGGCTCAACCTATAGTTGTTCAGTTTTCCTGATAGGCCATATGCTCCAAAGTTTGTTGGTGCAGGGTTAAACGTAATGCAATTTTTATCTGTGG
>Ga0082212_10006192_pt1 | contig 16138 bp, 14 predicted proteins | sample TergutNt197P3_FD_71548 | JGI IMG/M metagenome (GOLD analysis project Ga0082212, IMG submission 71548) | Neocapritermes taracua P3 segment gut microbial communities from Petit-Saut dam, French Guiana - Nt197 P3 | ecosystem: Host-associated > Arthropoda: Insects > Digestive system > Gut ... | reverse complement strand
TCCATAGGCTACGGGCGGACCTTCAAAACCGGGCGGGATACCAGGGTGGCCGTGCTGCGCGGCGGCTACGCCGAGGGTATTCCGCGCCTGCTTTCCTGGCCGGGGGTCCCGGCCCCCCTGGGGGGCGGGGAAGTGATCCTGGCCGGGCGCAAAGCCCGTATCCTGGGAAGGGTCTGTATGCAAATGCTGGTGGCCGAGGTGCCTCGTTCTCCGGAGGATGGCGGATACCTGCCGGTGCGGCCTGGGGATTGGGGCTGCCTTTTGGGCCGGGCCGGTTTCAGCGGCGGGGGAAAACGCCAGGAGGCCGCGCCTGAAGAGGCCATTACGGCCAGGATGCTGGCGGAGCGGGCCGGGACCATTCCCTATGAGATTTTTTGCTCCTTGGGCAGGAACCGGAAAATTTTTATTTAAAGTCCGCCGCGTTGCTTTCAGGCGGTATAAATGTTAAATGGCCCCATCATGCTTAACCTGGAACAGTTTAAGTCGCTTTGCAGGAGCAAAAAGCGCCAGTTCACGATTAAACGCGGGCGTATGGGGCGGTCGCGTTTTTTTGAAAACCTCTGCCTGGCCGCCTTGTTTTGTCTCTTGTATGCTCTGGGGTTGCGCCGGCTGATTTTCCAACTGCATGATCTGGCCTTGCCCCGGATTATTTACAGCAATATCTATTTTATCGGCGCGGGGGTTCTTTTTCTGATCCTGGCCTTCGGCACTCGTCCGCTCCGGCTTAAACGCCTGCGCGACATAGGTCTGCCTGCCGGGTTGGACTGGCCCTTCTTTTTGCTGCTCATCGGCCACGGACTGGGGCCGATCTTCCATGTGCTGGGCATTCCCTACCTGAGCGCGGTGGAAGTCATCAGCATGCCGCCGGAGGTCCGCGACTGGTTCGGGATTATCTGGCTCATATGGCTGCTGGTGCTTATTCTCGCCCCGGCGAAGAGGCAGCAGGATCTCTTCAGCGGGGCCTGAAAACCGCTGTTCAGCCGCCGCAACCCGCGCAACTGGAGCATCCCCCTTCCCCGCCCTCCAGGGGAACAACGCTTTCCACGATGAAACCCATATAACCGGCGTCAATGGTCACGCCCTGCACCTGGGTGAAGAGATCCTTATCGATGCAGAACTGGAAGCCCTGGGCGTCGAAGGTCTGGTCGTTGCCGCGGGTTTCGTCCAGGGCCAGGGCCAGGTGCGGGCCGGAGCACCCGCCGGAGGTCATGAACACCCGCACCGGGGATTTCTCTTTATCCGTAAAAAAGGCGTCGAGTTCTTTTTTGGCGTTGTCGGTCAATGTAAACATGGGCAACCTCCAGGCCGGAAACAGCCGGAAAAAATATTATGATTGTTTCGTTCCAGAGATAAGGGCGGATCTGAGGATTGTCAAGGATCACAGGCCTGGCCGGCTTGCCAGCAGCGGACGCTTCGGCCGGGGAGAGCGTTTTGCGCGGGAGGGGCTTCTTTCAGGCAGCGCGGCGCGGCCAGCGGGCAGCGCGGGTTAAAGGCGCACCCCGGCGGCCGGCGTAAGGGCAAGGGTACGCTTCCAGGGATTACCGGCAGCCGCGCCCGCCTTTGCCCGGCCCGCGGCTGCGGCCTGGAAGCGATTAACCCCCTGGTATAGGGGTGGGCAGGATCCTCCAGGATCTGCCGGGATGGGCCGCTTTCCACTATTTTGCCGGCGTACATGACCGCCATCTCTTCCGCGTAGCGGGATACCAGCCCCAAGTCATGGGTGATGAGCAAGAGGGAGCTTTGCTGTTCCCGCACCAGGCGCAGGATCAGGTCCAGGATTTGTCCTTGCAGGCTGGCGTCCAGGGCGGTGGTGGGTTCATCGGCGATGATCAGGGCCGGGGAACAGGCCATGGCCATGGCGATCATTACTCTTTGGCGCATGCCGCCGGAAAGTTCATGGGGGTAAGCCCTGGCCCTGGTTTTGGAGAGTCCCACCTGTTCCAGCAGGCGCGCGGCTTCATCGGCAGCCTCTTTGGGGGAAGCCCGGCGGTGCCGGCGCAAAGGCTCCGCCACCTGTTCGCCCACGCGCAGCACCGGATTAAGCGAGGTCATGGGTTCCTGGAAAATCATGCCGATGCGCGCTCCGCGCACTTGGTTCAGACGGTCTGGAGGCAAGGCCAGGAGATCCTCTCCTTCAAACAGGGCGCGTCCTGATAAAATCCGGGCTGGCGGTTCAGCCAAAAGACGAAGCAGGGCCAAGGCGGTGACGCTTTTGCCGCATCCGGATTCGCCCACCAGGCAGAAGCTTTGTCCGGCCTTGAGATCAAAGGAGACGCCATCCACCGCCCTGGCCAATCCTTCCAGGCTTATGAAGCCCACCGCCAAATCCGTAAGACTTAACAGCATGTTGCCGTTTCCTTCCGTTGCGCTGGGTATGTCGGCCAGCCAGGCGTTACTTGCGGATTTGCCGTACCAGATCCTGGAGCTGGTGCGTCTGATTGGCGAGTTCGTTGGTGGCTTGCCTGGATCCCTGCATGGCCATGGCCGTCTCCGAGGCGCTGCTGTTGATCTCCATAAGAGATTTGGCGATTTTTTCGCTGTTCGCCGCCTGTTTTTCCGTAGCCGAGGCGATGTTGCGGATCTGGTCGGCTATGGATACGGATTCGGAAACGATGCCGTTCAGGGATTTTCCGGACTTGGACACCAGGCTGGTGGTGGCCTCCAGATTCTTGCCGGTCCTGTCCACCGCTTCGATGCTGTTTTTTGCCCCGGACTGGATGCCGGCGATGACGTCAGCCACTTCCTTGGTGGCTCCCATGGTTTTTTCCGCGAGTTTTCTTACTTCGTCGGCCACAACCGCGAAACCGCGGCCGGCTTCCCCGGCGCGGGCGGCTTCAATGGCGGCGTTCAGCGCCAGCAGGTTGGTCTGGTCCGCTATGTCGTTGATCACGGTCATCACGGTGCCGATGCGCTCGGCCTGTCCGCCGAGGTGGTGCATGGCTTCCTTTAGCTGTTCCGTGTCCTTTTGCACATGGACTATGGAAGCGATCGATTCCTTGACGATGTTCGCGCCTTCCCGCGCGCTGCCGCTCGCCCGTTCCGAGCTTGCCGCGACCGAAGAAACGTTCCTGGAAACCTCAATGACCGTGGCGTTCATTTCTTCCATGGCCGCGGCCGCGGCCGTAACCCGCTCATGTTGGAAGGATACGGATTTGGTGGAGGATTCCACCTGGTCGTTGATGTTTTCCACGGCCGTGGTCAGGCGGCCGACCACCTGCTCCACGTTCTCGGCGGCGGCAAGCAGGGCGTGCTGCCCGGATTCGGCTCTGCCCTTGGCCTGATCCGCTTCCTGCACGGCCGTCATGGCTTTTTGGGCCTGCTCTCCGGCTTCTATGGTCTTGTTTTCGGCTTCCAGCATCTTTGTTTTCATGGTTTTGACCATAACGTTCAGGGCGCGGGCCAGAACGCCGGCCTCGTCATTGGTGGTTACGTTCAGGCTGCCGTCAAGATCGCCTTTGGAGACGCTTTCCGCGAAATCGGTGGAGTCACGTAGCGGTTTAACGATGGCCCGGGCCACGAGAGCGCTCAAAATGAGCATAAGCGCGCCGATAACCAGCCCGGCGATGATGAAATACGCGGTTATGGAAAACTGGAGATCTTTCATGTGGGTGCGGGATATGCCCACAAAGAATATGCCTCCGCGTTTGCCTCCCATATCATTCCAGGGCCAGTAGGCCGTATCGTGCTCTTCGCCGAGGATCACGTTGCGGGAAACAACCTTTTCCCCTCTGCCGATGACCTGCTCGTAAATGGGCGCGTTATTCAGCTTGGTGCCCACGGCGCGTTTGCCTTGGTTTATGATGGTGGTGGCCACGCGCATATCGTCCATGAAGATGGTGCATTCCACATTCAGCAGCAGCTTGAGGCGGTCCACGAATTTTTCGGTGCTCAGGCTCTGGCCGATGACGACTCCCCCAACGATCCTGCCTTCATGCCGTACAGGCAAGCCGCAGGACAAGGCCAGCGAGGCCGCGCTGTCATCCTCGATGCCGGAGATGATTTTTCCCTTGTCTAACGGCACGCTCACGGAGGGGCGCTCCCGCGGCAGGGCGTCGCCCGCCGTGCTGTCATGGCCGCGAACAAGCACAACGCCTTGAGTGTCGAATACGGTTATGAAATCAATCGTTTCGGCGCTTATCATATCCACGACGATATCGTGCATGGCTTTTTTATCGTTCGTGGCAACGGCCTTGGTGAAGTCGTGATCGTCCTGAAGGAGATTGCCGAAGCTCTCTTGGGCGTGCAGGATGCTGTCAATCTCTTTTTGCATCACGTCGCTGTAAACCAGAAGCTGGTTCCGCGACGATTCGTCCCCCATCCTGGTGATAAAAATGTTGCCCATGGCGCACAAGGCAATAATTAGGACGCTGATGGCGACGAAGACAAGCAACAGCACTTTTTTGAATATTGACATGGAACATTCCTCGTGGGGCGAGCTTGTGCTTTTTTCTACAAGATAAGCTATCCTAAATCAAATAATTAAAAATGGTTTGGTATAATTTTCTGATGGTCAGGGAGAGCTTGAAGAGGAGTATTTTTTTGTTATCTTCGCCGGGGTTGAGTTTATTAGTCAGGTATTGAGCCAGGGGGGTGAAGTCCCCGATTTTTTTTTCCGAGGAGAGTTCACAGTAGACCTGGATCAGCCCGACTTGTTGCTTGCGTTTTCTGCCTCTTCCCAGATCAGGATGATCTTCCAGGTAGTTCCGGAACAGGGTTTCAGCCTGTTCCGGAAAGGATTGTTCCAGGGCCAGCCGCCACAGGGCCACGCACATGGCGTTGAGTTCCCGGAGTACTCTTCCGCGACGGAAGATGCCGTTCAGGCCGCAGCCCAGCTCGGTGATTTCCTGCCGGAGGTTCAGCGAAACCAGCACCTCCTCGAAGCGGCGGAAGATATCCTCTTCGGCGTAAAGAAGGGGTTTCGCCACCGGGCCGTGTCCCGGCCCGTCCGGCAGGACGGGGTTTTCTCCCGGTTCCTGCTCTGGATTTTCCGGGATAATTGGGTTTTCTTCGTGGATATTCATTAATTTTTTTCAGGGTTTACGCCAGCGTCTTCTGCGCCTGCCGTTCACGCTTTCAGGCGTAGGGTTTGAGGCTCTCTGTTCGGGCAGGGGGGGAGGGGAGTGCAGGCTTTTTTGGTATTCCTCATCCAGCAGCAGGCAGAGAAGTTTGACGGCCTCGTCGTCGTCATTCATCTGTCCGGCCAGACGCCGGAAGCGTTCCATGCGTTCCTGTTCCAGGCGGGTTTTGTGGCGCAGCCGGGTTTCCAGCAAGGTGGTCAGCCGCTCTCCCAGCACCCGGCTGAGCAGTTCTTCATCGGGCAGGTTTTTTTCCGTCAGGTTGATTTTGAAATGCCGGGCAATGCGTTTCAGGTCCATCTTTTCCATCAAGTCCACTAGGGAGATGACCGTGCCTCCGGCGCCGGCCCTGCCGGTGCGTCCGGCCCGGTGGATGTAGGATTCGGGGTCTTCCGGCGGGGAAAAGAGGATGACGTGGGTGAGTTCCGGGATATCTATGCCGCGGCCGGCTACGTCCGTGGCCACCAGGAAACGCAGCCGCCCGGCGCGCAGGTTCCCCAGCACTTCTTCGCGCCGGGCCTGGGTCAGGTCGGCGGAGAGTTCGTCCGCGTTAAAGCCGAAACCTTGCAGCACCGCGGTGACATAATGCACATCCGCTTTGGTGTTGCAAAAAATGATGGCGGCGGAAGGGCTTTCCAGTTCCAGGATACGGGTCAGCGCCCGGTCCTTTTCCATGGTTCTGACCTGGTAATAGACATGCTCCATGTCCTCGATATGGTGCACCTGCCCTTGGCTCAGGCTGAGCAGGGCCGGGTGGGCCATGAATTCGCCGGCCATTCGCCGCACCTGGGGGGGGAAGGTGGCGGAGAAAAAATGCACCGCCGCCGGTCTTGCGGGCAGGTAACGCTGCACTTCTTTCATATCCGGATAAAAACCCACGGAAAGCATGCGGTCGGCTTCGTCCAGCACCAGCATGCGCAACGCTTCCAGGGTGAAATTGCGCCGGATGAGATGATCCAGCACCCGTCCGGGCGTGCCTACGACCAGTTGCGCTCCCTGGCGCAATTCTTCGTTTTGTTTGGCATAGCCCACACCGCCGTAAAGGGTGGCGGCGCGCAGCCCCTTTTGCCCGAAAAGGACGCCGGCCTCGGCGGCGACCTGTAGGGCCAGCTCCCTGGTTGGAGTCAGCACCATGGCCTGGCAGAAATTTTGTTTGGGATCCAAGCGGGCCAAGGCCGGCAACAGGAAACTTCCGGTTTTGCCGCTGCCGGTGCGGGACTGCACCATGATATCCGCCCCTTTCAGCAAGTAGGGCAGGGCTAGGGACTGCACCGGCATCAGGCGCGTCCATCCTGCCCTGGCCGCGGCCTCCCGCAGGGGGGCGGGCAAATCTTCCAGTTGGACCCTGGGCAGGGGGTTTTCAGGCTCAGTCAGTTGATCTTCTTCAAGGGCGGAAATATGGCTCTCTTTCAGAGCGGACAAGGCGGGATTTTCAGCATTCTGGTTTCGTGTCATTATTCATCCATGGCAAAAATTAATGGTGCAATTTATGCTTCTGTCCAGGCAATGTAAAGGCCAACATAATATAAAGGCCGGCGCGAGGGAGGCCTTCCCCCGCGGACTTTTTCAGCCCGAGGGATCCTTTCGTTTTTCCGTGGATGCCTTGCTCCTGGGGGCCTTTGTCCGGGCCTGCCGCCCTCGGTGGGACAGGTTTCTGGATATGGGGTGCGGCAGCGGGGCGGTGTCTTTCGGTTTGCTGTTGCGGAGCGCTTCTGGGTCGGGCCGGGCTTTGGGAATTGATATTCAGGAGGATTTGGTGCGGGCGGCGCGCCGTAATGCCGTGACGCTCGGCCTGGATAAGGTTTTCCGGGCGGAACGGGCGGATCTCGCGGATGCTGAGGGCTGGATTTCCCGCGTACTCCCCGGCTTTGATCTGCTGGCGGCCAATCCGCCCTATCGTCTTGCTGGCCAAGGAAGGGTTTCGGCGGATCCCTTGCGGCGGCAGGCCCTGTTCGGCACGGACGCAACCTTGGGAATTTTTATTCGCGCGGCCGCCCTGGCCGCCGCCCCCGGCGCGATTTTCTGCCTGGTTTTTCCTGAGTCCAGAAAAGAGGAACTCCTCCTGGCCCTGGTCCGGGAAAATTTTCAGCCGGAGCGTCTGCTGCCGGTGCAAAGCCGGCCGCAGCGCCCTCCGTTCCTGATCCTGGCCGCGGCCAGGAAAATTGATCCGCCGGCGCCGGCCGGCGCGCCGGTAACGGAGCAGCCCTTGCTGCTTTACGCGCGGGAAAAAGGTCCGGCCCTGACCGGGCAAGCCCTGGAGTTTTGCCCGTATCTTGGGGCGGGATAAACCTATTGCGGCGGCAGGTTGATGACCATGGCTTCACGGAAGCGTCCGTTAAGGCTGTACGGCTGTCCGTTGTAGCTCATTTCGATCACCCCGGAATTGCCCAGGGTAAGTTTAAGCTTGTTGCGAAAATCCAGGGCGAAGCTCTGACCGGGTTCCAGTACGAAGCTGCGCTCTCCGGTGTCGTCAAAGATCGCCCCCACCCAGCATTCAGCCTTGGCAAAGAGCACCACCCGCTTGTTGCCCGCGGGAATGGGGGAGTTGGGCCGGGTATTGGACTGGCGGGATAAACTGGGAGGAAAGTCGGCTTCGGCGGGTGGAGCTGCCGCGGGAACGATTTGCGTGTCCGGGGCGTTTTGCGGCATGTCCAGCGCGGCGAGCTGTATCGGTGTAGCGTTACTTTGGGGGGGCGGCTGTTCCTGCGCGGGCGGGACGGCTGGCGTCAGTCCGTGATCCGTGCCGTTTTCAGCCGGAAGCTCCGTCTCTTCTCCGCGTAGCAAAGCCTTGATTTCCGTGCCCAAGAGTCTGTAAGCTCCAAATCCCAGACCGCCTATAAGCAGCAGCATGATGGGAATGAATACGGCAAAGGCCTTGGTGTTGGAGGTCTGGTTGATGGTGATGGATTGTTCGCGCGCCGAGGCGCTCAGGGCCGGGTTGATGTTGTCCAGGGTACTGATGGAGAGGGAGGCCGCGATCAGTTCCTGGATGCTCGCGGGGTCAATTCCCAAGGTCTGGGCATAGGAGCGGATCAGCCCCTTGGCGAAGATTGGCTGGGGGAGGGAATCCACCAGGGCTTCTTCCAAGGCGTAAAGGGTTTTGGTCGAGACCTTGATTTTGAGGGCGATTTCCTCTCGCTCCAGGCCGAGAGAGCAACGCTTCTCTTTGAGCAGCGCCCCCAATTCCATCAGCTTGTCCACTTGTATCGTCTGTGTGCCCATGGCTCAATCCATCCGGTTGGTTTCCTTAAATGCGCACATCCACCATGGAACGGCTGCGCAGTTGTTCGGTATATTCGGAGAAACGCTCGCGCAGCCTGGATTCACGCAATTCTTCTTCGATGATTTCCGCGACTTCTTCCAGACGCTGCGTCGAGCCTTCCTTTATGTCGTCCACACGCAGGAGTATGGTCAGATCTCCATTATGCAACAAGGGGGAAAGATCCCCGGCAGACAGGCCGTCCACGGCTTCCCGCCAGGAGGGATTGAGATCTTTCCAGGGAATTTCTCCCAGGCGTCCGCCAGCGGAAGCGGTGGGCGATTGGGAATACTTGCGCGCCGCTTCCGCAAAGCTTATCGAGCCGCCGGCTATTTGTTCCCGCACCGCTTCCGGGCGGCTGGCCGGGGCAAAGATAATCATGGACAAGGACACGCTGCTGGGGGTGGAAAAACGATTCAGGTGCCGGGCGTAGTATTCTTCGATATCGCTCCTGCCGATGTCGGCCTTGCGCGTGATCATCAAGCTGACCATGCGCTGGCGCAGGATATTGTCCCGCATTTTCTTGCGAAATTCCGCCAAACTGCTTCCTTCCTGGAGCAGGCGGTTTTCCAGTTCTTCCTGGGAAAAGCCGTTGCCCTGCATGAACACGCGCACGCTGTTGTCCACTTCCTTTTCTTCCACCACCACCTTGATGCGCTCGGCCTCCTGCCGGATCAGGATATTCATGATCATGGACTCCAGCACCTCGCGCATGACGTATTGGCGCTGCGTGTTCGAGTAGCTGTCCGTGCCGGTCAGACCTTGGCGGTAGAATTCCTGGGTGGCCTGCACTTGCAGATCATACAGGGTAATCAGTTCGCCGTTGACCACAGCGGCCACCCTGTTAAGCTGGTAGGTCTGGGCGGCCCGGGCCGGGGTCGCGAGAATGGCGGCCAGCAGACAGAGCAGGATGGGGTTAAGCGGACGCAAGATAAGCTCCCTTGTGAATAATTCGGGCTATTATAATTTCAAATGCCTATTTACGCAAGTTTTCCGGAATAAGGCGCGTGGAAATGCGGATTTTGGATCTGCCGAGGCGCTCGTCCAGCCATTTGCCGAATTCATTCCGGGTTTTTTCTTCCAGCAGTATTCCCTCAATGAGGGCGTAAGTTTCCGTCCTGGTCATGGACCTAGCCTTTTCCCGCCCCAAAAGCACCATGGAAAAGAGTTCGCCGTTCATCTCCATGATTGGGGAGACCTGGAGCAGCCCCAGCCCTTCCAGGCCGGAAAGTTGTTCCGGGGCCAGGCGATCCGTGGGCATATTGATTTCGTGAATGGCCAGATTGGGAAACCTGGTCTGGATGGCCGAGGAGTCAGGCATTTGGCGGTATTGTTCGCAGGCCATGACGATCTGGTCCCGCACCAGGCCGCTGAACTGGATGAAATGGATGAAGTCCGGCACCCGGAAGCTTTCCTGGTGTTCAAGGTAATAGCTTTCGACCTCCTGGGCGCTCAGGGTGATGGATTCGCGCAGCACCGTTCTATGAAATTTGCGCACCGCCAGGTGACGGCGCAGGTTTTCCCGCCAGATTTCCAAATCCACGCTTTCTTCCATGAGCATGCGCTCAAATTCTTCCCCTGGAAAATCCGAGCGGATCAGGGCTTCTTCAGCGGCCAGTTCCTCGTCGCCCACTCCCTGGTGCAGCTTGTCCATTTCCTGGGTCACAACTTCCTGGGCGATCAGCTCCGCCAGGAAAGGGCCGTACTCTTCCTGCAAGGCGGAGTATTCGTTGCCGCCTATTTCCTGGAACTCTTCGCCCAGAGCCAGGGAATCCCGCACGGCCTGGAGCTGTTTCAGGGTTAAAGGAACATCGTTGACAAAGGCGATCTGGCCGGGATTGACCGGCTTTTCGCAAGCCTGTAAAAACAGGCAGAACAAGGGAATTAGAAAAAAGGTTTTTTTCATGACAGATGTTCCATGTTTAACCCGCACTGAAACATTAGGCAAGGCTTGCCCGCGGCTGGCCGCGTCCTTGCCGCTGACCCTGGTCCTGAATACGGCGGAAGGCCGGCTTATGCTGGCTCTGGGCGCGGAAGGGGAATTTTGTTTTGCCCAGGAATGGCAGGCCAAGGGCCAGGGGGCGGAAGTCTTGCTGCCGGCCTTGTCCCAGGCCATGACCGCCATGAGGCTTCCCCCCGCCCGCCTGGGACGGCTGGCCGTGGTTACCGGTCCTGGCAGCTTCACCGGGCTGCGCCTGGCGGTGGTCAGCGCCGCGGCCCTGTCCCGGGCTTTTTCCCTGCCGCAGGCCCCGATTCCCTATCTGCCTCTCCTGGCCGCCGCGGCCGTGAATCGTCTTGCCCCGGCCCTGCCGCCGGAAACAGAGCAATATTTTTGGGTCATGACCCATGCCCGGCGCGATCTGGCGCATCTGCAAGGTTTTGCCTGCCGCTTCGCGCCCGGTTCCGGTTTCAGGCTTACAGAGCTTGTCCCCCTCCAGAGCCTCAGCTTGGAAGAGTGTTCCAGGATCCTTAATGGTTCCGCCCCCGGTCCGCAGTGGGTTTTGGGGTCAGCTCTGAGCCGCGGCCGGGATTTTTTTGTCGCTCTTCAGGAAAAGCGTCCGGATTTGCGCCTTCTGCCCCCGGACTTTGACCACCCGTCTCCGGCTTTCATCCTGCGCCAGGCCATGGATTTGCCGGACCAAGCCTTTGCGTTGCGCGACCTTGAACCATGCTATGCCCGCCCCAGCGAGGCCGAGGAAAATCTGCCCCGCATCGCCGCCGGCCTCGGCCTTGATCCCCTGGAGGCCGCACGCCGCCTGGAGGAATTACAAAATCACTCCGGCAGTATGTCCACCGAGCATTTTTTCACATACTCCACCGGGTTGTAGCTCTCTTTGGCCTGGCGCAGGCCGGGATCGTCCAGGTCCTGCCCCCGGTTGATCAGGTGGAATTTTCCGGTTGCGAGCGCTTCCCTGGAGAAGTAGTGGTTGATGGCCTGATAGACGCCCTTGAAGCCGGGCAGACCTTTTTCAAAGTGCACGGACAGGATGCCGGGGGAGGTTTCCTCCCCTACCGTGTAAGCCACGGCCTCGTCCCGGATGCGGATGAGACCTCCGGTTATGCCGGGGATGCTTTCCCACAGTTCCAGCACCCGGCGCACCGCGAGATCCTCCGCTTCCAGGGCCGGGGATTTTTCTTCCAGCCGGAGCAGCCATTTTTTTTGCAAATCCAGAACCTCTTCCAGGCTGTTTTCGGTCATGGGCAGGTAGCGGAAGGGATATAATTTGACGAACTGGTTGACCAGGTTTTTCTTTTTGTGGAATCTGTTGCCGGACAGGGTAGCGAGTTCCCTGGCGTTGTACTGGTAGTCCCATTGCCCGCGGCTTTCCCGGATCCGGGTCCGCCCGGCGCGGGCATCGCTCCATAGAGCGGCCAGCTCCTCCGGAATCCGGATGAAGGAGCCGCCCGCGCGCAAGATCGCGCTGGAGACCCAGTCGGAAGATTTCCAGTCGCCCACGGGCGCCCAGCCCAAGGTTTGCGGCCTGGTCTGGCGAATCCAGCACAATCCTTCCCGTAGCCGCCATTCCAGCCCGAAATGCTCCCGCCAGCCCCAGACGTTGCCGAAATTGTAATCCGAGGCCCGGCATCGCCCCAGGGCAAGCAAATTTTTATACTCTTTTATATATAGCGCCGAAATGGGCGTAAATTCAGGGGTCATTGCCGGCCTCGTATTTTTCGGCGGAAAAATACACGTTCGCCCCATTGGCGCCAAAGACAAAACGTATGCCGCGCAGATCCACGCTTCTTTCCGGCCGTGGCTTGTCCATTTCTCCGTCAATGCGCAAGTCCATAAGTCCCGAATCCAGGGTGATTCCGGCCAGATCACTCCGGGAGAGGCCGGGGATGGCGGCTTCCATGAGCAGTTCGCAACGTTCCAGGTAAATGCCCACGCCGGTTTGCACATATCCGGGGTCGTTCCTCGTTTCTTGGGCAATCTGGCAGATTAAGGCGATTTTATGCAGGGTTCCCTGTTCGTTAATCGCGCCTGTAAACGAAGAGAGCGGCGACAAGGCGATCTCGACGGCATCCGCCGTGCGCTTCATTTGCCAGGAATCCGCTTGCCGGGCTTTCCAGGATCCTGCCCCGCCGCTCCGGTGTACGGCGGCGACAAAGGCATCCTTGAAAAATTCCGGGGGGAAGGAAAAAGCCGATTCCGCCGCCTGCGCCTTGGCGCTCAGGCATAAAATCAACACCAGAAAGCCGAAGATCCGCCGCATAAGTCACTCCATTCGCGTACGCGCCGCCGCGAAACGATTCTTTTAACTGAAAAACTAGACTACTAGCAAGACCGCGCCATAGAAGAATTCTCCCAGAGGCGAGCCTGGCGGGGTCTGGATTTCCAGGTGCAGGCGGTATTGGGGGCGGGTTTGCAGGAAGTCCTGGATCTGTTTTTGGTTTTCCGCCGGGTTCAGGGTGCAGGTGAGGTAGAGGATGCGGTTGCCGGAGTTGGGTATTAGAGCCAGGTGGGCGGTTTCCAGCAGGTCCTTCTGGATCCGGCATAATTGATCCAGGTCGCCGGGGGCGCGCCGCCAGCGGATTTCCGGTCTGCGGGCCAGGGTTCCCAAGCCGGAGCAGGGAACATCCAGCAGGATGCTGGCGAATTTTTTTTCAAAATCGCATTCTTCGGCCCGCTTGGGGAAGAGGGCGGGGAGGACACGCCCGGCCTCGGCCAGGCCCAGGCGGGAGAATTCCTCGGGCAGGCGCTGGAGGCGTGTGGAATGCGGATCTCCGGCGCTGTGCACCGGGATGCCGTGTTCCAGCAGGGCCAGGGTTTTGCCCCCCTGGCCCGCGCAGGCGTCCCAGATCGGCAAGGGCCAGTTTTCCGGCTGGAGCCCGAAGAGGGTGGCATAGGCCGCCGGAGATTGCAGGCTGGCCATGCCCTGTTCCATCAGGGAGCGCAGGGGCGGGCGCCGGCCGGCCGGCAAGGCCAGGGCGTGCGGAGGGATGGGGGCGCCCTGAAGATCCTGTGACAGGGGGCGGGCGGGATTCAGGCGCAGTCCCTGCGGCGGGGTCTTGAGCCCGGCGGCCAGCAGGGCCAGGCAGTCATCCCGGCCGTAACTTTCTTGCCATAGGCGGACCAGCCAGGCCGGGCAGGCCTGGAAGATCCCCAGGGTTTCCGGGGCTTCCGCGGGCAGTCCCAGTCTTTCGGCGTAAAAATCCGGGTTAAGGTATTCGGCCGGGAAAGCGCGTGCAAAGGAGCGCAAGAAGGCGTTGCCCAACTTGCCCAGTCCGGGGCTGAAACGGTTGGCGGCGAGATCCACGGCCCAGTTCACGGCGGCGTGGGGAGGCAGACGGGTATGGGCCAGGGAGTAGGCCGATAATTCCAGGAGCAGGAAAAATTCCTGGGGCAGTTTTTCCGGCCGGCGGAGTTTTTGGCGCAGGAACCAGTCCAGGCGCAGATGATGGCGCAGGAGTCCGTAAAAAAGCTCGGTAGCCAGGGCCTTGTCCACCGGGGGCATTTGGGCGCGGCCGAGCCGGGTTTCCAGCGCGGCCTGGGCTTGGGCCGAACCGTGGATGACCAGTCCGGCTGCCAGCAGGGCCGCGGCCCTGGGATCGTTCCCGGCCCGGCGCTCCAGGCCGGAAAAACTCACCCGCGTCCTCCGGGAGAAGGGTTCCCGCCGCCCCGCATGGATTGCAGGCTCAGTCTGGCCAGTTCGCGCAGACGGCTATCCACCTTGTGAAACAAGGAACCCGGAGTAAAGCCGTTTTTGCGCGGCCGGCCGCAGGGCAGGCCGGTGAGCAGTTCCATGGCCTGGCTGACGTGTTCCACCGGGTAGATGTGGAAGAGGCCGTCCTCCACGGCCTGGCGCACGGCTTGCTTGAGCATGAGATGGTCCAGGTTGTCCCTGGGCAGGATGACCCCCTGGTCGCCGGTCAGCCCGTGGCGGCGGCAGACCTCAAAGAAGCCTTCCACCTTGCGGGTGACCGCCCCCACGGCCATGATCTGCCCGGATTGGCTCATGGCGCCGGTAAAGGCCAGGTTGAGGCGCAAGGGAACCTGGGCCAGGGCGGAGAGCAGTGCGGCCAGTTCCGCGCCGGAGGCGGAATCTCCCTCGATGCCGGCATAGCTTTGCTCAAAGCAGATGCTGCCGGTGAGGATGAGCGGCCTGGAACGGGCGAAGAGGGCCACCAGGTAGCTTTTGAGGATCATGCTGGCCTTGGTGTGGATGGGGCCGCCCAGGTGGGCTTCGCGCTCCAGATCCACAATGCCGCCATGCCCCACGCCCACGGTGCAGGAGATCAGGTGGGGCAGGCCGAACTCGTAGTCGCCGTACCCGGTGACCGACAGGCCGTTGGCCATGCCCAGGCCATAGCCGCTGGTGCGCACCTTGATCAGCTTGCGATCGTATTCCTCCAGGAAACTTTCCTCGATCATGTTCAGCCGGAATTCCCTGGCCTCCAGGGCGGCGTTCAGGTGGCCGATGCCCACGGTCTGCGCCTTGCGCATTTCCGCGAGGGCCGCGGCCTCCACCATCAGTTCGCGCAGCAGGGGAAATTCCAGGGAAAGGTTTTTCTGGTCCTCCAGCAGCAGGGAGCCGAAATCCACCAGCCCGGCCATGGCCGCGCGCTCAAAGTGAGGCAATCCGGCCTCCTGGACGATCCGCCGGATATGCGCCAGGTAAACGCGGATGCCCCTGGCGTCGCGGGGCATGTGCCGGATCATGTGGGCCTTGATCTTGAAGAGTTTGCTGAAGCGCGGGTCCGTATCCAGCAGGAAGTCATAGAGGTCGTCGTCGCCCACCAGGATTACCTTGAGCTTCAGGGAAATGGGGGCCGGGCGGATGCCCTTGGTCTTGGGTCCGTCCCCGTCGCCGGGATCGTCAATTTTGGCCTTCCCGGCCCGCAGGGCGCGCAGGAGTCCGTCCCAGGCCTGGGGATGCGACATGAGATCCTCCATGTGCAGGATCAGAAAGCCGCCGTTGGCCCGATGCAAGGCCCCGGCCTTGATCAGCGTGAAATTGGTGACCAGGGCGCCCATTTCGGATTCGCGCTCCAGGCAGCCCAGCAGGTTGGGCACCGTGGGGTTGTCTTCTAGGATGATCGGCGCGCCGGAAGTCTTGCTGTTGTCCACAAAGATATTCACGTCATAGCGCGGGGCGATTTCATCAAAGGAGGGCTGGTGGGTTTCCTGCGGGGCCGGGGGGCGCAATCCCGGACCCTGGGGCCCGTGTTCCGGGGGCAGCAGAAAATCCAGGTTTTCCAGGAGGTCTTCACATAAATTACTGAAGTAGTTTTCCGGCAGGGAACCGGCGCAGGACTGCCTGAACCGGGAGGCCAAGGGGGAGAGGATGGACTCCAGCAGGGCGGAGGCCGCTTCCCGTTCCAGGATCCGCTCTTCCTCCAGCAGGTCCTGCTCCAGGCGGTCCAGGCGGCGCAGATAGCCGTGGATGGCCCCGGTCAGGTCCTCTCCCTTGCGTTTTATGGAGGCGCGGGTGCCTGGAGGCAGCTTTTCAAAATCCTGTTCGCTCAGGTTTTTGCCCGCGAGCTGGGGGCAGATGGTCATGGCCCCGTTTTCATCCAGGTCCAGCTTGAAGCCGTACTTGTCGGCCACCTTGTTCATTTCCTGGAATACGTGCCCTTTGCGGTTCTGGAAGGCCCCCCGCAGGGCGGCGCGGCGTTGCAGGTAACTGTCTCTTTCCATGTACAAGGGCAGTTCCTTGCGGATGCGCAGCAGGGCTTTGCTCAGGGCGCTTTTCAGCTTCTGTCCCTGGCCGGCGGGCAGGTTGAACAAAAGCGGGGCATCCCCGTCTTCAAAGTTGTTTACATAAACCAGGTCCGGCGGGGTGGGGCCTTTCCGGGCCTT
>Ga0082212_10006191_pt1 | contig 16139 bp, 3 predicted proteins | sample TergutNt197P3_FD_71548 | JGI IMG/M metagenome (GOLD analysis project Ga0082212, IMG submission 71548) | Neocapritermes taracua P3 segment gut microbial communities from Petit-Saut dam, French Guiana - Nt197 P3 | ecosystem: Host-associated > Arthropoda: Insects > Digestive system > Gut ... | reverse complement strand
GCCGGCGCCACCCCTGCAGCCGCAGATGGCTGCATGAAGCCTTCCAGTTCCCTTTCGCCCACCAGGTCGATCTTGTTCCAGCAAATGAGGGGCTCTATATCCTCCGCGTCGATCATCAGGAGAAGCCGGTCCAGAAGCCACAGATCCGGCGGCGGGTTATCTGCCGCCAGCACGATTAATGCTTGATCTACATTCGCCACAGTCGGGCGGATCAGGCGGTTTTTGCGCGGCGCTACGGCTTCCACGACGCCCTTATGCGCCGCTTCATCCAAGACCGCAAAATCCACCAGGTCGCCTGGCAGCACTTCCTGCCCCTCCCGGCGGAAACGCCCCCTGAGCCTGCACTCCCATATGACGCCTGCACCTTCTTCGTCCACATAGTAGAAGCCGCCGATCCCTTTCAGGACCCTGCCTTGCTTGTTGCCGCCTTTGCCTGCTGCTATCCCCTCGTTAACACAGAACACTCCCCTGCTTGTCTTTTTCTTCCATACCTGCGGCTGCTTCGTTGTTCTGCCCGGTCATGCACCCATGGTACACTCCCTCGCGCACTTCCTTGTCTATCTAGCTCTCAATCCGGTCCTGGCCCAAGGCTCACCACAATATCGATGGGTGTGCCTTCCGGCATCTGCGTCTCCCCTGGCGGGTTTTGCCGGATGATGGTATCCTTCGGGTAGGTCCAGCTCATCTCGTAGCTCGTATACCCAAACTCGATCCCCAGGTTCCGCGCCGCCGGCTGGGCGTCGGACACAGGCATGCCTACGAAAGACTGCACCCGCACATACTGAACCACAGGCCCCAGGCTTATGATCACGTCCACCGGCTCCCCTGGCAATCGCGGCGTACCCGGCTCCGGGGTCTGCCCCATGATCTGCCCCTCGGGCGTAATGCTATCGTTTATGGTTTCCACATTGCCCAAAACCAGCCCCACATTGCTTAGCTTAATCGTCGCCGACTGCTGGGTCTCGCCGTACAGATCCGGGACAGGATGGGTCGCGGGCCCTTTGCTCAGCGTCAGCTGTACCGTACTGCCCGGCCTCACCGGCGTAGACGCCGCGGGGTCCTGGACCGCCACGCTCCCGCTGGGGATATTCTCCCTGGCTACCCTCTCCTCCAGCACCACGCCCTTGAGCCCGGCTTCCTCAAGGATCGCCATCGCGGCAGATTCTGTCCTGCCCGTCACCGACGGCGCCTCTACCTCTACGGGAGGGGAATACAGCCAGTTGGAAATATAGCGACCAACGTACAGCCCTCCGGCGGCTAAGGCGCAGAACAGCAACAGCCCGAAAACAAGCTTCAGCACCCTCCCCAGTATACCGCCCCGGCGTGCCCCGCCGCTTGCGCTCCCTGATTTTCCGTTTTTATCCGCCAAATCCTGCTCGCCGCCTCCTGCACCCTCATCCAGCCCCGCGCCGGCGGGGTCGCCTTCCCTGCCATGGATCTCAAAAATCCGCGTCAGGTCGCCGCCATCCAGCGTATCCTCCTGGGCGTCAACCTCCGGCTCGTCCTGATAAAGCAGCCGGTTATTGAAGCAAGCCTCCCGCAGATCGTCCTTAAGCTGCAGCGCCGTCTGGTAACGCCGCTGTGGGTTGCGGTGCATGGCTTTGCGGATCACCTGCTCCAGCGCCTCGGGGATCGCCACGTCCGGGTTCGCTTCCCCAGGCGGGACCGGATCGTGCTGGATCTTCTGCAAGGCAACGCTGATGGGCGACTCCCCTTCAAAGGGCAGCTTCCCCGTGGCCATCTCATACAGCAGCACACCCAGGGAATAGATATCCGACCTATGATCCGCTGTTTCCCCTCTAGCCTGCTCTGGCGACAGATAATGCACCGAGCCCATGATACTCCCCGCGTGGGTCACCGTGGCCTCGCTTGCCGCCCTGGCGATGCCAAAATCCGTCACCTTGACCAGGCCATCCGGGCTCATGATGATATTATGCGGCTTGATATCCCTGTGAATAATATTCTTGTGATGGGCATAATGCACAGCGTCGCAGACCTGGGCGACAATGGGGTAAATCTCCCTTGGCTCGAAAGGCCTGTCCATGGAATTGAGAATCTGCTTCAGGTCGCTGCCCTCGATCAGCTCAAGGACAAGGTAATAGACGTCCCCGTCCTGGCAGACGGAATAAATCTTCACAATATTGGGGTGGGAAAGCCCCGCTACCGCCTGCCCTTCCCTGCGGAAACGGGCAATAAACACCGGGTCGCCCGTATACTGCTCCCGCAGCATCTTCAGCGCGACGGTCCTGTGCCTGGCTAAATCGATCCCTTTGAAAATCAGCGACATGCCGCCGCTGCCTACCAGCTCTTCGATCTGAAAGCGGTTATTAAGCACTGTGCCGGGCTGGATCATGCGCCGACCTCCCCGATCAGGATGACGGTGATGTTGTCCGCTCCCCCGGCAATTTTCGCCTCCTCGATCAAACGGGAGGCCTTCTCCTCTATGGAAACGCCGTCGGCGACTATGACCTTATGGATTGTCTCTTCGCCCACCATATTATACAACCCGTCCGTACACAGGAGCAGAAACGCCGCTTCCTCCACCGGGACTTGGCTCCACTCAGGCTTGATATCCCCGTTCGTCCCCAGGGCGCGGGTCAGCACATGGCGGTGGGGGTGCACTTTCGCTTCCTCCGGGGTGATCGTCCCCCGGGCAAGCAGCTCTTCCACTAGGCTGTGATCCTTCGTCAGGGAATAGATCCCTTCGCTGCTGACCACATAAGCCCTGCTGTCCCCGATGTGGGCTACCTTCCACAAGCCTTCGCTACAAAAGGCCAGTACCAGGGTCGTCCCCGTCCCGATCCAGCGGTTCCTTTCCGCTTCCTCCAGGATCTGCGTGTCCACGTCGACCAGCGCCGCTTCTACATCCCCTTCGCAGACGGTTTCTTTCTCCCCCATCGCTTGCCGGAGCGCTTCCACAGCAATCCTGCTCGCTTCGCCGCCCCCGGCGTGCCCGCCCATGCCATCCGCCACCGCATAAACCGCCTGCTGCGGCAGCATCAGGTAATTATCCTGGTTCTCTTTTCTGACCAAACCCACGTCCGTCCTGCCGGCTGCCTGAAAAGCCATCGCTTCACGCTCCCAGATTCTGGAGTGGGCTATCGCCATACGCATAATGCCCACGACCCAGGTTCAGGGGAATCAGACCCCTAGTTAAAGATATTTTAATTCCCGGCAGGAGAAATGGCAAGCCTTTTAGCATTTCGCCCCTTGATTTCTATGGCGAAGGATAGCATAATAAAGGGTAAGAAGCCGAGGGGCATGCAATCGCCCGGTTATAGCCGTTGGAAGGGGGAAGGCCCATGAAAGCCCGCGTATACGACCTGGGGAACAGCTACATCATGGAGTGCAAAGCAGTATACAGCCGGGAAGGCAACACGGTATACCTCAGCGGCGACAAGGAGATCGTCGAGCGTATCTCCGAGTCCGCCGCCGGCAACGCGTTCCTCCTCCATTATACCGACGCCACCCAGGGGATATTCGACTTCCAATGCCAGTATACCGGCTACGAGCAGGAAGGCCCGCTCTATGTGGTCGCCATGCAGGTGGAAGACACGATCAAGACCGTACAGCGCCGGCAGGACCTGAAGATGCGAACCAATATCCCCATCAGGCTCACCCTGCTTGACCCTGACGACAAGATCACCACCGACCCGGACACAAAAAAAGCAGTACAGATCAATGCTATACTGCGGGATATCAGCGCCGGCGGCGTCATGGTGGACATCGAGTCCCCCCTGGAAGTAGACCAGAAGATCATGTTCCCCTTCGACAAAGGCTCCTCCCCTATCATGATCCAAGCCCAAGTGCTCAGGGAGCAGGAGCAAGCCGGGACATACCACCGTTACGGCTGTAAATTTTATAACCACAATAGCGGCAAGGAGTCCATCGTCCGGGAATACGTATTCCGGCTGGAGGCCTCCCGGAACTACACCGCCAGGTCTTCGAGGGATTTATAACGGCTTGGTTTATCGTACGACACACATGCGCAAAGGCTACCTGGTAGCCTTTTTTTTATAGACCAGAAAGCGAAGGTTTAAGGCAGGCGAGCCATGTCGCCCGCCTTTCTTCTGCGCCCTGCATAACCGGCTGCCAGGATGCACGCCAGGCCAATGCATATGAGCAGGCATGTTTGCGCCGGCAATCCCGGGTCGCCGGTCTTCGGCAGGTTCCCGAAGGGCCACTGATCATCGAGTATCCAGGCAGGCTTGGACGCATCCCAGCGCCATTCGCCGATCAGGTTGCCCATTCGGTCATACTCCCAATATATGCCATCCCCTTTGGCTTCCAGCCTATTGCCCGGCTCTGTGGGGTTTGGCGGGGTATCTTTGTCGTTGCCGCCGGGTATCCACCCTTGGCCGTCTCCATCGCCGTCACTGCCACCGCCAACACCATTGCCGCCATTGCCTTGGTCTCCCCTGTCTTTCTCCCTATCGTCGTCATCGTCCGCATCGGCGTCCGTATCGTCGTCGTCGTCAGCGTCTGTATCCTTGTCTGTGCCTACATCGGTATCTGTATCATTATCCGCATCTGTGTCCGCTTCGCCTCCGCCGCCCGGGCCTGTGCCGCCGCCGTTTGCTTCGTAGACATACGTGATGTACAATACCGTCCCCGCAGTCAGCTCTTCCTCCGGCGAACCCCCCTGATACGCCCCAAATCCTTCTGTAATCGGTGTGTAGGACGCCAGGTAGCCTTTATACGTATATCCGGTAATACTCCCGCCAGAAGCCCGGTACGGCCCGCTTGCCGCGCCGACCATCACAATTTCCCCCTCCCGGAAGGGCGAACCATCTTCCGTCACCCAGTTCCGGACCACAACGACGGCGTCGTCGCCTATGTCGCCCACCTCTGTCCACTGCAGGACAACGTAGACGTCCCCTGCCGGCATGGTAAAGTATGCGCCTGTTCCCGCTCTGTTAGACGCCAGATAGAGATCCGCAGGGATCACATCCCAGCCGGTCACGATCCATCCGGGGCGAACTCCGGACTGCAAGGTGACCAAACTGCCTTCTTCATACATACCGATCAGCTCGCGCCCCGACCCGTTGTAGTGCTCGTTTACCTCTAAGGCGCCAAGCAAATCCGCCCCTTCGCCAATATTCACCATCGTTACCGAATATTGCGGCTCGCACTTCTCCCCGTAAATATAAAGGATATGCAGGTCAACGCCGGGCGTCAGGATGACATACGGGGTCTGGCCCCAGACCGGCGTATCCGTCCAGTCCAAATTCGGGTCAGGCAGCAATTTGTACCCTTGATAAACCAGCTTGTCAAAGGATTCTTCCGGACCTCTGCGGTACGGGCTGTCCTCAATGTTGACATACGTTTCCTCAACCGGCGCTAACAGGTTGCCGGGTATAGCGCCCGGCGCTTTTGCCCAGTAGCGGTACACCGTGACGTCTTCTTTTCCGTCGCCGCCCTGCCCGCCGCCGCTGCCTCCGCCGTTATCTCCGCCGCCTTTATCCTGCCCGTACACGACTGTAATGCTGTGATCCCTTACCACGCCTGGGATGTGGATCAGGACTTCCGCGCCACGCAGGTCAGTCTCATCATCCAGTCGCCAGCCTACATACACATGCTCGCTGACCGCGGGGATATCGCCCTTGCGCATGGTGAACGCTTCGCCATCTGCGACATAAACCGCTTCTTGCGCCCCTTCTGGCACGTCCACCGGCTTGCCCGCCCTATCTACATAAACGATGCCCACCTCGTGCATCACCGTCTCGCCCCAGTAGGCATAGACCTGGATCGCACCACCGCTTGCCAGGATCGCCTCTGTCTCCACCCTGCTCAGGCGGGGCAGCCACTCGGTCGCGTCTGCTTCGGGCGTATCCGGCTTCTCATCTGGGGCATATGGCCTCGTATACCAGCCCAGGAAGGCATAGCCGAAGCGGACAGGCGTGCCCGGGTCGGCGGTAGCGCTGCCGATACCGGCGCGCAGGGTGATGGCGTCCGGCTTTTGCGCTATTGCGAAGTAAGCGGGGCTGGCGTCGTCGCCGTTGGCATGGTATACCACGTCATACAACATGCTCTGTTCCGGCGTCTTCACTTCTGTACTGGGGTTGTCTTTGTCCAGTGGGTCGGGGATTTCCGGATCTGCCGGCGCAATCCCATTGACGACAATCTGCCCTGTATTGACCAGAGACGCCGGCAGCGGACCCATTGTCATGTCTGGGCCGAGGCGCAGGGTCACATAGAGATAGATCCGCGCGCCCGGGTTTAGCCTCAGCGCTTCGATTTCCTCTGCGTTAAACGTATAGCTGACCACGTCGTTGGTCGGGCTAATGATCTCGCCGTCGATACCTGTCTCGCCTGCTGGGGTCAAAGCCAGGTTCTCTGCTATCATCGGGTAGGCTTCTTCCGCTATGGTCATTCTGACGCATGCTGACAGGTCGTCGTCATAAGGCTTCATGCCGATGGGTATAATATCCCGCAGCTCCAAAGTGGGGTTAAGCAGCCCCAAAGCCGTTGCTGTGCGATCCATTTCGTCAAGCAGCATTGCAGACGCTGTGAATCCGATCCGATACTGGACGCCCTCTGCTGACGCTTCGCTAAAGCTGACTTCCTTCACATCGTAGGCGAAGCTTCCCTGCGCCAAGCCGTCGCTGCTGCTCCCGGAGCCGCCGCCAGTGCCGGAGCCGTCGCCGGAGCCGCCGCCAGTGCCCGAACCGTCGCCGGAGCCGCCGCCAGTGCCCGAACCGTCACCGGAGCCACTGCCCGCGCCAGAACCGTCGCCCGCGCCGGAGCCGTCGCCTGCGCCAGACCCGCCGCCTTCCCCGCTACCCGCAGCCTCCGCCACCCAAGTCTCCTTGACGGCGTCGATCTGATAGGCGTCCTCATACACAGCGTACAAGCGCATATTTCCGCTGACTGTATCTTCCGAATCAGGAGAGAAATTCCATTTGTCGCGGGCGTCATACTGCCCGGGCTGCAATGCCTCCCTAAACCACCCAACGAAAGTATATCTGCCGTAATTCAGCTTGCCCCCCAGCCCATAATGATCCTGGTCTTCCTGCCCTTGCGCAGGGTCGAAGGGGATTCGGTCGCCTATCCTGAAACCATCGGCTATGCTGCTGCCATTGCCGCCCAAGACTGCGTAGATTGCATCATCGCCCGTCGCGCCGTTATTTCGGTCAAAAACCACGCTGTACAGGAGCGCAAGCTCCGGCGTCTCCACTTCTACGCTGGGTTTGTTCACTTCTTCGCTTGGGTCTATGCTTTGATTGACCAAAATGCGCCCGGTATTGCGGATAGAGGCGGGGTAAGCGCCCGAGCCAGTGCCAGAGCCAGCGCCCACACCCGAGCCAGTGCCCGCGCCAGAGCCAGCGCCCGCGCCCGGCGCAGCATCCGCCGCCAGGACGAAGCGTATCTCCATAGCGGCGCGCAAGCCGCTGTACCCAGCCAGATCCTTGGCGTCAAAGAGATAACTCACCACCGAGCCTTGCCCCTTGAGGGAAAGTGTCCCGTCGGCTGTGATATCCTTCCAGACTCCCTTGCTATCCTCGATGAACACCGCAACGCAATCCGTAAGCAAGGGGCTCTCCAAAACCAGCCCGTCAGGGATAAAATCCTGTATCTCCAGCCGCATCAGCTGCACAGACAAAGGTACGTCAAAAGCGATCCTGTACCGCAGCCCGTCAGATGCGCTGACCGCTTCCAGATCCCCCGCCCATGATGCGCCGTCCCATACCTCTTTCACCGCATTCTCCGGGGTCAGCCTGTCATCCATCCTGTGAAGGGTTACATACCTGATCGTACCGGGATTGACTGCCACGCTGGCAGCAGAAACAGATACGTCGATCCCGTAGCCTTCGCCCCATCCGCTTCCGTCCAGTGTGATGTCAAATATTTCCATTGTGTAAATATTGAGTCGAATAGGGTCTTGCTGCAACGCGCCTTTTGCCAGATACACAGGCTTTGTCGGGTCGGATTCGGTTAAAGTAATATCCGCGGCGGTTAAGCCCGGAACCTCGTCGTCGAAGGTCAGCGTGACCTTTGTCGAGGTAGCCAGGTTCGCTTCCCCGTCTGCCACCGCGCTGACGAAGAATACCCCAAGCTTGCCCAGGATATACGTATTCGCAGGGATATTCTCAATAATACTGTAATACCGCGGCTCCCAAACGAATTGACGGCTCTCCGTGAAACTGACCGGCTTACCCTTGCCGGCGCCCTTCTGCACGATGATTGTGCCGTCTCCTGACCCATCTAGCTTAACGCCTTCTTTGCCGGTCACCTCGATCAGCGCGCTGGTCTTCAGGTCGCCATCCAGCTGGATGATCTGCGACGCGCCCAGATACACGCCGCCCCCTGTATGCCCACTCACAATGCTCGCAGACCCGGATACGGTGAAAGTCCCCGTATTGTATAGCAGCCCGTATCCGCCGCCCTTGGTCAGGGATATCTCACCGCCGCTCATGGTGAAGCTGGATGCCGGTCCGCCCATAGTCACCGCCGCGCCGCCGCTGCTGATGGTGTTGTCGGCAATCACGCCCAGCTCCATGACCAGCGACGCCCCATCCGCCAGGCTGACCGCCGCCGTATCGGAAATATTCCCGCTGATCGCGCCGCCCCGGATATACAATGCCCCGTTCTTCTCTACAGATATCGCCGCGGCCATGCCCGCCCTTGCGTTATTCGCCGTCACGCCGCCGCCTTGCATAAACATCTGCGAACCCTCGGCGATCGTGACCACCGGCATGGACTCGGGATAAGCGGTTCCGCCATAAGGCAGCACCACATCCCCGGCAAGAACCACGTTGTATAAAGTGAACGCGCCGGTAATGATCCCGCCAATGGCAGGGGCAGCCACATGGACCATCGCGCCGTTGAAACCCGCCGCCCTGGTGATGACAATATCATGATCCTGTGCCTGGGTCCAGCGATCCAGTACGATATTCTGCCCTTCGGACACGACCGCGGTGCTGTGGACGGTCACGCCGTTGTCCATTACATAGACGATGACATAGTCGTTCCCACTGGTTATATTGGCGACATAGAACGCCCTCTCAATGGTCGCAAATGGCTTGTCCACCGTACCGGCGTTGAAGTCGCTGCCTAGATACTTCCCACCCGGGGAAGCGACATAGAGTTCGTTCGCATATGCTAGCCGGTATTCCATGGATCCACCGGGGATCAGCCTCAAACTCCCGCCGGGCAGCCAGCGGTAGTAATTGGATTCGCCGAAGGTAACGAGACTATAGCCCAGTCCTGTGCCGCCTTCCTTCTCCGCGATCAGGTCGTTGGTCTCCTGATCCGCCTTACCCTCCACATTGATGTTGGATCCTGCCAGGAGGTCGCCTTTCTGCTGAATCGCCGTACTCTTAGAATGGCTGGAGGAAGGCGTAGCGATGTAGACGCCGTTATCCCCTGCCCCTGCGCCGATGAACGGGCGCTCCCGGATGATGAGCTCGCCGGAGCCGTAATACACGGCGCTGCCGGAGCCATAACCCGCACCGTTGGCGAAGGCTTTGTTCCCGATAATCTCGCCGCCGGAGATAGCAAGGATGCCGTCCGTCAGATAAATACCGCCCCCAAAGCCAAAGGCTTCATTACCCTTGACCTCGCCGCCGAGGATATATACCTTCGACGCCGCGCCGCTCATATGGATCGCGCCGCCGTCGCCGCCTGTGGTATTGTTTTTCAATACGCCGCCGTCCAGCAGCGTAAAGACCGCTTCCTTGCCAGCCAGCCCCGCGCCTGCACCTGCCCCGCTGCCTGCACCTGCGCCTGCCCCGCCGCTTGCGCCGCCGCTGCCTGCACTCCCGTCTACCCGAATCATAGAACCCGTGAGCGCAGCGCCGCCTTCGTTGAATCCCCGGGATCTGCCGGCAGGCATTCTGCCGTCGATCTCGACGTCGCCGATAGACAGGCTGCCCCCCGGCGTGACAGTGAAAAGAACGCCTGCGTAAGCGCTTGCCCGGAAGAGTGTTGCCGTTTTTCCCGCGTCATCCCAGGTGGCAATGGTAATCTGTTTGCCGTCGTCGATCAGGATAGGCTCGCTCTGGGCTACCGGAGCAGGGCCGTACCCCATTCCCGGGGCTGGCGTCCCACTTCCGGCGCCCGGCTCTGGCGGGCTCCACGCGGCGCCATCCGCCATTTCCTCCAGCAGCAGATCGTCCATGGCGTATATCGTGGAAGCCACATTCCATCCATAGGACGAGATAGCAGCCAACGCGCGCCCAATGGTCGCTAATGGCCATGCCTTGCTGCCGTCGCCGATATAGTCGTCGCCGAAGCGGGGCAGACCGTTATATATCACGCCGCCGCTATATGGCGCCACATAGAATTCGTCCGTAATCTTTAAGACATACTGCCGCAGGTTCGTCTTGTGGGGCGCCACAGTGTATTTGCGCTCCTGGTACCAGTACTGCCCTGCCTCATCCGGGTTCGTATCCGTGGACTCTTTGGTTGCGATCAGTACGCCTACATCCTGGGTTTCCTTGCCTTCGATATTGATCCAGGCGCCGGGGAGCAAATCGCCCCGCTGCGTCATTGCGGCAGCGCCTGCCAGGTAGATACCGTTATCCCGTTGATGGTCGCCTACGCGAATTCCCCCGCCGACCACCAGAGGACGCGGGTTCGCCCCGGCGCCCGCGCCGGACGCCACATACACCGCGCTGCCTGCGCCTGAGCCGCCTGTGCCCGAGCCACCTGCACCCAAGCCGCCTGCGCCCGAGCCGCCCGCACCCGAGCCGCCTGCGCCCGAGCCGCCCGCGCCGCTTCCCCCGGCTTCCCCGGCGGCATTCTCCGTGAACAAACCGCCCAGCAGCTGAGCAGCCCCCGCCGCTGTCTGCGCCAGATACAGCCCGCCGCCGCGGTAGGACGCCACGTTGCCGCGGATCTCGCCGCCAAGCATCGCCATCCTGCTCCCGGCGTCCGCCGCCTGATACACGCCGCCGCCGCTATGCGCTGCGTTGCCTGCAAGGGAGCCGCCGTGCATGTTCAGGCTGCTATAGCCGCCGACATACACGCCCCCGCCCAGGCCAATGTTATCCGTGGCTGCGTTACCTTGGATCGCCGCAGCGCCGCTTAGGTTCACGACTGCTTGCCTCGTGTCAGCCGAGCCTTGCATATACACGCCGCCGCCGGCAAACGCGGCATTCCCGCTGATCTGCCCGCTGTTCATATTAAGGATGGCGTTGCCCTGCCCGGCCTTGCCTCCGGTAGACGCCTTCAGATAGACGGCGCCGCCGTAGTAAGTCCCGCTGCCTCCATCGCCCAATACGTCCAGAGTATTGTCGTTGTTCACGATGCGGGCGCCTTCTCCCAGAGTGAGTACGGCGTCTGCAGCTGTATTCGTAGAAACAAATATCGCTGCATACCCGGACTTTATACCCGAATTCTCACGAACATCTGTTCCAATACCGCCGCTGCCACTGCCGCTGCCACTGCCGCTACCGCTGCCGCCGCCCGTCTCGTCGCTTTCCCAAACCGCGCCCCCGTCCACAGTCAAATCCAGGATCGTCAGCGCGCTGCCGCCCTGCACCTGGAGCATATAGTCATCGTCAAAATCCCTGACCCATCCGGTCAGCGTATCGATAAACCCACTCGCCCTGGTAATTGTGACTTCCCCTGTGGGCGCTTCCGGGTCGTAGGGGTCCCGCCAGGCGCGGAGAGTAATGTCTTTGCCTGTCGGGCCGTTGGGGATAACCGTAGTACCGGTCAGCTCCAGAGGATCCATCACATAGATCGTCGTAACCGCGGCTGCCCCCGCGACCGTGACTGCCCGTTGGAGTGTGGCGAAAGGCTTATCCTTGGAGCCGTCCCCTGTCACGTCGCTGCCGTGAAATGCCCCGTCTTCCGACGCCACAAACAGTGCGGTCTGCGAGGTCAGATAGTAGGTATCCAGCCGATCCGGCTGCTTCGCTACGGAGAATACGCCTGGCTGATAGTAATATCTGGCTGCCTCCTCCATATTTGCCGTTGGCGCCGTCTTCACGGCGATCGGTGTAGTCACCCTTGCGCCGGCTTTGCCTTCGATGTTGACGTAAGCGCCGCCGGGGAGGTCGCCCTGCTGCCTGAGCGTAGCGGACGCGCCGGCTATGTAGACGCCGTTGTCCTCCTTCGCCTCATAGAGCAGAGACTCTGCGCCGATTTGCAGGCTGCCGGCGACGGTCATCATCCCGGAGCCGAAGTACACGCCGCTGCCCAGGGGCGCTTGATTCCCCGTCACCACGCTGCTGTCCAGCGTCAGCGCGCTGCCGCCTGCATAGACGCCGCCGCCATACCGTGACGCCGAATTGCCCCTGATGGCGCTGTTGCTGACGGTGAATACCCCGCCAAGGGCGCCTCTTGCCTGCCCAATCGCCCCGCCGCTGCCTGCCGGCGCATGGTTATCTTCCAACAATACGCCCGCCGCCGAAGCCGAACCCTGCGCCTGGTAGACGCCGCCGCCATCTCCGGACACGGACTGATTGCCCGTGATCCCGCCGCCGCCGGTCATGGACCATACCATGCCCGCCCCGCTCAGATAAACGCCGCCGCCGTCCCCTTGCGAGGCATTGTCTTTGATCTGTCCTCCGCTTACCGAAGCCCTGGCGCCATCCAGGTACAAGCCACCGCCTTCGCCTACGCCAATCCCCCCGGATCCGCCGGATCCCCCGGCGCCCGCGATATCCCCAGCGGCGTTGCTGCTGACTTCGCCTTCATACATCGCAAACATGCCGCTACTGATGTACAAGCCGCCACCGACGCCCTCCGCCACATTCTCCGTGATCGCGCCCCCGGTCATCGCCACCGAAGCGCCAGCCCCTGTGGCGTACACCGCGCCGCCGTTTGCCCCATGGTTATTCTGCAGTACCGCCCCTTCGCCGATATACAGGGCGCCGCCAGCCACATAGGCAAGGGAGCCTGGGTTATCTTCATACAATGGATTTGTTTTCGCGCCGTCGATGACCAGGTCGCTGAGGAACAGCGACTTGCCTCCGTCCACAGTGATCAGCGCCGTCCCGCTCTTTACCCCCCTGGTAAGCGTGGGCACGTCGCCGACGCCGTCGCTGCCGCCTGCCCCGGACCCCTGATACCCTTCCCAGGCATGAAGCGTGACCGTCACCGCTTCCGTACCGGAAGTATCCACGCGGATCAAGCGGCTGTCCGCCAGGGCTGGGCCTACCGTCAGGTCTGTCATAACGTGGATTCGGATTTCATCTCCGGGTGACGCGGCGCTTAGCGCCTTCTGGATCGTCGCGTAAGGCTCTTCAATGGTGCCTTTGCCAGAGACGTCGCTGCCAATGGAAGGATGCCCCGGCGCAAATCCCGTTTCGGGAAAGCCGGGAATATAGCCCGGGCTGCCCGGATTCACATAGGAGTTCGCCACGTCGGGACGGGACACATAGAGATCCGTCCCTCCCTCCAGCACATAGGTATTGTCCGCTGCGACGCCAATGATCTCATAATGGGGGATCGCTGCTTGATACCAGTACTGTCCGGACTCTGCCGACGCCCCGTCGGTGACAGGCGCGCCATCCCCTACGCTTTTTTGTACAAGCACCGCGCCGTCCCTGGCGCCATTTTTCCTCTCGATATTCACATATGCGCCGCTGCCCAGGTCACCCTTCTGTTGCAGCGCCAGCGTGGTGTTGCCAATGTAGACGCCATTGTCTGCTTGCTTCGCGGCATGGTCCGCGCCGTCGCCTATTCTTACCTCGCCGGAGAGGGCGATAGAGCCGCCACCGTAATACACAGCGCTGCCCAGAGCCGCCGTATTGCCGCTGGCCAAGCCTCCCCGGATCGCGGTATTCCCCCCTGACTGATACAAGCCGCCACCGTTGCCACCGGCTGTATTCCCCATGAGCTGCCCTGCATCCGGGACTGCTGTGCTACCGCTTAGGATCAGCTCGCCGCCTGCCAGGTATATGCCGCCGCCGTTGTTGACTGCGGTATTGCCGCTGACCCAAGCGCCGTCCAGGCTGAGCTTGCCCGCTGTCATATTGACCGCGCCGCCGTTCGCCGCCTGATTATTTCGGATAAATACATTGTTCAGGACGAGCGTCCCCGCGTTACCGATGACGGGGGATAGGTTAGACGCGTGGGCGCCGTTGAAGGTGATATCATTCACTGTAAGCTTTCCGCTTCCGGCAACCGTAATCATTTGAATGGGATCTACGCGGGGAATCATCAGGCCCGGGCTGCCGTCTATGTCCGCAGGAAAAGATTTCGCCGGATCCGCTGTGAGTACGATATCCTGCCGGCTGTTTACCGTCGCGTTGCCAATGGCGACGGTCGGGTTTCCGGAGGTCATCACCCTTACTTCAGTTGGACGCTCGGTAGCGGCTACGCTGAAGGCTTTCGCCAACGTGCGGAAAGGCGCTATGTCCGTGCCTAAGCCGACCAGGTCGTTGCCGTCGGCTGATACATACAGATACGGGCTCATATCCAGGAAGTATTCCGTTGATTTGGCGGGGTTGGCGTTGATTTCATAGAGTTTGTATTGGTAGTTGTATTTCTTCGCTTCAATTTCCGTTACCGTTCCCGTAGCCTTATTCACGACCGGCGTCCCGAAAATAGCACCGCGCTTAAGTTCTACTTCAATATGGGCGTCTCCCAAGTCTCCGGGCTGGGTCATCGTAGCGCCGGTATTCGCGATGTAGACGCCGTTTGCGGACGGAGCCGCGCCGATCTTGACGTCCCCCGACACGCTCATGGCGCCGCCGTCGTAGTATACGCCCGCCCCCCTTGCGCCCGGTTTTTCCGGCTCCGTCGCCGTAGCGGCGGTCGACGGGTTCGTCAGGACGTTATCTTCGATCATGCCTCCGTTTATAGTTAACGCTGTGCTTGCCGCAGTCAGGTATACCCCGCCGCCGCCGGTAGTATTCGAAGCCTCGTCGCCGGCTGCCCCGCCGGAAGCGGTATTTCCGCTCACCGTTACGTCAGTCATCGTAAACGTACCGTTGTTGTACAGGCCCCCGCCGTTGACCGCGGCGATGTTATCGCTGATCCCGCCCAGGTTCATCGTAACCGTTCCGGCGTTAACCATCCCGCCGCCGTTCGTCCCGGTGGCAGTATTTCCATTAATTTTACTGTCTGTCAGCGTATATGAGCCGCCTGCTACGTAGAACCCACCACCCGCAGCGGCTGTATTGCCGTTGATTTGGCTTCCCTTTAGCGTGAACGTGCCATCCGAGGCGAATATGCCGCCGCCGTTTGTAGCGGCAGTATTGTTATCAATTAAACATTCATCGATGGAATACGCGCCGCCCGCAGCATATAAGCCGCCTCCGGCGGACGCTTCGTTACCGCTGATCTCACAAGGGGGCGCCGATATGGCGGAGGGTTTAACGATATCTACCGTCACATAGGCGTTGGAAGCATATATGCCGCCGCCGAGGCCTGTTACCGTGTTATTGATAATCTTGCTTCCGTCGCTCATAGCCAGGCTTGCCTGCCCGGTCGCGCTTACCCCAGACAGGGAGATTGCGCCTCCGTTTGCCGAAAGGTTATTTTGCAGTACAGTATTCCGAAGAACCAGGCCCGCGTCGCCGGAGGCGCCTGCGTTTACGGTGATGAGCGAACTTGTGTTCGCGCCGTGCTCATCATCGCCGCCGCCGTCTATGACGAGACCGCTTATGGTGAGGTTCCCGCCCGGCGCTACGTTGATTAGCGGATATCCGTGGCCTCGCTCGATCAAAATGCCCGGTGGATCCGTTAGCAGAGACGCCGGCGGCACAGTTCCCGCGTAATCCGGCAGCAGTGCGATATCCTTCCCCGTGCCTACTGTCGCGGTCCCCAAACCGTCAGCAGTCACACTGACGTCGGCTACCGTTGGCTGTTCGGTCCCGGTCATCACGATGACTTCTGTCTGTCGTCCCGGAGAAGCGGCTTCAAAAGCCCAGGCCAGCGTCCTCAACGGCGCTTCCCGGGTACCGTCGCCCGTCTCGTCGCTGGCGATATCGTCGTCGCCGGACACATAGAGTTTATTCGTCGTATAAAGGAAATAAGAATTATCTTCCAGCCTGTCCATGATTTCATATAAGACAAACTGATAGAGATATTGTTTCGCTTCGGTTGCACTGACCGGCGCGCCCCCGGTTTTACGCACGACGGGCGTACCGTAGGCGCCTCCTCTCTTCAATTCGACTTCTATGTGGGCCGTCCCCGGGAGATCGTTGGTTTGACTAATTATATAATCATCACCGGAATTC
>Ga0082212_10006190_pt1 | contig 16140 bp, 18 predicted proteins | sample TergutNt197P3_FD_71548 | JGI IMG/M metagenome (GOLD analysis project Ga0082212, IMG submission 71548) | Neocapritermes taracua P3 segment gut microbial communities from Petit-Saut dam, French Guiana - Nt197 P3 | ecosystem: Host-associated > Arthropoda: Insects > Digestive system > Gut ... | reverse complement strand
GGAGCACGAGGATGATGGCGATAATGGTTAAAAGAGTTAAGAGATAAGAACTAAGAGTTAAGAATTTGTGTTTTACTTTTTTATTTCTGACTCTTAACTCTTCACTCTTAATTCTTAACTCATACAACGCCAACGGAAACACCACCGCAAGGTATCCGGCGTAGGGGCCGGGGTTGAAGAACGAGCCGGTGAGTTTGAACAGCGCATGTTGCGAGGGTTTGAACCCGTAGAGTTGCAACAAACCCCAAACGGCTTCGACCAAGCCGGTGAGGATGATGAAAAAACACAATACCCTTTGCCCTTCTCCATTCAACACTATCCGGAGGCAGAAATACAGAACCAACAGCAAAGTAAATAAAATGATTTTGGTCGAAGTTGCCGAAATATCACCGATAAGAAAAGCCGATAGAAAAACGCTGCCGGCAAAAAGCAGCACGAATGTGTCTGTTAGCGAAAACCGAAAAGTCTGTCTATTGATAAGCGAGTGAACGAAAGTTGCAACCGCGACAAAGCCCATGCTGCCATAAAACCAAAAATATTTGCCGGAAACCACCCCGTTTGCCAAACTTTTGTCGATGATAAAGACGGTGGAGAGGGTGAGGAAAAAGGGAGGTATTCGTAAATAATGCATATATTATTTCACACTTACTCCTTTTTTTGAAAAATATCGCTTATTTATCATTCTTAAATAATCGTTCGTTATTACAGGAGTTGCTTTGTCCGGAACAAACACATTTGAAATTGTCATATCGCTACCTAAAATAAAATAATACGGAAAACTTAACGCTTCAACAGGAAGGTTAAGTGTAGCTGAGTTATAAACACTCATGTCCTGTATGTTATAATGAGTTTTCTCTTGATTGAAAATCCTGTTATTTCTGTGTTTGCCGAGAAAAACGACGTTGTCTTTTCCCGTGGCATCTATTTGATTGAGAATTGACCATATCGAATAAGTAACGCAACTTTCACAATGCGATTCTGAAAAACGGCATACAAGTATTTTATCGTTGCCATTTTTGAAAACATCGCTTAGCGACAGTATATTGTTTAGAGTGTCTTTAACAAACAGTTCATCTATTCTGATATTGGAGTTTTCTATGTTTACTTCAAAATTTTTCTTAAGTGTTAGTAATTCAACGTTTTCAATCGGTTGTTTGGGAGAAAAAATATGCTGATGTTTGTAGTAATGAAACCCAAACGGAAATGGGTTCTTTACATTGAATACCATCAATATCAAAATCACAATTATTAGAATAAGCCATTTTTTATTCATGTATAACGCGTGGTTAAAAATCTTTTAATTCATAAAATATTAAAATCGGATTATCATCGTCCTCTACATTTTCCAATATTGATCTGTCTTCGTCCGACAATAACTCACTTTGTTGTATAATTTCTCTTAATATTTCCATTTTTTCGGGTAAAAAATAAGAAACAAAATAAGACTCATAGGATGTAACGGGAACATTCGTGTAGGGAAAATCCGATGCATTGGTTCTCAATGTTGTTCCGCTCAGCAAATTTCCGCTTTTTTTATTTCTTATAAAATTTGTTTCGAGTCTAAGATACCAATTCTCTAATTTGAAAAAATCATTTGCATCATTTTCTATGTATTTACCCATAAACAGGTAGTAGTTATTGTCTTTAATAACTTTCATAAATTCCGCATATGGCAAATCCTTTACTACCCGATCGGCAATTTTTTTATTGCGAAAATTCAATGCGTATTTTGCTCTTAGGGTGTTATTGTCAAGATATTGATAAATTGTATCGCAAAACTTAAAGGTAAGGTTAATATTATCTCTGTAAGTACTTATATATTTTTTCCCCTCATAAAAGTTTTCTTTGGAAAATAAATAGGGCATTCCAACCGATTCCAACCTAAAATGATCATTGACAATAAATATCTGATATGTTTCCGAATAACCCATATGAATGTTGTTCGTTCCGTAACAATTTCTAAATAAATAACCATTAGGAATAATCGTAAAACTGCGCGCATTGAATGGCAACATCTCTTTTCGTTTAAATTTTCCATCAGGCGCATAAAAAGAGAGAAGTTGAGAATGGTAAACGATTAATTCCTGTTTTACCTTATCGTATGCAAAACTTTTAAAATCCAATACCTCTTCCGGTCCCTGTCCTCTTGTTATGCGTTTTAGGAAATTTCCATTTTTGTCGAAAATCAAAAGGCTACCCCCTTTATATGTGTCTGAAATATAAACATTTGATTCGGTAATAAGAATATCTTCTATTTCAGAAATAAGACACTTATTGGTCGTTTCAAGCGGAAGGAATTTTATACTTTTCAACATCTCACCAATTTTCAAAACATCTTCTTTAAGAAAAGGATTTAAGTCAATATCAATGACAGAATCCGCCTGTATTAGAATCATTTTTGTGGAATCCAATCCCAAGGAAGCCACCTGTTCCGGAGTAAATTTTGATTTCACGTCGGTTTGTTTGGAACAGGAAATAAGCAATGTAGCGCAAATAATATATAAAAAAACTTTAGTTATTACTTTCATAAGTAAACAGTCTATTTTAAAATCAAACAAAATACCCATGTTTTGCTAATCCAAATAGAGGCAGCAAAACATGAATATCTCTTTAATCATTTTTCAATTTTAACCAGACGGAAGCTAATTCAACAGGAATGCTCGTCCATTTGGATGATGTTGTATAAATTATACTATTCGCAGGGAGTAGAATAACAATTAACATTTCCACCTTTGTGACATACTATCATGTTACCATTGATTGTTGTTTTATCATCATATGACCAAATTAAAAGATTGATACTCCATCCGGTAGTGCGACTACATTGTACGGACTCAGACCATTCATCTTTAGTTAATCCATGCGTAAACATGTCCCAAAAGGAATTATACCCGCCGTGGGTTTCATTGTTTGCCAATGCTTCAACGTCAGATAACATAACATCCAATAAGCCATTGTTTTTTGCATTGTAATTCACATTCACAGTAGCAACTATAGCTATTGCTAAAATGGCGATGCTGCCAAAATTTTTTTTTGTTTTCATACTCTGTTATATTAGATTATACTTTTAAAATAATTCATATTATTATTTCGTGTCTGAATTTCGGAGCAAAGTTAGTTAAATAAATAATTTGACTTGCCAAATTATATTGCGATTTTATTGCGATTATTTGCAATATGTAAACATGTTATTTTCAAGTAATTATAAAAGTAAAACATAAATAATTAGCTCGTTTTTGCGAAAAAAAATAAATTTTGCGTAAATTTGCGGGAAAATACTGTGTTGTTATGGAAAAATATAGACTTATTGAAAAGAGGAAAGCCAAAGGTTTTACCCAAAGTGCGATTGCAGATAAACTGTGCATGGATGTATCAAACTATAATCGTAGAGAAAGAGGGCAATCAAAAATTTCTTTGGAAGAGTGGGAAAAATTATCTGATATTCTGCAGGAACCTATAGAAAATATATATGAATCGGAAGACTCACAGGTTTTTATTTGTAGAGACAGTTCTACGGTTCATTATCAAGGAACTAACAATATTTATTCTGTTCCTGAGTATTTGTTAGAAGTACAGCGAAAATATATTGAAAAACTTGAAAATGAGATCCGAGAGTATAGAGAAAAGAAAAATCCGTAGTAAACTTAAAGGTTGTCTTTTGTTGTCCGTTAGGACATTCACCGGTGTAAGTCCTAAGGGCTAAATAGGGTCGGGATGTATGCCTTTTCTATTGATATGATTGTCTTGACGGACAAAAGATGCAAAAATTCGACTTCGAGATTAGTTCCCCATCCCCTCAGTAACAATTTTTTAAGCCGCACCTTATCGTACAAAGTACAATAAGTGTTTTTGGTTTTTACGATTAGAATTGATGAGATAGTTACGAGTTACAAGTTACCGACTCCCCTTGCGGGGAAAATACGAATAACTCCCAATGAAGCGAAGCGATTGGGGGCAGTCAATGAAGCGAAGCGATTGAGGGTATATGGGAAATGTCTGCAACAGCAACCTGCAAGGTTGAACTGCTACGGAGTTCTTAGCGTGTGGGTGTGCATAACCCCTCTATGGGAAACAACGTTCGGCGATAGCCAACTCTGTTTGTTTTTGTGAGTTACCTCTACTTACCAAACTTTGCCAAAATTCGTTATTTTCCATACTTTTTTCTAAGTACGTACACAATTCAGGGGAAGTCATATCTTTAATTTTTTCATAAACTCTGGCCTGCAGTTTTTCTTTCATTTTTAAACAATCAAAAGTCTTCTCCATAATTTATTAATTCTTTTGGGTTTCTAATTTCAAGTGATTTATAACCGTTCTTAATATTTACACTATTGTATCCCTGTATCCTAATGTAATTTACGATATGCTTAAAATTCCAACTTGCCAAAATATCTACGTTATTGATTGTTGCAAGTGCAATATGTTTGCAATCATCTAAACTTGTTTTGCCTACAACTTTTTCTGCAATATATCTATCTGCAAGTTTATTTACTTCATCTGTTACAATAGCTTGTTCAAAATAACTTTTGTCGAAATTATTTAAAAGATTTTTTACTTGTATCGGTGCATCTTCTAATTCTTCTTGCAGTAAATTTGAAACCACAAAAATAATTTCCTTATTTTCAAGCCGTTGAAAAAGCATTTTAGTTTCTTTTTCAAACTCTGCATCAAAAAATCCGCCTACTATTGAAGTGTCTATATAAATTCGTTGTCGTTTCATTTTAACTTAATTTAGTGAGATGCAAAGGTACATAAAAGTTTGCACATATACACAGACCAATAATTTCGTTTGCAAAAAAATAGAAGAAAGATACATTTTTTTTATATTATTCAATAAAAATCACTAACCCACTCCTATTTTCACTGAAAAAAGAATCCGAAGGATACGAATGTTTATAGCATCACAGTGTGTTATCCCCGCGCTTGACGCGGGATCCCCTAAAAAAGCAGGGGATTGCGGGTCAAGCCCGCAATGACAGCAGAGGGATTCCCCGCGAGGGGAAAATACGAATAACTCCCAATAAAGCGAAGCGATTGGGGGCGGTCAATGAAGCGAAGCGATTGGGAGTTAAAGCAATAACCTCCCATATCTGCAACCCGCAGGGTTGAACTCCTACGGAGTTCTTCGGGTGGATGTGTGTATCTTTCACCCCGAGCTGCGCTTCGCTTGCACGGGGTTATGCACATTGTTCCCCTTGCGGGGAATTCTATTCCGTGCGCTTTCGCACACGATAAATGTATGACCGCAATGACAAGGGATTTTTTTAATGTACTTGCACGTCAGAGTCGATTTTTTTGATTAAGCCTTGCAGAACGCTGCCGGGTTCTAATTCTGTGAAATCGTTCGCTCCGGCGGTAATCATGTTTTTCACCGATTGCGTCCACTTAACGGGAGCGGTCAGTTGGGCAATCAGGTTGTTTTTGATTGTTTCGGGATTGGTTTCGCCCTGTGTGCTGACATTTTGATATACCGGAAAATCCGGTGTTTGAAACGAAATCGACTGAATGGCTTGCTGTAATTCTTCTTTGGCAGGCTCCATCAAGGGTGAATGGAAGGCGCCGCCTACTTTCAATTTCAATGCACGTTTGGCGCCGGCGGCAAGCAGTTGTTCGCAGGCTTTATCGATGCCTTCTATGGAGCCGGAAATAACAATTTGTCCGGGGCAATTATAATTGGCGGGGACTACGATCTCTTCAATCGCGGCGCAAATTTCCTCAACGGTTTCGTCCGGCAGGTTAAGGATGGCAGCCATCGTTCCGGGGTGAAGTTCTCCGGCTTTCTGCATAGCTAACGCTCGCTTGTGCACCAACCGCAAACCGTCTTCAAACGAGAGTACATTGGCGGCTACGAGGGCGGAAAATTCACCTAAAGAGTGTCCGGCAACCATATCCGGTTGAAACTGCTCTCCCAAGGTTTTTGCTGCAATGATCGAATGGAGGAAAATAGCCGGTTGAGTCACTTTGGTTTGGCGAAGGTCTTCATCACTGCCTTCAAACATAATGTCCGTGATGCGGAATCCCAATATTTCATTGGCGGTTTCAAACAGTTCGCGGGCAGTCGGGGATTTCTCATACAGGTCTTTACCCATTCCTGCGTACTGTGCGCCCTGTCCGGGGAATACAAATGCTTTCATACTTTTATTTCCATATTAAAAAACCTTGCAAAGGTAATGAAAAATGCGGACACATTGTGCCTGCCGTGCTTAATATTCAAAGTACATATCAAGCATTTGGCGGGCGGCTCGGAAAGAACTTATTTCTGAGAGGAGGACTTGTGATTCCTTGATTGCCAATTCTTTTTCTATTTCAGGCGATTGATAAAAATGGTTTTTCAGTTGTTCGTTGATGCTCTCATACATCCAGTATTTTGCTTGCGAATTTCTTCGCAGGTCGAAAGAGCCGTTGGCTTGGGTGAAGGCGGTATATTCATCGATCATATCCCAAATTTCGGTTATTCCGGTTTTGTAATATCCCGAATAGGTCAATACCTTCGGCGTCCAACCGGATGCAGGTGTTGGGAAAAGATGTAGGGCATTGCGGTATTGCGCCGCTGCTAAATTGGCTTTTTCAATGTTGTTTCCGTCTGCTTTGTTCACCACAATTCCGTCTGCCATTTCCATGATTCCGCGCTTAATTCCCTGCAATTCATCGCCCGCTCCGGACAATTGAATCAGGAGGAAAAAATCGACCATAGAATGAACAGCCGTTTCCGATTGCCCCACGCCGACCGTTTCCACAAAAACGGTATCGAATCCGGCAGCTTCGCAGAGAATGATGGTTTCCCGAGTTTTGCGGGCAACGCCTCCCAATGAACCTGCGGTAGGGGAAGGTCGAATGAAAGCATGGGGTTCGCGCGAAAGTTCTTCCATGCGGGTTTTGTCGCCCAGAATACTTCCTTTGGAGCGTTCGCTGCTTGGGTCGATCGCCAAAACGGCTAATTTCCGATGGCGTTCGCGAATCAAGTGCATACCGAAAGCGTCGATAGAGGTACTTTTTCCGGCGCCGGGGACCCCCGTAATCCCTATTCGTACCGATTGTCCGGAGTAAGGCAAGCATTTTTCGATGATTTCCTGCGCAACGGATTGGTGTTCGTTTTTCTGACTTTCCAACAGTGTTACTGCCTGACTTAGAACGGTGATGTTGCCTTTCCGGATTTGCTCGGTATATTCGGACGGCGTATAATCCCTGCGTTTTTTCTTTTCTTTCAAATAGGGATTAATAGCCGGAGGTTGCGAGATGCCTTTGTTCACATTCAGTCCTGTATATTTCGGGTCATTCTCTGGGTGTTCCACGTCGCATCAGGGCCTTTTATTAGCCAATATGGCTATTTCGTAAATGGGTTTGTTTGGATCGTCCGAAATAATAGCCAAAGAAGATGATAGATTAGATTGAATTTTATTTTTATCTACATTTACTTTTATTTCTGAGATTTCTCCCGGAGCAATAATGAAATTGTGCTTGGATACGGTAATTGCCGGATCAAGCAGTTGAATATTGTGGATGTTCAAAGGTGATTTTCCGGAGTTGGATATTTTCAAAGTTCTACTATTTCCTGCGCTGAAATTGCCGAAATTGATTTCCTTGACGCTTACATTAATTTTCCCTGCGGTGTTTTTTTTGTTGGCAGTCCACTGGGAAAAGTCATCCAAAACAGTTGCCGAATAAAGGAAAGAATGACTAACTTCGTTTATGAGCAACGTTAATTCTCCGGATAGATTACCATAGAGACTTTTTTCCTGCACATTCAAACTCACATCAACGGTAGCCGCCGTTTTTGCAGGGATGACAGCCGGATTAAACTCGACAGTCAGGTGTTTCGGCATTTTCAATGTTTTTTGCGTAATTGGCTTATCAGAATTATTAAATACTTCTAACTGGATTGTCTTCTTTTCATTCCAAGCCATTTGGTCGAAATGCAATTCTTTCGATTTTAAGAGGTAATTACCTATTGCAAAAGGATATTCTTCCTCTGGATTGGTTGGCCGCTGTATTGTTTCACTATTAACGACTTCCCCTTTTATTACTAAAAGAATTGGATTTGACTGACTGATATGGACAGTGATATTTTTTGAAAAGCTTCCGAGTCCAGCAGGATTATACCTGACTGTGACTTTTCCCGTTTTCTTTGGTTCAATAGGCTCTTTTGTCCATGATGGCGTAGTGCATCCGCAACTTGCTTGAACTTTGCTTATTACAATAGGATCATCTGAATTGTTAGTTAAAATAAAATCGAAATTGACACTTCCATCTTTGTCGCCGATTTTTCCAAAATCATGTATTGTTTTATTAAAAGAGTGATTGTTGTTTTGTGCGCCAATCCAACCACTGAATAAGAGTAAAATTGATAATAACAAGTTGAGTCGTTTCATGATCAAAATTTTTATAAAAACATTTTGGTTGCAAAGATACAAAAATATACCGGTAATCGAAATAAAATGCATACATTTGCACTTTTATTTAGCACACTTATGAAGATAACTATTTCCGTAACAAACGACCTTGTTACCGACCAACGTGTACACAGAGTGTGTACCACCTTGAGACAAAACGGATATGACGTCAAACTTGTAGGGCGCGAATTTCGTAAGAGTAAACCGGTGGAGAGGTTATATTGTACAGAACGGATGAAATTGTTATTTAAGCGCTCGTTTTTATTTTATGCCGAGTTTAATATTCGGTTGTTTTTTTACCTTTTGTTTGATAAAGCGGATATTTTTCTTTCTAATGATACGGACACCTTACCTGCCAATTACTTAGCCTCGCTTATTCGAAAGAAACCATTGGTGTTTGATGCACATGAAATTTTTCCGGAAGTTCCGGAAGTGACCGACAGGAAATGGGTAAAAAAAGTTTGGACAAAGATTGAAGACATGATTTTCCCCCGCCTGAAAAACACCTATACCGTTTGCGATTCTATTTCGGCATATTATAAAGAAAAATACAACATCAACATGTCGGTTGTCAGGAATATTCCGATGAAAAAAGTAAGAAAAGTATCAAAAAACCAACTCTCTACAGAACCCTCTCCCATAGATGCGAAAGGAAAACGTGTGATTTTGTACCAGGGCGCGATAAATAAAGGACGTGGCATCGAATGGATAATCGAAGCAATGCAATACCTTGATAATTATATTTTTTATATCATAGGTGACGGAGATCTTCTAAATGAAATGCAGGATAAAGTAAAAAATTTGAAATTAGACGATAAGGTGTTTTTTACCGGAAAAATTCCTTTTGAAGACTTGCCGGCTTATACTACTCGTGCTGATATTGGAGTTAATTTGCTTGAAAATTGGGGATTGAGTTATTATTATTCACTTCCTAACCGAATTTTTGATTTTATCAGAGGAGGTGTACCCATATTAGCGAGCGATTTTCCTGAAATAAGCAAGATAATTAAACGCTACAACATTGGCACACTTGTACGCAACTACGATCCGAAATATTTAGCATCTGCCATCAAGCGGATATCTTTCAAAGGAAAGTACCGATTGGCTTTTGAAGAGGCAAACAAAGAACTTTGCTGGGAAAATGAATCTTTGATTTTGCTGAAAGTCATGAAAGAAGCTGTGTCGAGAGCCTGTCATCCCGCGCCTGATGCGGGATCCCCTGAGATATGAGGGGATTGCGGGTCAAGCCCGCAATGACAATTTATAACTCTTAACTCTTAACTCTTAATTATCACCGTCCTCCATACATTTGCCGGTAGTATTTTTGATAATCACCGGAAGTTACTTTTTCTACCCAATCCTGATTTTCGAGATACCACCGAATGGTTTTGACAATTCCGTCCTCGAATTTTGTTTCGGGATACCAACCCAGTTCTTTGGTAATCTTCGACGGATCGATGGCATAACGTTGGTCGTGTCCCAAACGGTCTGTGACGAAAGTGATCAAATAATCGTCATTCATCCAATCTAAGGGCGCTTGTTGAAGATTGATCCCTTTCAAAGCATTTTGATAAGCCGGATTTTCTTTCATCAGCCGCTTCACAGTCGCAATAATTGTTTTGACAATGTCGATATTCTTTTTTTCGTTATGTCCTCCGATGTTGTACACTTCGCCCGTTCGTCCTTGAAGCAGTACAGAATCGATTGCTTTGCAATGGTCTTCCACATACAGCCAGTCGCGCACATTGGAGCCGTCGCCATACACCGGAAGTTTTTTCTTTTCAAGGATATTTTTGATAATCAACGGAATCAACTTTTCGGGGAAATGATAAGGCCCGTAGTTGTTGGAACAACGGGTGATGTTGACCGGCATCTTGTAGGTTTCAGCATAAGCCAAAACAATCATATCGGCAGCGGCTTTGGATGCCGAATAGGGACTTCGCGGATCCAATGGAGTTGTTTCGGTAAAATAGCCGGTTTCTCCCAGACTGCCATACACTTCATCGGTAGATACTTGCAAGTATTTAACGTCTTTTCGGTATATGGGATAACCCGATTCATCTTTTCCTGTGGTCCATGATTTTTTGGCTGTATCCAACAAGTTTTGCGTCCCCAGAATATTTGTTTTCAGAAACAGTTGCGGATTCTCAATGCTACGATCGACATGGCTTTCGGCAGCAAAATTGACCACTAAATTAATTGGAAACTTTTCAAAAATTTCCTTAGCCACTTTCGGATTATTGATGTTTCCTTTGACAAAATTCACACGCGAATCGGTCAAATCATCTTTGATAGTACCGAGATTCCCCGCATAAGTCAGACTGTCCAATATCACCAACCGGATATCCTGATGTTTATTCAGTATGTATTTCACATAATTGGAGCCGATAAATCCGGCGCCGCCGGTTACTAAATACGTATTCATTATTTATTATTTTTGTGAGCAAAAGTAGGTATTTTTTTTCAAATTCCCTTTTCTTATTTAAATATATTTGTTACCTTTGTGCGGCTTTAATTGTAAGATTCAATCAGTATGGACGACATTCCGAGTCATAGTTGTAGTAAACAGAGAGTATTAATCGCTCTGTAAGGTTGCGTTTTCCCCTTACAGAGTATAAATTTGTAAGGAGGATTTCAAATGAACGAACTAAAAATCCACATCCGGAAATTGATTGAGAGCAAAGACTGGATAAACCTAAAAAAAGAACTGCACTTACTTGATCCGCTGCAAATCGCTGAAATATTGGAGAGTGTACCGGAAACCGACGAATTTGTATTGATATTTCGACTGCTGTCGAGGCAGTTGGCAAAAGACACCTTTCAAATTCTCTCCCACGATCAACAGTCAGACATCATCAATGGTTTAGCTGCCCACAAAAACATTCTTACAGGCTTATTGAACGATTTGGATCCGGACGACCGCACGGCATTTTTTGAAGAATTGCCGGGTAAAGTTGTTCAACAGTTGGTTCAGCTTTTGGCAAAAGAGGAGCGCGAGATTGCTACCCGCCTGTTGGGTTATCCCGAAGAAAGCATCGGTCGTTTGATGACGCCCGAATATGTGGCAATTAAGCCTCATTTTACGGTGCAGGAAGCGTTGGATCATATCCGTAAGTTTGGACACGATACCGAAACCCTCAATGTAATCTATGTCGTTAATGATCAGTGGCAATTGATTGATGATATACGAATCAAAGAAATCATACTCTCTTCACCTAAGGAAGTTATTTCGAACATAACCGATAACCGCTTTGTTGCCTTGAATGCCTACGATGATCAGGAAGTAGCGGTAAAAGTTTTTCAAGATCAGGACAGGGTGGCGCTGCCGGTAGTAGATAACGACGGAACGTTGGTGGGTATCGTTACGGTGGACGACGTTTTCGATGTTGCCGAAGAAGAAAGCACGGAAGACTTCCAGAAATTCGGGGGTACGGAAGGTTTGGATCTCTCTTATACAAAAACTCCTTTGATTGAATTGGTGCGTAAACGTGCCGGTTGGTTGGTTGTTCTCTTCTTGGGCGAATTATTGACTACTTCTGCCATGGCTTATTTTGAACACGAATTAGAAAAAGCGATTGTTCTTACGTTGTTTTTACCTTTGATTATTTCGAGCGGGGGAAATTCCGGATCGCAGGCAGCCAGTCTTATTATCCGGTCTTTGGCGTTGAGTGAATTGAAATTACGAAACTGGTGGTATGTGATGCGAAAAGAAATTCTATCGGGATTGATGTTGGGATCTATTCTTGCTGCAATCGGATTTTTTCGCATTTGGATATGGCAACACGCCGGTTTATACGATTATGGTGAATTTTGGGTATGGATAGGTTTAACGGTTTCAGCAACATTGGCATTTATTGTTTTGTGGGGAACGCTTACCGGCTCGATGATTCCATTTATTTTGAAACGGATAGGATTAGACCCGGCAACGGCATCGGCGCCCTTTGTGGCTACTTTGGTGGATGTTACAGGTTTAATTATTTATTTTTCGGTTGCTGTTATGCTGCTGAGCGGAAAGTTACTGTAGTATAGATTTTATTTTTTCCGCATCGGTAAGCAATAATTCGTATTCTTCATCCGGTCGTCTTAACTTTTCGTTCCGGTATTGCATCGGGCTTGGGAAACGGCTTCGGAAAGTCCCGTGCAGTTCTTTTGCTCCGGTTGCTTGAATCAATCCACAAGCATTTTCCGGTGTGATTCCGGCGCCGGGCATAATAATGATACGTTCGCCGGCTTTTTCAATCAGCCTCCGGATAACGTCTGCACCTTCAATAGCGGTATCGTAACCGCCTGAGCTTAGAATTCGTTCGCAACCCAACTCGATGACGGTTTCCATCGCCTCAAACAAGTCGGCGCTGCGGTCGAAAGCGCGGTGAAACGTAACTCCCATACCATACTGTTGGGCAATCCGTACCAATTCGCCGTTTCTTTCTTTATCGATTGTTCCATCTAAGTGGAGCATTCCGATAACCACACCGTCGCATCCTGTTTTTCCGCAAAAATGAATATCGGACTTCATAATTTCAAATTCCGTTTCATTGTAGAAAAAATCACCGCCCCGTGGACGGATAATCACATATAACTTAATCTGTAATTGTTTACGGGCAATTTCAATTTGTGCGGGGGAAGGCGTAGTTCCTCCTTCGGGAAGATTGGCGCAAAATTCAACGCGATACGCTCCTGCCGATTGAGCAGTTAAGGCATTGCCGACTGAATCGACGCAAACTTCAAGTATTTTTTTGTTTTTTTTCATTATGGGTGCAAAAGTAATAAAAAACTTACAAATATGCTGAATCTAAAATCACTCTCAAAAAATAGCATAGAGAGAATTTACGAAAGTTGAATAATTCATAACTAAAAAATTAGTATATTTGCAGGGTTGAATGTAAAGAAATAAAAATGGAAAAGGTAATAAATGTTGATGCGGATATTTTGGGAGGAACACCTGTATTTTTGGGTACCCGCGTTCCTGTCAAAAATCTTTTTGATTATTTAGAAACAGGCGAAACCGTTGATGATTTTTTACGCGATTTCGATACTGTTCGGCGTAATCAGGCGCTTCAGATTCTTGAACTGTCGAAAAAATTAGTTGAAACCTCAACAAGCATCATGCATGAAAGTTTTGCTTGACGAATGTGTTACCAAGAGTATTAAGTCTCATTTGGCAGATTTGGAAGTTCATACTGTTTCGGAAATGGGCTGGAGCGGTGTCAAGAATGGGAATTTGATGTCTTTGTGTGTTCAAAATCAATTTGATGTTCTTTTAACGATTGATAAAAATATGGTATATCAGCAAAATTTTGAAAAATATCCTGTAACTGTTGCCGTTTTTAATTCATCCACAAGTAAACTTGAAGAACTGATATTTTTTATTCCTTCTTTCTTAAAACAATTATCCTTCTTAGAAAAAAACAGAGTATATGTAATCGAAAAACCACAAAAAACTCTATGAACGAAGTTATATTATCCAAACAGACAGAGGACTTTGTCAGGACGTCCCTCGAATTTTGCGTCTTGGTTGAAAAAAATACGCAATCCGGAAAGGATTTTTTTATCGACAACATGATTAAAGTTCTTCCCTTGCTGTATCTGAAAATATCGATTATTCCTGCGATTGAGGAAAACTACGATTCGGATTTAAGCGTAAAGGTAAACGAAGAAATGTACAACCGCGTAGAAAGCGCCATTGGCTTGCTGTTGGGCAATGATAACCTTTATTTGGAAACTTTTCATCCGGATATCCGCTTGAGCGATTCGCCGGTTGCCGTAAAAATTTCCGAAGATTTGGCTGATATTTATCAAGATTTAGGTAACTTTATCGCCGTTTTCAAAAATGGACAAAAAGAAACGATGAATGATTCGTTGGCGCTCTGTATCCTGAATTTTGAAAAATATTGGGGACAGCGGTTGTTGAATGCTTTGCGTGCATTGCATCATATAAAATACAACGATGAACCGGAATTATTAAGTGAAGCGTGAGAAGTATAACAAAAGCGGAAATAGCATTATTTGAAAAGGAGGAGTTTCCCGGTCGTATTTTTGTGATTGATACGCCGGGAAATGCCGAACGGGCAGTTAATTATCTGTCGAGATTTCATAATTTGGGTTTCGACACCGAAACCCGTCCTTCGTTTAGAAAAGGAAACTTGAACAGTGTGGCGCTGATCCAGTTGGCAACCGATAAACGGTGTTATTTATTCCGGCTGAACAGGATAGGTTTTTCACCATTTCTTGTACGATTATTATCCGATGCAAATATCAATAAAATCGGACTTTCCTTAAAAGACGACTTTGTGAGTATGAGCCGGAGCATGAATTTCACTCCGCAAGGTTTTGTCGATTTGCAAAAAATAGTTTCGCAACACGATATTGCCGACACCGGTTTGCAAAAGATTTATGCCATACTGTTTCAAAAGAAAATATCCAAAAGTCAGCAACTAAGCAACTGGGAAGCGGAAGTATTATCCGATGCACAAAAAAAATATGCAGCCTTAGACGCTTGGGCTTGTCTAAAAATCCACGAAAAATTATGTCATACAAACGCATATATCTGAATCCGAAAAAAGAGGAATCCCTGAAACGGTTTCACCCCTGGGTATTTTCGGGCGCTATCCATCATGCTGACGGAAACCCTGAAGAAGGAGAAAACGTCGAAATTTTCGATTCCAATAACCGCTTTTTGGCTACCGGACATTGCCAAATAGGCTCGATTGCCGTTCGTATCTTGACTTTCAAACAGGAAAAAATAGATGCCGCATTTTGGGAAAAACGCATTGCTTCCGCCTTTCAGTTACGCCGGCAATTAGGATTAGTCGATAACCCGAACAATACGGTCTATCGTTTAATTCATGGGGAAGGCGATCATCTGCCGGGGTTGATTGTGGATATCTACGGCAATACGGCGGTCATGCAAGCACATTCGCCCGGAATGCATCTCGCCCGTCATGAATTAGTTACCGCTCTGAAAGATGTATTCGGAAATTTCATCAAAAATATTTATTACAAATCAGAGGGAACGCTTCCTTATAAAGCGGAATTAGACGCCGAAAACGGATACCTTTACGGAGGAACGGATATCCCTGATTTTGTGGTAGAAAACGGATTGAAGTTCCAAGTCGATTGGGTGAAAGGGCAAAAAACCGGCTTCTTTATCGACCAACGAAACAACCGAGATTTATTGGAAAAATATGCGGAAAATCGGAAAGTCTTAAATCTGTTTTGTTACACGGGAGGATTTTCAGCTTACGCGATGCGGGGAAATGCTGAACGGGTTCATTCGGTTGATAGTTCGGCGAAAGCCATTGATCTGACAAATACAAACATTGGTTTGAATTTCCCGAATGACAACCGGCACAAATCCTTTATAGACGATGCTTTTCTCTATTTGGAAAAATCAGGTCAGCCCTACGATTTGATCATATTGGATCCACCGGCTTTTGCCAAACACCGTAAAGTGCTGAGAAATGCCTTGCAAGGATATAAAAAATTAAACGCGCTGGCATTTGAAAAAATACAGCCACAGGGAATTATTTTTACTTTTTCCTGTTCACAAGTAGTTAGCAAGGAGGAATTTCGCCTGTCTGTATTCAGTGCTGCGGCTCAAACAAAAAGAAATGTTAAAATTTTGCATCAACTCACTCAACAACCAGATCACCCAATTAGTATATATCATCCAGAGAGTGAATATATTAAAGGATTAATTCTTTATGTGGAATAGTGAGCCTATATGTTAAAAATATTTAAATAATCAAAT
>Ga0082212_10006189_pt1 | contig 16140 bp, 13 predicted proteins | sample TergutNt197P3_FD_71548 | JGI IMG/M metagenome (GOLD analysis project Ga0082212, IMG submission 71548) | Neocapritermes taracua P3 segment gut microbial communities from Petit-Saut dam, French Guiana - Nt197 P3 | ecosystem: Host-associated > Arthropoda: Insects > Digestive system > Gut ... | reverse complement strand
TAATGTTCGGGTGTATAGTAGAAGATGGAGAGAATAAGGGAAATACTGACAACTAATGCAAAGGTAAAGGTCAGCATCTTGGTCTTGAAGAAGGGCTTAGCGACCTCGAGGAACAGTATCCCTCCGATCGCAAACATATGTCCTATAGCATAGGACGAGATATATCGGTTGAAGGACATCAGTTCAACCGCTCCCGTATTCTCATAGAAGTAGGTATTTGGGAACTGGGTGGTAAACAGATAAGCATGAAACAGATAGTATGCAATGAATCCTAGACTCAGCAGGATCGACAGTGCACTTACCCTTAGTATTTTGCTTGCGTTCCAGCTGAAGAGTGAGATAACAATAGGTATTAATGTAAACACTACCAGCATCTCGGCAATAGTTCCAAAACAGATTATCGAATGGTTGAAGAACCTGAACATCATCTCTTCATACACCAGATTAAATACCACGTTCTGTCCGCTCAACACATCCTTGATTGAGTAGACATAGACAGCATCACGGGAGACAGACTTGAGCGTTTGATAATGTATCCCCCACACCCTATATATCAATATGATACCAATAAAAAGCAGCAGTATGGATACCACACGAAGTATAACGGGTCCCTGTTGCTCAACTAATTTCGTAAGCTTTTTCATATAGAAAATAGTAAAGAACACTATGACTGCCAGTATGAGTGCTGCCACTCCCCATATAACTCCGACCAACAGAAACAGCGGTACTGAGATTACTGCTAACAGCAACACGGCTGCGTATCGTCGAAAAAACTCATTTCGGGTTGCCAGACTATCAGAGGGAAATGTTCTCGAGATGAGCATATCGACTACCATTACAGCCGCAGCTACAAATGCTACTGCTAGTCCCATATCCTTACATAGAGTCAGCACCATTAGCACTAATAGGCTCCCTATATACCTTACGCCTTTCGGTTTATTATCCGAGTACCACATAAGCAGAGAACCTGCAAAGAGAAAACCTATCTGCATGTCGGCATATGACGTAGCATAGGCTCGCAGTCCTTCCGAAGCATGGAAAAACGCATAAATGCCGGTGAAGGAAAATGCCGTCAGACTAATAGTGGTAATGGCGTTTTCAAACCTAACCCTGCTAAACATAGGGGCTAACGCCGCTACAATCATAATATCGTAGGCAACATAGGTGCGATATTCTATGAATTTCCGACTGAAGAACTGTATGAAGTAGCTGAAGACAGGTAATGCGGGAGGATATGCCAACGGTGAACTCACCGGTACAAAGGTGTACAGTTTATCGTAATAGAAGACAGTTTTAGCCGCAACTCCCCAAAAAGAAAATTCATCCCAATCACGGAAGATAGCGTTCTTACTTTTAAGCAAGAAATAGAAGAACACCACACCGACGATAAAGAAGATTACCCCTACCGAAAGATACTCCTGCATTACCTCGAAGAAGGAATACCGCTTCACAAAGAAGACATAGACCAACCCTAAGACGGCAGCAGTATATATGACATATACTCCAGCCACAAGTAGATTTATCATACCCATCAGACACAGAAACACCGTTATTAAAGCTATCGCGAATAATGGCGATGCTGCCGGAGAAAGCTTAAATTGTTTGGAAAAAAAGAGTGATAGCGCAATAATTGCAGCTATCGGTAGTATGATGTCCATATATCATCCTCTAGCTAAGATAGTATCCGGCAAAGACTTCGCATGCTGCGACAATCGCTAGGAAAAAGGAGGAAAACAAAGTAAAAGAGACGGTCCTTCGGGTGGAGTTCGCCCGTATTATTTCTCTCGAGAGATTTGATAGTGTAAGAGAAGCGATAAATATGGAGGGGATGAAGTAACGTGCCTGAATACCGAGTATAGTACTTCCCCCGAGGCTCGAGTCCACGACATAGAATCCCGCAGCTGTTACGATGTACATTAGCAGAAACAGTATTAATAGAAACACTGTGTTTTTTCGCCTCTTGTCTTTTTCGGTTTGGTGAGAATATGACAAACTTGAACATAGCACCAGCTGAATCGGTGTCAGTATGGAAGTCAGCTGTGTTGCTAGATCCAGATGACCAAACAGCCCATATTCAGATATATAGAAGCTGCTTCGGAATCCATCGACGAAAACTACCATCAGAAATCTCAATGGATTCTTTAAAATATATCCGATCTGAGCGGATTTATCCACTCCGATGAGTATATGTGAGGGTATAATATTATGAGAAAAACTCCTCGCATAGAGCAGGCTCAGCTGCCAGACAGCAACCCCGACTACAAGCATCAACCCAAATATAGCATAGATATTGGCTTTAGGCTTTAGGCTATTTTGGGGGATGGTAAAGAGTAATAGTGCGAGCGGAAGATAAAGCGGTTTTATCTGGACAATAATCGCAAAGGCTGCAACGAGTAGCAGGATATCGGTTTTCACTATCTCCTCTTTGGATATTATACCAATAAACACTAGAAATGATGCGATTAACATAGCGTCATATGACGTTGAAGCTGCCATAAAAACCGACAGCGGGAAGAATGCGGTGAGCATTATGGCGATGTGGTTGCGTACGGCATTTTTAAGCGCATAACCGACTGCAAAGGAAACCATTACGACATTTATCAACCGAGCCGCATATAGTGCAGCTAGTGCACTCTTAGTGAATAAGGAAACAACTGCAATAGCTACCGCAGCCGGCAGATATGGCAGTATGAGAAGTGCATTAGAGTAGGGCTGTGCTCGGTCGGAATCTTCTGCCCGATAGGAGCCCTTTGAGAGATAGCTCTGCATCCGCTGGGTAGCTGTAGGCTGTGCATGGTACAGCTCATACATCTTTAGATTCTCGGTAAAGTTGTCATAGAGCGCGGTAACCTCATCCGGAAATTCAAAATCACCGCTGAACCGTAGACTGCCGGTTGAAATCGTATAGCATCTAGCAAAGTGATTTGCTTCATCCGGTACCTGTAAGGGTGCTGAGGCGAAGGTAAACGCAATGCCCGCTACAAGGAAAAGCAGAAAGGCTCTGGTATGTGTCTGTCTTATCCTTTTCACCATGATATATATGAAGCCGTATACTGCCGAAAAGCACAGCATGGAAATCGGTATCAATATATCACCAATCAGACGTGGAGTTGAATAGATAGTTTGTGAGACGAATGCAAAAAGTGCCACAACCGACAGTGTGACAATATATATCGATTGCCAGGAGATATCCCATTCTCGGTTCTTTCTGTAGCTAACTGCCGACATCAGAAGCTGTCTTAGCGTCAGTAACAGTGATAGCCACAGCAATACTCTGAAGCAAGAAAATTCGACATATGTCGTCACCCGGTTGATCTCGATACCGCTGAAGATGATAAGGGTAGAGGTTACCTCCGTCGGATAGATACGTATACCATATATTGCATCAAAGTCAGCTATTGCCCTGTATGTGTTTTCATCGACCGGTTTCATGCCGACCGTAAAACTACCTATTACCCCTCGACTGATACCATCGAACCTAAGTACCATCTCGGAACAATCCTGCTCGGGTCGGGTCAGATAGATATCTATCGACTGGGCGGCTATACCTCCAATGTTTTCTATCTCAAAGTATGAATCATTAGCCAATGATAGATATCGGTTTTGCTCCGCTAGATACTCGACTGCTAAAAAGTCACCATCAGCAAAGTACCTCATCTCGTATTGTTCGGGTTGTTTGGAACGTTTGATGGTAGAAAAAAGAATCTCGACCAACACCGCTATCGCCATTGCAATAATTACAGTAAGCAAGATTCTTATGAGTTTCTGTTTACGCAATACCAAATCCTCTTCAGCTATAGTTCTATCAATTCATCATAGACGAAATCACGTTTTGCTGCCTGACCGATGACCTCAAACCACCTTATGGGAGAGATTCCGGTACCCGGGCGCTTAACTGCCAGATTATGTTTGCTGAAGATTTCTCCCTGCAGAATATCTCGCCCTGCAACTATGCTTTTTCTCGCCACGTCGATATTCTTGAGTTCCGATTCGGTTGGGACTTTTTCCTGTTGTCCCAAGGCCAGTTCGATGTTTCGTATGGCTTTGACCATCGCTTTGAGTTCATCTGGTTCTGCACTAGAGGAATGATCCGGTCCCTCAAACGTCTTATCCAGTGTAATATGTTTCTCTATGACCTTAGCACCCAGAGCCACCGCGGCAATAGCTGCCTCTATACCGAGTGTATGATCACTGTATCCCACATCTCCGCCAAACTCCTGTTCCAATGCGAGCATGGCTTTGAGATTTGCATCCTCAAAGGGTGTCGGATACTCGGTGTTACAGTGAAGCAGACATACACTCTCGGCTCCGTTTTCCATCAGAGTATCTCTGGCAAATCGTACCTCCTCGAGGGTGCTCATTCCGGTAGAGAGTATAACTGGTTTTTGCAATGCTGCGATTGCCAGCAGCAGCGGCAGGTTGACTATCTCACCTGAAGGTACCTTGATTATCGGCATGTCTAACGTCTCGAGAAACTCAAGACTGTCGATATCAAACGGGGTGGAGATAAACATAATCCCTTTAGATTTAGCATACTCAAACAGCTGTTCAAACTTATCAAACGATAGGAAGAATTTCCTCACCATATCCAGCTGACTCTCTTCGGCACCGGTCATTTCAATTTGGTAAGGTGCCTTTTCTGCAAATATCGAAATGACATTCTCAGGAACGTAGGTTTGAAACTTCACCGCATCCGCACCTGCCTCATACGCTACATCAATCAATTTCTTTGCGAGTAGTATATCACCGTTATGGTTAACCCCGGCTTCGGCAATTATGAATGTATGCATGGCAATCTCCTTTACTGAACCTGCTGCACAATAAATAATCTTCCTAATCTATATATTTGGGTACTCTGCCGTAAAACATACCGTTGGCAGCATACTCCTCTAACTCCGTTTGGGTAAGTTGTTTAATGATATACACCGTCAAAAGTTTTTTACCGAACATCACCGACTCTGTATATGTCTCAAAATAGCAATCGATATCGACATACCCTTCCATCATAGCGGTTCCGCAATCCGCGGCTACTGCCCAACCATAGGTGAATCGGTCTGATGCAATATACATCAGTGTTCCATAGGGTATAATATCTGGATTGGTGGCAACGAATCCCTGTATCAACTTCATTCCGCTGGCTCCGAAGGTGTTGGGTCCGAAACTATATGCTGTACATATCGCATCCTCAATGATGTCCTCATACTCATCGGGTATGCCGTCAATAATCTCAACATCGCAGTATTTACTGCCGTCAAAGAAACTTGCCGCAGCTAACGGATCCCCTGTCAGATACAGTTCGTCTATTGCCGGTTCCAATACTACTACTTCGATGAGAGTGGTTGACTCTAGCAGGTCATCTACATATCGATCGAGATAATAATGCTCTTCGCTGCCATTGACACCCTCTCTCAATACTTCTTCTTTTTCTCTTGAGAGTAGCGGACTCTGTCTGGCTATTCTGGTGAAAGGTATTTCATGAATCTCAACCTGACGTTCGACATATGTTACCCGCTGTATGGTCACTTCGTCATCTTCATTCAACAGATAGGACATATCTACCGAGATTATATCCTCTTCAAAGATGTCGATATTTAGCTTTTGTAACGCCTGCTCCAGCGTTTCATCCAACACATTGGCAGTGATAGAATCACCGTCAACCGTTATGGTTATGGGATAGGATCTGACCACCGTAAGCAGATCGGAGGAGCCGAAATCCTCTCGATCGACCCTATCCGCTTCATGCAACCACACCACATTAGCTGCAATATCACGAGAGGAGTCGAGATTAGTCCATACAACCTGAGAGGGTTCAGTCGGATTTCCCTCGTCACTGATATAGCAGAGATTTCCGGTAGTACAGAAGAAAAATATCGGGAAGAGGAAGAGTAGCAGCAGCGTAACTATGGATATGACTCGTACGTTGATGGTCGATATCAATATCCTCTCAATCAGCGAGGGTCTATAGATCTCTCCGGACAGATAGATGATACTGTTAACCGTCGTATTGGTATTCTTCTTACTTCTTTTGAAAGCTCTCTTGCTATCGAGGACCGCTTTGTCCAGATGGATAATTGAGATTATCTCCTGTCCGGTCCGATTATCTATCCCCCGAGCGTTGATATACTCATATCCTGGTGGTTGTGCTATCGTGATGAGCGTATGTGGTGTCTTTTGTAATACCATCAGCCTAGACGGTTGCTGTTCTGTTTTGCTATCCGAATCACCAGTATGTACCATATTCTTAACTGCATCACCATCATCAGGGAAACTTCGCTTCGACCTTTGACCTTTAGAACTATTGCTTGATTTTTCCGACAGCGGTATGTCTCCGATGTCAGAATAAGTATTTTTATTCATACCCGAACCCACAAATATTTCCACGCTGCATGGCGCAAAAAACATTTTTTGTAAACCCTTTATATTGTTTTTCCTGTTGTTTAACAAAATTCTTAATCTCTTCCCGTTCGGAGTAACCATCCTTAGGGCATTGGCTTTTGATAATCGGGAAATTAAGTGACATTACGTATGATTGTATTTCGCTCTCACCACACAGAATGAGCGGTCGAATCATGGTGATGTTCTTTCGCGAGAGATAGGTTTTCGGCTTGAGACTCTCCATTCTGCCTTGATGTATGAGATTGAGAAACAACGTCTCCACTGCATCATCCATATGATGACCCAATGCTATTTTACTACATCCTGCCTCTAAAGTCATATCATGGAGTATCCCCCTTCGCATTCTAGCACAGAGTGAACAGGGGTTCTTTTCATTCCGCTTGTCAAAAACAACCTCTGCTAGGTTGCTTCTTCGAATAGCTATCGGGATATTGTTTTGCTGACAGAATTCTTCGACAGCTGTGTAGTCGGTTGCCTGTGAATTGAACTGAGCATCCACTATCGCTACAGATAAACTAAATCGTTTGAGAGAATAGCTTGAGATCTTAGTCAACGCAGCGAGCAGAGCAACCGAATCCTTCCCACCCGAGACACCGACCGTAATCCGGTCGCCATCTTCTATGAGGTCATACATCTCACAGGCTTTACGAACCTTACCTTCGACGTTTTTCATATACTATCTGCTCTACCTATAGATGTCTGAAGTTATCTCGTGAACCCCATTCATTGAACACAACATAGTTGAGATAAATCTCCTTAATGTCAATCTGTTCCTTTAGAAGCTGCCTAAACTTTAGATAGAATTCATTCTTACACTCATATGGGGCTTCACCCAACAGGCGAACCTCACAAAAAGCCCAATTGGCTTTTTCTTCACCCATATACATATCACAATCATCCTCTATCTTTATCATGGTCACCGGACTGCTTTTTCCGGGGATAATTGAGATGAGTTGACCGATTTTCTTCTGCAGAACCTCTTTCTTCTCGTCAGAGATAGGAGCTCCGGTACTCAAAGATACGTACGGCATATATTTACCTCCAAATATTAAAGTACATCGGTATTGTATCTTTTATTAGGCAATGGTGCAATAGTTTTCTGCTTTACCCGGAAGGGTATCATGGCATATTCCTCACCGGAAGGTTATGAAATCTGCCTGATTTAGATCTCTTGCATATATATCAAAACTGAATAAAGGAATGTATCGTATAACGAGACATCGTACATGTATTTTTGAATATTGTCGATGAGAATATGAGAGTATACGCGAGTATTCAGTTGAATTTGGAAGATTACAGCAGATATTTTTATTTCAACCTAAAAAACTGTTGACTTTAGCGGTTTGCTCCCGGTATAATACAAACCTGTGACCAACATTAATGAGATAATATATTATGGAGGAACCTGAATGTCATCATATATGCAAAAACCGGCTGATGTCGAGAGGAAATGGTACCTTATCGATGCTGCGGGAAGACCACTAGGCAGAACTGCCACAATGGTAGCAACGCTGCTTCGCGGCAAACACAAGCCGACATATACCCCGCATGTCGATGGAGGAGATCATGTCATAGTCATAAACTGTGCAGATGCCGTTCTAACCGGCAACAAGCTTGATCAGAAGTTCTATCGCCGTCACTCGGGTTGGGTTGGCGGACTGAAAGAGGTTAAGTACCGTGATTTGATGAACAATACCCCCGACCGAGCCATGATGTTGGCAGTTAAGGGTATGTTACCCAACACGACTAATGGTCGTAAAGCATTGACTCGACTTCGTGTCTATCGCGGACCCGAACATAAGAACGCGGCACAACAGCCCGAAGTGTATGAGTGGTAGAAAGGAGTAGAACAGTATGTACGAGACAAGACCATTTTTCTACGGAACCGGAAGAAGGAAATCATCTGTTGCCCGAGTAAGACTATATAACGGGACGGGTGTCATTACCATAAATCATCGTGATATCGACAACTATTTCGGTTTGGAAACCCTAAAACTAATCGTCCGTCAGCCGTTAGAGCTCACAGCTACCACAGGTAAATTCGATGTGGTGGTGCGGGTACAGGGAGGCGGCGTATCGGGACAGGCAGGGGCAATCCGGCACGGTATCTCAAGAGCACTATTGCAGTTTGACGAAGAACTTCGTCCCAGCCTCAAGAAAGCAGGTTTCTTAACCCGCGATCCTCGCATGAAAGAGCGTAAAAAATACGGTCTCAAAGCGGCAAGACGCGCACCTCAGTTCTCTAAGAGATAGTAAGGGAGTTTTAAGTTTTAACCAAAACGGTCGATATGTGTATGACCGTTTTGTTTGTTAATGACATATTTTCTTACTAACATACTACTGAAACATTATATATAAAGGTGATAAAACATGAATAATTCCGAGAAGTCTATGGAAAAAATCGTATCTCTTTGTAAAACACGCGGTATCATATTTGCCGGCAGCGAGATTTACGGCGGCTTAGCCAACACCTGGGATTACGGACCTTTGGGTGTAGAACTAAAAAACAACATAAAGGCAGCCTGGAGAAAGAAATTTATTCAAGAATGTGAATATAATGTGGGGCTTGATGCAGCAATTCTGATGAACCCTGAAACATGGATCGCATCGGGACATGTCGGTGGGTTCAGCGATCCCTTGATGGACTGTCGTGAGTGTAACAACCGCCATCGTGCGGACAGCTTGATTGAAGCATATGGTAAAGATAACCCGGCAGGTTGGAGCCTAACCAAGATGCATGAGTATATCACCGAAAAGGGTATCCCTTGCCCAGAATGTGGTAGCTGTAACTTCACCGAAATACGTCAGTTTAACCTCATGTTCAAGACCTATCAAGGTGTAACCGAAGATGCAAAGAATGAGGTCTTTTTAAGACCCGAAACTGCACAGGGAATCTTTGTTAACTTCTCGAATATTCTACGCACCACAAGAAAAAAACTACCCTTCGGTGTTGGTCAAATCGGCAAGAGTTTTCGCAATGAGATAACCCCGGGTAACTTTATCTTCAGAACCCGAGAGTTTGAACAGATGGAGATGGAGTTCTTCATTAAGCCTGGCACTAATCTCGAATGGTTTGATTACTGGCGCAATTTCTGTTATGAGTGGTTAATATCATTGAATCTCAGAAAAGAAAGTATCGTGCTCCGTGATCACTCCCCGGAGGAATTGTCACATTACAGTAATGCCACAACCGATATTGAGTTTATCTTCCCGTTCGGTCAGGGTGAACTGTGGGGTATTGCCGATCGAACCGACTTCGATCTGAAGCAACATAGTAGCCATAGCAACCGGGATCTAACATACTACGATCAAGAACTCGATAGTCATTATCTTCCGCATGTTATCGAACCGGCACTCGGTGTCGAGAGAATGCTGCTAGCATTTCTATGCGATGCATATGATGAAGAGGTACTAGAGGATGGTCAAACCCGAGTTGTGTTGAAACTGCATCCCACATTGGCACCCTTTAAGGCTTGTGTGATGCCGCTGAGTAAAAAACTGGAGAAGGCAAAAGACATATATGGTATGCTGGCGAAGCATTTCATGGTCGATTATGACGAGACGTCCTCCATCGGCAAACGATATCGCAGGCAGGATGAAATAGGCACTCCGTTCTGTATCACCTACGATTTCGATAGTGAAGATGATAACTGTGTCACCGTACGCGAACGCGACAGCATGGCACAGCAGCGTATTCCGATAGACAGTTTGGTTGAGTATCTCAGGGAGAAAACATATTTCTAGGGGATAAGCATGAAAACCTTCCGCAACACATTAGCCAGAATATCTACCATAAGTCTTCGTCGGTTTTTCCTATCTATAGATTTAGTACATCAAGCCTTCGGGAAAAGTAGATTTCGAATATTCTTTGATATGGTTTTTTCATATATCCGATACGGAACGGGTTATCTAGACTTTGTCACCTTCGGGTTTGCCGAACTCAATTCGAGCAAACGAAAAACGTATATGAATATGAATCATAATTTGCGTCTGGTCAGACAGATGAACCAACCTGACTACAGATATCTACTAGATGATAAGTTGGAGTTCTGCAGATTTTTTAGTGATCTGTTAGCAAGAGAATGGTTGGATTTACGTGAGGTTGGCTGCGAAAGATTTGAAGAGTTCCTTAATCGACATGGAGTTGTGTTTGCAAAACCTGTAGATCAGTTTGGTGGTAAAGGTATACTAAGAATCGAAACGGCTGAGCAACAGGATATTGCTGAACTATATAAAAACCTGTTGGAACATAAAAAATATGATGTTGAAGAGCAGATCCTTCAACACCACATTATGAATCAACTTTCTGCAGGTTCGGTTAATTCTCTCAGAATGACCACGTTAGTGGTAGGAGAAACCGTTCATCTATTATATACCTTAGTGCGGATTGGAGACGGCTTAAGCTATGTAGATAACATCTCCTCTGGCGGTATGTATTGTCTAGTAGACGAACAGGGAATGATATATACTGATGCTTTCTGTGATGAAAAGATGCAATACTACGACCGGCATCCCAATACGGGTACAAAGTTCAGCGGGTTCTTAATTCCATATTACCCTGAAGCTGTCTTGTTAGTCACCGAAGCTGCCCTCAGAATAACAAACCTAAGATATGTTGGGTGGGATGTAGCGATAACCGAGAACGGACCGGCACTAATCGAAGGGAACGTAATACCGGGATACGATATGCCGCAAAACCATATGCAAACCGGCAGTAACCGAAAAGGTATAATGACGAAGATTAATGAATTAGTTGGGGATATATGACACTGTCAGGATGTATATACAAAAAACTTCAAATTGATGATCCCTAGCCATAAATATAGTTCCCAAAGAGTGTTTTGCTTGAGTAGAGCGAAGCACTCTTTTTGACGGTTTAAATCATGTCGGGCTATCTATCAAGTCCTCTTTTTACCTCCCCTAACTGTTGCGTATTAATGTCTCCGTGTGTTACAATTTCATTACAGTCAACCGGTAGTAAACATAATCGTTTTTACAAAAAGCGATCTTCGAAACATCATAATATGAACGTTGTTTGACAGACAGGTTGTTCGTGTTTACTAGACCTGTCCTAATCATATACTGACCTTTTAGATTCCGGATATTTCTCACCAAGACCTAATAAAAGGGTATCTGACAGCTGGCGACAAGGAGTTTTAATGTACGCTCATTCCATTGCCAAAAATATATGGTATCAGAGATATATTTCCTGGTTGCTCACATGTATTGTGGAAGCTACCATTCTGCTTACGGTTATCTTTCTGCACTGGTGGAACCTTGAAGGACCGGTTATATCCGGTGTAACCGATCTAGTGACATACAACGACTGTGACGTGGACTATCTGGAACAGGTATCGGTTTCCCACAAACGATTTAGATCCGATCGCATCATGCTCACGGTTGATGACCAAGCGGTGATTTATGATCAAGATGGTAACTATCCCATCATATATACCGCAAGAGATATCCTCCATCACAAAACAACCGTTACCGCTCACTTAACCGTAATCGTAGATAGAGAACCTCCCGTTATACTAGGGGTAACCGATATAGTCTCGAGGCTAGGTGACCCGATAGACTTTGACTCGAGCATAACCGTCAGCGACAATCTTACAGTCAATCCGATTCTTGAGATAGACACATCTAATGTAGATATATCTATTGAGGGAGAATACACGGTTATCTACACGGCAGTAGATGAAGCTAACAACATTACTAAAGAAATCGCAACCGTTAGCATCATCGATGATTTACAACCACCGATCATAGAGGGGGTAAAAGACATATCGGTGCTATTGGGAGAAGCAATTTTCTACCGCGACGGCATCACCGTAACCGATAACAGAACAGTAAATCCGTCACTGACCATCGATAGCTCAAAGGTAAACATAAAAGAGCCCGGAGCATATGACATAGTATATATCGCAGTCGATGAGATGGGTAATGCTGCTAGAGAATATGCCAAGGTCATAATCCTCGAGAGTGACAAAGACGGATATTCACCGCTGATTTTAGAGCAGATGATATCCGATATACTCGATACTATTCTGACCGAAGAAATGAGTATTTCCGAACAAGCCAGAGCCATCTACCGATGGGTAACAAGGCATATATACTATACCGGTTGGTCTGATACCTCAAGCTGGGAAAAGGGTGCCTACCGCGGGATTAAGTACGGTTATGGAGATTGCTTCACCTACTATTCGGTATCTCGTGCACTGTTAACCGCAGCCGGTATAGACAATCTACCGATTGAAAGAGTTGGTGGATATAATGAGCATTATTGGAATCTGGTCAACTGCGGCAGTGGATGGTATCATTTTGATGCTACCGTCTCATACTCAGGATACCCAAAGCATTTTATGATGACCGATGAGTTTGTGAAGAACTATACTATACGTATGTATCGAGGGATGGGGCGTCCGAATTTCTATACCTATGATGAGTCACTCTATCCTAAGATGGCAACAACTCTCTTCCAAGATTAATATGAGGTGATGTTTATGAGTGCAGCTGCAGAGATACTATCTCGTCTCTTTCCGGATCTAGATATCGCTAACTGTGATAGGCTGATTGATGACGGTCTTCTTGATTCATTCAGTATTATTACGTTGGTTACCGAACTGGCGAATGATCACAGCATCAAAATACCGGCTACCGAGATAATCCCAGAAAACTTTAACTCGCTTACCGCAATTGAAAGCTTAATCGATAAACTGATTAACCAATCGTAAAGGGTAGAGTATGAACCTGACTTCCATCGGCTTTATACTGTTTGTTGCTATCGTATTGACAATATATTACGTTGTAGGTAAACATCTGCAATGGATGGTCCTGTTGTTGTCATCTGTCGGCTTTATCGGACTGAGTGGACCATTTTCGGTTATTGCCGTTTCTTTCGTCTCGGCAGCTACATACGGATTGACGATGGCAATCGACAGGATAAACGCTCAAGACTCTTTATCTCAAACGCAATTGTCGACGGTAACCGACCGGTCGGTCCTATCAGCTAGGCGACATACTAGAAAAAACCTATTGCTTACCGCTATCGTAGGCATCAATCTCCTAATCTTTATAGCGGTTCGATTAAGAGATCCTTTGCTTTTGGGTCTTCATTTAAACAACGAAACTGATAGCATGCTCTATCGCCTGACGTCGACCTTACCTCTCGGTCTTTCGTTCTATGTCTTTCAGGCAATTGGATATGCCATCGATGTAAAGAATAAGAAGTATCCCGCTGAAAGAAATTTTCTCAAGTTTACACTCTACCTGGTATTCTTTCCCTGTCTTACAGTGGGACCGATAAACAGATTTGAACCCCTAACAGCTGCCCTTTACCAGCCTCATTGTTTCGATGGGTTACAGCTACAGAAGGGGTTGCTTCGCTTATTGTACGGGTTGTTCAAAAAAACCATCGTTGCCGATCGATTGCTTATCGCATTGAGGGTCATGGATAGCAACCAAGAACTACAAACCGGTTGGTTGTTTTGGATATATGCTCTCATATATATTATCGTGCTGTACTGTGATTTTTCCGGTGGCATCGATATTATTGTCGGGGTTACTTCAATGTTCGGTATAAAGCTTGAAGAGAACTTTCTTTATCCCTTCTACTCGAAAAATATAGCGGAGTTTTGGCGCAGATGGCATATTACACTAGGTGGATGGTTTCGCGATTATGTTTACTATCCGCTTGTGTTGTCTTCCTTCATGTTGAGATTTGCAAAACGCATGAAGAAGATATCCAAGATATTGTTGTCGAGTCAACTCCATATCTATCTCTCCACCCTCGTTATCTGGTTGCTGATAGGGTTATGGCATGGGATCTCCTCCAACTATATTGCATGGGGCATCATCAACGGGGTATTGGTAATATTCTCAATGTATACTGATTCAAGACTCAAACAATATGGTTGGTTTCGCTCGATAACAAAGACTAAACTATATAATTACTGCAGCATAGCCCTAACCTTTATCCTAGTGACGATCACCATGTTGCTCGATCGGTTTGGCAGTTTCAGAGAATACCTGTCGGCATTACATGGTGGTTTTACCGGACAGTCGATCGATGTGTTAGATGCCTTGTCTAGCTTGGGGTTATCCCTTAGCGAATACATACTAGTCGCATTCTGTCTGATATTGATTATCATTATCGGTATACTTGTCCGACGAGAAACACTCGACAGATGGTTCAAGAAATGTTCACCCTTATTGCGGTTTCTTATCATTGATGTCTCTGTAATGGTGATTGTGGTTTTTGGTGTATATGGAATCGGATTTGATGCAGCACAATTTATCTATGGCCAATTCTAAAAAAATGAGCATAGTATCAAGTAAAGTACCAATTGGTTTCCTACTGGCGATGTTATACTTGGTAATCAGTTTTTTTGGTATTCAGCAACTATTGGTCCCAAAATATCAGACCAAGTTGATAGAAGGAGCTCTGCCGGGTGAATACTACAAAGAGAAGATAAGGCATGATGTAATCTTTCTCGGAGACTGCGAGATCTACAGTAACATCTCCCCGATAACACTCTATCGACAGTACGGAATCTCGAGTTTTCTGCGAGCAACTAGCAGTCAAACCCTTTGGCAATCATACTATTTCCTTGAAGAGATATTCTCATATGAAACACCACAGATAGTCGTACTGAGTATCTCAGCCATGACCGAAGGTAGCGCGGTCAGCGAAGCATATAATCGGCTAAACTTCGATAACATGCGGTGGTCAAGTTCAAAGTATCGCTCGATTAAGGCATCTATGACCGAACAGGAAACTTACCTGTCATACCTCTTGCCATTACTGCGGTACCATTCGAGATGGTCGCAGCTGAGCAGCGAAGACTTCTCCTACTATTTTAGTAGTCCTGAAGTATCACACAGCGGATATCTGATGCGATCGGATATTAATCCTCTCGATACACTACCTGCGGTACGTGTTTTGGCTGACTATGAGTTTCCCGATATCTGTTTTGAGTATCTCGACAGAATCAAGCAGCTTTGTGATTCACATGGAGCCCGCTTGATCTTGATGAAGGCTCCTTCCGTCTACCCTCATTGGCATGAACAATGGGATCTACAGATAAGAGAGTATGCAGATGCAAATAATCTCTTCTACTACAACTTCATTGAGCTAAATGATGATATCGGTATCGACATGTCAACCGATAGCTATGACATGGGACTGCACCTGAATATCTATGGAGCCGAAAAGCTCTCCTCATATATCGGGTTGATACTGTCAGTACAGTATCAACTGCCGGATTGTCGCAACGACCCATATATTTCTGTGATATATGATAAGAAAATTGCAGACTACGATTTAATGTTCAGCGAGCAAAAACGAGAATGGGAAGCAGATAAATCGCTATCGATAGACAAAAAAGATTGAGTTAAAGGGCATTAGATGAAACGAATAACTATTTTTCTACTTGTATTACTACTGCTACTAGGTTTGACGTCCTGTAAAGAAACAGAGATTATTGCTACCCCTGCTATCGTGGAAACAACAACGGAAGCCGAAAAACCTATCGATAAATCTGAATCGATACAAAAGGAAGAGGTTTACCTATTCAGATATATGGGTTTTGATATCGCAATAGACGATGATATGGAAGATATTATTGCTGTCTTAGGAGAGCCGTTATCATATTTCGAGGCTACCAGCTGTGCATTTGACGGGTTGGACAAAACCTATACCTATAGTGGTTTTGATATCGTTACTCGCCCTGAGGGTGAGAAGGA
>Ga0082212_10006188_pt1 | contig 16140 bp, 10 predicted proteins | sample TergutNt197P3_FD_71548 | JGI IMG/M metagenome (GOLD analysis project Ga0082212, IMG submission 71548) | Neocapritermes taracua P3 segment gut microbial communities from Petit-Saut dam, French Guiana - Nt197 P3 | ecosystem: Host-associated > Arthropoda: Insects > Digestive system > Gut ... | reverse complement strand
AGACGCGGGGATCTATGCCGACTATGGCTCGAGAGGGGTTATTTCCCGGTTTATGCTGAATGAGGTTGATCCCGCTTGCGAACCTTTGGGGATACACAATAAGCTGGTTATCGCCACCGGCCTTCTTGGCGGGACGGGGACCTCTTCCAGCGGCCGCTTATCTGTCGGCGGCAAAAGCCCCCTGACGAACGGGATCAAGGAAGCCAGCTCGGGAGGGACGGCGGCGAATGATTTAGCGCGCAATGGCATACGCGCGTTGGTGGTTGAAGGCCTTCCGGAAAAAGGCGACCAAAACAGTTACCTCCTCATCGTCGAGAATGGAGAGGTTCGCCTGGAGACCGTTAACGAGCTTAGACTCGCCGGTGCCCAGGAGACAATCCAAAAAATGCGTGATCTGTACGGCGCCAGAACCGGCGTGATCTGCATAGGCCCCGGTGGCGAGTATTTGATGCGCGGCGCGGGCGTGGTGGTCGCCTCCGTAGACGGCTCCATGCGCTTTGCCGCCAGAGGCGGGCTTGGCGCGCTTATGGGGAGCAAGGGGATCAAGGCAATCGCCATCCTCCACGCAAAGGAAGACCATGTCGCCTATCATGACAAGGAAGCTTACTCTACCGCGGCGAAAGCCTACCACCAGCTGCTCCTTGACGCCTATCCTACGATTCAGAAAAGCAATCAGCTCTATGGCACGACCGGCATGACAAAGATCGTTGACGAGCTTGGCTTCTTGCCCACACGCAACTTCAGCAAAGGGTCTTACGAAGCCGTAGACAATATCTGCGGCGAAAAGATGGTTGAGCTGATTCAGGCCCGGGGCGGCGAAGGCAAGACCGGTATTGCCTGTATGAATGGCTGCATGATCAAGTGCTCCTCCGTCTTCCCTGACGAGAACGGCAAACGTATTTGCTCCACCGTCCAGTATGAGAATATCGCCTTGCTCGGATCCAACCTCTGTATCGACAACCTGGACGATCTGGCGCGGCTCAATCATCAGGTGAATGACCTGGGTCTGGATACGATCGAGACAGGCGCAGCCCTCGGCGTGGCCGCGCAGGCGGGCGTCGTTGCCTTTGGCGACGCGGCAGGCTTTATGAAGATCATGGACGAGATCCGGGCCGGCACGCCTCTTGGCAGGGTCATCGGCAACGGCGTGAAGACCACCGGCGAGGTATTCGGGATCAATGACCTGCCTATGTCCAAGAACCAAGCTTTCCCGGGGTACGACCCCCGCGCGCTCAAGGGTAACGGAGTGACCTTTGCCGTCAATCCCATGGGCGGAGACCATACGCTGGGCAACTGTTATGGTTCACGGGGTCAAGTCCCGCCTCTGGCTACCGAAGGCCAGGGGGATCTCTCAAGGAATACGCAAGTCCAAATGGCGGCGCTGGAAAATTTAGGATTCTGTATTTTTGCCAGATCCTATCTATTCAAGCAGCCAGAGCTGTTTACCCAACTGGTCTATGGCATTACCGGGAAACAAATGACCGTCGACGAGTTTTGGGATCAGGGCAGGGAGACGACGCGCCTGGAGCGGGAGTTCAATGTTCGCGCGGGGATTTCCCCCGCCATGGATCGTTTGCCCGAGTATATGTACCGGGAGCCTTTGCCGCCCACCGGCCATGTTTTCGACTTGACTGAGGAAGAAGTGCTTAAGGGCATCGTATGATTCTCGTTGAACTCAATTTGATGTTTGCGGATATCCTTGGTTGCAAGAGCCTTTCGCTAGCTGTCGAGGGCGGTCTCACCCTGGAAGAGCTTTCCGCCCGGCTTGGCTTAGCGTATGATGACATGGGGATCATGCTGATCAATCGCCAGTGGGCGCCCCTTACAGGCAGTATGATTCAGGATGGGGATTCCGTGCAGCTATATCCCTTCATGGAAGGCGGCTAACAGGCGGCTAAAAAGTATTTGACAAGACCATTCGGATTGCTGTACAATTCGGTCAGCTTCATAATACAAACAAACCGATGAGACGGAAGTAAAGGCAGTTACGCGCCATACAGAGAGCCGGGGGAGCTGAGAGCCGGGCAGGAGATGCGGATCGTTAAATGGGCCGTTGAGGGCATGGTCAAAGGCGTAGGGGTGCGGCGCATAGTCGTTGCCAAGCAAGCAGATGGTGCACGCCGAGTATTCCATGACGTGGGGGCATACGTCAGTTGCCGGGGGTATGCGTGCTGCGCTGTGTAGCGCCCGTACTTCGCTAAGAGCGCGAGATATCGCGAATCAGGGTGGCACCGCGGATAATTGTATTGTTCGTCCCTGGCAGGGCTGTAGGCTTTGCCAGGGATTTTTTCTTCCTGCTTGCCTAGCCAGAAGAAAAAAAGACAAGTACCTAGTTTACGCAGGATTTTTTCTTCTGGCCAGGCAAGCAAGGAGAGTCGTGAGGGAGCATACAGTGGGTATGTGACCAAACAGATCGACGATGCGGGCGCAGCCAGAAGGAAAAAAGACAAGTAAGGGAGTGTGGATGAAATGGCGGAAGGTAGATTCGGCCCCTACGGCGGGCAATACATCCCGGAGACACTGATGAGCGCGGTGCAAGAGCTTGCTCTTGCTTACGAGCGATGGCGCGGCGACCCCGCCTTCGTGAGCGAGCTCACCGGCTTACTCGGTACATATGCCGGGCGTCCTTCCCTCCTGTACTATGCGGGAAAAATGACCGCCGACCTGGGCGGAGCGAGGATTTATCTCAAGCGCGAGGATCTGAACCATACAGGCTCTCATAAGATCAACAATGTCCTTGGCCAGGCGCTCCTTGCGCAGAAAATGGGCAAAACCCGCCTCATCGCTGAGACAGGCGCGGGGCAGCACGGCGTGGCTACCGCTACCGCCGCGGCCCTGCTGGACATGGAGTGCGAAATCTTTATGGGCAGGGAGGATATGGAGCGCCAGGCGCTTAATGTCTACCGCATGGAACTACTGGGCGCCACAGTCAATGGAGTGGACTCCGGTACGGCTACCCTCAAGGACGCGGTCAATGCCACCATGCGGGAGTGGGCCGGGCGTATGGGCGACACCCATTATTGCCTGGGCTCGGTTATGGGTCCCCATCCCTTCCCCACGATGGTCCGGGACTTTCAGTCCGTGATCGGCAGGGAGATCAAAGCGCAGCTGATGGAGGCGGAAGGGAAGCTCCCGGACGCGGTCATCGCTTGCGTAGGCGGCGGCAGTAACGCCATCGGCGCCTTTTACGAATTTATCCCGGACGAAGGCGTCGAGTTGATCGGCTGCGAAGCGGCTGGCAAAGGCGTGGATACGCCCCAGAACGCCGCCACCATCGCCAACGGGTCTGTGGGGGTGTTTCACGGGATGAAATCCTACTTCTGCCAGGACGAATACGGGCAGATCGCACCCGTCTACTCCATATCCGCCGGCTTGGACTACCCCGGCGTCGGCCCGGAACATGCCAGCCTGTATGACCTGCATCGCGCTCGATATGTGGCGGTCACAGACGATGAGGCAGTGGCGGCATTCGAATACCTTAGCCGTACAGAAGGGATCATCCCCGCCATCGAAAGCGCCCATGCCGTAGCCTATGCGATGCAATACGCGCCGCAGCTTACGCAGGAGCAGGCCATCGTCGTCAACCTCTCCGGACGCGGGGACAAAGACGTAGCGGCGATCGCCAGGTATAAGGGGGTCAATCTTCATGAATAAGCTCAATCAAACCTTCGCCTCAGGCAAAGCGTTTATCCCCTTCATCACGGGGGGCGACCCGGATATGGAGACCACAGAGAAGCTGTTGTATGCCCTCAGTGAGAGCGGGGCGGACGCCATCGAAATCGGCGTCCCTTTCTCCGACCCCATCGCGGAAGGCCCGGTCATCGAGGCTGCCAGCGAACGCGCCCTTCAGGCCGGCTGTACCGTGGATCTGCTTTTTCAGCTTGCCCGCCAAGTCAGGGGAAAGATCGAAACGCCCTTACTGTTTATGACCTATTACAATCCGGTCTTTGTCTATGGCGTGCAGCGGTTCACCCGGGAATGTGCTGCCTGCGGCGTCGACGGCCTGATCGTACCTGACTTGCCTTTCGAGGAGAGGGATGAACTATTGGCGCCTTGCCAGTCGCAGGGGATCGAGCTGATCTCCCTCATCGCCCCGACTTCCCAAGAGCGGATCGCACGGATCGCCCAAAACTCCAGCGGCTTTCTCTACTGTGTCTCTTCCCTGGGCGTTACCGGCGCCCGTGGCGAGATCGACGGCGGCGCGCGCGCTATGGTGGCGCAAGCCAGGGAAGCAGCCCCTATCCCCTGCGCAGTAGGTTTCGGCATATCCACACCTGCGCAGGCGCTGGAAGTATCACGCTTTGCTGACGGGGTCATCATCGGCAGCGCCATCGTCAGCATCGTCGCCGCATATGGATGCAATGCCATCGGGCCGGTGCGCGAATTCGCCCAGCAAGTCAAGCAAGCGATCACTTTTTAACACTGGAGGACGCTATGATTAAGGAAGCTATTGTATCTTTATCCAATAAAGAAAACTTGTCATACGAGGCTGCGGAAGCCGTCATGCACGAGATCATGTCCGGGGAGGCTTCCCTGGTGCAGATGAGCGCTTACCTCACGGCGTTGAGCTTAAAAGGCGAGACCATCGAGGAGATCACCGCGTCAGCGGCAGGCATGCGAAAACACTGCGTACGCCTGCTCCACGATGTGGAAGCGCTGGAAATCGTGGGCACGGGCGGCGACGGATCCAACTCGTTCAATATCTCCACGACCGCAGCGATCATCACAGCAGCGGCAGGCGTGCCTGTGGCGAAGCACGGCAACCGGGGCGCCTCCAGCAAGTGCGGCGCGGCGGATGTGCTGGAAGCCCTGGGCGTGAACATCAACATCCCCCCTGAGAAAAGTACCGAACTGCTGCATGCCATCGGCATCTGCTTTTTGTTCGCGCAGAACTACCATATCGCCATGAAATATGTCTCCCCGGTGCGGAAGGAGCTGGGCATCCGGACGATTTTTAATATCCTGGGGCCCCTCACCAACCCAGCCGGCGCAAACATGGAACTGATGGGCGTCTACGATAAGGAATTAGTCGAGCCTCTTGCCAAAGTACTAATGAACCTTGGTGTTAAAAACGCCATGGTCGTGTACGGCAACGACGGTTTGGATGAAATCTCCATGAGCGCGCCCACCACCCTCTGCGAAGTGAAAAACGGCTGGCTGCGGACTTATGAGATCACACCCGAGCAGTTTGGTTTCAAAAGATGCACCAAGGATGCGCTCATTGGCGGAACGCCTGCAGAGAACGCCGCCATCCTCCGCGCCATACTAGGTGGGGAAGCAGGAGCTAAGCGGGACGCAGCCGTACTTAACGCCGCCGCGGCTTTGTACATATCCGGGAAGTATGCGTCCATCGAAGACACGGTCATCGTCGCCGAGGATATGATAGACAGCGGAAAAGCCCTGGCCAAGCTGGAGGAGTTCATCGCCCATTCGAATCTATGATGGGACTCCGCCCCATACCCAGGAGGAAGCATGAGTATATTGGATGATATTGTACGGCGTACAGTACAGCGGATCGAAGAAAAGAGAAGGGCCGTGCCCCTGGCGCAAATGATCGCCTTGGTTGAACAGAAGCCAGCCAGCCCTGGCTTCCCATTCGAAAAAGCTTTAATGGCGAATGCTGCCAGCCAGAATGGCGTCGCCTTTATCTGCGAGATCAAGAAGGCTTCCCCTTCCAAGGGCCTCATTGCAGAGGACTTCCCCTACATGCAGATAGCCGGGGAATATGAAGAAGCCGGCGCAGCGGCGATTTCCGTCCTCACCGAGCCATTCTTCTTCCAGGGGGATGACCGCTACCTGCAAGAAATTAGCCGGGAAGCGCATATTCCCCTCCTGCGCAAAGACTTCGTCATGGACGAATACATGCTATATGAAGCAAAAGCTCTTGGCGCAAGCGCCGTCCTGTTGATTTGCGCCATCCTCCCGCCGAACCAGATCTCGCGGTATCTGCAAATTGCCGATCGCCTTGGCCTGTCCTGCCTTGTCGAGGCGCACGATGAGGCAGAAATCCGCGTTGCCCTCGCGGCCGGGGCCAGAGTAGTGGGCGTCAACAACCGGGATTTAAATACTTTTACCGTCGATTTGGGCAACAGCCTTCGCCTGCGAAAGCTTGTCCCGGAAAGCGTCCTCTTTGTCGCCGAAAGCGGGATCAGCGGGCCGGAGGACGTTCGAATGCTTCGCCAAAGCGGCGTCGACGCCATCCTGGTAGGCGAGGCGCTCATGCGCGCCCACGACAAAAAAGCAGTCCTTGCCAGGCTGGCTGACCATTGAGGTATAGCACAACATTTATGACAAAAATTAAAATCTGCGGCTTGACCCGCAGGGCCGACATTGAAGCCGTCAACCTCTACCTCCCGGACTATATAGGCTTTGTCTTCGCCGAGAGCCGTCAGCAGATCAGCGAAGGCACTGCAGCCGCGCTAAAGAGCTTCCTTGACCCCCAGATCAAGGCAGTGGGCGTTTTTGTGAATGAGGAGCCCGGAGTCATCGCGAGCCTATACCAAAAAGGCGTCATCGACCTTGTACAACTCCATGGTGACGAAGACGATGGCTACATCGCCCAACTCAAGGCGCGCTGCGCCTGCCCGGTGATCAAAGCCATCCCCATGGGCACGGCGCCATCCACAGCAGACAGCACGCCAATACAGGATGGCCAACGGGGCCAGCCTGCCCGATCCGGGCAGCCAGCATCATCCGGGCAGCCAGCATCATCCGGTCAGCCAACCTCGCCAGGCCAGCCAGCATCGCCAGGGCAGCCAGCATCGCCAGGCCAGCCAACCTCGCCAGGCCAGCCAACCTCGCCAGGCCAGCCAGCCTCGCCAGGGCAGCCTGCCCTCCCCCCCTTGCCGGCGGGCGCGGATTTCCTTCTGTTTGACGCACGATCCGACAAACGTGGAGGCTCCGGCTTATCTTTTGACTGGAGCTTGCTATCCCATTACAGCGGCCCCCCCTACTTCCTGGCTGGCGGGCTTAATGCCGCCAATACTGCGCAAGCCCTCTCCCTGCTATCCCCCTACTGTGTGGACGTCAGCAGCGGCGTAGAGACGGGCGGCAAGAAAGACCAGGATAAAATCAGGGAACTCATCCATCTGGTACGGGGCTAAGCACAACCGTTTTCCCTATGCTGTTTCAAAGCGGCCTCACTGCGCGAGGGCGGAATTTCCCCATGAATCATCATCCTTTATCTATATGCTAAAATCCGGATTGCATAACCATAGTCTATATGATAGTATGAAAACAGAAAAGGAGCTGCCCGCTTTTTTTGGGGCGGTCAGTTCCTAAGTGGGTAACCTGAACCGCCTATTGCGTAGGCGGTTCAGTGATTACTTACGCCTTTTCAGGCAAGTATCTACGACGACTACGATCAGCATCAAAAGAGCCAATAACTCAATCCATGAGACCATAGGTCCTCACCTCCTTTTGGAGATGAACTGAATCCGCCAAGCGGGGCAACTCCTTGGTATATTTTACCATTCCCCAAAGTAATTGGCAACCATTATTTTACATTTATTGATGCCTCCATTTCGCCGCCGCCCCCACGCAGTGAGGCCGCTTTGAAACAGCTTACTACAGCAGCTCGCTGTATCGGTGCACAAAAACCAGCTTGACCAATGTCACCAGCACCATGTATAGAGCCACCGTCGCCCCCAGCCAGGCGAAATAGATCGGCGGCAGCGGGGCAAGCCCGATGACCGCGCCAAACGCGGTGAAGGGGATCCCCGTCAGCACCCCAATCCCTGTGAAGGTCAACAAGACCACAGGCAGAGAGGCGCGGCTCTGGAGGAAGGGGATCTTTGGCGTGCGGATCATATGGATGACCAGGGTCTGGCTCCACATGGATTCTACAAACCATCCTGCTTGAAATAAAGCGATAAAGTAAGTCTGCACCGCCGGGTCGCTGATCTGGTGGAACATGAGCCCTCCGCAAAGGGCCGGGCAGATGAGGAAATACATCAGGGCATAAGTGGTCACATCAAAGACAGAGCTTGTGGGCCCGATCCAGGCCATGAATTTGCCGATGCTGGACGCGTCCCATTTGCGGGGGATAGCGAGGAATTCCTCGTCCACATTGTCCCAGGGGATGGCGATGCAGGATATGTCGTAAATCAAGTTGAGCAGCAGGATATGAATCGGCAGCATGGGCAGGAAGGGCAGGAAAGCGCTGGCTACGAGTACGGAAAACATATTGCCAAAATTTGAGCTGGCGGTCATTTTGATGTATTTGATAATATTCGCGTAAATCTTCCGTCCCTCAATGACGCCATTATGCAGAACCATCAAGTCTTTTTCTGTGAGGATCATCTTCGCTGACTCTTTCGCGATGTCAACGGCAGTGTCCACAGAGATGCCCACATCCGCCGCCCGCATCGCTGCCGCGTCGTTGATCCCGTCCCCCATATACCCCACGGTATGCCCATTCTCCCGCAGTGCGGCGACTATCCGCGCCTTCTGCTGCGGGGATAGCTTGGCAAAAACCACAGTTTCTTCCACAGCGGATCTGAGTTCCCCCTCATCCATCCCTTCCACATCGGCGCCCAGGAGAATCTCATCCACTTTCGCATAAGCGCTTTCATTCGAAATTACATTTTCTTCCTTCGCCCGTTCGATGATGGAAATGTCCATCAGATTCTTCAACCCTGTCTGATAGTAGCTGTTGAGGAAGGCATGGCGCAGGACGCGGACGTCGCTGTTGCCGTGAACGTCCAGATGGTATTCCAGAATGATTTTATCCTGGGTCAACGTACCTGTCTTGTCCGTGCAAAGGATATCCATGGCGCCGAAGTTTTGGATCGCATTGATCTCTTTGACGATGACCTTCTTCTTCGCCATGGACGCAGCGCCCTTAGCCAGGTTGGCGGATACGATCATCGGTAGCATTTCCGGCGTCAGCCCCACCGCAACCGATACGGCGAACAAAAACGCCTGGAGCCAGTCGCCCTTGGTGAACCCATTGACGAACAGGACCACCGGTACCATAACCAGCATAAAGCGGATCAGAAGCCAGGATACCTTGCCCACACCGATTTCAAAGCTGGTGGGGGGCGTTTTCTCCTGCAACTGCCCGGCGATGACGCCAAAGACGGTATCGTCCCCCACCGCCAGTGCCAGCGCAGTCGCCGAACCGGATATGACTGTACTGCCCATAAAGGCAAGATTAGGCAGGTCAAGGGGGTTCGTTGGTTTCCCCTCCAGCGCTTCGCCAGTCTTCTCCACCGGTTCGCTCTCTCCCGTCAGCGAGGACTGGCTGACGAACAAGTCTTTGGCTTGCAAGATACGAAGGTCAGCCGGAATAATGTCCCCCGCCGCCAAATGGATCACGTCGCCCACGACGACCTCATCCAGGGGGATTTCCCTTTTTTCCGAGGCTTCGCCCTCCTCTTCATCCACTGTGTACAGGCGCGCCACCGCTATGGTGGTCTCCACCATCTCGCTTAGCTTTTCTGCTGCATTGCCACTGCGCAGCTCCTGGACGAAGCGCAGCAAGCCGCTGATCATTACCATGACCAATACAATGACGACCGCCGTCGGGTCTTGTTCCCCAGGCGCCGCCGCGATCACATCGGTGATGAAAGACAAAGCAGCTAAAACAAGCAAGACAATGGTAAACGGGTTGACGAAAGCTTCCCTTAGACGCTGCAGAACAGAGACGTCCTGCTGTCTGGTGATGACATTCGCGCCGTACTGCCCGCGCATGTCGTCAACTTTTTCTTCATCATAACCGTCAAAATCATTATCATATTGGATTAATACTGTCTCATATGGCTTCACGGCAGCATTCAGCAGCCGCCGTTTTGCCCTGTCTGCCCGGGTTGTCGTGGTCATCGGGATGTTGGTTTTCTTTTTCATGATCCTGTCCCCCCTTATTTTGCTTTGGGGCGATATAGATCAAGCGGGCTGATTCTCTGCGGGACCGCAGCTTCTACCCTGCGATGTATGGGAGGCGGAAATATGCTTCCCTTTGCAGACGAATCAGACGAATCGTCTTGCCGCCAGAATGTCTATCGCCTGTATCGGTTCGCCTGTGACTACCGTCGGGGTCCATACCCTCGCCTCCTATCCTTTTCATTTCCTGGCCAAACGGCTCTACTCCCTTGTCATTCGCCTTATGGTCCTATGTACCTTACAGCGCCTACAAAAAAAGCCCTATCGTCGCGCACGACAACAGAGCCAAACCCAATACAAGGCGCCCGTCACCGTACAAGCTTTAGCTTCGCAGGGCGATGAAGTTGCATTATTCCGCGCCTTGGATTCGACGCGGACTGTTCTACCTTCTCATCGTGTCTCCACGACTCCGCGGCAGCAACCCGTATCCCTGCGGTAGCCTCACCTACCGACTAACAGTGACAGTATGCGCTATCCGTACAAGGTTGTCAATCCATTATCCGTTCATTTTACTAACGTCAAAAAAAAAGCTTGCGGGCGACTAAATCCGCAAGCTTTTTGCCGTTACCTATACCGGGTTGCCATGGTCAATCAGGACTTTGTCCTTCAGTGCTTCTAGAGTGGGGCCTACTTCCTTCTCCCAGGATTCACGCTCGACGTCTTCATACACCACGGTGAACGCTGTTTCCGGCGCCCCCATCGATTCGCTGGCGGCCTTCATAATGGCTTCCGCCGCCTTTTTCTTGGATTCCATGTCTCGTCCGCTATAGGAACGTATGTGTATAAACGGCATGTGATCCCCCCTTTCCTGATTTACTGCCTTTATCATATCATCCGGAGAGCCTGGGGTCAATTCGCATTTCGGATACTGTTCGCAATTCGGCTACAGCATATTGTGCATGATTTTGCCGCTGATGGTCTTGGGCAGCTCGTCCCGGAATACCACGATCCGGGGATACTTATACGGCGCGGTCCTGGACTTCACATACTCCTGGATCTCCTTCTTCAGATCCTCGTCGCCTTCCTTGCCTTTCACCAGAACCACACTGGCTTTGACTACCTGCCCCCTCAGCTCGTCCGGCTCTGCGGATACGCCGCACTCCAGCACATAGGGCAGCTCCATGATGACGCTTTCGATCTCAAAGGGCCCGATCCGATAACCCGAGGACTTGATCAGGTCGTCTGTCCGCCCCACGAACCAGAAGAATCCGTCCTCATCCCGCCAGGCAGTGTCCCCGGTATGGTACAAGCCGTCATGCCAGACCTCATCTGTTCGCTCCTCATCCCTGTAGTACCCGTAGAACAGTCCGCAGATGTCGCCGCTTTCCCCTTTGGCCGCGCGGATGACGATTTCCCCGGTCTCCCCGGTATTCACAGGGTTTCCATCCGGGTCGACCAGATCCACGTCGTAGGTGGGCACCGGGCGCCCCATGGAGCCGACCTTTGGCGTGCTGCCCAGAAGGTTCGCCAAAGTCAAAGTCGTCTCCGTCTGTCCGAAGCCTTCCATGATAGTCAGGCCTGTGGCTTTCCTAAACTGCTGGAACACTTCCGGGTTTAGCGCCTCGCCGGCCGTGGTGGCGTATTCGATGGAGGATAGGTCATACTGCGCCAGGTCTTCCTTGATGAACATGCGGTAAATCGTCGGCGGCGCGCAGAAAGTGGTGATACCGTACTTGGCGAACATAGGCAAGATGTCATTGGCGTCAAAACGGTCAAAGTCATAGGTGAACACCGCCGCTTCGCAAAGCCATTGCCCGTAAAGCTTCCCCCAGAGTGCCTTACCCCAGCCGGTATCGGAAATCGTGAGGTGGATGCCGTCCTCTCGCACATTATGCCAGTACTTGGCGGTGATAAAATGCCCCAGGGCGTATTTGTAGCTATGTACGGCGATCTTGGGGTAGCCCGTGGTCCCCGAGGAAAAGAACATCAGCATGACGTCATCCCCCGAGGGCGTCTCTGCCGTCCGCGCGTAGGTCTGCCTAAATAAGCAGTACTCTTTGTCGAAGCTCCGCCAGCCTTCCCGTTCCCCATTGACAATGATCCGGGTGGTTACGCCAGGGCAGTTCTCCATCGCCAGTTCCACCTGGCGTGCTACGTCCCCGTCTGCCGTGCATACGATAGCGTCCACCTTTGCCTCGTCGAATCTATACTCGAAGTCCTTCGCCAGCAATTGGTTCGTCGCCGGGATCGCAATGGCCCCAAGCTTATGCAGGCCCAGGATCGCGAACCAGAACTGGTAATGGCGTTTGAGCACCAGCATGACCCGGTCGCCCTTTTTGATGCCTAGGGAGTGGAAATAATTCGCTGTCCGCGAGCTCTCGCTGGACATATCGCCAAAGGAGAAGCGTCGTTCCTCATAGTTTTCGCTGATGTGCAGCATGGCCAGCTTGTCTGGGTTTTTCTCTGCGATGGCGTCCACCACGTCAAAGGCGAAATTGAACGCGTTCGGATGGATGAATTCCAGGGACTGGAGTGCGCCGTTGTCGTCTTCCTTTACAGCCACATACTTCTCGTACAGGGGCGCTTCCGCTTTGGCGGATACAGCTGCCCTCTTGAGCGGCTCGGGATGGAAGCGCTCCGGAGCGTCCCCCTGCTCCCCTGGCAGGACGACAGCGCAGAATACACAATCCTGCCCCTCAATGGCGATCATCCCGTGAGGCGTGCTGCTGTCGTAGTAGATGCTGTCGCCGGGGCTGAGTATCTCGGCATGTTCGCCGATTTGCACTTTCAGCTTGCCGGAGAGGATCAGGTCGAATTCCTGTCCGCTGTGGGTGACCAGCTCGATGGGCTTGTCCTGCTCCTCCGGGTCATAGGCGTATTGCACCCAGTGCGGCTCGGCGATCCGATTGCGGAATGCAGGCGCCAGATTGCGGATCTCCACGCCGCCTTCCTGTACGGTGACCTGCCCCTGCCCTGCCCGTGTGACCGTGTAGGAGCTCAGGCGTGCGCTGCGCCCCTCCAACAGCTCTGTGATGTCCACGCCAAAGGCTAGGGAGCATTTGTAGATAAAGGTGAAATGGAAGTCGGTGAGCCCTGACTCATAGCGATGGTATTCCTCAAGGGACACATCGGTCTTGCTGGCCATTTCCTCCGGGCTGATGCCCATGATATCGCGCAATTCCCGGATGCGGGCAGCGACCTCTGAGATTTTGTTTTCCATGGGGGGTAGTATTGTGTTCATCGTTTCGTCCTCCTTACTTGTCTTTTTTCCTTCATGCTGCGTCCGCTTCCTCATGGGGTTCGGTCGAGTACCATCAAAGTACACTCCCTCCCCCATTTGTCGCTTGCCTTGCATGAAGAAAAAAATCCTGCGTAACTCCATTGTCTTTTTTCCTTCATGCTGCGTCCGCAGAAAAAAACCGCCTCAAAGATGATTTCTTTGAGACGGGTATTTCTTCATACTCGCGGTACCACTCAAATTGCGCCCCGCTCACGCGGACACGCCACTTTGCAGGCTCTGACAAGCCCTTTGCCTTAACGTCGCAATCACGGGAGGCGTCTACTGGCGGCGGAACCGCTTTCGGGCTTCCGGCTCGGAAGGGATGGGTCACATTGGAACAACAGCTTTATTGGCTCGCAGCGCCCGCCAACTCTCTGAAAAGATGATGATCCGACCGTCTTCGTCATTGCCTTTGGGTTACCTTATTCAATTACGAGTGAGTGTATCATAGGAATTTTCGCTTGTCAAACACTTTTTGATTCTAGGTGGGCGACTCTTGTGATCTCTTGTGATCACATCCGGATCACAACGATAGTATCGGTTTGGTAGACTATTCGGCTAAAACCGCCCGATATCCCGGGCGGCAGTCCATGCCGCCTTCACCGCGTCCATGATATTGCCCGAGCCGGCGCAGTCCCCGATAGGGATTACCTGGGGCGCGCACCCTGACAGAGCATACACCGCCTCAGTGTCGGCTTCCTGCCCTGTCGCATAGACCGCTGTATCGCAAGGCGTCCGCTCGCCGTTGGCTAAGACTACGGCGTCTTTTTCTATCCGGGTGGCTTGGGCGTTGAACCTTTGACTGATCCCCGCCCGCCGTAACTCGCCTGCCAGCGCCAGGGCATGGACCCGGTTCCCTTCGCTCCGGATCGCGGCTGCCTGCTCCACCAGGGTCACCTCCCGCCCCAGGGAATGCAGATACAGCGCCAGCTCAGCGCCCACAAGCCCGGCGCCGATGATTGCGACCCGGCTGCCGGCGAGGCTGGGGTCTCGGTATACGTCATTGGCGCAGGCTGCAAGCTCGATACCGGGGATGCCTGGCACAAGCGGCCGCGAACCGGTGGCTATGATCAGCACATCGGCGCCCTGCGCCTGCAGATAGGTCGGCGTCACTTCGCAGCTAAGGCGGATCTCCACCCCCGCGTTGCGCAGCAGCCGCTCTTGCTGCTGGATGTACGCTTTAAGCCGCCATTTAAACGGCACATCCTCCTCGCAGGCAACGCCGCCTCCAAGCCGGTCCGCCTTATCGCACAAGACGACGGAATGCCCGTTTTGCGCCGCCGTCAGCGCAGCCTGCATCCCCGCAATGCCGCCGCCGGCGACCAGCACCTGTTTCGGCTTTGCGGGAGGCAGCGCAGCCAACGCCTCATCCTCGCGCCCGGTCTCCGGGTTGATGGCGCAGCGGAAGCCCCGCATCAGGCTGGACCAGCAGCCCATGCAGCGCATGCATCGGCGTATATCCCCGCTGCGCCCGTCCCGGGCTTTATTTGGCGTGTCCGGATCGCACAGGAGCTGCCGCGCCAGGGCGACGAAATCTGCCTTCCCTTCAGCTATGATCTCTTCCATCAGTACGGGATCGCTGATGGAAGCCACGACGGCGACCAGGGATTGGCGGACAATTTGCTTGATGCGCGCCGCCCGCTCCACATTGACGCCTTCCTCCTGAAACATGGTCGGCGTGAACGCCAGCCAGTGGTCATTGGACATGGAGCCATGCACGCCCAAGGTTACATGGAGGATATCCGCGTGCCCGTCCAGCAGCCTGGCGAACTCCACCCCTTCATCGAGATCGTAACCGTCCTCAAGCTCGGTGGCGGATATACGGATTTCTACGGGATAATCCTTGCCGCATGCCTCATGGATACCGTCGCAGATCGCCAAGGCGAAGCGGGCGCGGTTCTCCGCGCTGCCACCCCAGCGGTCAGTCCGATGATTGTAGTAGGGGCTAAAGAACTGCTGAGGCAGCCACCCATGCCCCCCATGCACCGTCACCATGGGAAAGCCGCTTGCCTGCGCGAGCCGAGCGGCATGCACATACGCCTGGATCGTACTTAAGATCTGCTCTTCGCTCATGGCGTGGCAAGGCCGCCCAGGGTCGACCTCGCCATCCGAAGGCCCGTAGCCCGTGTGGGAGTACCTGCCCGCATGGCTCAGCTCCGCGCTGGGGACTGCCCCGTGGCGCGCGATCCTCTCGGAAAGCTTATAGAGAAACGGCCCCCATCCCCTGTCGCTCATATCGATACACGGGCCGCCTCTGGAGCCTCCCCCGGGCGGATCCACCTGGCACTCGCCCACGACCACAGCGGCCGCGCCGCCCATCGCCTTTCGGGCATAATAATTAAGCGCGCTGTCAGGCAGCGCCTTGCCGTTGGTCTCGATATAGCCCGTAGCCGAGGCCAATATCCGATTGCGGAACAAGACATTGCCTACTTTCACCGGGCTAAACAGATGCGGATATGCAAGCATGGTCGCCTCCTGTATCTTCCTTGGGCGCATTCGCCCCTATTCCCCCGTCGCTGCGCGGAGCCAGGCCCCATTCCGTCGCTACGCGGAGCAAGGCCTCCGCTATGCGCCATCGTCTGCATCCGGGAGTTGCCGAAAAGCGCTTGTCTCGCTGTCCATCGGCTTCGCTGCCCCCCTGGCGACCTGAATGACCCTATCCCACTTTAAAAAGAATAACGCGGCGCCAATGGCAAGGCCGATACCCAGCCACAGCATAAAAGCCCCCGAGGCCCATACCGCCCCCCAGGTCACCTCTCCCGGTACAGTCGCCTTCAGGAGCAGCAGGATGACGGCGGCGGCTATGGTCGGGACATAGAGAAAAGCCCGCCGGAAAAGGATCAGATATTTCGTAAATGCCGACTCGTCCGCAGGGGGCAAAACAAAAAGGACGGCGAGCTGCGTCACCGTACCGATAATCAAGGCCCACTTCAGCAGAACCGCGCCGAAAGGATACGTATGCCTGGCCATATAACCCAAAGTAGCAATGCCCAGCGCGATATCCGCAGCCATATCAAAGGCCACCTTATTCACACGCC
>Ga0082212_10006187_pt1 | contig 16143 bp, 11 predicted proteins | sample TergutNt197P3_FD_71548 | JGI IMG/M metagenome (GOLD analysis project Ga0082212, IMG submission 71548) | Neocapritermes taracua P3 segment gut microbial communities from Petit-Saut dam, French Guiana - Nt197 P3 | ecosystem: Host-associated > Arthropoda: Insects > Digestive system > Gut ... | reverse complement strand
TGTATAACCGGAACCTGCTCTTCCCGGTAACCGACATCAAATCAATTAATTTTAACGCTACCAAACCCGTTGAGTGGAACACGGAAGTAATCAAGTCCCTTACGTTTAACGGCAAGGGTTATGCCTTCTCAATCGGTTACGGCACAAGCCAGCACGGTAACGGCCTGTTCTTTAACAAGCGGCTTTTCCGGGAAGCGGGCCTTGATCCCAACATGCCCTATGACCGGCAGAAAGCCGGTACCTGGACATGGGATGTTTTCTTTGATATCTGCAAAAGGCTTACAAGGGATATAAACAATGACGGTATTATCGATACCTACGCTATGCCCATGGATCTCTCCGTTGAAATTCTCGATGCGATAGTTGCCAGCAACGGCGCCAATTACATTGCAAGGGAAGCAAACGGCCGGTTTGTCAACGCGACCAACCGTCCTGAATTTATAGAGGCTTTGCAGTTCGGCATGAGGCTGAAAGCCGAAGGCGTCATGATGCCGAGGCCGGAGATTTCCAACTGGAACTGGTATGCCCCCATGTTTACCGACGGTAAAGTGGCGATGATGGTCGGCCAACAGTACATGGCGCAGGATCTGCGGAACATGACCGATGACTGGGGCTTTGTGCTGTTTCCCAAGGGACCGAGATCCAGAGACTATCGTTACAGTACCGATGAAAACGTGATGGTAATTCCGTCCACTTTCAAACCGGCGGAAGTTGAAAAGATCATCCATGCCGTGCAGCTCTGGTACACCCCCATTGACGATGATCCAAACGAATGGAAAGATGCTCAATACCCCCTCTACCGTGATGCCCGCGCTGTTGATGAAACACTCGAAATCATCCGTAACATGGACACTCACATAACCAAGAATCATATTTTTATTCCTGGTTTAAACAGGGGCGGTATTGCCTGGCAGATGTGGGGGCATGAAGGAGATCCCGCACAGCTTATTGAAGCAGTTTCCCAGGACTGGAATTCCAAGGTTGAAGATGTAAACGACAGCCTGTTCTAGGAATGTTTTTCCGGCAGTTTTTGCTGCCGGAGATTTTGTTTTTAAAGAACTTCCAAAATTCCAGCGGGTTTTTGGGAGTTCATTTTTTTCAGGAGAAAATATGAGCGTTATTGTAAATGGAATCAGTTTGCCTAATATCCCATGGGAAGATAGACCATCGTCAAGCAATCCAAAAAAAGAGCTGATGTGGCGTTATTCAAAAAACCCGATAATACCAAGGGATTTGACCCTTACCTCCAACAGTATTTTTAACAGCGCTGTTGTTCCCTTTAATGGAGAGTTCGCAGGAGTGTTCCGTTGTGATGATACTGAGCGTCACATGGACATTCATGCAGGGCGCAGTAAAGACGGCGTTAACTGGAAAATCGAAGATAAGCCGGTTCAATTTATAAAAACCGATCCTGAACTGCCTGATTCCGATTACAAATACGATCCCCGCGTAATTTTTATTGAAGACCGCTACTATGTAATCTGGTGCAACGGTTATCATGGAGCAAGTCTTGGCATGGGCTACACCTATGACTTTGAAAAGTTTTACCAGATGGAAAACCCCATGATGGTATTTAACCGCAACGGCGCTTTGTTTCCGCGCAAGATTGGTAAAAATTATGCAATGTACAGCCGCCCAAGCGATTCGGGGCATACTCCCTTTGGAGATATTTTTTATTCAGAAAGCCCAGACCTTGTCTATTGGGGAAAGCATCGTCACGTAATGGCTCCCTGCGGAGGCTGGCAAAGCACAAAAATCGGCGCAGGCCCCTGCCCGATAGAGACAACAGAAGGCTGGCTTGTTTTCTATCACGGAGTACTGACAAGCTGTAACGGTTTTGTCTATTCATTCGGCGCAGCATTAATGGACTTGGATAAACCGTGGAAAGTAATCGCGCGCGCAAGACCCTACATAATCAACCCGCGGGAAATCTATGAACTGGCAGGCGATGTTCCAAATGTTACATTCCCTGTTGCCGCGCTTGTAGACAAAGACTCAGGCAAAATAGCGATTTACTATGGCTGCGCAGATACGGTAACCGGTCTTGTCTTCGGGAAGGCTGACGAGATTGTCGCGTGGATTAAGGCAAATAAGATGTAGATATTTTTTCCGAGGATTCTCACACGGAGGTTCGACGTGCCTCCGTGAGAAATCTTCTCGAACATCTATTTCAGATTGATGGTATAAATTTTGCCTGAGTCAGAGCCAAAATATACTTTACCCTTATATATTGACGGAGAAGAAAATACATTTTCTTCGATCTGTCCCTGCCAAAGTTTCTGATAACTTTTGGTGTCATATTCAATTATATATGATTTGTTAAATGTCGAAATGGCGATAATATTTTCTCCGTTAAGGACAGGCTGTGTGTAAACATTTGTTTCGGCAGGAAACAAATGCAATAATTCTCCTGTGTTTTTATTTATTGAAACAACTGCATGTTCGTCAGATGTACCGGTGTACAGGATGTCTCCTACAGAAACGGAACCTCCTGAAAACCATGTCGTTCTGTCAAACGAAGACGTTGACCATATTATTTCGCCGCTGTTTCCGTCAACGCAGTACATTTTTGTACTTCTTCCGCCGGCGTATAATTTTCCATTATCTACATGAATAGGAGCGTAGATTTTGTCTCCTATGAAGGTTCTGAAAACCATTTGTCTTTTTTCTGTATCAACACAACACATATGTCCCGAATTATCTGCATAAAAAAGTTTTCCATTGTCAGAACTAATACCTGACGATACCACTCCCGGGCTTTCTGAAGGTAATGTCCAGATTATGCTGCCATTGTTTATATCAACAGCCACAAGCTCACCGTCAAGTGTAAGATAGTAAGCAACTCCATTTGATACCGCAACATGGGAATCGTTAAATGTCCACTGGTCATTACTTGCCCTCATAGATTTTATTGAAGGATGTGTAACCTTGAAAAGTTCATTTCCATTTATACAGTCTAAAATATACAGGGTGTTTTCCGCGTTAAAGATAATCTTTTCATCAACAATTACCGGCCGTGTTTCAACTGCTGCGTCGGTAGAATATACCCACAACTTTTTTTTGGCGGAAATATTTATTGCATAAAATTCGCAATCATTATTTCCAAAATAAAGCCTGCCGTTTTCTGTTAAAATGGCTGAACGAACTTTGGAGTTAGTTTGAAAAAATACTTTTGGCTTTTTTTCAAATTTGTCTGTTCTGCATGAAAAGAACAATCCAAGAACTAAAAATAAATACGGCAATTTCATGTAATATTTCCTTTTTATCAAACAGATTAAACGCACCGGTTTCATTAACATTCTGTCTGCAAGTATAAATAAAGGAAAAATTCTATGCTCTCTTTTTATGCACAAAAAAGAGAGATCGGAGATTGTTATTTATTTTTAGTTATTGGCATCCATATTTCAAATTCATTGTTTTGCGTATCCGGCGCCGGATGCGAGTCTGTATTCCGCTTGATATTTTCAAAACCAGAGACGGGAAACCGCTGAATAGAAATATTCGGTCCGTTGTTGTATTCATAATCAAAGGAGGGAAACCATTCAGTTATAATCCGTTTTGATAATTTATAAATCAGTTCAAAGTTATATTCTTTTACAGAGAAAACTGCCCATGTGTGGGGAGGCACAATAAATTCTTTTAATGAGGCAGCGGTTTTGTTTTTAGCGGAAACGCCAATTAAATACTGCCATTCCCTTAAATTGGCGCTGGTACTAACGCCAAGTATTCCCGCAAAAGATTTGTCCATAATAGCGGCTAACTTCTGAATTGTACCGTCCGCTTTCGCTTTTTCCCAGATTTTGGGAGCAAGCTCATGGTTTTTTTCAAAATTATTAACAAGCGGATGAAACACGCCGACAATCCTGAACGCTTTTTTATTCTGTATTCTGAAATCGAGCTCTTTTGCTCCCTCTATGTCTATCTTAAAACTTATGGGAGGAAATGATTTTAAGGTTACGCCGTCCTGTTTAACAAGCGAGGGTGCAATGCCGTGAATGTTTTTAAAAGCGCGGTTAAATGCGGTTGGACTCGAATAGCAATACTTCATGGCTATATCAATGACTCGTCCCCGTTCTCTCTGTAAATCGGCTGCCGCCAGCGTCATTCTTCTGCGCCGGATATATTCCGATAAAGGTATATTCGCAATATAGGCAAACATTCTCTGAAAGTGATAGGAAGAGCAACAGGCGATTTTCGCCAATTGTTCATAATCTATTTCCTCTGTTATATGTTCTTCCATATAACTTATAGATTCATTTAATCTTTCGATCCATTTCATGTGTTAAAAGCCGGGCGGCATTTGCATTCCGGGTATTTGTCCGCCCTTTGCGCCTTTTGCCATCTTCTTCATCATGCCGCGCATTTTTTCAAACTTTTTAATTACACGCGCAACTTCTGCAACGGATGTTCCCGAACCGCGCGCGATACGGCTGCGGCGCGGCGGCCCGATAATTAAATGATTAGAGCGCTCCTTAAAAGTCATCGAGCTTAGTATTGCTTCCTGCCGTTTCAGTTCCGCCTTGTCGATGTCGTCCTCGCTTATCTGCCCCTGCATTCCGGGAATCATTTCCAGCATTTTTTGAAGAGAGCCCATCTTCTTTACGGCGCGAAGCTGATTAAGCCAGTCATCAAGAGTGAAGTTTTCCTTCTCCATTTTTTTCTGGAGTTCCAGAGCTTCCTTCTGATCAATTACTTCCTGCGCTTTTTCTACAAGGCTTACAACATCGCCCATGCCGAGTATTCGTCCGGCGATTCTGTCGGGATGGAACGGTTCAAAGTCTTCCGGCTTTTCGCCGGTACCGGTAAACTTTAATGGTTTGCCTGTTATTGTTTTAAGAGAGAGCGCCGCTCCGCCGCGTGTGTCGGAATCAAACTTTGTAAGGATGACGCCGGTAAGACCGATTTTTTCATCGAAGGTTTTTGCGATGTCGGCGGCGGACTGGCCTGTCATTGAGTCTGCGACAAGGAGCATTTCATCAGGACTGGCCGCTTTCTTAAGACGGGAAAGCTCTTCCATCATTGGTTCGTCAATTTGAAGACGGCCGGTTGTGTCGATTATTACCGTATCAATTAAATTTTTCTTTGCCCACGAAAGTGCGTTTTGGTAAACTTTGACGCTGTCCTTTGCGCCGCTGTCTTTAGACAGCGAGTCTTCCTTGTGAACTGGTATGCCAATTTGATTCCCAAGAATTGAAAGCTGTTCCATTGCGGCGGGACGCACAAGGTCGCAGGCGACAAGTAAAGGTTTGCGTCCCTCTTTTTTCAAACGGAGAGCAAGTTTTGCCGCGCTGGTTGTTTTTCCCGAACCCTGAAGTCCAAGCATCAGTATTGTAGAAATTACATCGGGGCCTTTTAACTTTAACGCGCGCGCCTGCGGGTCTTCGTCTCCAAGGAAGGAAACAAGTTTGTCATGAACGATTTTAATAAACTGCTGACCCGGATCAACAGAACGAAGAACCTTCTCGCCCTTTGCCTCCTCAATTGTTGAATTGACAAAACGGCGTACAACGCGAAGGTTTACATCCGCGTCAAGAAGCGCCATCTTGATTGCTTCTACAGCGTCCTCAATATTTTTTTCAGAGATTGTTGACTTTCCGGTAACAAAACGCAGCGCGTCGGTAATTTTTCCTGATAATTTTTCCAGCATTACATAAACCCCTTAAAGAAGTCTTGAATAAATTCATACGGATCCAATTCGCGGTTTAGTATCCGGTACATTCCTGTTGAGACAGGTATTTTCAATTTGTGTTTTTCAGCAAGTATTTTAATGTACTTTGCCGCCGCTATTCCTTCGGGAAGGTATTCTAAATCGCCGATGCGCGACAGCAGATCGTCAATATTCTTAAAAGATTCCAAAATATTTTTTTCGACAATATCTTTTCCAAAGCGGCGGTTTCTTCCGTAAATCGAACGGCAGGTAACATCAAGGTCGCCTATCCCCGCAATGGAAGTGAATGTTTCAGTATGAGTCGCGCCAAGCGCTTTTCCAAGAGTCTGTATTTCGTTTAAGCCGGCTGCAAGCAGAAGCGATTCTGTCCCGTCTCCAAAAACGCCTGAGCCCCCGATGGATTTTATCGCGTCAAGCATACCGAACGCGATTGCTATCACATTTTTTGCCGCGGCGGAAACCTGTACCCCGCGTACATCCAATGATGAAAAGACAAATAGCTCCGGCGTTTTTAACAGATCCCTGAACCGTATTGAATTTTTCGCGTTTTCGCTTGCGGCAATAAGCCCGGTAAGTTTACCGCGGCCAACTTCCTCGGCATGGCTTGGGCCGGATATGTACACAAGCGAATGATGATAAAAACCGGGAAGATAATCTTCCATTGTTTCTACTATTAAACGCGGGCCCTTTTCTGCCGGCAGGAAACCTTTTGTAATGACAGCGATTGTGGTTTTTCCCTCTCTGATGGAATTTACAGAAAGTGTTTTTTTCAATGTGTTCAGCAGAAACATTGACGGAACAGCATAAATTAAAAACTGTTTACCTTCCGCCGCCTCTTCAATATCCGAAGTGGAGCTTAATGTTTCCGGCAGCTCGACATCCGGCAAATATCTTATGTTCTGGCGTTTAAGGTTGATGTCGTCCTTTGTCTCTTCTTCAAAACTCCAGATTACTACATCGTTTTTTTTCCCGGCAATTACTTTCGCGATTGCTGTTCCCCATGCGCCGGCTCCGATGACGGCAATTTTAGCGTTCATGCTTTATTATGTCTTATATATATTTTTTTCTCAATGTTTGAAACGGGGTTTTTACTCTTGCATGTGTGTTTCTGCCGTGATAATCTAAGATTGTGAAAGATTTCGCCAAACTTGCGATCAATTTCAGTATTTGGTTTATCATTATTTTCCTGACTGCGGCGGGATTCAGATTTCTTTCTCTGCACGTTGACTGGATTAAAACTTTACCGCCAAAACCTGAGACTGCGCTTACATTGTTTATCGCTGCTGCGCATTGGGCGTTAACGCTTGCGTTGTTTTTTACAATTCTATTGGCGTTAAGTTATTCTGCCAGAAGAGATTACTATCTTCTTATGTCTGTAGCCACCATTATGGGACTTTCATTGTTTTTTTCGGTCGGGATTTCCGCTTTATTGAAAAACTGGGAGTCAGTGCCTCCCGTACAAACTGCCGCGGTACGGCTTGGCAGTAATGGTCTGATGCTTTCCGGTTCGTTAAACAGAAATGAAACGTCTGTTATTTTGCTTAAAGGGAACACCGATTCACTTGGGCCGAGGGTGACTTCCTCGCCTGACAGGCCGCTGATTTTTCAGGAAGCCGCAGGGGCTAATTTTTATCTTCCGCCTGTTCCCTTTGAGAATGATACTCCGTGGTTCTTAACAAGCCTTGCTATAGATATAAGGCTTAACTCTGATGTTTTTAAAAATAAATTCAATGAAAGTTTTTTCTCATTTTTGTTATATGCAGGTTCATTGATTTTTCTGTTAAGCTCTCTGGGGTATATAATAAAAATCAGCGCGTGGCCTTTGGTGAATCTTTTCCTTGGTCTTCTTATCTTCCGCGGCATTCTGGCTTTTCAAACATTTATAAATACTCCTGAAATGCATGAAACTATCAACTCTTTTCTCAAGGGCGCGATTTCTGTGTCACTTGCCATTCCTCTGATCTACATTGGTTTAGGCTTGCTTATGCATCTTTATTCTTTCCTTGTCTTTATAACGAGAAGGCGGCCTGCCGATGATTATTGACAGAGAGAAACTTCGATCGCCCGCCGGGATATTTATTTTATATGTACTCATCTGCAGTTTGATAATCATGGTTTTCCGTTTTATTCTCCCCGGCTCTGAATCTCCGCTCTGGATTTATTCCCGTGACTGGAGATTTCTGCAGGGCTGGCTGGAAGTTTTTGACTGGTTTCCCGCGCTGGCTTTTTCAGGGCTAGTTGTTCCATTCGGCCTTGTCTCCGGAGATGAACACTTTCAAAGTTTTACAGATGTCTTTTTTAAGCGGCTTTATGTTTCAGTAATAATTGCCATCTGCGCCGCCGTTTTTTATGGATTGATATTTTTCCTTGCCCTGCCAATGCTGAAAAACAAGGAAGAAGATCTGCGCTACAAAGGTGAGACATACAGACTTGCAAGAATGTATGCGCAGGAAAAAAGGGATTCCGGTGATTGGTATGAAGCTTCTCAATTTGTCGGTATTTGCGATTCAATTTGGCCTAACAATACAGAGCTGGATGATTTGAGAGTAGAGATTGAAGTAAACCTGAATAAACTGCGTTCGGAAGAAAGCGAAGAAAGGATGCAGGCGCGCGCAGCATTACATAGGGATTGGCGGAATGCCGACATAACGACATTGTCAGATAATTATCAGCCGGTAGACGCAGCTCAGGCTCTTTCTATGTATACGACGGCTTTTAATGAACAGCGGTATTTTGACGCACACTGGCTTGCAACTCTTGCAGGCCGTCTTGCCGTTGAAGGCAGTCCTGAAGTGGCCAATGCCTCACGTCTTGCAAGCGAAGCGTGGAACATGATTTCTTCTCAGGCGCCCAATCAAATTGAAAGACGTCAATATGAAATTTATCAGTTAAAAGTATCCGGCTATCAGGCAATGAACACAGGCGACTGGATACGCGCATTTTATATTTTTAGTGAACTGCTTGCTATTACTCCCGATGATCCCGATGCCGCCAATTTCCTTGAGGCAAGCGAGCGCGGCGCGAAAGAGTACGCCTTCTTTATTGAAGAGATGGAATTGTCTATCGGAGAAATTGTAACGGGAGCGGTATTTTCATTGCCGGCAAGCGAAAATGGCAGGGCAGTGGTTCGCTTCTCGCATCTTACAACATCGCTGGATGTCTCTTACGGAATAGAATTTGAATATATGTCTTTTGATGAAAACACCAGTCCTGTTGCAAGCGTAAGATCGGATTACGCAAAAATTTTACCGTTTGTGCTGAACGGCAAGCATCAGGTTTTAGTTTTAACGCACGCCCTGGATCGCCATGATGCGAGAAACAATCATGACAGCGAATGGCTTATCGGCGATAAAACTCCCGGCGGAATAATACTGAATGTCAGTTATGACGATCTGATGCTTCTTTCATATGTGCGCTACGGACTTGCGAATCTCCAGATTAATGAATTATTTTCCGCTTCAAAAGATTTAACCGAATACGGATATATCACTCAGATTTTCCAGGCTGAGATATTAAACCGTCTTGGCTCCACTTTGTTTTTCCTTCCAATGGCGATTATTGTAATAGTTCTTGGCTGGCGTTACCGTGTAAAAACAAAGCCGCGTTATTTCTTTGTAATAATGCTGCCGATACTGCCTGCCGTTTTCCACGGTTTTGTTTTCATGTACCGTTCTATAATTAACACGCTTGGTATTTATTTAGTTATAAGCCTTGGCTTTGCCTTCGCCCTCGTTGCCTTTATTGTTACTCTCGCGGTCTTACTACTTATTTCCCTTGTAGTGCTGGCATCTCAACATTCTTGATAAATTTTTAGTAGTTAGTTGATTGTTTCTAGAGAAGCGAAGTCAGGAAGCATAGTACCTTAGCAACAACTCTTAGTACTCAGACAACAACCTAGCCGCTATAAACTAACAACTACTTTCTACATCCAGTAAAAACTGCTTGACATCGAGGCCGGCGGCATAACCTGTCAGGCTGCCGTTGTGGCCAATTACGCGGTGGCAGGGGATTATTATGTGTATGGGGTTACGGTTATTTGAATTGCCGACAGCGCGGCTTGCCTTAGGGTTTCCAATCTTTGCGGCAATCTCTCCGTAGGTGCAGGTTTTGCCGTAGGGAATTTTTTGCAGCGCTTTCCATGTTTGTTTCTGGAAATCTGTTCCGTGGAGTAGCAGCGGCAGGTCAAAGGCCTTTCGTTTTCTGTTAAAATATTCGGCTAATTGTTTTGACGCCTCTTTTGTAAGAGGGGTTTCTGCAAAAGTAAAATCTTCGAACTTTTTTTCAGTATTAATCAGTACCTTGCAGATCTTTCCGTCTTCTTCGCCGATAACAATTTTCCACGGTTTTTGGTTACTAATTTTGTAGTCATAAATAAAATAACTTTTCATTTATGAAGTGTAACACAATTATTGAATCTTGGTTATAAGTTATGAAACTATTTCCTACGGAGGTTAGTATGAAGAAGTTAATGATATTCCTGTTTATTGCCGTTTTTATTACCGGCATGATACCAGCTCAGGAAAGGGCTGAAAGGCAGAGAATAAATCCGCAAACAAGAATCGCCCCTCCAACAAGGGTTAGCCCTCCGGCTACCCGGACCATTGAAGGGACTCTGAAACTTGAGAGAGGATCGGTCGCGGTGCAAAGCGGCGAAACCACCTATTTTGTTCCAATGTTGACCCGCTACATCGGCTTTATAAATGAACTGAGGGAAGATGTAAAAGTTTCTATAGAAGGTTTTCTGTTAAGAAATTTTATTCAACCCGTAAAAGTAACCATTGGAGACAAATCGTATGATTTTAATTCGCATTTAATGTTTGGAATGCAATTCTTTAATTTTGGAAACATGCGTCAGAATTTTAATATGCGTACCCCGGCTCCGGTTCCAGCGCCGAGACAAAGGCCAAACATGAATCGTGAAAGACCTGGGGTCGATCATGAGAAACAAAGGCAAAATCGCAGAAGTTATCGCAGCGATCAGGGATAAAATTCCCTGTTAGCATAGATTGGAAAATAGGTGCATACCCGCGCCGAACCTGACCACAAAAAGTGGTCAGGTTTTTTTATTTCTATTCCATTCCAAGTGAGTCAAGTCTTTCCAATGCCCAGTATGTATACTTGCGGATACGGTTGTCCGGGTCCTCTTTTAATTTTTCCAGTATGTCGCGGCTTTGCGAGTTTTTAAGTTTTTCCAGAGCCTTGACAACGCATACCCGCACTTCCTGATCGGGATCCTTTGCCGCGAGAACTAATCCGCGGTAGGCAGACAATGTGTCCATTAATGAAAGAAGTAAAGCCGCGCCTCTCCTTGTTTCCACAGCTTTGTTTGACAGCCGTCTTATGATCATGCCGATGTATCCGGTATCTTCCAGTATGTTGACAAAGAACGGTTTTAAGGACGCAACTTCGTCTTTTAAGATTTCTACAATCTGCGGTTCGGCTTTTGGTCCCTGCATTTTGAAAACGGGAATTAGTTTTTCCCTTAAATGCGGTTCGGCATCCTTGAATATTTCTATGAGCTGAGTAATGTCGCGTTTTGATGTTCTAATGGAAAGGGCTTTTTCCGCATAATCGCGCAGATCGTTTGCCGAGTCCAAAACATTGACAAGAATCTTAATCCCTTCCGCATTTGAAGCATGACCCAGTCCTGTAATCACTCCGATTTTTACTACATCGTTTTCGTTTGCATCCTGAATGACATTGCTCAGTATTTCCATCGCGGCGGCGTTACCGTGTTCCGCGATAACTTCCGCGGTTGCGAGACGCACCCTTTCAACCGGATCGTGAAGCATGGATGTTTCCTGATTTAAGAGCTTCAATTCTCCGAAGCCGAGCAGAGCCTTAATTGACGCAACGCGAACATCGGGGTCAACGTCTTTCAATGAAGAACGCACTTCCTTCATGAAGCTTTCATTCTTTGTTATCGGAAGGATCGATATTAACGAAGCGCGTACCTGCGCATCGGGTGATGCAAGGAGCAATTTTGCCTTGGCTTCAAACATTTCCTGCGGATAATCGGCAATCATCCGGCCAAATTCTTCGATTTCTTTCGGGCTTAAAGCAGGGAGACTTTCAAGCACTCTTTGCAGACAGAACGGAAGTTTCATGCTTCCCAGTATTTTCAATGCTGAGATGAAAACAATGTGGGGCTGAGGATGCTTTGTGCGGCTGCTATTCAATATTTGTAACATTTTTGGCAGTACAGTATCGGGATGGAATGTTCCCAGAATCTGCACAAGTTCATCACGTAAAGGAAATGCCGTGTTCTCAAGGAAACGGAAAAGGATGGGAGAGAAAATCGTTTCGGATTTCAAAGGAAGGCATTTCAGAAGTAATTCAAGGAAAACCTGATCATGTTCCCTGCGGCTCAGCTCGTCTGCCACAAGTTCGTACGAGCTTACATTCCCGTTAACTACAACCGCTTCCAGTGTCTTTGTGTATATTTCCTGTGTCGAGGGAGTTGGTTTTTTATTGTGAAAAAACGCGAACACCTTTTTTTCCAAAACGCAGATATTTTCCGCTGTTACGCCTGAGCCGGCCATAAGCATTGCTGCCGCAAGCAGCGGGCCTCCGTCTCCTGATGAATAGTCCAGAAGAAAACCGGATACATTAACTTCCAGCGCCTTCTGTAAAAGGGAAACACTTTGTTCCAGTGTGTTCGGATCGTCAAGTGTGTTTTTTGTCAGCAGCGATTCAAGAGAGCCGCATTTTTCCAGAAATTCAGCCGCATGATAACGCAGTTCTTTGTTTTCGCTTTCCAGTGAAATCATTGCGAAAACTTTGTCTTCCTGACATTCGGCATCAAGCAGTTCAAGTATGCGGGCAGTTTCTTCATCGTTAATTACGATGTCCTTTGGATGGTAGCGGTCCATGTACTCTTTTGAAATACGTGCACGTGCCGCTTCACGGACTTCATATACAGGATCATGGGTGAGTTTGTCCCAAAGTATATTCCATATTTTATCCGGATCAAAAGATATATTTTCCGTAAGAATTCTTCTTATAAGCGGGTGAGGATCTAGAAGACCGTCATCCATGCTTCTTTCTGTAACCGGGTCTTTGTCAAGCAGAAGAATTCTGTATGCAAAATAACGCGCGTACCATTCCGGTTCGCCGGTCAGTTCATAAAGGATTGATCTGTTGTTCTCAAGAAAACTTTTGCTCAAGTCGGGAACAAAAGTTTCGCCCCTGCACGACTCCGCAAGGAGACGTATTACTTTCTCTTCTCCTTCACTTTGCATCCAGTCTGTAAAAGTTTTTTGAAGCCGCGGGTGCTGTTCTGCGGCAAGGAACGCCTTAAAGTATGCAGAGCTTGGGCACCACAGAAGAACGCGCCTTATATCTTTTACCCTTGGCAGGGGATGGGCAAGTCTTTGTACCCACCTGTCTGCAAGGCCTGTTTCACGCACAACCATTGGTCCCATCTGCCGCGAGTATCTTTCCATGCGTTTTGAATACCGAACAAGTTTATCTGCCGGATAATGCCGTTCAAAATTCATGGTGGCTTCCGCTGCCTGTTTTGCGTCTTTAGCGTCTATAATTTTTCGCAGACGCGACTTGAAGATTCTTGTTTGCACAAACCAGATAATATAAACCACAAGAAGAATAAGCACTATAGGTGCGGCGATGAATGCCCATAAAGGAATATCTATTCCCAATAATGAATTAAAAAAATCTATCATTTCATATGTCTCCTTAAAATTAATTCCTATTTCATGCTTAAGACACTGTATATCTTTACAGGTTTGTCTTTTCCTTTGACGCGCACCGACGGCCGTTCTTCAAATTTGAACTTGTCTGTCAGTGCATTACGCGTCATCTGGGTGACGATAATTTCGTCCGGCCCTGCAATGCTTTCAAGCCGCGCCGCAAGATTTACAGTGTCTCCGATGACCGAATAGTCCATCCTCTGCATACTGCCAAGGTTTCCCGCAACCAAGGGTCCGGTATTGATGCCTATGCCGATCCTAAGACGCGATGCATCCTTCCTGAAAAATTTTCTTTTTGCGGAGCGTACCATTTCCTGTATTTCTATGGCGGCGCTGACGGCGTTATAGGGATCATCTTTATCCGGCATCATCGGAACGCCCCAGACAGCCATTATGCAGTCGCCGATAAGTTTGTCTATATAACCTTTATGATCCAGAATACTGTGAATAGCTTCACTGAAATATTCATTTAATATCTCTACAATTTCTTCCGGTTCGCGGGTCTCGGAAAAACTTGTATAGCCGCGTATGTCGGCAAAGAAAACCGTGGCAATTCTTTTATCTCCTCCCAGTTTGATACTGTCAGGTGAATCCATCAGGTTTTCCATGACTTCCTGTGACATGTAACGCGCGAACATATCTTTTATAATGCGCCTGTCTTCGCTTACAGCCTGAACGGTTTGTTTTAGTTCATTCTCACGGGTCTGGTTTGTAAAAAGAAGGGTAAGTCCCTCTTTTTTACCGCGCGGTGTTTTCAGAGGAGATATATTCAGCGAGTAGTCCAGTTCAATTTCTTTGTTGCGGTAGATCCCTTCAAGCCCAATGATCTCACTTCCTTCCTCCAGGCAATTTAAAATTGTTTTTACAGTTTTTGAAGAGAGAGAACTGCGGAAAATATTTTCAAGACTCCGTCCAAGATCGTCTTCCGTAAGGCCCATGGCGAGCGCGGCAGGTTCGTTAAAATAGTAAATATGCCCCGACGCGTCGGTTGTGATAACCATGTTAGTCATGGAGTTGAAAACATTTTCCTGATACCTTTCAAGTGAGTCGATCTTTCTGGAAGATTCGCGCGCTTCATCAAGGAGCAGCAGGTTTTGCATTGCTCCTGCGGCAAGCTTTGTGTAGGAATCAAGAAAGTGAAAACGGCGGCGGCTGAAGAAACAGGGAGCAGGCGATCCGACAAATAAAACACCGATCTCGCGCCGCGTGCTGCACACAGGAAGAGCCATCCCGCTTTTCATTAACGGATTGATAAGGACTTCCTTTAAGAACCCGGGTGTCTCGTGATCTGTGTTTGCTTCATTTACTTCCTGTTTTTCCGTTGTCTCTGAAAGACTTGCGAGCTTGTTGTTAAAAATTACGGCTTCGCGGCATTCGCGCAGAAAATTAACAAGCTCCAATGTACCGGGAATTATTTCCGGTACGGGATGTCTTCCCCTTTTGAAAACAAGTCTTAAGTCGCTGTTGCCGTCTTCAGCATCTTTAAAAATGTAAAAAGCAGACATATCCGCGCGGGAAATATCCTGCGCCTGTTCCACAAATACGCTTGCAAGGTCTTTAAAATTTCTTTCCCGCGCAAGCAACGCTCCGGCCCGTACCAAATCCTGTTCTGCCGGTAACGGCAAAGCCAGGCGAAGCGAAGAGTTTTCATCAATAACTGAAGCGGCGGAGAATCTCTTTTTTATAAGCGGTAAATGCTGCGAAAGAAGGTTCATATTATGCCCAATAATATTGTAAACTAAAAAATTGTAAAAGGATAGTAGCTATTGTGTTATTCAGTTTAGTTAACAAATTTATTGATAAATAATCGATTCATAACTAAACTAACCGTTGGCATCGGCCTCTGCTTCCAGCAAAACCTGGCAGATTATTTTACTGGCTGTCCCAGTATTTAATTTTTTCTTTTAATAATGAAGGAATTGCAAGTTTATAGGGACACCGGCTCTCACAGACTCCGCATTCAATGCACGTTCTTGCTTTATCAATGGAAGGCCCGACAAACTGGCGCGCACGTTCAACCGTCATTCGTTTGAAGAAACTCCTGATATTCAAAGCTGTAGGGATATGAATATCCTGAGGGCAGGGCAGGCAGTAATCGCAGCGATGGCACCATGAAGACTCAAATTCGGCGCGCTGTTTTTCAATTTGTTTTTGATCCTCTGCGCTGAAACCTTTGTTATTATTTATTATTTCTACAATCTCACGGATCTCTTCCAACTTTTCGATTCCCGGATCAGGAATTATGTCCCACTGCCCAAGGTAGCGAAAAGCAAGAGCGGCATTTTCAAGAAGACCGCCTCCCATTGGTTTCATCGCGATAAAACCCATGTCAAGTTTTTTTGCAAGCGGAATTGCTTCATCCGCAGCGTCAGTGTCAATATAATTGAAGGGAAGCTGCACCGCGGCAAACTTTTCGGTTTTCATAACATCAATCGCGACAGGAAGGCTGTGACTGGAAAAAGCAGGGAAACGCACCTTGCCGGCTTTAACCGCTTCTTCAAGAGCCTCCATCGCGCCGCCGGAAGCAAAGACCGCATCCTTCTGAGATTCGGAACTAACATTATGAAGCTGGTAAATATCGATGTAATCAAGGCCAAGCCGTTTGAGACTCAAATCCAGATGCTCATTGAAAGTTTTTTTATCAGACGCAGGAGATTTTGTCGCAATGACAAGTTCTTCTCTTTTTATTCCTTTTATCGCTTCGCCGATTTTTTCTTCGCTGTCCACATAACCTGTTGCAGTATCAATAAAATTTATTCCAAGATT
>Ga0082212_10006186_pt1 | contig 16145 bp, 14 predicted proteins | sample TergutNt197P3_FD_71548 | JGI IMG/M metagenome (GOLD analysis project Ga0082212, IMG submission 71548) | Neocapritermes taracua P3 segment gut microbial communities from Petit-Saut dam, French Guiana - Nt197 P3 | ecosystem: Host-associated > Arthropoda: Insects > Digestive system > Gut ... | reverse complement strand
GGCGGTCTGGACAAACAAACCAACGACCAAATTCCGAAAACCGCCAAAAATAAGGTGTTTACTCATCTCATTGCGCTGTCGTATTAAGGAGGTCAAAGTAATGACACACAAAGGAATAATGAAGTCCCCACTCAGGTACTACGGCGGCAAGACGTATCAAGCGGCATGGATTTTGGACGTAATGAAACGTTACCAATTCAAAACCTATATCGAGCCGTTCGGCGGGAGCGGTGCGATCCTGTTTGCCAAAGAACCGAGCCCCGTTGAAATCTATAACGACCTTTTTTCCGATTTGGTGACGCTCTACCGGGTACTTCGTGATCCGAAAGCGTACAAAAAGTTGATCCAGTTTCTTGAACATTCTCCCTATTCCCGTGAAATGTTCGGCGAATCGAAAGAGGCTCTGGCAGGCGAAACGTTGTCTTCTGTTGAGCGGGCGGGTCATTTTTTCATTGCCATTCGTCAAAGCTTTTCCGGTTTGGGCAGTTACTGGTCATCGGCAGGAAAGGTCGGCAAAGCAAAGTCCACCCCTTACCGCCATGCAATCGACCGGTTGCCGGAAGTGCATGAGCGTTTGAGACACGTTCATATCGAACATAAAGACGCAGTTGAATGTATCAAGCACTATGCTGACTCGAAGAGTCTTGTTTACTGCGATCCCCCCTACGTTTTTGGGACACGGGTCTCGCCAGCGGCGTACAAATATGAGTATACCGACGAACAGCATGAACAGTTAATCGAAACGCTCTTGACCGTTCCGGGACACAAGGTTTTGTCGGGCTATCAGTCATCCATTTATGAACCACTCCTCGATGCGGGCTGGACACTGCATCAAAAAGAATTTGCCTGTCATGCGTCGCCGGATAAAAAGGGACGGCGGATAGAGTGCCTCTATTGTTCGCCGACAGAAACAATCGCACAACCAATCAAACAAGAACATGAACTTTTTTTAGCGGAATAGCACGATGGCACTTTTGGACACTATTTTTTCGGGGGAACAGAGCATCACGGCACTGCTGGCAAACATGCTTGCCGGTAATGCGCTGGTGATCTGTCCCAGTGAACAAGGGAAATATGACCCTGACACGGACACTTACGAACAAGTGGAGGCGATGGATTTTCCGGTTAAGTTCATTCAGGAAACGATGAAGCGGAACGTCCTGACTCACGTCGGCGGCGTTCAAATTGAAGCAGGAGACTTGGTCGGCATCATACCGGCTTACATGGTAAAAGTTCCTCTGCGAAGACGTGTTGACCTGTTTCGGAAAAACGGAATGAATTACACCATCGAATCGACAGAGGATATCAGTTCGGGCGACGAGACGGCACTTGTCCGAATCCTTTGCAAACGGAGGGGGAATCAATGACTTTTAACGAGGACATGAATCGGGCATGTGTGAATATCGGCAAAACGTCCGAATCACGGGTCAAAAGAGTCGCACTGGCGGCGTATCGGGAAATCAACCGAGCGTCGCCGGTGGACAAAGGCACTTTTCGGGCAAACTGGGTCGCTTCCACGGACACGATTGATCGGTCAGCGGACTTGTCCAAAACGACCAAAGATGTGAACGAAGCGGTAACAGCGGCAACGGCAGTGATCACAAATGGTGCCAAACTTGGAACGACGGTTTTCATTTCCAATAGTGTCCCGTATGCGGGCAAATTGGAAGACGGATACAGTCCGCAAGCACCGGCGGGAGTGGTCGCACCGACACTGACCACCATTAAAAACGCCCTTGAAGAGGGGAGACTATGAATTACGAATCGGTTTATCAAACATTGAAAGCGAAACTGATGGCACTTGTAAAAAATGCTACCGTCCATTTACCGAACGAAAAACCTGCGGAGCCGACGGCGTTGGATATTGACGTTTCCGTGACCGAAACCGACAGCAACCCCCGCACCGAAGAGACCACAAAGCACAATGTATCGATTGACCTTTTGACTTCAGTACCGGCAAGCACTGGCACGGAGCGAATCAACCATATCGTTTCCCAACTGGTGGCGACGTTTGATCCGCTACGAGACGGGAGTTTTTGGACAAACGATAAACAGCATTTCGTCCGAATCAATTCGGTCAGTCAAAAGCAAGCAAACATCACGGAGAGTCGTTATCAGATCAATGTTAGAATTTTAGCAACCATTGACACTTAACCCAAAGGAGCAGTTTTATGTCAACCAATATCATTACATCAGAAGTTCAATTCAAGAGCGGCTATAAAGCCCGTATTTTTCTCGTCCCCGTTGCGGTAATTAACCCCGCAGCGGGACTGGACGTGATCAAGTTAACCGTGAGCGGCAACAAGACGCTTCCCGGTATTGCGGAGGGGGAGACGTGGACTTTTAGTACCGATGACCCGGAACAGGAAATTGCCGAAACGATTGCAGGCAAATTCGGCGGAGTCAATAAGTTGGACTTTGAAGTCCCTTATGATCCCTTCCTGCAAGCGAAACTCACGGAACATGCCGGCACCAATTTTACGGTGCGGACGGTTTACGACGATGCCCAGTACGTTTCGATTTACTGTATTGAGGTGGTGAACTGCTTCCTCACGACACCCGGTTCGACAGGTGGCACGGCGAACAATTCCGCGCCCACAATGACCATTTCGGCACAGCCAAGAGGCGGCGGATTGATCGCAGATTGCATCAAAGTTACGTCGGCACCAAGATAGACGGCAGACAGCGGACGGCAGTTTGCAGCAGACGCAAGCGATAATCAAATTCAACTCTGCTGTCTGCCGTCTCAAACGAACAACCTTAACTTTAACCAAGAGGAAATTATCATGTTTGATCCGAAAAAATGGATACAAGAGGCGTGGAATGCGGAGGACACCAAGACCATCAGTCTTGCCGGTGACGAAATTGTGATCCGGCGGCTGACCGGGACACAGTGGGAACATTATGTCCGTGCCGTCAATGGCAAGAGCGACGACTCTTCGGTGGTCGTCATGCTCCAGCATGGTCTGGTCAAGACGTTCGGACACTATACCTACGAGGAGATGACAAAGTTTTACGATGCCTGCCCCGTGCTTGCGGACAAAATTGCCTCCGCGATTTTGGAACTGACGATTGGGCGGATGGATGCCGAGCAGAAAGTTTTGGAGGACGCAGAAAAAAACTCCGTAGCGACCACTACGCCGTTGCCTACCGGCGATGGTGCCGGGAGTACGGGCAAGACCCGCAAACAACAAGAGTGAGCCGTGAAGAGTTACTCGCCTTCGAAAAGTTTCAGCAACTGGAATCGGAGGGGGTGTTTTCCGACGAGCGGAATCAGTATCTTTTGTCCGCTCTCTGTCGGCTCGGTATTCTGTACCTTGCGTCGAAGGGGGGCAAAGCGGATGAACTCACGATGGGACTCGGATATCCTTCGGTCGTTCAGATGCGGGTTCCGAACGAAGAAGATTACCAGCGAATCGAAGAGAAGAAGGCGGAGAATGATAAACAGTTTGGACGCGGGCTACTGGCGATTGCCCAGTCCAAAGGGGTAGAAGTGCGAAAGATTTCCAAGCAACAGTTTTTCAAGGAGTTCGGCGATGTCCTCGGATAATGTATCAGTCCTCGCATTACAGATTGAAAACAACCAGTTCAATGCCGGTCTTCGGCACTCGCAAACTCTGATGCAGAGTCTCGGTAACGAGAGTCTTTCGCTCACGTCGGTTTTGCGGCAGACGGGGATGGCAATGGCAGGTCTTGTCGTGGGAAGCGGGATGGTCAGAGGGCTAACATCGACGATCATGGCGGCTTCGGCGGCTCGTGAGGATTTAGCACAGTTCAATCATGTCATGCGTAATACTGCCAAGACTGCGGGAGAAATGGTGGATGCGCTCACTTCGGACTCGTTTGGTCGCACCGGCGCACAAGCCCGGCAGATGCTCATGGGACTGACCAGTCTTGCCAAAGGAATGGGCATGACCGATAAAGCGGCGGTCGAACTGTCTGGAGAATTTTCCAAGATGGCGGTAGACATCGGTTCATTCCTGATGCGTGATCCTGAACAAGTGATGGGAGCATTTCAGTCGGCATTGATGGGGAACACGATTGCTTTGCGGAACTATGGTGTGTTTCTCAATGAAACACTTCTCAAAGAGACGGTTGCGGCGAATGCCAAGAAGGGATTGGTCTTTGCCAGCGAGCGGCAAGCGAGGGCGTATGCGGTTCTGACCGAAACGCAAAAACAGCAAGCCGATGCAATTGGCGACTACGCCGTTGAAGCCGCCAATTTTGGGAATCAGTTGCGAAAGTTTTACGGCGGTCTTTCAGAGATTCCCGCCAAGTTTGGCGCAGGTCTTTTGGCACCGGCGAACGAATTCTTGAAAATTGCTAACAGCGTGATCGACAGATTGCGCAATTTGGATGACACGACGTGGAAAACGATTGCGGGCGTAACGGCACTCGGCACAGGGGCAACACTGCTGGCGGCGGGCTATAGAATCATCCGGGAAGGAGCGATGTTTTACCGTGCTGCCCAGATTGCCGCCATCCGAACCACAACGGAAAACGCTGCCGCCATCACCGCCGAAACAGCGGCACTGCATGCCAATACTGCCGCACGGTCAGCAAATGCGGCAGCGGCGGGGCGTAACGCCGTAGCAGGAATCGCAGGTGTCGGTGCAATGGGAGCGGCTCAACGTTCCCGACGGACACCACTGCCGTATCAAGACCGGCGTAATGTTTGGGACACGCAAGCGGCGACGCTACGAACGACACACAGCCGGGTGAACAATGAAATTGCCGTTGCTACCGCCGCTCGTGATGCCGCTTCCCGAAGATATGCAGCAACGGGCGACGTGCGGTATTTAGATCATGCAACGAGGGCAACCACAAGACTACGTGCAGGAGAACGTCGGCGGACAAATCTGGAATCGAACATGCAGTCCCTCAACGATGCCCGCAGACGTAATCCGCTCAATCTTACCGACCGGCAACGAGCGGAGCGTCGGGCGGTGATGCGACAAAACGTGAATCGAGGCAGATATGACCGGGCGGTACGAACTTTTAGCCGCCGAACACATGGCATCCGCCGTTCGCCGTTGGGTATGGTCGGCAGGGGCGTTGGCGGAGTGGCACGGGGAGTGGGGCAAGCGACTGGTCTTACGTTTATATTACGTTCATTCGGCACGATGGTTTCTCGCTGGATACCGACTGCGGCGAGGACTTGGGGGATCACTCTTCTGCGAAGTGTGGCAACGGCACTGCTGCCGCTTGCGGGGACGGCACTCGCCATTTTGAATCCGATTGGCTGGGCGGTAACGATTCTCACCGGAATTGCGGCAGTGGGAAACTATTTGCCGACCTTGATGTATAAGGCTTATGACGGGTTTGTCGCTCTCTTCTCGGCAGAAAATCTGTCGTCTCTGTGGAATAATTTTTCCAGCATGGCGGTCTCATGCTTCGAGAAAACGATTGAGTTTTTCGGGAAAGGACTGTACGGCGTGGGACTTTTGCTGGAAAGTGTTTTCTACACCGGAGTCAATGCGCTGGGCAATGGACTACGAATGATCATTAAAGCGACGACTTTGGGTGCGGTCGATATTGGGAAGTTTGAGTACCAGTCGTCGGGTTATGTGGCGTACCAAGAGCAGAAAAAAGTCAACGAAATGCAAGCCCGACTCGACGCACAAAGGGAAGAACAAGCAAAACGTGAAAAACAGATTGCCGAATTCCGAATGAAGACAAGCGAACAGGAGCGGGACTGGCTCGCCAGAGAAGAAGAGATCATAAAAAAACGGAGCGAACTTGCCGAGGGACGTTTTGATTCGGCGGCAAAGACGGAATCGACTCGCAGCAAATTGCAGTTTGCCGAAGCATTGATGCCATCTCTCGAAAACGCGATGAACGCTGTCCGGTCAAGAATGGCAGAAGCCCAGCGAGAGTTCGAGAATGCCGTCCAGTCTGGCGACGAGGATAAACAGTCGGTCGCACGAGAAAAGTACGATACCGCCGCCGCACGGATGGATGAGTTGTACAAGCAGAAATCCGCCAGTGCCGCAGGCATCGCTGAAATGCGTTATTCCCTCTTCGATTTGCAGTTTGAAAATGCCGGAACACTCAAAGGTTTTGGTCATCAAATGGGAGTCTATAAATCCTTGATGCAGGATGTTCAGAGTCGGGCGGGGATGACGCAACAACGGCAAATCGAGAGCGAATATGAAGCCGCCCAGCGTGAACTTGCCGAGAAACAACGACTGTACCATTCGTCTCTTTCGTCCGGTGATGAGATGCGCACGGCGGCACTGAAAGAAGAAATCGAGAATGCCGAAAAACGAATTGCCCAAACGCAGTCCACCTATAACGAGTTGCAAGCCAACCTCTCTGACCAGCGCAAACTGCAAGAAAAAATGGATTCTTTGGTCGAGGAGCAGAACAAACGCCATGCCGAGGCACAGTCGAACCTCTGGAATTTCAATTTTGATCATGCCTCCTCCTCCAAGCAACAACAGATGGCACGGAGTGCGTTTTTCAAAGCACAGAACCAATTTGAAGGAGCGAAAACCGACGAAGAGCGGGACAAGGCACTCCAAGATATGCAATCGATGTATGGCAAGATCGACACCAGAGCCAATGAAATGCCGACGTGGAATGGATTTTTGCCGACCACTTCGGGTGCGATTGAATCGAACAGCGTTGCGGCACAAGATTTACAAGAACGGATTTTGACCGATTTTAACCAAATACTGCTGGACAACACCATTCAGCAAACGGTGATCATGGAGGCAATGAAAACCGCATTGGAACTCGTTGCGAAAAACACTGACCCGAACCAGCAGCCGAGCGTAGGAGGAACCATCTCATGAAAATACTGCCGCCGCCGCAAATTATCGCCCGAGGGGGACAGGACATGGACGGAACGTGGGGAACAACCAAGACGTTCACGCGGGAGTTTTATTTCGTGTTGATCAATGTGCCACTTCCGCTCTTTATGATGTCTTCCTTCATCCCCGCCTACAATTCTCTGCATCCCTATTATCCCTGGGCAATCGCCAAGGATTCCAAATGCACGAAAAATATCGAAACCGACGTGGGGAGAGGGATCACCATTTCAACGAACTATCAGATACTGAAGCCTGCTGTCCCCTTCAACGGTGTCGGCTTTACGCTTGCGGACATCATTGCCGGAAACATGCCCTTTTTGCTCCCGGCACAGGATGTTTCTTACGAGCCGGTCGCCGTCGAAGAGATTTTGGACGATCTCTATGTCGAAAAAACGCAAGACGAAATCATGCAAGAGGCACTCGCACTGGACGTGTTGCCTGACAGGATTAACCGCTGGAAACGAGTCCCCTTTCAAACAACTGCCGGGACAAAACTCACAGGCACACGGCTTCGGAACATTTTGAAGATGTCCTTTTGGTATCTTGCTGATCCGTTGTGGTTTGAAGAATCTGCCGTAGAAACGCAATACACCGGCGTGGTGAACCATGCACCGGTGGCGATTGCGGGAAAATTCTTTGGCACCGGTACGGTCAAAATCGAATCACTTGAAATGGAAGACTCCATTTGGGAACGTGCCGACGTGGCGCACATGTCCATGAAGATGGTACGAGTCTCGCTGTTAATCGATAAAAAAACGTGGCTCAAGGAATACGAAAATGTCAGTCCTCTGTTCATGGCGTATCCCTACGTTTGGCAAAAGGCAAACACGGGTGAAAAAGAGAAAACGAAAATGAAACTCCATGCCGGAACGCACCAGCCGTACTATTATTTTAAGACGGCAAACGGTAGTGATGAAGATGATGACACGCCGGAACCATCAACAGAATCGCCGACTTCGGACGTGGAATACAACCCAAGCCTTCAACGGATATTTTGTACGATGTACGACCCGGCTCCTGAAAATGAAGGGAGTACCGACGATCCCATTTACGTCCAAAACCCACAAAAAGCGATTCAATTTTTCGGGACTCGTGAAGAGTGTTTTAGACTCAACCCCGATTCGGAACCGACCGAAGTCTCCGAATTCATGTATTTGGATAAGAACGGTTTCATGCTCTATCCTGATCCTGACACGGGAAAAGTTGATACCGAACTTTCCCCCAAAATCAAAGGTTATGTATTCAAGCCGATGGATTTTACCCCACTCCACTTTCCGACCCAATGACGAAACGTTCACCCTTTTACACCGACGACAAGACGGCGCAGGCAATCCTTGCCGCCGCCAGAGACCATAAGGCGCAAGCCCAGAACGGTCAGGTTACTGGTACGGATGTGTCCGATGCAACGACGCAATTCCAAAACACCTGCCAATTCAAACTGACGGCGGACTGGAAGGAACTGTCGGCATCGAATTTTATCGCTTCCGGCAATAAAATCGTTCCGCTTGATGCCGGTGCAGAAAAACGTCCCTACCCTACGACCCTTTATGCGTATGGCGACAAGCCGACATCGAGCAAGGACTCTATTATCGTTGCCACTCGGCGAGCGAACCGATGGGTACTTTTACCGACGGGGAGCGGCGGTGAGAGTCCTTCGTCTCCTCAAAAAGTCCGGCTCGTTCAGCCGAAAGAACTTTTTCCGGCATGCGAATATAAAACGCTCCAAGATGTGTATGATTGCACTTTGGAGTACAGCGACGACGGTACGGACTGGATTCCCGCTTATTTTATCAACATTGTCGGCGGGCGAGATGTCGTGACGTGTCCCACTCCCGATAGCAATCCCCACAAATACTGGCGGGTCAATCTCAAAGGCTTTAGTAAGCCCGAAGTCCCAAACGATCCCTACGCCGACAGAGGATTTTATACGTTCGGTCGCCTCTGGGAAGCCCTCTTTTGGGTCAAGCGGCACGTCGAAACAAAAAAGACCACTGGCGAAACGGAATACACGTTCATCGCCGATGTTTCCGACTGGCAAATCAACTCCGGCGAGCCGCTCCCCGTCGAGTTTTCACTCTCTCCAGCACTCTCAAGCGGAGAATTATTTTACAAACTGAGTACTGGCAATTGGAAAAGTCTCGGTTCGTTCACTTCAACGAAGACAGTGATCATCTCTGCCGAGGACATTCAAATCACGGTGGACAAAGAAACGAAACAGGAACGGCACAACACGTCCTTCCAATTCAAAGTCGAGTCAAACGAATTGGAAGTCGCTAATCTGACGTTGCGGCGACCAACGTATACCTTGTCGCCTGAACGACCATCCTTCTTTTCGTTGACCGAGAGTCCCATCGTGGAGGAAGCGAATGGTTGCACGATGACGGCGAAGGTAACAAGTCAGTGGACTTCCAGCAAGCAGCAGGTCTCGGTCAATATTCTTCTGACTCCGCCTGTGCTTGCGGGTAAACTGCATTATCGTTCCCATACGGGCGAGTGGCAAGAGTTGGGAGAAATCTATCAGGAAAAAACGGTTTCTATTCCAGAAGCGGACTGGGATGAACTCGACGATACCGGCAACCCCAAAAATACTGCTTTTGAATTTGCGATCACGCAAAACGGAGCAGATATTGCCGGACTTGCTATTCCAAGACCATCGTATCCTTTGTCGCCTGACAGTGCAGAGGTGGCGATGCCACCGCCTCTTGCCGTCGGTCTGCCGTCCGCCGTCTCCCCCTGGGATAGTAAACCGACACCTCGCAAAGCGCAGAACCACCGATACTGGATGCTGACGTTCGACCAGCCGGAAGTCGTGACGAAGGTCATGCTCGATGTCGATCAGCATTTGGAGCATTACATCGTTTGCCCCGGCGGTCGGGATGCGTTCAAACAGGATATTTCCTTCATCTATTCCTTCGACCTCGATGCCGAAAGATGGACGGCGACCACTTTTCCTGAAATGCAAAAGCCCATGTTTAACATGGACGCAAAGGTCGTGGAATTGTCCGATAAAACACATCAACTGATTGTTCTTTCGGGACAGATTGCCAAAGGGTTTTCCAACATCATCCAGGGCTACAATTTTGAGAGGGATTACGTCCAGAATGTTGTTGATACCGGAGAAGGGGGACTCAATTTTGCGGGGCGACCAGCACTTGTCGGCGACCCGATGCTACGAAACGGGTTTACCGTCAAATATCCCGATGGCGAATGGGATTTTTCCAGATCACTGATCGTTGCAGGAGGAAGTGAACGCAGTTGTTTCATTCGGGGAACAACGTCGGCGATTGATTCGGTACTGTTTTCGATACAGGGATCAACGCTGGCGATTGGGATGCCTTACGAAACGCAAACGCTCAATACCCCCTTTTCGAACACGGGACACACCGGTTTGCCCTTCGGCTTTTTCGACTACAAGACATATTCCAGCAATGCCGGAGCAGTAGGGACTCGGTTGCAAAACATGGCGACGTACACCCGGCATCAAAACCTGCCGGTACGCGGGATTCTGCGGCGGCAACCAAAAGGGAACACTTCACAGCCCTCCTCCTCGAATCCGGTTGTGGACTTTTTGCTGATCGGCGGATTCAATCCGGTGGGACGTGAAACGTACAATAACAGAGTTGTGTCGGGGATTTTTAACAGTCCGACAGCAAGTGCCGCCAATTCAGCGCAGTATTCGATGTTGATTGAAGATGCCCATTTTTCGGCGAACAATGCGTACAGTTTACTCTATTATCCGAATAGTCCTTATATTCTGGGGGATTGTTGCGCCGAATACGTCGACTCCGGTGGCAGGGACGAAATCATCTGCTTCGGCGGTCGAACGTCGGAAACGGATACGGCATTGGCGCATGACAACCTTGCCGTGCTGGAATTCAATCCGACTTCAAATGCGGCAAAATGGATTGACCAAAAGTATCCGCCGATGCCGCATCCTCGCTGGTCGGCGGCATCGGTCTTGATCAAGGGACTCTTGCGGAAAGGGGAGACCGAACCTTGCGACCGGATTTTCATTATCGGCGGACGGAATCGTGACGGATTCGTTGCCGAAATTGATGTGTTCAATCTGCGGTACAATCAATGGGAGACCGACTGGAAAGGACTCGATCAGGGAGAACTCGAAAATTATACGGCGACCGGTTCTGGCAGCGGGACGACGATTGTCATTCAGGGTGGCGGCGGAGACGGTATTCAATCGGTTAAAGCGGGGGACGGAATTTCCATTACCGGAGACAGCAAGAATCCGGTCATCTCGGCAAATGTACAGGACATTGTTAACAAAATCATTCAAAACGAGACATCCAAAACAGAAATCGCTCAAAAGATTACCGAAAACTCCTCCTTCCGTAACAACATTGCAACGGCAATCATCAACAACAGTACATTTCAGGAGATTGTGTCGGAACTCTTGCTTTCCAATGTCGAATTCAAACAGTCGATTATTGAGGCAGTGTCAAACAATCCGGTGCTGATCAACAGTATCACCAATGCCCTTTCCAATCATCCGGTATTTTTGCAAAACGTCACGCAAACGATTTTAGGCAATCAGGCATTCGTCGATCTGGTCATTCAATCGGTCATCAGCAATGCAACGCTGGTCTCAAACATTGTGAATCAATTGACCGGCAGCAACCAATTCATCAGCACCGTGTTGAACCAGTTAGTTTCCAATGCGTCCTTTGTCGATGCGGTGGTCAGTCTTATGCTCGGCAATGCCAGTTTCATGGCAACCGTTGTCCAGCAGGTGACAACGTCGCAAAGTTTCATCAACTCGGTCAAGACGACCATCTTGAGCGATGCAACGTTCAAAACGGAAATTTTAGAAAACATTTTGAGCAACACGGATTTCAGGCAGGACATTATCAACGCCCTGACGCAGAGTAACTCGCTCATTCAAAATATCTCCAATACCATCTTGGCAAGTTCGCAGTTTATTACGAACGTTACCGGTGAAATACTGAATAACGAAACGGTCATGAACCAGATTGTAAGCGACGTAGTGAACAATGCTTCGCTCATCAATAACATCGTTCAGAACATCGTCAGTAACCCGTCGCTTTTGACAAACATTACCAACGAAATTATCAGTAATGAAACTCTCGTCGGGGACATTATCAATCAGGTCGTTAATCATACCGCGCTCCACAATCAAATCACCGAACAGGTTCTTGTGAGCCAAACCTTTATCAATACGGTAACGAACCAGATTATAAACAATGAGACGATCATCAATAATATCACGCAGGAAGTCGTTACCAGCCAAAATTTGTTTCAGTACATTACAAACAATGTCCTTGAAAACAACGTTTTTATTAATAGTGTCACCGAGCAGATTGTCAATCATGAAACGATTGTCAACCATATTACAAACGAAATTCTCAAGAGCGAAACGCTCGTCCAAAACATCACGGAACAAATCTTGGTCAATAAAACCATCATGACGGTTTTGACCAGTGCGATAAAAATCATTGCCCCGGATGGAAGCGAGGTTGCCAAGAATGACGAAGGGACACTGACACTTCAAGCGGCGACAAATAATCAATTTGGAATCGTCAAAGGACAGTCGAATACATCCCTGGCAACGTGGCACAACGTCAGCGCAGCGAACGGAACATTGAGTATCAACCGGGAACAACTCGAAACCATCATCAACAGCAAGGACACAGCGATCAGAAATGCCATCAATGTCCGGGCAGAGGACGGCTGTATTGTCGGACAGAATGTTGATGGAATTATCATGCTGCCATTTCGATATGTCGAGAATGAGCCGCCCAACCCGGCGGATGGGACACTTTATTTAGTCAAGGAAGCAAATGCCTCTCATTCATAGCAACAATCCGAATCCGCAAGCAGTCATGCTTGGCAAACAGCATTTACGCAAGGTGATGCTGGGCGGAGACGTTGTGTGGCAAAAGCATCGTCCCAAGCCGCCCGGCATACAGGAATTGACGCTGGAATCGTTGGATCATCATGGGATAAAACTCATCGCAAAAAATCAGGAAGGGAATCTGTTTTTTCCGATGTTTTTCCCGCCGCGTACTATTGACGACGAGCAGTGGTTCTTGGGCAAACTGACGTTTTCAGGGGATACGGAACTGTCGTTGCAATCTATTGATGCAATGCTGGAAGCCGATGTCGTCGGCAAGGACATGCATTTTCCGATGTTCTTTTTCGACCGCCACCCGTTGGGTGAGACGGCAGCAGAAGGATACGATTTCCGCAATAAACTCACGTTCATTGCAAATATCCCAATGCAACTGGGGCTGGAGTCGCTGGACGGCATGCTCGTTGCCGAAGTGCTGGGCGAGAGGGACATGTTTTTTCCGATGGTTTTCCCCGACAGGAAGCCGCTAAATCGCTTGGACTTCTTGAACCGGTTGACCTTCATTGACAAAGAGGCTGCCGACGAAAGCGACATCGATTTTATCGCAGACTTTTTAATCAACGCTTACGATTCCGAAACCGATTACATTCAAGACTTTTTTGTCAATGCTTTTGATTCGATTTACGATTTTGTCAAAGACTTTGATGTGAACGCCTATAAGCCCGACACCGATTACATGAAGGACTTTGACTTTGAAGTCCTTGCCAGCCCCGACTATATCAAAGATTTTATCGTCAATGCCTATCATTCCGAAAAAGACTTTTTGCAAGACTTTTTGGTCAACGCCTTTGACCCTGCCAAAGATTTTACTCTGGATTTCAGCGCAAACGCCTACGACCCGGCAAAAGATTTTTTCCGAGATTTTTCTATTAGTGCCTACAATCCTAGCACCGATTACGTCAAGGATTTTTTCACAAATGCCTTCGACCCGACGAAAGATTTTGTAAAAGATTTCACGTTCAGTGGAATGCAAGCCGTCGATTTTACCAAGACATTCAACTTCCAAACGATCACGGCAGTCCCTTACATCAAAGATTTTTCCGCCACTGCGATTCAGACCGCTTCCTATACAAAGGATTTTTCGTTCTCGGCGATACAGACGGTCAGTTACACGAAAGATTTTACGGCAACCGCCGTGGCGCAGGTCACCGGAAATGTTCTGATTGTTTGGGTGAACAGTAGCACTTTTACCGCCTCGCCCACTGTCGGCGGAAACGTGACACACTATCTCGCCTCCCGAAACATCTATACCGGCTCACAGCCGGTACTCACGTTCGATGCAATCATGGCAAGAATGCGGGAGCATCACGGTACTTCACTCACAGGATCAGAAATATCGAGTAATGCAACTTCAAACAACAGCATCACCATTCCATCCGGTGTTCGGTATGTGGTGTATGCGCTCCAAAATGTCAATCACCTTATCGTCACCGGCAATTTGACGGTGTCGCCCCCTTATCCCCGAATACACTAACCCTAACCCACGAGAGGATTTTACTATGTCAGCATTCAAACCTGTTACCAACATTACGCTGTCTCCCGACCTTGCTCAACTGGTCGTCGGGCAGCGAACAACGTTCACAGCAACGGTTACGCCGTCAGATGCCACCAACAAGAATATCGTTTGGTCGCGTGTCTCTGGCGTGAACGTGACTATCGAACAAAACACCGCCGGAAGCCAGTTACACCTGACCGCTCAAGCGTCCGGGACATGTCAACTCCGAGCCACTATTGCCAACGGAAAACTTCAGTAGACGGCAGACGGCAGCAGATTTTTGTCTCCTCACTCCTTTACAACTATGTCAACCAATTTACAGGACATCACTTTACAATCGGCGGACGGCGTTCTCCAAGCGACGAATGATGCAGGGCATTTGGTCTATCCGATGCTCCACTTGAACAGACAGCCTACGCTGGAAGATGCACAGGGCTGGGATCGTGTCCTCGTCTTTGTGGACGGCGATGGTTCGCTCCGTGTGAGTCCTGCTGCGATTGAACTGAACGAAGAAAACAACTATTTCCAATCGCTCTACATCGAGGCGGAGGGGAAATGGACAATCACTGGCGTGGTTGCGGAATATATTCAACTGGAATCGTCGAGTGGGCAGATGGAAGGAGTCGGCAATGCCCGAATCGATATTATAAAAGCCACATCGCTCACCACACGGGGAGAATATTCTTGCTTCTTCCTCGTTTCTCTTGCCAACGTGGACGGCACGGAAATCCGTGTTCCCGTCTATATCACCCTCAACGTTCCCCTGCGTGTGAATGACAAAGGCAATGGCGAAACCATCACGATCAATCTGAACAATTCCAATAGTTACACCGAATTATTGAGGATTATTCGAGACCGGGAGTGGACGCTGGAAAACGTCAACACGGACATTATCAACGTTTCACCGCTCTCTGGTTACGGTCAGGAACCCGATTTTACGAGTACGCTCACCGTTACAAAATCACCGAGTTTGAATACCACGACAGCGAGTACAACCTTTCAGATTGTTTCGTTATTCCAACGAGTCAACGTTACGGTGAACATTACCGTGACCGTAACGCTCGACTTCGTTGACCCGCGTCCCGGCGAAGAGGGGGTGAGCGGAAAAGAGAACATTTACCTTTATTTTTAGAGATGGCTAATCAACTCCTTGCAACCTTTTATGTTGAATCACCGGATGTTCCTTACATGGACATTACGGTAACGGCACGCGTGCAGTATCCGTCGGGACAATACTGGTATGAAAACACGTCGCAACTTCGTTGCACTGTTACCAATGCCCACTACAACGACGAGAACGGGCAACGCCGCCGCTATACAATCGACGTGTTTCGCACCGAGCAATCGGAATGGTACAACGACCGCACCGTCTATTACTACCCCCTTTGCAAGGCAGGAACATCACGCTGGCGGTTGCAAGTGCTGATGGGCAGTACCGTGATGCTCGAACGCATGCTCTACATCACAGTGCAACCGAATTTGCACGTTTATACCGAAGACGGCAACAATCGCATTGATCTTGTTCATACCGAAGAGACGATTGTTTCAGCGAATCCGTTCATGAAGACGTTGACGGTCAAAACAAATACTACTGCCGAAGTGACGGCAGCACGGACGATTGCTCTGACCAAGCCAAACGCCTACAAGGGAAAAATCTTTGTAAAAACAAACGTTCCGATTGACCTCGTGAGTGATGCGCTGACGGAAGAGAACAGCGACGACTATTACAGCAACAAATGGGTGCAGTTGCAGGAACAAATTACCGTAACAAGGAAAATCAAAAACTCTGACTACCAGTGGGGGGGATATTACTGATGCCAATTATTCAGCCTCTCTACCAGAATCTATGGGTAAATATTGGTTCTGGCAGTCTTCCGAGAGCGTGAAATAAAGCGATTTTCAGCGATTCGTCCGACGAAAAACCATAGCCTTTTCTCACCGTCAATTTCAC
>Ga0082212_10006185_pt1 | contig 16146 bp, 13 predicted proteins | sample TergutNt197P3_FD_71548 | JGI IMG/M metagenome (GOLD analysis project Ga0082212, IMG submission 71548) | Neocapritermes taracua P3 segment gut microbial communities from Petit-Saut dam, French Guiana - Nt197 P3 | ecosystem: Host-associated > Arthropoda: Insects > Digestive system > Gut ... | reverse complement strand
GGGTGCAATGGTTAAGCAGCGCTTATCAAGACATCCGGGGAACGGACAGACACGCCTACGGTTCGCCTACAAGTCCGGGCATATATGAACAAACAACGGATTTAGAAGCGGGAATATATTATTTTAAGATTAGCGCAAATAGCGTAACGGGAACATACACAATCATTGCGGATTTCAGCCCCGTCAACAGAACCGCGATTGAACCCAACGATATACCTGAGCAGGCGCAATTACTAACCCTTAATCAAACAGCAACGGGATTTTTCAGCTATCAGAATCATGTTGACTATTTTCGTTATGAATTAACCCAACCGGGAACGCTGTCTGTGAGATTGACTTCAAGGATTAACGGCGCTCGGATACAATGGTTAAATAGTGCTTACCAAGACATCCGGGGAACCGACAAATATGTATACGGTTCACTTGCAAGCCCAAGCGTCTATGAGCAAAAAATTGATTTAGAAGCCGGAACATATTACTTCAAAATCAGTGCGCAGAATATAACGGGGACATACGATTTTATTATTTACAGCGATGCCCCGAACCTCAATACCGCTTCCAGTTGGGCGCGTGACGGTATCAACAGCGCGTTTGGAAAGGGGTTTATCCCTACCGACATACAGGGTAATTACACCAACGTCATAACCCGCGCCGAGTTTTGCAGAATGGCGATTAAGTGGGTGGAGTACGCCACAGGCAAAAACATAGATACGGTACTTTCCGAAAAAGGATTGTCCCGCGACACAAACGCCTTTACCGATACGAGCGACCCCGATATACTGGCGGCTTATGCCCTCGGTATAACAAGCGGCACAGGGTCTGTTCACGCCGGGCGGTCAATTCAGCCGCGAACAAGCGGCGACCATGATAATGAACACTTGCAGGGCGATAGGCGCAAACGTGGACAATCTCCCGGCATCCGATTTTACCGATTTGAACACAGCGTCAAGTTGGGCGGTAAACGGCATTAACTTTGTCCGCGCCAATGGGAATATGAGCGGCACAAATGCCAACCCGCCGACATTCAGCCCGAAAGCGAATTATACGAGAGAGCAGAGCATTGTGACGTTTAATAATATCAAGGTATAACGAACTGCCGGGGCGGTAAAGCGGCCCGCCTCCCTATCGGGGAAGCGTCTGAAAATTTCGGCGGCAAGACGCGGGCGTTGGTATCCTATGCGCAAATGGGGATCATGTCATAACGTGTATCTATCGAATTCCCTTTTGATTTCCGGCAAACCTAATGTTAACAGTTCCTTCAATGTATATCGCGGCGCAAGCGACTTAGCAAATTCGCACCCAAGGAAGTACCCCAAATCAGAGCGTCCCCGCCATTGCGCCCAATCTCCAAAAAAATCTTGCGTACTCCCCTTGTTACGCAACCGTTTTCTATATTCATGTAAAATTTCCTTTTGATGATAAACACACCAATCAAGCCAATCGCCTTTATTTTGATGATAAGACGAAACGTCGCCGCATAAAAGCTGCTCGCAGTACCCCGCCATCCCTTCCCGGTATAACTGCCAAACGGATTTATCATACGGAGTTAATGGATGGCAAGATTCCGCGCCATTTACGTCATGCAATATATGCCCAAGTTCATGATAGATAAGTCCCGTCATACTTTTTTCATCAAACCAATGCAGTTCCATTATTTTTTCAACGCCTAGCAGCACCGTTTTCTTTCCGTCTAATAACGTAGCCCACCCGGCTCCGTTACAAAGACCCAAATAGAGGATTATATCTACGTCCAAATCCGCTTGAAACGCTTTCTGACATCGTTTTCCAATGTTCATAGTCACCGCAAGAAATGAGTTATGTAAATGCGCTAAAACGTCGCGATGATTAACAGCCCGCGATAAAACAGGAAGAATCTCCGCGTCAAAATTATATTCTTTACTGTCTTCCTGCAGTTTTTCCGGCAAATTCTTTGCTATGCCAAAAGCATAGTTTTTCCATAAATCAATATCGAAACTGCCGTTCATTTTGTCAAGTAATACAATCAGTTCGGAATATGTATCAATGACTCTCATTCGTTTTTACGCCCCCTATATGGACTATAATGAACCCCGACAATGAGAAATTATTTGCCGCCGATCTAAACGATAACCTATCTTGACAAAACCGCCGCAGATACAGTATAATACCCCCGTCGGGAAAAATCAACCCATATATAGGGGGGATAACCGTTGAAAGCGCTTTTTTCCAAAGACGTCGATCCCCGCTGCATCTACTGCAAATGGAGCGAACCGCTCAACCCGAAAGAGGCGGTCTGCCCCAAGCGCGGCGTGGTGGAGATCTACGACCGCTGCCGCTCCTTCCTCTATGACCCGCTCAAGCGCGTCCCGCCCCGCCCGGCAAAGCTGGGAACAGATTATACAGCGGAGGATTTTACCATATGAGTATTCGAGTCGGCATCGCGGGATACGGGCATGTTGGCAGAGGGGTGGAAACAGCCCTCGCGCAAAGCCCCGATATGGAACTAAAAGCGGTCTTCACCCGGAGGGACCCTAAAACGCTGACGGTCCGGACGCCGGGGACGCCGGTCCTGCCGGCCGGCGAGGCGAAACGGCACAGAAAAGAGATCGACGTGATGATCCTGTGCGGCAGTTCGGCCAAGGATCTGCCGGAGCAGGGGCCGGAACTGGCGGCGCTGTTCAGCACCGTAGACAGCTACGACGTCCACGCCTCGGTGCCGGACTATCTGTCGGCGATGGACAAGGCGGCGGTCCGCACGGCCGCGGTCATATCGGCCGGGTGGGATCCCGGGCTGTTTTCGATGACGCGGATGCTGTCGGGCGCGATCCTCCCCCATGGGGCGGACAACACCTTCTGGGGGCGCGGCGTGTCGCAGGGGCATTCGGCCGCGGCGCGCAGGGTGGAGGGCGTGATCGACGCCGTTCAGTATACCATACCGATCGAATCGGCCGTTTCGGACGTGCGGGGCGGGTCAAGCCGGAGCCTGACCGCCAGCCAGAGACATGTAAGGGAATGCTACGTGGTGCCGGAAGAAGGCGCCGACCGGGCGGCGATCGAGCATAAGATCCGGCAGATGCCGCACTATTTCGCCGAATACGATACAAAAGTCCATTTTGTCACGCGGGAAGAACTCGCCCTCGACCACGCCGGGATGCCGCACGGGGGGTTTGTCATCCGGACGGGGACCACCGGCGAGAGCCGGAGCCACAAGCACGTGATGGAGTTTTCCTTAAAGCTGGGCAGCAACCCCGAGTTTACCGCCAGCGTCTTGGTGGCGTACGCGCGGGCGGCGGCGCGGCTGGCAAAGGAAAAGCAATACGGCGCGAAGACCGTGCTGGATATACCGCTTACTTATCTGTCGCCCCGGGACCGGGGAACCTTGATAAAGGAGCTGATATAGATGAAGTGTCCGTTCTGCGGGTTCTTAGAGAGTAAAGTCGTCGATTCACGCCCGGCCGAGGAGGGCGGCAGCATCCGCCGGAGGCGGGAGTGCCTGACCTGCGCCAAGCGCTTCACGACCTATGAGACGATCGAGAGCCTGCCGCTGCTGGTCATCAAAAAGGACGGTACCCGCCAGTCCTTTGACCGCGCGAAACTCTTAAACAGCCTGCTGCGTCCCTGCGACAAGCGCTCGGTCACGCTGTCGCAGCTGGAGGAGATGGTGACCGACATCGAGCAGCAGCTGCTGAACAGCCTCGACAGGGAGATCCCGTCGTCCCGGCTGGGCGATCTGGTGATGGACCGCCTGCGCGCCATCGACGAGGTGGCTTATGTGCGTTTCGCGTCGGTCCACCGCCAGTTCAAGGACGTCTCGACCTTTCTGACCGAGGTGAACAAACTGCTCAACCTGCGCGACCCATAGACAGGGGAGGAAGCGATGAAGCGTTTTGGGCCTTTGCTGCTTGCGGCGGTACTGTTGCTCGGGGCTTGCTCGGGGCTTGGCGAGGAGCCGTCGCCCGACGTCTCGGCCGACCCCGACGAGCCGGTGCTGACGAAGAAAGAGATCACGCTGACGGTCTGGGAAGGCGAAAACGCCGTGGGCTTTATCGAGGAGGCGGCGGCGGCTTTCCAGCGGAAATATCCGAACATCAAGGTGCGGACGGCGGTTACCGAACCGGCGGCGGCGTCCGAATCGGTCCGCAAAGGGGGAAATCCCGATCTCTTTGCCGTCCCGCACACCGACGTCAGGCTTCTCGCCGAAACCTTAAACGTCCTGCCGGCCCGGGATCAGGTCAAAACCAAAAACGCGGTGTTCCCCGCCTGCGCGCAGGCCGCGACGGCCGGCGGGGTGATCTACGGCTACCCCGTCTCGTCGGAGACGGTCGCGCTCTTTTATAATAAGCGCCTTATTTCCCAGGACGAGGTCCCGGCCACCTGGGAGGAGTTGACCGAGTTCGCGAGGGATTTCAGGGACGGGGAGCGGTACGGCTTTGTACTGCCGCTCGAAACCCCGCATACCACCGCGCCGTTCCTCTCGGCGCGGCATAACCGCCCGTTCGGCCCAAACGGGGAAAACGCGCGGCAGTTGAATCTGGAGAGTTCCGCCGCGATCGAGGGGATGACGGTCTTAAAGAATCTGCGCGCCGCCGTCGGCCTTTCGTCGGAGGAGCTGACCTCCGGCGCCGTGGAGAGCCTGTTCGCGTCGGGCAAGGCGGCGATCTGCGTCGCGGGGCCGTGGAGCATCGCGCGGTTCGGGGGGATCGATTTCGGCGTGGCCCCGCTGCCCGCCTTCCCCGGGGAGGAGCCGTCGGCGCCGCTGGCGTTCGCCAATGTCATGCTGGTCTCGGCGTATTCGGAATACCCGGACGAAGCCTCCGCCTTTGCCGCCTTTCTGCTGACGGAGGAGATGCAGAGGCTGCGGGCGGAACTCACCGGGGAGTTGCCGTCGGTGGAGGCCGGCTTGCGGTCGCCGGCCTATGCCGCCGGGTTTGCCGCGCAGATGGCCGACGCGTACGCCGCGCCGTCCATCCCGGAGGCGGCCGCTTACTGGAAGGCGTTCAGCGAAGCCTGCGCCCTGATTTGGGACGGCGGGACCGTTCAGGACGAATTGGCCGCCGCGGCCGACGCTCTCCGCGCGCCCGGGCCGGGAGAGGAATAATTACGGTTTGACTTTCAGCCCGGTATAGTGTAAGATAAACAGGGATAGAAGGCAGATTCAGGAGGTGTGCCCTTATGTACAAGGTAGAAAACGAGATTTTTACCCAGCCCACGTCGCTCAGGCAGACAAGCATCTATCTGCAGAGCCAGGAAGCCAACATCAAGGACTTCTTCGGCATTTCCGGCTTTTTCTCGATCACCTTCACCGGCTGCGGCACGATGTACGCACTCTGCAAATCGGCGGAACTGTCGCTGAAGATCCGCGGCGGGCTGACCACGATGTCTTACGCGGCGGGCGATCTGATGCTGAACGCCGAGTATTACCGCGATATGCTCAACGGGACGCTGATGATCGTCCCCAGCCGTTCGGGCACCACGTCGGAAGTCCTGTCGGCGGTGCAGCGGTTCCGCCAGGAATCGGGCGCGCAGACCATCTCCATCTGTCCGCAGAAGGACTCCAAACTCGCCGCCGTCGCCGACCTCGCGCTGGAGATGCCTTGGATCCTCGACGAATCTGCTTGCGCGACCCGTTCGGCGACCAACATCTATCTGACCAACCTATACATCATCGGCCTTCTCAGCGGCGACCTTGTCCTGCTCGACGAGATCCGGGAAGCGATCGACGGTCAGGAGCCGTTTATCAATCAGTATGCCGCCGAACTGGAAGGGATCGGGCAGAGCGGCACATGGGATAAGATCATCGTCGTCGCCGACGGCGAACTGGCCGGCGTGGCGCAGGCGGGGATGATTACAATCGGCCGGATGTGCGGCATCCCGACCGTTTACTCCAACATCATGGACATACGCCACAGCATCATCGGGCAGGTGGACGACCGGACCCTCGCCATCGTGGTGGTGTCGCCGCTGGACGACGCCTATCAGGGCGTCCTGATGCACGACCTGGCCAAACGCGGGGCGCAGATCATGACCATCTCCTCCAAAAAAGACAACATCTTCGGCGCGGCGCTGAACGTGACGCTGCCCGAGTATCAAAACTACGGCATACGCGGGATCCCGCTCCTCTTCTCCCTGCAAGCGATCGCGTTCAACAAAGCCGTCTGCGACGGAAAAAACCCCGACATAGGCGACGGCTCGCCGCCCTGGATCAGGCTTTGACCGCGAATCCCCGCGCCCGGCGCGGGGATTCTTATGAAAACAGAGAGGGAGTTACACCATGAAAAAGATCACCTTTATCGGCGCCGGTTCGATGGGGTTTACCCGCAACTTGGTGGCGGACCTGCTCACCTTGGAAGCCTTTAAGGATGTGACCGTCTCCCTGATGGACATTCACGAGGGGCGGCTGGACTATGCCCGCCGCGCCGTGGAGAAGATCATCAAGGCCCGCGGCTGCCCCGAAGCGAAGGTGGAGGCCACGACCGACCGCGCCCGGGCGCTGGAAGGCGCCGACGGCGTTGTATGCACCATCCTCAACGGCGGCGTGCAGGTGTGGCGGCACGATATCGAGATACCGAAGTCGTACGGCGTGGACATCAACGTCGGCGACACGCGGGGGCCTTCGGGCGTCTTCCGCTTCCTGCGCACCGCGCCGGTCATGCTGGACATATGCAAAGACATTGCGAAATACTGCCCCAAGGCGGTATTTTTGAACTACACCAACCCGATGGCGATGCTCTGCCGGATCATGCAGGGCGAATATCCCGCGCTGACCGTCTCGGGGCTGTGCCACTCGGTGCAGGGGACGGCCGGAATGCTGGCCGGCTGGCTGGGCGAGGATATGAAAGACGTGACCTATACCTGCGCCGGCATCAACCATCAGGCGTTTTACCTGGAGTACAAGGTGCGGGGCGAAGACGCCTACCCCCGCCTGCGCGAAGCGGTCGAAAGACCGGAGATCTACAACGAGGAGATCGTGCGCAACGAACTCTTCAAGGCGTTCGGCTACTACATCACCGAATCGAGCGGACACAACTCCGAATACTGCGCCTGGTTCCGCAAGCGCCCGGAACTGATCGAACAGTACTGCGCCCCCGGCGCCGGTTGGAACCCCGGCGTCTACGCCTACATACTCGGCGAATATCTCAAGGGCGAGAACACCTGGGAAGCGGAGTTTCAAAAGTGGATCGACGAGGGGGAGGTCAACACCCTCTGGAACGGCGAATACGCCGCCTATATCTTCAACGCCGTCTTCGGCGACGGGACGCCGTTCCGTTTCAACGGCAACCTCCGCAACTTCGGCATCGTCGATAACCTGCCGCACGGGGCTTGCGTCGAGGTCCCGTGCCTCGCCGACCGGGCCGGGATCGCGCCGTTCCGCGTAGGGGCGATGCCGCGCCAGCTTTCGGCGCTCTGCTCCCTGTCGAGCGAGCTGGAGGAACTGGCCGTCGAAGGGGCGCTGACCGGCGACCCGAGGAAGGTCTATCAGGCGATCATGATGGATCCGCTGACCTCCGCCGTGCTGTCGCTGGCCGAGATTAAGGATATGGTGAAGGCCATGTTTGCGAAGAATGAGGAATATCTGGGGCATTTTAAGGGGTCGTTATGATGAAGAACATCCTTGTCACCGGCGGCGCGGGGTATATCGGGAGTCACTGTGTGGCAAGGCTCTTGCGGGACGGGATCGAACCCGCCGTCATCGACAGCCTCGCCACCGGCCACGCCGACGCGGTTGGTCCGGGCGCGAGGCTTTATACCGGCTCTTTGCTCGATTTGGATTTCCTGCGCGGCGTGTTTGCGAAGGAAAAGATAGAGGCCGTCATCCACTTCGCGGCCTATTCGTTGGCCGGCGAGAGTATGGAGAACCCGCAGAAATACTTTGAAAACAATGTGGGCGGCATGATAAACCTGTTAAACGTCATGCGGGCGTTTTCGGCAGGCTCCCTGATCTTTTCGTCCACGGCGTCGGTTTACGGGGAACCGGAAACCGTGCCGATCGCCGAGGATCACCCGAAACGGCCTGTCAATCCCTACGGCGAGAGCAAATTGGCCTGTGAGCGGATGATGAAATGGACGGCCCGGGCGCATGGGCTGCGCTATTGCGCGCTGCGGTATTTCAATGTGGCCGGGGCGCTTCCCGGCGGTTCGATCGGCGAGCGGCACGACCCCGAAACGCATATCATCCCCAATGTTCTTAAAACCGCCCTTCGGGAAGAGGTTCCCGTGACAATATTCGGCGACGATTACCCTACCCCCGACGGCACCTGTATCCGCGACTACATCCATGTCGAAGACCTGATCGACGCGCACCTCAAGGCGCTGGAATATTTGCGGCAAGGCGGGGAAAGCCGCGCTTTCAATCTTGGCATCGGCCGCGGGTACAGCAATCTGGAAATACTGCAAACAGCCCGCGCCGTCACCGGACGGCCGCTTCCGTCGGTGTTTGGCCCGCGCCGCCCCGGAGATCCCGCCGTCCTGATCGCCTCCGGCGGCGCGGCCCGCCGGGAGTTTGGCTTTGACCCGAAGCATACGCTGGAAGATATGCTGCGCGACGCGTGGCATTTTGTTAAAAACCGTACGGAGGAATGAAATCATGGTCAGGGAGTTAGCCGAACGCTGCCGGGAAGCCGCGGGCGTATTGCGCACGTCCGGTTCGGACGTTAGAAACCGCGCTTTGGAAGAATACGCCAAGCTGCTGGAGAAAAACGAAGGGCGTATCCTCGCGGAAAACCAAATAGACGTCGACACCTCCCGCGCCGAGGGGATGACCGAGTCGCTGATCGACCGGCTGACGCTGACGCCGAAGCGGATCGCCGGGATGGCCAACAGCGTGCGGCAGGTGGCGGGGTATCCCGACCCGATCGGCGGCGCGGACGGAGCGTCGCGCCATCCGAACGGGATGGTGATTAGCAAGCGGCGGGTCCCGCTGGGCGTCGTCGGCGTGATCTATGAAGCCCGTCCGAATGTGACCGCCGACGTGGTATCGCTCTGCGTCAAATCCGGCAACGCGTCGCTGTTGCGGGGCGGCCGGGCGGCGTCGCGGTCCAATGCCATCCTTGTAGAACTGGCCCGTCAGGCGTTGGAAAGCGCCGGCCTGCCCGCCGGCTGCGTCTGCCTTGTCACCGGCTCCGACCGCTCGTCGGCGGTGGAAATGATGGGTTTGAGCGGCCTGCTGGACGTATTGATCCCGCGCGGCGGCGCCGAACTGATAAAATCGGTCGTGGAGAACGCGAAAGTGCCGGTCATCGAGACGGGCTGGGGCAATTGCCACGTCTATGTGGACGATGAAGCCGACCTGGCGATGGCGGCCCATATCGTCGTCAACGCCAAATGCTCGCGGCCGTCGGTCTGCAACGCCGCCGAGACGCTGCTGGTCGCCCGGTCGGTGGCCGGCGAGTTTCTGCCCAAAGCGGCCGAAGGGCTGGCGCCGTATCATGTGCGGCTCCACTGCTGCCCGGAGGCGCTGGCCATCCTGCGCGGCCGCGATAAGGTGATCGTGGCGGAAGAGGCGGACTGGGAGACGGAATACAACGACTTCGACTTGGCCGTCCGGGTGGTCGGCGGGCTGTATGAGGCCACGGCGCACATCGCTCGGTACGGCTCGGGCCATTCCGAGGCGATCGTAACGAAGAATTACTTCACGGCCAAGCGGTTTTGCGACCGCGTGGACGCCGCCGCCGTCTACGTCAACGCCTCGACCCGCTTCACCGACGGCGAGGTGTTCGGCCTGGGCGCGGAGATCGGCATTTCGACGCAAAAGCTGCACGTGCGCGGGCCGATGGGCCTCGCGGCGCTGACGTCCACGCAGTTTGTTATCGAGGGCGAGGGCCAGATACGGGAATAAAACGAAAGAAGGATCATCCAAATGTCTCATCAAAAAGGCGGGGGGCTTACCGATATGACGGCGGGCAGCCCGCTCAGGCATATTATTAAGTTTTCGATCCCGCTTCTGATCGGCAATTTTTTTCAGCAATGCTACAACATCGCCGACAGCATTATTGTCGGGAATTTCATGGGAGAGGAGAGCGTGGACGCGCAGGCGGCGGTCAACACCAGTATGCCGGTCATCTTCCTGATCGTCGCGCTGTTCGCGGGCCTCGGCATGGGGGCGACGATCATCCTCTCCCAAAACTACGGCGCCAAAGAGATGGCTACGGTGCGCAGGACCATCCGCACCATCTATACCATCGTGATGGCGGCATCGGTCCCGCTGACAATCATCGGAATCTTTGTCACGCCCCCGCTGCTGCGGCTGCTCGGCGTGCCGGAGTCCACGATGGATATGGCGGTCAGCTATGTGACGGTCATATTTATCGGGCTGATCGGCTCGCTGGGCTATAATTTCAACGCCGGGATCCTGCAAGGCCTCGGCGACAGCAAGACCCCGCTGCGCTTTCTGATCCTCTCCACCGTCGTCAATATCCTCCTCGACCTGCTCTTCATCATCGTCTTCGGCTGGGGGATACAGGGGATTGCCATCGCCACAATCATCGCGCAGGCATTTTCCTGGCTTTACGGCGTATGGTATATACAGCGGAAATATCCGGAGCTGGAGCTTTCGCTGTTAAAACTCGGGGCGGATAAGGCCATCCTCGGAAAGATTCTGAGGGTGGGGCTGCCTTCGGCGGTGCAGCAGTCGCTTTTTTCGATTGGGATGCTCTTTATGCAGAATCTGGTCAATCAGGGCGGTCCCGCGTTTATCGCCGGCTTCGGCAACGCCAACCGGATCGACGCCTTTGTCTTTCTGCCCGTCTTCAGCTTTTACGCGGCGCTGACGACGTTTACCGGGCAAAACATGGGGGCGCGGCAGATCGGCCGCGTCAAACAGGGTTTGCGCGTCACCCTTGGCGCCGCGCTGGGTACATACGCCGTCATTGCCGCGCTGACGCTGATTTTCGGGCGGAACCTGCTGGGCCTGTTCAACCCGGACGCCGAAGTCATCGGCAACGGGATGGGTTATCTCTTTTCCGTCATCCCGTTTTCCTTCCTGATTATCGTCCAGTTTATGCTGGTGGGCGTCATGCGGGGGGCCGGGCAGGTGATGGTGCCGGTGCTGACCACCATCGTGGGCTTTATCGTCGTCCGGGTCCCCTCCGCCTATCTGCTGGCGCGTTTCCTCGGCCATGACAAGATGTTTTACTCTTACCCGATCGGCTGGGTCCTCAGCCTGACGGCCGCCGGGATCATCTTCTCCACCGGCCGCTGGCAGACCAAGTCGCTGGTCATGCACACCGCCGAAAACGCCGAAGAGGCTCTGGAAAGGGAAGATCGTGATGCAATACAGGAACAATAGGGTCAACGGCGACGAGCTGCCGGTCCTCGGCTTTGGGTGTATGCGCTTCCCCAAAGACGACGGCGAGACGGAACGGCTTGTTTTACACGCGATCGAAAACGGGGTCAATTTCTTCGACACCGCTTATATATACCCGAACAGCGAGGCGAGGCTGGGCCGTATCCTGAAGAAAAACAACAAGCGGGCCGAGGTGAAGATCGCTACGAAGATACCGCCGTATTTTGTGAAAAAACCGAGCGACTTCGATAAGATTTTTCACCAGCAATTGGAACGACTCCAAACGGAGTATGTGGACTACTACTTCATACACATGATAACCGACGCCGGCGTGTGGAAACGGCTGGCCGGTCTGGGCGCGGAGAAATGGATCGCGGAGAAAAAGGCGGAGGGGAAGATCAAAAACATCGGGTTTTCCTATCATGGCGGCCGCGAGGAGTTTATCAAGATCTGTGATATGGCCCGCTGGGATTTCTGCATGATCCAGTATAACTATCTGGACGAGCACAATCTGGCCGGCAGAAGCGGGCTGCGGTACGCGGCGGAGAGGATGCCGGTGTTCGTCATGGAGCCGCTGCGGGGCGGCGTGCTGGCGAACAATCTGCCCAAAGGCGCCGCAAAGGCGTTTGCGCGGACGGAGAAAAGCCCCGCCGAATGGGCGTTTAGGTGGCTGTGGGACCAGCCGGAGATCACTTGCGTCCTGTCCGGGATGAACAGCATGGAGATGCTTACCGAAAATATCCGCACCGCGTCGGAGGCCGGCGCGGGCGAGTTGACCGGGAGCGACCTCGCGGTGATCGCCGAAGCAAAGGAGGCCCTGACCGAAACGATCAAGGTCCCCTGCACCGCCTGCGGATACTGTATGCCCTGTCCCCGGGGCGTCGATATACCCACATGCCTTTTCTGTTATAACGCGATTACCGTTGAGAGCAAGATGCGCGCCCTTGCCAATTATCTAACGCAGACGTCGCTGAAAGCCAAGCCGCAGATGGCCTCGCTGTGCAATCAATGCGGCCTCTGCGAGAAAAAATGCCCGCAAAAGATCGAAATACGGAAGGAATTGAAAAACACCGCCAAAGCGCTGGAGAAATTCTACTTCAAGCCTGCGCTGGCCATCGCGAAACGGTTTATGCGGTTGTGATTACTGCTTAATCATCGGTATCGTTGCACTCTTCTATATCTTCGATAACTATGTCTGAAAAGTCAATATCAATCATGTTATCATCATAGCCTTGTGATTTCTTATAGAAATCAATGCTTGCCATAGGCAAAGTAGTAAGGTAGTTTTGAAGCCGCTTTGCCATAGGCCTAAACCCGGCGAAGGTAATTCCCCCTGAAACAACCGCTCCGACAACAGGAATTATTTTTCCAACACCCTTGGCAAATAGCTTTTTATTCATTTGTATGCCTATTAGTTTCGCTATTTTCTTCACAATAGGATATAGAGTCCCCTGCGTCAACGCTTTCTGAACCAATGTTTTTTCCGCCTTTATGGCCGCAGAATTTGCAATTTTTGCTATTACGGCATTGGCTGAATTGACTCCGAACATAACCCCTGCGAATAATGTTAGCTGAATGGCGGTTTCATCATCAAGCCCATCTTCATCACCCTGAAACATTGCCTGCCAGCCATAAAGGTAGACGAGTTTCTGGAGAACCCTAACAATATGCCCAAAAAACTGAGCAATGTCTGCGGGAATGGTAGCCGCCATTGCCAAGCCGCCCGGTATTCCCGCGGCGGCAGATATCGCGGTTACCTTTGCTGTTTCATAGGTAACGCAACCTTTTGCAATTTGCTCAAGATTTTTGATGCTTAACCCCGCTTGCGCGGGATTCGTTTCTATTGCCTTTTCTACGACTTCTTCATCAAAATACTTTGAGAGTTCTTTTCGCAAAAAACTCTTCCGGTCAATCTTTATCCCCGGCAACTCCATAGCCGCATGAAGGACCTTTTCAAAGATACTGTTCTTTGCGGCGGCGTCTTGTACTGGCATTATGTATGTCTCCTATACTTATCACGTAAACAAGGTCAAAAACAGTCCGGCGCAGACGGAGGAGCCGATTACGCCGCCGACCAGCGGCCCCATGGCGTGCATCAGCAGATAGTTCTGCGGGTTGTATTTCTGCCCCAGTTTTTGGGAGATACGCGCCGCCATCGGCATGGCCGAAACGCCCGCGTTGCCGATCAGCGGGTTGACCTTCCCTTTGGTGAGGACACAGAGGATCTTGGCGGTCAAAATCCCGCCGATCGTACCGACGACAAAGGCGATCAGGCCGCAGACGATGATGATGATGGTCTGGGGGGTGAGGAACCGGCTGGCCTCGGCGCTGGACCCGATCGTGAGTCCGACCAGCAGCGTCAGCCCGTTTAAGATGTGGCCCGAGAAGGATTTTACATACCGCTCCAGCTGGGGGACGCCGCTTTCCCGGATCAGGTTGCCCAGCATCAGCATACCAACTAGGTTGCCCGCCGCCGGAATGAGGAGAAGGACCACGACGGTCACGGCGATCGGGAAGATGATCTTCTGCCTTTTGGTCACCTTTTTGGGTTCCGGCATGACGATGACGCGCTCTTTGTCGGTGGTGAGAAGACGCATCAGGGGCGGTTGGATGAACGGCACCAGCGCCATATAGGAAAAGGCGGCGATGGCGATCGAGGAGAGCAGGCCGGGCGCCAGCCGGCTGGCGGAATACACCGCCGTCGGCCCGTCGGCCCCGCCGATGATGCCGATCGCGGCCGCGTCTTTCAGGCTGAAGCCGTCAAACCCGGGAATATAGGGAGCCAGAAGGCTGCCGACGAAGAGGGACAGGCCGAAGGCGAAAAAGATGCCAAACTGCGCGCCGATCGAGATGATAAAGTTGCGCGGCGCGGAGATCAGCGGCCCGAAGTCGGTCATGATGCCGATGCAGAGGAAGACAAACGGCGGATAGACGACATAGCTGATCCCGCTGTACATGATACTCAGCAAGCCCGGCTTTTGAATGATTTCAGAGACCCCGTCCACAACCGTTGGCACAGGATATGACGCGTACGCGGAGAGGTTGGCCCCGGGGATATTGGCGAGGATCATACCGAAGGCCAGCGGCAGCAGAAGCATCGGCTCGTATTTCTTAACGATCGATAGATATAGGAAAAAACAGCCGATCAGGATCATGATTACGTGCTGGACCGTCATCTGGTCAAGTTTGGTCAGGTCAAGGAACCATTGCATATCTCAAACCCCTTCGCAGTATACTTAACCCCTATCATAGCATATGCCGGGACTGTCCGCAAGCCTTAATTTGGCAATCCGGCGGGGCGGCGGCCGCGCAATTTCCAAAACAAACGCTTGACACACACGGTCAAAGGATATATAATCATCTCACATCGGGAGTCGGCTTGCGCCATCAAGCGCACAGCAACGCCCCCGCGGCAGACTTTGGTGCTGTAACACCAAAGCCCTGCGAAGGTGATAACGCCACCTTACGCAACCGGAAACCGGCGCCACGAAGAGCAACCCCATTATATACCCATCGGCGTTTTCTTTCAAGCGGGGATTATAATGGTTCGCGCCGGAGCGGTCGAGTCCGCGATTTTCGCGCGTGTCGTAAGGTATGCGGCAGAGATGCCGTCACCTGCGGTATGCGCTTTATTTGTGCGCGTTTTTCCTTGGGCAAGCCGGCTTCCGGGCCGGCCTTTTGTGCCGGGGGAAATTTATTTGGGGGTTTGGGGAAAGATGAAAAAAATTTTGAGTTTTGTTTTGACTATTATCTTGGTGGCTGGGTTGGTTCCGGCAATGACGGTTCCGGTGGTTACGGCATCGGCGACAGATTGGTATTATAATAATCCAAACTCATATAAGCTGCAATATGACATTTGGACTGCCGCGGAATTGGTCGCGTTGGCTCAGCTTGTCAATAATGGGATCGACAGCTTTAAGGATAAATACATATGGCTGGCAGCAGATATGGATTTATCCGGCTACGGCAACTGGACGCCAATCGGGACGGAGGCAAACCCCTTTAAGGGGACATTTCGAGGAGAAACATTTGTAATACGCAATTTGACAATGTCGGGAACCAGCCAGTACAGCGGCCTTTTTGGCTATGCCGAAAACGCGACGATAGAGAGGGTATGGCTAGAGGGAACTAATATAAATGTTAGCTTCACCATGACTTTTCTTGAGCAAAAATCCAGTGTGGGAGGCATTTGCGGTTTTGCCAAATACACTGCGATAAGATTTTGCGCTAACGCCGGAAGAGTTGCTCATAATATGGGTAACGCCTCCTTGGGTGCTGGTGCTATAGCAGGAGGCATTTTAGGGTACGCCGATGAAAGCACCCTAATGCAGTGTTATAACGCCAGCAGCGTTACAGGATTGGGTTCGAATAACAACGTAGGAGGAATTCTCGGTTTTGGCTCCACTAGCATAATCGATTGCTATAACACCGGTGCGATTTCCTCTTCATACAACTATTCACCGAATGGCCGCGCAGGAGGGATTTTCGGTTATGCGTATATTCCCAATACTGGGTATACCAGCATCGTCAGCAATTGTTACAACATAGGCTCTGTATCGGGTTCCAGCAGAGGGGGGATTGCCGGCTATACTCCGGATGCCAGCATTTGCAGCAATACTTGCTATTTTCTAAATACTACACCAACTGGAATAGGGGGGATTGCAACAGGCGCCAACAGAACTGTATCAAGGACCGAGGCTCAAATGAAAAACAGCGCCACCGCAGCAACCATTTATGCGGGATTCGATTTCTCGAATACTTGGGAATTTAGAGAAGGTATAAATGACGGCTATCCGTTATTGTGTAACATTTGGTACAGCTATACTGCGCATGTTACCGGGGTAACCCTAAATAAAAACTCGACGACGTTAATATTTGGGGAAAAA
>Ga0082212_10006184_pt1 | contig 16147 bp, 15 predicted proteins | sample TergutNt197P3_FD_71548 | JGI IMG/M metagenome (GOLD analysis project Ga0082212, IMG submission 71548) | Neocapritermes taracua P3 segment gut microbial communities from Petit-Saut dam, French Guiana - Nt197 P3 | ecosystem: Host-associated > Arthropoda: Insects > Digestive system > Gut ... | reverse complement strand
CGTTTCGTAACGGTCTTTGATACCGCGCAGGATCGAGATGGCGCTGAGCGTATCCGGTTCGTCAATCAGCACCGTTTGGAAACGGCGTTCGAGCGCTTTGTCCTTTTCAAAATATTTTTGGTATTCGTCCAAAGTGGTTGCCCCGATAGCGCGTAATTCGCCGCGCGCCAAGGCAGGCTTCAGAATATTTGCCGCATCCATGGCGCCGTCGCTCCTCCCCGCTCCTACCAGCGTATGTATCTCATCAATAAAAAGCACCACGTTGCCGTCTGAAGCAATCACCTCTTTCACAACGGCTTTAAGACGCTCTTCAAACTCGCCCTTGTACTTGGCGCCGGCAATAAGCGCTCCCATGTCTAACGAATACACTTGCTTGGTTTTCAGATTTTCAGGCACGTCGCCGCTCACGATACGGTGCGCTAATCCTTCGGCAATGGCGGTTTTGCCAACGCCCGGTTCGCCTACTAATATCGGATTGTTTTTGGTGCGCCGCGAAAGGATTTGCAGTACGCGGCGTATTTCTTCGTCGCGACCGATAACCGGATCAAGTTTGCCGCTGCGGGCGCGGTCGTTCAGGTTGATGGCGTAACGGTTGAGCGCATCGAAACTGTCTTCGGCGGTTTGGCTGTTCACTTTCGAGCCTTTCCGCAACTCGTCAATGGCTTTTTGTAAATCTTTCCTTGATACGCCGTTGTCTTTCAACAGTTGCGAAATCTGGTCGCCGGCGTCAAGCAAACCGGCAAGCATATATTCGGCGGACACAAACTGGTCGCCCGCATTCTTCGACAACGTGATCGCCTTCTGTAATGCGCCGGATGCATCTTTCGAGAGATACGCCTCTCCGCCCGAAACTTTGGGATACGATGCGATGATGCTGTCAACAACCGTAGAAACACGGTTTACATGAACATTCAGTTTTTTCAGCAAAAACGAAACCACGTCTTCCGCCTCTTCAAAAAGCGCTTTCATAAGATGTCCGGTTTCAACAGCCTGATTTCCGTGTTCATCTGCCAGATGAAAAGCCCTCTGTACGGCTTCCTGCGCTTTAATGGTAAATTGATTCAGGTTCATATTGTCAATTTTTGATTTTCAATTACAAATAATCGGCCAAATTGAAAATGCGACAAAATGTCATACATTGATTATTGTTCGCGATTTACAGGTATTGTACCTGTATGGTTATTATTCAATATGTTTAGTATACGGGGTAATACAATAGCAAAAAACACGAACTGTTACTGTCCGTGTTTTTTCATTTTAATTTTTCTTTTCTTACTTTTTGATGCCCAGATGCTGTTTTACGGCAGGCAGCAAATCCATCGTGCCAACGGCCTTGAAAAAAAGTATCTGAGGATTGTCGCTGATTACGTAATCTACTCCCTTTTCCTTTGCCACTGCTTCAATGGCTTTATTGGCTTTTTCGTATACCGGCTGCAAGAGTTTATCGCTTTCCATCTGGAAACTTTCACTTGCCTGTTGCTGAAATGACTGAAGCCTTTGATACATGGTCGTAAGTTCTTCTGTCTTTGACTGCTTTACAAGATCCGTCAAATTCGCCTGGTTTTTTTGCAATTCGTCAGATTTCCTGTTAAATTCTACCTGCATTTCTTCAATGGTCTTTTCCAATTCCTGTCTGACTTTTTCTATCTTGACCGACGCCGAATCGTATTCGGGCATGGAAGTAATCAACTCCTGTATGTTGATGTGCGCTATCTTTTGAGCTGAAACATTGCTACACAGAGCAATAACGGAAATCGCAAGTACTAACTTTATTGTGGTTTTCATTTTCTTTTTGGTATTAAATTATCGATGATTAAATATTTGGTGCAAAATTAACAATTATTTTTTATATCCCAATCTTTCGAGCACTTCATCGCTTTTGTCATTTTTGGGATTGGCATACAGAATGGTAGCGTCGGCCGAGGTGTCGAATATCGCTGCAAACCCGCCTTCTACGGCCATTTCCTTGATAGCCTTGTACACGTCGTCCTGAATCGGCTTCACCAATTCCTGCTGTTTTTGGGCTAATTCGCCTTCGGGGCCATAATATTTCTTTTGCAATTCCTTGACGGATTGCTCTTTATTGATGATCTCGTCTTCACGTTTTTTCTTCATATCGTCCGAGAGCATCACTTTTTCGGCCTGATAATTCTTGTACAATTTATCGACTTCGCCGTATTGCGTTTCGATTTCCTTCTGCCAGTCGGCCGACAGTTTGTCAATCTGCGCCTGCGCCGATTTGTAGGCAGGTATGTTGTTTAATATGTACTCGGTATCCACAAATGCAAACTTCAGCGTTTGTGCGCTAACCGGCGACATGGCAAACACTGCCATCACTCCTAAAATAAACGTCTTAACTATGATTTTCATGATCAATGTGATTTTTAACTGTGATTATTATGATTTATTATTACTAATATTATTGATACTATTCGTAATTCGTAATTTTTTAATTCGTAATTGAATTAAAACTGCTGTCCCAGTATGAACTGGAACTCGCCCTTGCGGCCGCCGCCCTTATTGTCGTGGTCGAAGCCGTATCCCCAGTCGATTCCCAGCATTCCGAACATCGGCAGAAACGCGCGGACGCCGATACCGGCGGTACGTTTCAGGTCGAACGGACTGTAGGTGCTGAAATTGTACCATGCGTTACCCGCTTCGGCGAAGGCTACCACGTAGATGGTTGACGAAGGCTGCATGATCACGGGAAAACGCAACTCCATATTGGCTTTGGTATAGATGTTGGCCTTCGAGAACATGTTGTCGCTCGACGTCTGCTCAGACATGGGCGCGTATGGCGTCAGGGAGCCATCCCCATACCCTCTCATCGGTACAATTTCTATGCCATACATTTGATAGCCCTGCATACCCGATCCTCCCATGTCGAATCCTTCGTAGGGCGAATATCCTGTTTTCTTCTGATACCGGCCCAGATAACCGAACTGATAGTTGGTGGCAAGCACAAATCTGTGTGTTCCCGTTCCTAATAAATCGAGAAACCATGAAGCCTTAAAGTTCCATTTGTGGTATTCAATCCATTTGTATTTTTCCGATTGGGGCGCCGATGCGTAATTGATGTTGTTGAAAAACGACCACGGAGGCGTCAGGTGTACGCTCAGCGCAATATTCGATCCCGAAGTAGGATAAATGGGCTGGCTCTGCGAATTTCGTGCAAAAGTAACGCCTACGTTGATATTGTTCGACGTTCCGTTTTTGAATCCCAGACTGTAATATCCGCGGCCGTCCCAATCCTTCACCCTGTATCGCATATACGACACATCGTTGGAGAGCATGAAATAATCGTCGGGCCATTTCAACCGGCGACCCAAGGCTACGGTAACCCCGCTGGCCTTGTAAAACTGGTCGGCGCCGTCGGGAGTCCAGTAGTACGAGCGGTTGGTCATTTTTGAATGATAGAACGATACGGAGAAGTTATTCGCACGTTTACCGCCTAACCAGGGTTCCACGAAAGTGACGTTGTACGATTGGTAGTAACGTCCGTTGGACTGTACCGAAATTCCGAGCGTTTGCCCGTCGCCCGACGGAACCGGACGCCACGCCTTCGGATCGAGCAGACGGCTGGCTGCGAAGTTGTTGAACCGGACGCCTACGCGGCCAATGAACATCCCGCCGCCAAAGCCGGCCGACAGTTCCAGCTGATCGTTGGCTTTTTCTTCCAGCCCGTAGCCAATATCAACCGTTGAATTTTGAGGTTTTGGACGAATGTCGGGTTTCAGCGCTTCGGGATTGAAATGCCCCAGAGTGGCCAACTCGCGGAAGTCCCGCATCAGTCTCGCCTTGCTGTACAAGTCGCCCGGAAGCACGCGCAATTCACGGCGAACCACATGTTCGTTGGTTTTGTTGTTGCCTGTGATCATCACGCGATCAATGGTGGCCTGATCGCCTTCGTAAACGCGCATCTCAACGTCCACCGAGTCGTTATCGATACGGAGTTCCACCGGCGTAATGCTCGAAAACAGGTAGCCATGATCCGTATATAGCGACGCTACCGCATCATCGTCGATATTGAGGCGTTTCATCAGCCCTACCTGATCGTAAATATCGCCTTTTTTGAAACGCAACCATGCTTGCAGATACTCGGTGGTGTATTTGGTATTGCCTACCCAGGTGATGTTACGGAAAAAATACTGGTCGCCTTCGCCCAAGCGGATGTGCAGCATGATCCGGTTGTCCTTGTTTTGCACGAAAGTGATAGAATCGTTGATGATCTTGAAATCGCGGTATCCTTTTTTGCTGTAAAATTCTGCTAATTTGGTACGGTCTTCCTTAAAGTTGTTCGCAACATATTTTTTACTCTTGAAAAAATTGAAGTTGTTCTTCTTTTGTTTGGTTTTTTTCATGACGCGGCGCAACCGTTTGTCTTTAAAATCATCGTTTCCGATAAAGTCGATTTCGGCAATTTTTACTTTCGGACCTTTGTCAATGATTACTTTCAGCGTTACCCCGTTATTAGACGTAGTATCGTTTTTCTGAATAAAGTCGGTGGATACATTATAAAAACCTTTGTCGCGATAATGTTTGGTGATGATGGTTTTGATGTTGTTCAGGACATTTTCGGTAACCTGATTACCGCGTTTCAGTTTGATTTTATCATTCAAATCCTTTACTTCTCCTTTACGAACGCCTTCGATAATCAACGATTTCGACAAACGGGGACGTTCGCGGAATACGATTTCGAGAAAAATGACGTTCCCTTCTATTTTTTCGGCAATCACCTTTATATCGGAGAACAAACCAAGATCCCAGAATTTTTCCACTACCTTGGTATCGTCGACGCCGGGAAGAGTAACTTTTCGCCCGATGTCTAAACCCGACATACTGACAAATACGTTGGGATCTGAATACTTAATACCGGTAATTTTCACACCGCCCACAATGTATTCCTGCGCGTTGGAATAATCCAGCACCGGATAAGACGAATAATCCTTAAATTCAGGATCCTGAGGTTCCTGAGCCAATATGTCCCGGAAAAGAAAACCGGATAAAAGAATAAAACAAAGTGTTACTTTTTGCAACATATTATTGATTTTCTGTTTGTTCATGTTTCATTTAACTGTTCGCTTGTTTTACCAAACCGCCGTTCTCTTTTTTGATAATCGACAATGGCCTGATAAAAATCTTCCTTACGAAAATCGGGCCAAAGTGTCGGCGTGAAATATAATTCGGTATAAGCAATCTGCCAAAGCAGGAAATTGCTGACACGGTATTCGCCGCTGGTGCGGATCAACAACTCAGGATCAGGCACATTTCCGGCGTTCAGATAACCGGAAAATATTCCGGCAGTGACACCGTTACTGATTTTTCCGTTTGCCACATCGGCGCTGATACGGTTCACGGCGTCGATGATTTCCCAGCGACCGCTGTAATTCAGCGCCAGTATCAATTTCAGTCCGGTGTTGTGCGCCGTTTGGGCGATGGCTGTTTCCAAATGGCCGGTTACCTTGTCGGACAGCCGCGAAATATCGCCGATGGCCGCAAGTGAAATATTGTTTTTCAGAAGGGTTGGCGTTTCTTCATGCAGGGACGATACCAGCAACGACATCAACGCATCGACTTCCCTTTTGGGACGGTTCCAGTTTTCGGTCGAAAAAGCATATAGGGTCAGGAATCTGACGCCAAGTTCGGCAGCGGCTTCCACAGTTTCGCGCACAGCCGTCACGCCGTTGCGGTGCCCGAAAATCCGGGAGTTGCCCTTTTTCTTAGCCCATCGCCCGTTGCCATCCATGATGACGGCAATATGTTCAGGCAACCTGTCGATAACGATTTTGTCTTTATGGGTCATCTGTATTTCTTTTCTTCCTTAATACCGGGACATTCAAATTCTTTTTCGAATATCCGGAAAGTTACGTATAATCCGGCAAATGAATACCAGTCGTTGTTGTGCGAAGTGGCATACGAACCGTCCGGGCCGGGATTCAGTATTCCGTCTAACTTGTCGGAAAACGCTTTCCGCATTCCCCATTCGCACCCTACGGACAACCGTTCGTTGAAGCGGTACTTGAACCCAACGCCGAAAGGAATGGTTGCATGATTTTCGGCCATACCGGTTGACGACGAGATGATATAAGAAAATCCCACTCCGGCAAACATGTAAGGCGTATAAGCCGTTTTCCACCGGTTGAGCACATAAGGCAAAAAATTAAATTCGTAACCGATATGGCAATCCAGCAGGGAAGTATCAAAACTATGCGCCCTCATCTGCTGGTATTCATTTTTAAAATCCAGATCATTCCCTTTTAACTGTCCGTAAAAAGCATTGAACCGGAAACAGTGATGTTCGGTGAAATTTTGTTTGAACAAAACGCCCAGCGCCATTCCCGGATTATAAAACTGCCTGCGGGGATTGATTTCACCCAGATAATAAGAAACGCCGGCAAACACGCCGACATCATTATTAGGATGAAAAACCTGCCCCTTCATGGACGACGTCCACGCGAGCAATCCCATCATACATACGATAATATATTTTGTCACACTGTTACTTTCAAAGGGGGCAAAAGTAATGAAAAATAATCAATCCGCAATAAAAATTAATTGATTGTGTTTTTACGTATCCGAAATTAAATGAAAAATATTATCTTTGCCTTAAAATTCTACATGATATTTTAATTAAATGAACATGCGGTATTTTCTATTAGTAATCATCACATTACATTTCAGTTTGGTTGGAATTTCAGCGCAATCGTCGTGGCCGATAGTGCCTCTTCCGGTCGAAATAAAACAGGGCGTCGGATCGTTCACACTTACATCCGCCACTAAAATTGTGCTGAAAAGCGATTCGGACGAGGTCAAAAAAGCGTGCGACTTTTTTCTCGATCTGGTCAATCCTGCTACCGGTTTGAATATCGGATACGCTTCGTCATCTGCATTTCCCATTGTGGTGGAACTTGATCCGCAAATCGCAAACCGCGAAGGATACCAACTGAAAATTACACCGAAGGATATTTCTGTCAAAGCGCAAACGCCGGCGGGCATTTTTTATGCTTTTCAGACACTGCGGCAACTCCTTCCTCCGGTTATCGAGAGCCGTACCATCGTGGCCAACCGTACATGGCAAATACCGGCGGCGGAGATTAACGACGCGCCTCGCTTTCCCTATCGCGGCCTGATGCTTGATGTTGTGCGTCATTTCTTTCCTGTCAGCGACGTCAAACGGTTCATCGATCTGATGGCCATGCACAAGTTCAACCATCTGCATTTGCACCTCACCGACGATCAGGGATGGCGTATCGAAATCTTCAGTTATCCCCGGTTGCAGATTGTCAGCGCATGGCGCAAGGGAACACTGATCGGCCCGTTGAACGACGAACCGCGCCGTTACGACGACGTCCGTTACGGAGGATATTACACGCAGGCGGAACTCAGGGAATTAGTGCGATATGCCGCCGATCGCCACATCGTCATTGTTCCTGAGATCGAAATGCCGGGGCACGCCACCGCCTTGCTGGCCGCCTATCCCGAATTGGCCTGTTCGGGCAGTTCTTTTGAAGTAGCGCGCGAATGGGGCATTTTTCCGAATCTGCTATGTCCAAGGGAAGACACTTTCCTTTTTCTCGAACGTGTTCTGAATGAAGTGATGAACATTTTTCCTGGCAAGTATATTCACATTGGCGGGGACGAATGTCCGAAAGAACAATGGCAAAAATCCGAATTTTGCCGTAATATGAAGATACAAAACGGTTTATACACCGATGAACAGTTGCAGACTTTGTTCATGCGCCGGATCGCTCAGATCATACAGTCGCGTGGACGACAAGTGATTGGATGGGACGAAATGATCGATGGCGGCAACATTGCAGGCGCTACGATTATGTCGTGGCGGGGCGAGGAAGGAGGCGTTGCGGCCGCGCGAAAAGGGAACGACGTCATTATGACGCCGAATCGTTACTTTTATTTCGATTATTACCAGTGGAGTAACCGAAACGACGAGCCGTTGGCGCAAAACGGGTATACGCCTTTGAGCAAGGTATACATGTATGATCCTGTACCCAAGGAATTAACCGACGATCAGAAACAATACATCACAGGAGCGCAGGGAAACCTTTGGACAGAGTACATTCCCGATATTCGTCAAACCGAATATATGGCGTATCCCCGTACGTGCGCCCTGAGCGAAATCGTCTGGACGCCGGCTGAACAGAAATCATACAACCAGTTCCTGAACCGGTTGCGCGAACACAGCAAGCGGCTCGAAATACTGAATGTGAACTTTGCACGACATTATCTCGTAAAATAGCGATATTGATAAGATGGAAAAGCAAGTGGAGCACGAAGGAACTATTGTTTCGGTTCATGGAAATACGATGATTGTACGCATGGTCGTTTCCTCTGCGTGTAACGCTTGTCGCGCTAAAAATTACTGCGTGCCGTCCGGGAACAAAGACAGGGATCTTCGGATTGAAGGTTTTTCGGGCGATTTTGTTTCAGGGGAGCGGGTAAAGGTCATGATGCAACAATCGATGGGCGTCCGGGCGTTGTGTCTGGGATACGTGATCCCGTTCGTGGCAGTATTGGCCACGTTGCTGATCGTTTTTCAAACAACCGGAAATGAACTTGCAAGCGGGTTGTCGGCATTGTTGATATTAGCGCCGTATTATTTGATAATCAAACTGATGAATCCGAAAATAGCGAAAGTTTTCGGATTCACGGTTCAAAAAATAAATGTTGAATGAACACTATTTTGTTTACAGTCATTGTGTTGGTGGCTGTGGGTGTTGTATCCGCCGTCATTTTATATTTTGTAGCGCAAAAATTTAAGGTTTATGAAGACCCGCGCGTCGACGCGGTTGCAGAAGCGTTGCCGGCGGCGAATTGCGGCGGGTGCGGTTATGCAGGATGCCGTAATTTTGCCGAAGCATTGGTAGGGGCTGACGATATTTCGTCGATGTTTTGTCCCGCGGGCGGAAATGCTGTGATGACGATCATTGCGCAGATACTCGGCAAAACGGTCGACTCCAAAGACCCGTTAGTGGCGGTGGTACGCTGTAACGGTTCGTTTGAGCATCGTCCGCGTACCAGCGTATACGACGGCGCTTCGTCGTGCATTATCCAGCACGCGCTCTATACCGGCGATACCGATTGCCCTTACGGTTGCCTCGGTTGCGGCGATTGCGCCATATCCTGCAAATTCGACGCCCTGACGATGAATCCCGCTACCGGCCTTCCGGATGTGAACGACGCCAACTGCACGTCTTGCGGCGCTTGTGTGAAAGCCTGTCCGCGCAACATCATCGAACTGCGCAAAAAGGACAAGAAAAACCGTAAAATCTACGTATCGTGCGTCAATAAAGACAAAGGCGGCATTGCCAGAAAATATTGCTCCGTAGCGTGCACCGGCTGTACCAAATGCCTCAAAGTATGTACCTTCGACGCCGTTAAGATAGAGAACAACATGGCATACATTGACTCCAAAATCTGCAGGATGTGTCGCAAATGTGCGTCCGAATGTGCGACTAATTCCATTCTTGAATTGAATTTTCCGACGAGGAAAGCGCCTGAAAAGAAAATATCGTTGGAAACCTAATTATTAAATTGCATTTTTGCAAAAAAACAAATTTAAATAATTATTAAAATAAAATCTTGATATGAAGAAATTTAAAAGAGAACCGCGTTTTGATGAGTTGGTATTCGATCTTGAAGTGAAAAGCAAGGAGGAAGCATTGAGCTATTTATATCGAGCCGGAATTGTGACAAAAAAAGGGAATTTGCGTAAATTTTATCGCAATACAAGTAAATCACATTCAAATCTGTATCAGGAATATTGATTGCGTCAAGGGATTTTTCATACCGCGAAGTTTGTCAGCATAAAACAAATCAAAAATGTTAAAGACATTCCCGAAAGGAGGCGTTCATCCGTCCGAAAACAAGTTCAGCGCCGGAAAACCCGTTGAGGCGTTGCCGCTTCCCGTGGTGGCGACCATTCCGCTGTCGCAGCATATCGGTGCGCCATCGGTTGTCAGGGTAAAAGTGGGCGACAGGGTGAAGGTTGGATACCTGATTGCCGAAGGCGCCGGGTTTGTGTCGGCAAACATACATTCTTCGGTATCTGGGACGGTCAAAAAAGTGGAAAATTTCCCCGATGCATCCGGCTACAAGCGTCCTGCAGTGCAGATTGCCGTGGAAGGCGATGAGTGGGAGGAAGGTATTGACGCGTCGGATACGCTGAAAACAGAAATCACCGACAGCGCCGGAGAAATTGCAAAGAAAATTGCTGCGGCCGGAATTGTAGGGATGGGGGGAGCAGCCTTCCCAACGCATGTCAAATTGTCCGTTCCTCCGGGCAGGAAAGCCGAAATGATTGTGATCAACGGCGTGGAATGCGAACCTTATCTGACATGCGATCACCGGCTGATGCTCGAAAAAGGCCCCGAAATTATCGTGGGCGTCCGCATCCTGATGAAAGCGCTGAACGTGAGCAAAGCCATCGTGGGCATTGAAAACAACAAGCCCGACGCCATTGCCAACTTGCAACAACATGCAGCGGCGTATCAGGGAATAGAAATATGTCCGTTGAAAGTGAAATATCCGCAAGGCGGTGAAAAACAACTGATCAAATCCTTAACAGGTCGCGAAGTACCGTCAGGTAAAATTCCCGTCGATGTTGGCGTGGTGCCGTTCAATATTGCTTCGGTTTTTGCCGTGTACGAAGCGGTACAGAAGAACAAACCGCTGATAGAACGTTTGGTAACGGTTACCGGAAAAAGTTTGTCCAAACCTTCTAATTTCAGGGTACGTATCGGAACGCCCATCAGTAGCCTGATTGAGGCTGCCGGCGGTATGCCCGGTACTGCGGGAAAGATCGTCAACGGCGGCCCGATGATGGGAAAAGCCCTGCGAACAGCCGATATACCTGTCACCAAAGGTTGTTCGGGTATTCTGCTGATGGACAACAGGGAAACCAAACGCAAACCTGCCCGCGCGTGCATCCGTTGCGCCAAATGCGTGGACGTCTGTCCGATGGGATTGGAACCGTACCTGCTCATGCCGCTATCCGAACGTCAGTTGTTCGACCGTGCTGAAACAGAACGTGCGGCGGATTGTATCGAATGTGGTTCGTGCAATTACATCTGTCCGTCGGCACGCCCGCTACTGGATTATATCCGGTTGGGGAAAGCGGAGGTTTTGAAGAATATTAAGACAAGAGCAAAACAGAATGCGGATAACGCTGATCGAATGAACAAACTATAAATATGGATACGATAAAATTGAACCAAAAAAAGTTGATACAAAACATCTGTTTTGTGGTTTTACTTTTCACAATTTCGTTGAGCGTTTTTGCTCAATACGACGACAACCATTTAGCGCCCGTTCAAATCATGGGCGTGCCAAAAGGGTTATATACAAATTTTACAGATAAACCAATTGCAAGATTGACTGTTTTTTCTGATTTTGGAAAAGGATGTGCGTTATCCGTAGAACAAAAATCGGAAGAATACTACTTGTTGTCAAACATTTTTAAAACAGGTGGAAAAGAAGTAGTCTCAAAACAGCATCAAATTGAAAAATCTCTTTATGAAATCATCCAACAATTATTTGAAATCGCTACTTCACAAATACGAAAATCAGAAAAACGAATAGAGGTAAAAACCATAAATGGAATAAAAGTCAGAGTTGAAAATGGAAAAAATATTAGACTTGACGGAAAAGACTATTATTTATCATCTATAAACAGTAGTGGTGAAATATTGACCGGAATGACTCATCCACTCCGAAAAAATACGTTAATGGGTAGATTAGCAGATATATGTGAAGATTTATATTCTTTATCGCAAGGAAAAGAAAAACCGGAAGATGAGATTGAAACAAAAATGAAATTATTGATAGCAGACATGCAAAATGAGAATCAAAAAAAAATATGAAAATATGTCGAATCAAACCGCAATAAAACTTTTTGAAAACAAGAAAGAACGCTCCGTATGGGATAGCGAGCAGGAAAAATGGTATATTTCCATTGTGGATGTAGTTGGTGTTTTAACAGAAAGTCCTAATCCCAACAATTATTGGAAAGTGTTGAAAAACAGGTTAAAGAAGGAAGGGAATGAGTCGGTTACAAATTGTAACCAACTGAAAATGCAATCATCCGATGGTAAATATTATAAAACCGATGTTGCTGATGTAGAGCAACTTTTCCGACTAATACAATCCATTCCGTCGCCCAAAGCAGAACCGTTCAAGTTGTGGCTTTCTCAACTTGCACGTGAACGGCTCGAAGAAATTGACGATCCTGAATTGGGCTTCGGGCGGCTTTTGGAGTACTATCACCGTAAAGGCTATTCCGAAAACTGGATAAATCAGCGACTTAAAAGTATAGAAGTTCGCAAGGAACTCACTGACGAGTGGGAACGGCGCGGAGTGAAAAAAGGTCAGGAATTTGCTGTGTTGACAGATATTATTACAAAGGCATGGTCGGGAATGAGCACCAAACAGTACAAACAGTTCAAAGGGTTGAAAACCGAAAGTTTGCGCGACAATATGACCAATCTTGAACTTGTACTTAACATGCTTGCCGAAGCCACCACCAGCGAAATATCCAAAGAAAAACGGCCCGAAACCGTTATACAAAACCGAAAAATAGCACAGCAAGGAGGCGAGGTAGCAGGCAATACACGCAAAGAAATTGAAATTAAAACGGGTAAGAAAATCGTCAGTTCAATGAATGCAAAATCTCTCAAAGTCAATCAATCAAAAGAAATAGTAAATTCAAATAATCAAAAATGAGTAAACTGTTTACCGTATCCCCTTCGCCGCATGTACACAGCGGCAACAGCGTCGAACGGCTAATGTACGACGTATTGCTGGCATTGGCGCCGACTTTCCTCGTGTCGGCGTGGTTTTTCGGCTTTGGGGCTTTGTACGTGACTGTGGTATCGGTGTTTTGCTGCATTTTGTTCGAGTATCTCATCCAAAAGTATCTGCTGAAACAAACGCCAACATTACGCGACGGATCAGCAGCTGTCACGGGCTTGTTACTGGCTTTCAATGTGCCGACCAACCTGCCGGTTTGGATACTGATTCTCGGTGCGATGGTTGCCATTGGCATAGGAAAGATGTCTTTTGGCGGGCTGGGGAACAACCCTTTCAATCCCGCGTTAGTAGGGCGCGTTTTCATGCTGATTTCGTTTCCGGTGCAGATGACAAGTTGGCCCAAGCCTGTTGTTTCGCGGTGGAACTTATCCACGGTTTTTAACTTTGGCGAATATCCCGCCGAATATGTTGACGCCTTCACGGGCGCTACACCGCTCGGAGTCTTTAAGGAAGGCGGCGGGGATATACCTTCAACATTCGACATGTTCATCGGTAATATGGGTGGCTCGATGGGCGAGATTGCGGCTGTGGCTTTATTGCTTGGACTTATCTATTTGCTTATCCGCAAGGTTATTACATGGCATATCCCTGTCAGCATCATTTTTACGACAACCGTTTTCACAGGTATTCTGTGGTTAGTAAATCCCGAATCGAATGCAAGTCCTGTGTTTCACCTGCTTACTGGCGGTCTGTTGCTTGGCGCGATATTCATGGCAACCGATTACGTAACTTCGCCCATGAGCCGCAAAGGAATGCTTGTCTATGGCGTCGGCATCGGAGTATTTACAGTGGTGATACGTGTGTTTGGCGCATACCCCGAAGGTATGTCGTTTGCTATACTGATGATGAACGCATTTGTACCGCTTATCAATATGTACATGAAACCCACACGGTTTGGAAAGGAGGTAAAAAATGGCTAAAAAAGAATCAACATTAATCAGCATGATCGTCACGTTACTTGTGATTACACTCGTCACATCCACCTCGTTGGGGTTTATGTACCAACTGACTAAGGAACCGATTGATGCAGCCAAAGCGGTGAAACAAAAAATCGCCATCAAAGCGGTATTGCCCGAATACGATAACGATCCCGCTGCCGATGTTTACGAAATTGAAAGTTACGATGGAGGCGAACATCTGATCTGCTATCCGGCGACACAAAGCGGCAAACCGATAGGTATTGCCGTCAATACATGGACGACAAAAGGTTTTAGCGGATTAGTGCGCCTGATGGTAGGATTTGACCAATCGGGCAACATCATCAATATCTCGGTACTGGAGCAGAAAGAAACGCCCGGCCTCGGCACAAAAATGATACAGCCCAAGTTCAAAGACCAATACAACGGCAAGAATCCCGATACGAACAACCTCGCCGTGAAAAAGGACGGTGGCGAAGTGGATGCTATCACAGCGGCAACCATCAGTTCGCGGGCATTTTCGGATGCGGTAGAACGGGCGTATAAGAGTTTGGAAAGAGCAGGGAAATTGGAAAATATGGATTAACCCGTTTTGCCAAAATTAGTAATATGATACATCATGGAATTATTGTTAGACTTAAAAAAACGTTATACATACGCTGATTATCTGACTTGGGCAGTTTTGCATTTCGACTGACTTCTTGAAAAATGTCTGAAAATGCAATGCAGACGAAAAATGACTTGATAATAAATAAAATGAGAAAAGTAAAATGACAAAAAATAGAACAATATTTCAGGTAGATGCCTTTACGGATAAACCATTCAAAGGGAATTCAGCAGGCGTAATGGTTGTTACAGAAGAGGTTTCTTTGGATTGGATGCAAAATATTGCGTTAGAAATGAATTTATCCGAAACCGCTTTTATTTTTCCAAGAGAAAATGACTTTCAAATTCGCTATTTTACTCCAACAAAAGAAGTTCCGCTTTGTGGACACGCAACATTAGCAAGTTCTCACATTATTTATGAACTTGGATTAAAAGCAGAAAACGAAACGATACAGTTTAAGGCGGAAGGTGCTGACTTGACAATAAAAAGAGAAAATGATTGGATAATTATGGATTTTCCCAAATATCCAATACAAAAAACAGATATACATAAAGATTTTAGGCGTTTAGTGGGATTTGACCCAATTGAAATGTATGCAAGTATTTATGATTGGGTAATTGCAATAGCAGAAACAGAGAGTGAAATTTTATACTCCGAGCCAGACTTTACATTATTATCTGAAAAAGGATTAGGACACTTAATGATAACTTCAAATAGTGATTCAGAACAGACAGACTTTGTTGTTAGGTGTTTTGCGCCAATGGCAGGGATAAATGAAGACCCCGTGACAGGGTCAGCACATTGTGCACTTACTCCACTATGGGCTGAAAAACTTGGAAAAGTAGAAATGACCTCTTTACAATTATCAAGAAGGACAGGATATTTAAAAGTAAAATTGAATGGCGACAGGGTTGAAATTAAAGGAAAGGCTTTGACAATATTCGAGGCAAAAATGAAAATATAAAAATGCCAGCGCCCAACGAGCGGTTTTGCGAGAGCGGGGGTGTAACCGCGTTCTGCGGCATTGAGCGGCAATACAACTTAGGCGAAGCGATCTCACGAAGGTAATTGCCGCTCAACGTGGGTTATACGATAAACTGCAAAACTGTTACAGGTTAATTATTTTTCATTCCCTTAACGCCTGATATACCGATATCATGAACTGGTCGTGAATTCTTGCACGATGTTTCCAGTTGATGATATTGGTGTAAAACAGTATGATCATATTCTCTTTCGGATCAATGATATACTGGGTACTGAACGCACCGCCCCAGCTGAGTGATCCCACCGAACTCATGGTTTTGATATAATCATTCCTGAAGGTAGCAATCTCAAAACCCAATCCCCACTCAAACGGGTAGTTTTCCTTTATATCAACCAAATGGTTGACGCTCATCATTTCAACCGTTTTGCGTCCCAGCACACGGTGATTGTTGAACTCGCCCTTGTTGAGGATCATTTGACAAAATTTGGCATAATCCTCCACCGTACCGACCAAACCGCCGCCGCCGCCATGATAAAGCCGATCAGCCTCTAACGGATAATAATGTTCGTGTTCGTTGGGATTGTTTGTGAACCCTCCGTTGTCCGATAGGCGATATAATTTCACTAATCGCTCGTGTTTCTCTTTGGGAAGATAAAAGTAGGAGTCATTCATCCCCAAGGGATCAAAAATGCGTTCCTTTATCAGCACATCCAATGTTTTTCCTGACAGAACCTCGGCCAGATAACCGGCAATATCAATACCAAATCCGTATGTAAATTTTTCGCCCGGATCATGCATCAACGGCGTGCGGGC
>Ga0082212_10006182_pt1 | contig 16148 bp, 18 predicted proteins | sample TergutNt197P3_FD_71548 | JGI IMG/M metagenome (GOLD analysis project Ga0082212, IMG submission 71548) | Neocapritermes taracua P3 segment gut microbial communities from Petit-Saut dam, French Guiana - Nt197 P3 | ecosystem: Host-associated > Arthropoda: Insects > Digestive system > Gut ... | reverse complement strand
CTCGGTGTTCCACAACCGGCTGAAGCAGGGCATGAAGCTGCAGGCAGACGCCACCATCGCCTACGTGGAGGAGCACATCAAGCAGGACTCCCTGGTAAAAAACCCCGGGCAGTACGCCGATCTCTACAACACCTACACCTGCCGCGCCCTGCCCGAGGGCCCCATCTGCAGCCCGGGCCTGCGCGCCATCGAGGCCGCGAAAAACCCCTCGCAGAGCGAGTATCTATATTATTTCTTCGGCCAGGACGAGACGAACCACTACACATATACGTATGACGAGCACCTGGCGGCCATAAAATTATATGGATTAGGGTAAGGAGGATACACCATGAAAGTTCTCGCCATCAACGGCAGCCCCAAGCCAAACGGCAACACCGCGCGCATGCTGCGCGAGGTTCTGTCTGTGTGCGAAGCCGCGGGGCACGAGGCCGAGCTCTACCAGGCGGGCGGCAGACCCGTGCGCGGCTGCATGGCCTGCGGCGGCTGCGGCACCCACATCGGGCGCTGCGCTATCGACGACTGGGTCAACGAGGCCTACGGCAGGATGGCCGAAGCCGACGTCATCGTGCTCGGCTCACCCACCTACTTCGCCGACCTCACCCCGGAGATCAAGGCCATCATCGACCGCACGGGCTTCGTCTCCCGGCGCGACGGCATGCGCTTCAGCCGTAAAATCGGCGCGGCCGTGGCCCCTGTGCGGCGCGCGGGCGCGATCCACGTGCTGGACAGCATGCAGCATTTCTTTTTGATCAACGACATGGTCGTGCCCGGCAGCACCTACTGGAACCTGAGCTTCGGCCTCCAGCCCGGCGAATGCGAGGACGATGAGGAGGGCGTGGCCACCCTGCGGCGCCTCGGCGAGAACATCGCCTGGCTGCTGAAAAAACTGAATTAGCTGATGAAGAAAGCGAAAACGGCGAAAAAGCCGCCGCCCGCCCCGCCCGGCGCGTTCGCGCTGTTTGGGCAGGGGGAGCCGGAGGTCCTTCAGGCATATGATACGTCGCATGGGGACAAGGACCTGCGCCATGTGTTCCTGCTGCGCTATCCGGACGGAACGAAAATCGCGCTGAAGGCGGCCCGCAACGCGTTCACGACGCCGGAGCGCGTGGAGGGCTGGGCGGCGCTCACGGAGCACTACAACGCGCTCGGGATTTACGCGCCGCGCTTTTTGCAAACCGGGCAAGGGCAATACACGGCGACGATTGGCGAATTTCTCGTGTATGCCGAGGAATATATCGACGGCGTGATGGCGGAGGCCCAGGACGAATCAAGCGAAGGGAAGCCCGATTTCCGAAAGGGCGAAGCCGGTATCGCCATGCTCGAAACGCTGGGGCTGGTCGCCGCGAACCCCGCACCGCTTGTGCCGTGGCACACGGCCTGGTGCCTCTATGAAAAATTCGACGACGAGGAAGACACGGATGAAAACACCGAGTGCGCCACAAAACTGACCGAGCACATCTCGTCGAATTTCCCGCAATACGCGCAGCGGGCGCAGGCGATACTTGATCGATATTTCAAACTGCGCGCCGAATATGAGCCGATCTATCGCGCCTTGCCCAAAGCTGTTTTTCAGGGCGATTTGGGGGCGAACAATGTCGTGCTCACTGACGAAGGAGCGTTCAAGGGCGTGTGCGACTTCAATCTCTCCGGCACGGACACGATCCTGAACATGATGCTCTGCGAATGCCGCTCCTGCTGGAGCGGGACGGAAAAAGAGAAATTCGCCATGTTTTCGGATCCGGCGGCGCAAAAGAAGCACGACGAGCAGACGGCGCAGTTTCTGAAGCACGCGACAAAGCATTACAAGCTCGCGGACGCTGAAAAGCGCGCGTTCAATGCGCTCTACAACATCACATACGCGTTCCGGTGGCAGAACTACGGCTTTATGAAGTATCACTTGCGCAAACAGGGCAGAAGGCATGCACCGGTCGTTCTGGACTGGATCGAACGTCAAATGGCAAGAGACGACGCCTGGCAAATGCTCCCCTAGAAACAATCCCGAAAGGACAGCTATGAGACACCCCCTCTTCGCGAAAACGAAATATTTCATCTTCGACATGGACGGCACCTTCTACCTGGGCGACAGGATGATCCCCGGGGCGGGCGATTTTGCCCGCAGCCTGGCGGCAAAGGGCCTGGACTACAGGTTTTTCACGAACAATTCCTCCAACTCCGAAGAAGTGTGCATGGCCAGGCTGGAGAAGATGGGCTTCCCCGTGGAGCCGGGCCGCGTGGTGCTCTCCAGTGATGTGGCGGCCGATTACCTCAACACACACTGCCCCGGCGCGAGGCTCTACCTGCTGGGCAACGAGCGCCTGACCGCCGACATGCTGCGGGCGGGCATCATCCTCGTGCAGGAAAATCCAGATTTAATTCTGCTGGGCTTCGACACCACGCTCGACTACGAGAAGATCACCAAGGCCGCCAACTGGATCGCCGCAGGGCTGCCCTACTACGCCACCCACCCGGACAGGAACTGCCCGGTGACCGGCGGCTTTTTGCCCGACACCGGCAGCATGATCGCCCTGTTCGAGGCCTCCGCCGGGCGCAGGCCGATCGTGCTGGGCAAGCCCATGCGCACCACGGTCGATTACCTCACGCGGTTACTTTCCTGCGCGCCCGAGGAGCTCGTCTTCGTGGGCGACAGGCTGGAGACCGACATCGCCATCGCCGCGAACCACGGCATCCCCTCGGTGCTGGTACTCACGGGCGTGACCGCGCTGGAGGACTACCGGGCGCAGAGCGAGGTGCAAGCCGGGCTGGTGGTGGAGAGCATGGCGGACTTGGGGCAATACATATAGCCGCATCCCTGGCGGACCGGACCCCGCCATAAATAAATTCTCCAAAGGAAACACAAACCATGAACAACAGCAAAACAACCCGCGAAAGGCTTTTCTTCCTCGCGCAGGCGGCGGTCATCGCCGCGCTCTACGCCGCCGTCACCCTCGCACCCGGCATCTCCGCCATCTCCTATGGGCCGTTTCAATTCCGCATTGCCGAGGCCCTGACCATCCTGCCCGCCCTCACCTTTGCCGCCGTGCCGGGATTGGCCCTCGGCTGCGTGCTGGCCAACGGCTTCGGCCTGCTGCTGGGGGCGAACATCGCAGGCGCGTGGGACGTGCTCATCGGCAGCGCGGCCACGCTGCTGGCGGCCCTGTGCAGTTACGCACTGCGAAAATCTTGCGTCAAAGGCGTGCCCGTGCTCGCCGCCGTGCCGCCGGTGCTGTTCAACGGCTTGATCGTCGGGGCGGAGCTGAGCCTCGTACTGCGCCTGCCCTTCTGGGCCACGGCGGGCGAGGTCGCCCTGGGGGGGCTGTCCGTGGGGTTCCTGCTGGGGCTGCCCCTGGCCCTGCTGCTGAAACGGACGAAAATCTTCGAGAAAACCTGGAGGTCATAATATGCCGCACGCCTATACCGTCCCGCTGGCGAAGCTGGTGGAGGACAACGGCTTTGAAACCATCCACTGCCCGCGCGAGGCGGCGCTGATCTCCATCGGCTCCCGGGACGTCAACCGCCCGGCGCTGGTGCTGGCGGGCTACACCGAGCACTTCGACGCGGGGCGCGTGCAGTTCCTCGGCTACACCGAGCTGGACTACCTGGCCAGCCTGCCGGAGGGCCTGCGCACGCAGCGGCTCGAGGGGTTCCTCGCGCTGAAGCCCAGCGCCGTGGTGATCACCCGCGGCCTGGAGTGCCCGCCGGACATGCTGGCGCTGGCGGTGGCCTGCGAGGTGCCGCTGCTGCGCACGCAGGAGTCCACCTCCGCGTGCATGGCGGGGCTGATCTCCTACCTCGGGGTGGAGCTGGCGGAGCGCGTGACGCGCCACGGCGTGCTGGTGGAGGTCTACGGGCAGGGAGTGCTCATCCTGGGTGCAAGCGGCGTGGGCAAGAGCGAGACCGCCGTGGAGCTCATCAAGCGCGGGCACCGTTTGGTGGCCGACGACGCCGTGGAAATACGCCGGGTGAGCGGCAAGACCCTGGTGGGCTCCGCGCCGGACAACATAAGGCACTTCGTGGAGATGCGGGGCGTCGGGATCATCAACGCGCGGCGCATCTTCGGCATGGGCGCGGTGAAGCTCACAGAGAAGATCAACCTGGTGCTGCAGTTCGAGCCCTGGGACAGCGAGAAGGTCTACGACCGCCTGGGGCTGGACGAGGAGACCGTTGAGATTCTGGGCATCCAGGTGCCGGTGAGCGTGGTGCCCGTCAAGCCCGGGCGCAACCTCTCCATCATCGTGGAGGCCGCCGCCATGAACAACCGCCAGAAGATGATGGGCTACAATGCGGCCCGCGAGCTGCTGCACCAGCTGGGCATGGATGACGAGGTGGTGCCGGAGCAGAGGGAGCTGGATATATGGCATGAATAGATATTAGATTTTAGACAATGGAGGATAGCCATGACATTCCTGCAGGACCTGCAAGCCCGCAAGCTCCCGCCTGTGATCCCCGAGGGCATGACGGCGGCGCAGTGGCCGGAATATCGCAAGCAGCTGCTCGACCTGTTCTCCCGGGAGGTTTACGGCTATTCCCCGCCCCCTCCCGAAAAAGTGACCGCCGAGATATTGTCCTCCCACCCGGAGGAATGGGCGGGGAAGGCAAAGGAACACAAGATGAAGCTCAGCTTCGACACCCCCGGCGGCGCGTTCTCTTTCCCCGTCCACGTGGTGCTCCCAAAGAGCGAAACGCCCCGGCCCATGGTGATCTACATGTCCTTCGAGCCCTACATCGATGGCTACTACATGCCAATCGAGGAGATCATCGACAGCAGGTACGCCCTGGCCAGCTTCTTCTACGAGGAGGTGTCGCTGGACGACAAGGAGGGCTGGCGCACGGATGGCATCTCTCCCCTGTATGACCGCGGCGGCGACGACGGCACGATGTGGGGGCAATGCGGCATGTGGGCCTGGGCGGCCAGCCGCGTGCTGGATTACGTCCAGACCCTCGACGTGGTAGATGGCAGCCGCGTGTTTATCGCCGGGCACTCCCGCCTGGGAAAAACAGCCCTGTGGTGTGCAGCTCAGGACGAGCGCTTCGCGGGCTGCGGGGTGAACGACTCGGGCTTTGGCGGGGCCGCCGTCACCCGCGGCAAAACGGGCGAGCAGATGCGCCACGCCCCGTCGATCGAGCGCTGGTTCTGTGGGAACTTTATGAACTGGGTCGGGCGCGAGGAGGAAATGCCCTTCGACCAGCACATGCTCGCGGCGCTGGTGGCACCCCGGCTTCTCGCGATATGCAGCGCGCAGGAGGACTGGTGGGCCGACCCGCACAGCGAGTTTATCTCCGCTTACGAGGCAAGCAAGGCATACGAGCTGTTGGGCATGCCCGGGCTCATTGCCCCGGCGGAGTACCCCGAGGCCCCGGCGCAATTCCCCGAGGGGCGCGTCGGCTACAGTCTGCGTAAGGGCAGGCACTTCATGAGCCGTGAGGACTGGGGATTCTACCTGAAATTTTTTGACGCGCACAAATGATAGATTCACAAAGGAGGCAACCATGTTCCAACAGGATTTAGACGCCCGCAAGCTCCCGCCCGTCCTCCCCGAGGGCATGAAGGCGGAGCAATGGCCGGCATACCGCAGGCAGCTGATCGAACTGTTCTCCCGGGAGGAGTACGGCTTCACCCCGCCCCCGCCGCAGGAAGTACGCGCGGAAACATTGCCCTTTGACGCAAAAAGCTGGGCGGGCAAGGCGAAGGAGTACCTGGTGAAGCTCAGCTTCGACACGCCGGGCGGCGCGTTCTCCTTCCCGGTCAATGTCATCCTGCCGTACAGTGAAACACCCCTGCCGCTGGCGATCTACATCTCGTTCCGCTCCTACCCGGACAGCTACTACCTGCCGGTGGAGGAGATCGTTGACCACGGCTACGCCCTGGCGACGTTCTGCTACAACGACGTCTCGCTGGACGAGCAGGACGGCTGGCTGACCGACGGCCTGGCCACGATGTACGATCGGAGCGGCGACGACGGCACGATGTGGGGCCAGTGCGGCATGTGGGCCTACGCCGCCAGCCGCGTATTGGACTATGCCCTCACCCTGAAGCAGATAGATTCCAATCGCGTGTTCGTTGCTGGGCACTCGCGCCTAGGGAAAACGGCCCTGTGGTGCGCTGCGCAGGACGAGCGCTTCGCGGGGGTTGGGGTCAACGACTCGGGCTTCGGCGGCATGGCGGTCTCCCGGGGCAAGCTGGGCGAGCGCACCTGCCACCTCCCCGTACGGATCGAGCGCTGGTTCTGCAAGAATTTCCTCCACTGGGTGGACCGAGAGGACGACATGCCCTTCGACCAGCACATGCTCGCCGCGCTGGTGGCCCCGCGCCTGCTGGGCGTTTGCAACGCGGAGCAGGACATCTGGGCCGACCCGCAGAGCGAGTTCACGTCGCTGTACGAGGCCAGCAAGGCCTATGCGCTACTGGGCGTGCCCGGGCTGGTTGCCCCGGCGAAGTACCCGGAAGCCCCCGCGCGGTTCCCCGAGGGGCGCATTGGCTACAGCCTGCGCAAGGGCACGCACTTTATGAGCAGGGACGACTGGGGGTTCTACCTGGAGTTCTGGTGGGCGCAAAACGAGGCATGATAAACATGATAAATAGGATGAAAGCCTTAGTATAAAGGAGGTTTCAGGATGAAACTATTGGAACTCGGCAACATCGGCATCACCCCCATCATCAGTGGAAACTGGTACACCTGGGAGCCCGGGGAGATTGCAACGGCGTTCGTGGAACCGGCTGAGAGCTACGCAGACTATGCAGAGCGCTTGGCCGATTCCGCCAAATGGTATTGCGATTTTTATGGGGCACGGCCCGACATAACGCAGGGCTTGTTCTCAAGGCTTGCGTATGATTGGGGCTTATGTTGGCAGCATGCCCAGGCGCCCTGCTCGTTCTTTGAGGACGAGCGGAGGATTCCCGTTCTCAGCGCAGGCCTTGCCGCTTTCGATGACTACGCGATCGAAGGCCTCATGGGCTGGGCCGTACCTGCACATTTCTACTGGGAGGGTGAAGACATGACAGCGTCGTATGCGCCGTATGAAGGGGACATGCCTTACATGGTCGGCTCCTATGCCAGCGGAGATTGGCCGCGCGTGAGCGGGATCATCCGAGGGATTCAGGAACGAGGGGTCCGATTCTGGTGGGACAAGGGCAATCAGCCCGCCGTTGCGTTTGCCGACAATATTGCGCGGCATATAGAAGGGGCGGCGGCCATGATGTTATTTGTTTCACCAAAATCTGTACAGTCCACTTGGGTGCAAAGGGAGGTTGTCTATGCCGCAGAGAATAATATTCCTATCTATCCAGTATACCTGGAACCGACAGTACTAAATCACACTATGAAGATATATTTATGTCCATTCCACAAGATTGATTGCTACAAATTCCGAACACGCAAGGATTTCTTGGAAGAAATCGCAAAAAGCCTTCCAAATGCGACAAAAGATCTGGAATTCTTGCAGATTGAATGAATAGTTGCCTTTTTCCTGTTCCCCTTGCCGGTTTTTTGACTGGCAAGGGGAACAAATGAGAATGATAGATATCAAAAAGAATACACAACTCTAACTTAAGGAGAATCACCATGTACAAAGTAGGCGTAGACCTGGGCGGCACCAACATCTCCGTGGGCGTCACGGACGAAAACTGGAACATCATCGGACGCGGGCAGAGACCCACCCTGGCCCCCCGCGCGGCGGAGGAGCTCTTCGAGGACATGGCCGCCGCCGTGCGCGACGCAGTGGCCGACGCGGGCCTCACCATGGCGGACATCGAGAGCGTGGGTATCGGCGCGCCCGGCTCGCTGGACAAGGCCAAGGGCTCCATCGAGTTCTCCAACAACCTGGGCTTCCACCACGTGCCCGCCCGGGCCCTGCTGGTGGACCGCCTGCGCTGCCCGGTGTACCTGGACAACGACGCCAACTGCGCCGCCCTGGGCGAGGCCCTGGCGGGCAGCGGCACGGGCGTGGACTCCTTCGTGGCCATCACCCTGGGCACGGGCGTGGGCAGCGGCATCGTCATCGGCGGCAGGATCGTCAACGGAGTCAACGACGCCGCGGGCGAATGCGGCCACATGGTCATCGCCATCGACGGCGCGCCCTGCAACTGCGGCCGCCGCGGCTGCTGGGAGGCCTACGCCAGCGCCACCGCCCTCATCGCCCAGACCAAGCAGGCCATGCTGTTGCACCCCGAAAGCAAGTGTTGGGAGCTGGCGGGCGGCGACATCGAGGCCATCAACGGCAAAATTTCCTTCGACGCCTGGCGCGCGGGCGACGCCGTGGGCACGCAGCTGGTGGAGAGCTACATGCACTACCTCGCCGTGGGCCTGGGCAACATCATCAACGCCCTGCAGCCGGACATGATCTGCGTGGGCGGCGGCATCGGCCACGAGGGCGAAAAGCTGCTGGCCCCCCTGCGCGAGCTCATCAAGGCCGAGCGCTACACCCGCTACGCCGAAAAGCAGACGGAGCTGGTTTCGGCGCAGCTGGGCAATGACGCGGGGATCGTGGGCGCGGCGGCGCTTGATAAATAAGAAATGACAATGCAGAATGAAGAAATAAAGATGCGCTCTGAGCAGGAAATGCTTGCGCTCATCCTCGGCGTGGCCGGGGCCGACGAGCGCGTGCGCGCGGTGCTGATGAACGGCTCGCGCGCGAACCCCAACGCGCCGAAGGACATCTATCAGGACTACGATATCGCGTATCTGGTGACGGACATCGCCCCGTTCTACAACAAGCCCGAATGGGCAGTGGAACACTTCGGTCAGCCATTGATCATGCAAATGCCGGAGGCCATGCGCGGCGCGGACGGGGGCGGGCACTTCAACTACCAGATGATCTTTCCGGACGGCAACCGGATTGATTTGTCATGTGTGCCGATCAACGAGGAGAGCCTGCAGCAATATGACTGCCTGACCGTCACGTTGCTTGACAAGGACGACATTGTCCCCGCCTATCCCCCGCCCACGGACAGGGACTTTTGGCTGCAAGAGCCCACGGCGCTGGATTTCATGTCCTGCTGCAACAACTTCTGGTGGTGCCTGAACAATGCTGCCAAGGGCATCGCCCGCGACGAGCTGCCCTATGTGATGCACATGCTGAATGACTGGGTGCGCGCCGAGCTGCACGACATGATCGGCTGGACAATCGGCCTATCGCACGGCTTCGCGCTCAGCGTTGGCAAGCAGGGCAAGTATTTCAAGCGATACCTGCCGCCGGAAATTTACGTGCGCTATGAAAAAACATATTCCGGCGGCGATTATCATGACGTCAAAGCGTCTATAGATGTCATGTGCGATTTGTTTCACGACCTGGCCCTGCCCGTGGGCGCGCATTTTGGCTTTGCCTACCGGCAGGACGAGGAGAACGGCATACGCGAATATCTCAGAATGACAATAGGAGCAAAACATGATTAAGCAATTCCAGGCCCTCGGCATCGCCTATGAAGAAAACGTCCCCATGTCCGCCAAAACCTCGTTCAAGATCGGCGGGCCGGCGGAGTTGATGCTCTTCCCGGCCTCGATTGAAGAGTTGCAGGCCTGCATCAAGCTGTACGCAGAGCAGGGCGAAAAGCCGTTCATATTGGGCTGCGGCAGCAACCTGCTAGTGAAGGACAGCGGACTGGACGGCGTAGTGATCTCCACAGAGAAGCTGCTGGGCATTACCCTCGCAGGTGATGGGCTGGTCTATTGCGGGGCTGGGGTAAAACTCAGCGAGCTGTGCGTCTTCGCGCAGAAGCAGGGCTTGTCCGGCCTCGAGTTCGCCTACGGTATTCCTGGCTCGGCGGGCGGCGCGGCGTATATGAACGCTGGGGCCTACGGCGGCGAGATGAAGGATGTGCTGCACAGCGCGCAATATATTGATGCGACAGGCGACCTGTGCGAACTGTCAGCCGAGCAGCTTGATTTGGGTTATCGCCACAGTATATTCATGCAAAATCATGGGGTAATTGCGGGGCTTACAGTGAAGCTATCGCCCGGCGATCCCGCAAAAATCCGCACAAAGATGGACGAAACCATGCAAAAGCGCAGGGACAAGCAGCCCTTGGAGTTCCCCAGTGCGGGCAGCGTGTTCAAACGGCCCGAGGGGCACTTTGCCGGGGGGCTCATCGAGCAGTGCGGCCTGAAGGGCAAGGGCGTAGGCGGCGCACAGGTGAGCGAGAAGCACGCGGGCTTCATCGTCAACGCGGGCGGGGCGACAGCGTCTGACGTGCGCGCATTGATCGCCCTGGTACAGACTGTTGTAGAGGCCGAGACAGGCGTGTTCCTGGAACCGGAGATACGGTTTGTATGATAATAATACGCCCTGAACGCCCCGAGGATTATCGCGCAGTGGAGGAGCTCACCCGCGAGGCCTTCTGGCTCCACATGAATCCCTTCTACTGCGACGAGCACCTGCTCGCCCACCGGCTGCGTACCGCGCCCTGCTTCGTGCCCGAACTGGATTTCGTGGCGGAGCTGGACGGACAGCTGGCGGGCAGCATCATGTTTTCGAAGGCTCATGTGATTACTCCCGGCGGTGCGTCCCACGAGGTGCTGACCTTCGGCCCGCTGGGCGTCCATCCGGACTTCCAGTGCCGGGGCGTGGGCGGCGCGCTGCTGCGCCACGCGGTCGATGAGGCCCGCCGCCTGGGATACCGGGCCATCGTGTTCTATGGCAACCCGGATTACTATCCCCGCTGCGGCTTTGTCCGGGCCCGCGAGGTGGGCCTGCCCGGCATCGACCCCCTGATGGCCATGGCCCTTGTCCCCGGCGCGTTCGACGCCATGGCCGGCGGCCGCTTCGAGGAGGACCCGGTATTTCATATCAAGAAAAGAGACGGACGTGCCTTCGACCGCGGCTTCCCGCCGAAGAAACGGGACAGGCCCGTGAGTGTCAGCATCTTTCGCGAGTCACTGCCCGCGCCGGCCTATAAAGCATTAAAATCCCTCAAAGTGAAATACCTGTGCCAATTGCGCCGCTACAGCGAGGACGAGCTCGCTGCCCTGCCCGGCATGGACGAAAACGCAGTGGCAGCGATACGCTCTGTCCTGCGCGAACACAGCATTCTCTGGGGAAAGCCCCAGGCATAAAGATTACGAGGAGAACGAATGGATACACTTGTCGCTTTTTTCATTTCGATGCTGCCCATCATGGAACTGCGGGGCGGCATCGTCTATGCCGCGGCGCGGGGCGTCCCTTTCCTGCTGGCGTTCGGCGTCTGCCTGCTGGGAAACATCCTGCCCGTCCCGTTTATCCTGCTGTTTATCCGCAAGATTTTCGCCTGGCTGGAGCGCTTCAAATACACAAAAAACATCGTGGCGAAGCTTACGAACCGCGCGCGGGCAAAATCGGAAAGCGTGCGGAAATTCCAGCTGCTCGGGCTGTTTATCCTTGTCGCCATCCCACTGCCGGGAACCGGCGCGTGGACAGGGGCCTTGGTCGCCGCCTTTCTTGACCTGCGGATCAGGAAATCCTTTCCAGCGATTGCGCTGGGCGTCCTCGCCGCAGGCGTAGTCATGTCCGTGCTCGCCTACCTGATCCCCGGGCTGTTTTTCCCGGCTATATCTTGACATCTGAGGTCCAAAATCCATGTCATCCAGCGACATCTCCGGGCGCTTCTGGAACCTGCCCCAAAAGGGCGAGGAGGAGGCCGTCCGCGAACAAAATTTCATCGACGATATCATCTCCAAGGCGCACATTGAATGCCTGCTGCTGGAGAACCTCGAAGGCGTCCGTACTGCCTTCGACGGCGGCGGGGGCGCGGGGCGCTTCTCGCTCCTGCTGGCCGCGCGGGGCGTGCACGTGACCCACTTCGACATCTCGCAGCCCATGATCGACAAGGCCCGCCAGCTCGCCGGGCAGCGCGGCGTGACCCAGAATATCACATTTGTACTGGGCGCTCTGGAGGATTTGAGCGCCTTCGCCGACGATCAATTCGACCTGGTGATGAGCTCTGACGCGCCAATCAGCTACACCTGGCCGAATCACGAGCAGGTGCTTGGCGAGCTTGTGCGCATCGCCGCCAAGCGCGTATGCGTGAGTGTCTACAGCCGTGCGGCCAACGCGGCCTACCACTTCGACCCGTCGCAAAAAGAGAAGTATATCCTCAATTTGAGCAATAAAGAGTTGCGCGGCGCGCAAAGGCGGCGCAGAGGCTTCCGACCGGATTTCGAATCAGCGAGGGAACTGCTGCGCAACGGCCTTGACGATCCGCAGGTCATCGCGTCGGCCTTCGAGCGCGGCGAGACCCCCTGGCCCGTGAGCTACGCCTTCACGCCCGAGGAGTTACAAGGCCTGCTCGAGCGCTTCGGCGCATGCGATGTCCGGCTTTCCGGCCCGGGCGCGCTGGGGCGGTCCATCCCCGGTGAGCTGCTGCGGGAATACATGCGCGACGAGAGGCTCAAGCGCGAGTTTCTAGATTTCTGCTACGAGTACGACAGCCAGCCCTGGGCTGCAGGGATGGGGAAGGATAATTTAGTGGCGATTGCGGAGGTAAATTGAACATGCGAAAACTTATATTCCTGGTGGCGTTATGTCTCGTGATACTGTTGCCTTGCTGCGGCCAGCCAGAGCCGCTTGGAGAGGAACCATCGACGGCTACCGTTGCCGCTGATACTACAACCACGACGGAAACAGTGACGACAACCGTTACAACCTCAACAACGACAACACCGCAAACAACCGCCAGATCGACCACAAAGCCTACAACAACCACAACCACAACGAAGAAAAGCGCGGTGGAAATGAGCGACGAGGCCCACGCAATAGAGACGCTGCGTACTTTCTATTTTGCAAACAAGGCGTTGTTCAACAGCATAAAAGACGACTTGTGGGCGATGGAAGGGTATGAATACTGGACTTTCGGCAAACAGGCAGACGGAAGCGATTGGACCAGCGTCTGTATCAAGGACGGAGATGACATCTGTTATCCTGACCTCGACCCGGACGATGTTGAACCGGCACTGCGGGAAAAACTGCGGCATTACTTCGAGGCACTCGGCCCCATGTGGTGTACGGTTGGCTTGGCCCATTGGGGGAGCGTTGGCAACAATACAAATCTTGATCGCGTGGTTGCGTTCGAATTTGGATTTTTGGATAAACCGGGTAACGAGATTGTCAGTATTGTATATTCGCCAAAGCGCCGTGATCACTTTGTGGAACGCCTGGAACGCAATTGGTACATAAGTGTTAGCCATGTAATTTTTTAGGGAGGTTCCAATGCGTCTATTGATCGTCACCGGCATGTCCGGCGCGGGAAAATCGAAGGTCGTCGATGCCCTGGAGGACATCGGCTGGTTCTGCGCGGACAACCTGCCGCCGCGCCTCGCGCCCACCTTCGCCAAGCTCCTGCAGGAGGCGGGCGCTAACGGGGCCCCCGGCGAACCCGCAGGTTCGTTGGGGTGTTATCGGCGCGCCGCCATCGTGATGGACCTGCGGGCGGGCGAGCTGTTCCGGGACGTCGCCTGGGCCCTGGACACCCTGCGCGGCGAGGGCTTCTCCTGCGAGCTGCTGTTCCTGGACGCCGCCGACGAGGTGCTCGAGCGGCGCTACAAGGAGACCCGGCGGCAGCACCCCCTGTGCGGGCAGGATCCCGCCCTGGGCTTAAGCGGGGCCATCGCGGCGGAGCGCGAGCGCCTGGGCGGCCTGCGCCTGCGGGCGGACGTCACGCTCGACACCTCGCAGCTGAGCCCCACGGACTGCAAAAACCGCATCGTGGAGCTCTACGCCGAAAGGCCGCAGGACGCCATGCATGTGCGCGTGGTCTCCTTCGGCTTCAAGGCGGGCACCCCGCGCGACTGCGACCTGCTCTTCGACGTGCGCTGCCTGCCAAATCCCTTCTACGTGCCGGAGCTCAAGGAGCACACGGGCCGCGAGGCCTGCATCCGGGACTGGATGCTGGCGCACGAGGAGTCCCGCGCGCTGCTGGATAAGCTCACCGACCTGCTGCTGTTCCTGCTGCCGCTGTATCAAAAGGAGGGCAAGAGCGCCCTCACCATCGCCTTCGGCTGCACGGGCGGAAAGCACCGCTCGGTGCTGTTCGCGGAGGAGACCGGCCGGGCCCTGCAAGAGGCGGGCTTCGCGGTGCATGTGGGGCACAGGGATATATAGGAGGAACGCACCCGCTTCCCGCCTAATCCCCCAGGCTTCCTCCCGTGGAGGAAGCTCCCGCCTCGGGCGGGTGATGAAGGCATCGCGGAGCGACGTTCTCCCCGTGCGATTTCACCTAACTGTAGGGGCGGCTGCCCTCAGCCGCCCGCATTCGTAAAGGAAAACCACCATGTCTTTCGCCACCGAAGTAAAACAGGAGCTTCTCCACGCCTCCGAGGAGCACGAATCCTGCTGCGCCGAAGCACAGCTCTACGGCATGCTGCTCTTCGGGCGGGAGTTCTCGGCCCGGGGCATGAGCCTGCGCACGGAAAACCGGGCCCTGGCGGAGTACGCCTGCGCCCAGCTGCACGAGATCGCGGCGGCGCGCCTGGAGCCCCACGGCCGCAAGTGGGAGGTCAGCATCCCCCGGGCGGAGGAGCGCCTGCGCCTGCTGGAGCGCTTCGGCCACGGCGGCAACGAGCTCACGCTGCGCATCGTGCGGGAAAATTTCACCTGCGAGGACTGCACCGCGGCCTTCCTGCGCGGGGCGTTCCTCTCCTGCGCGGCGGTGAGCGCCCCCCAGCGGCAGTACCACCTGGAGTTCTACGTGGGCTACCGGACCCTTGCGCGCGAGCTCTGCGCCCTTTTGACGGAATGCGAACTGCCGCCCAAGCTCTGCCAGCGCAAGGGCGTCTGGCTGGTGTACTACAAGGATAGCTCGCAGATCGAGGACGTCCTCGCATTCCTCGGCGCGCGCCTTGCCATGCTGGACCTGGTGAACGCCAAGATCGAGAAGGACATGCGCAACAACGTCAACCGTACAGTGAACTTTGAGCTGGCAAACGTGAATCGCAGCGCGGGCGCGGCGGCGGTGCAGCTGCTGGCGATCGCGAAGCTGCGCGTCCTCCCCGGGCTGGACGACCTGCCGGAGCCCCTGCGGGAGGCGGCCCTGCTGCGCGAGGCGAACCCAGAGGCCTCCCTGCAGGAGCTGTGCGAGCTGGCGGCGGCGCCCGTGACGCGCTCGGGGATGAACCACAGGCTCAAGCGGCTGGAGGAGTTGGCGAGAGAGAATTAATTTTTATTGCAATGTGATGCGCACTGTGCTATACTTAAGTGTATTGAGCGATAGCGGGAAGGACGCAGGCTATGAAAAAAGAATTCTCCGCAAGGCCGGAGGCGCTCCCCGAACCAATGCTGAGAGGCGGCAAGGTATCGTGGCATGAGTTCGTGACGGCCATACCTGAGCCTGTGTTCCTCGTCACGGGCTGGAAAAAGAATGGGAAGGAAAATGCCTGCCTGCAATCCTGGGCGACCTTCGGGGGAAGCGGACCGGACGACTTTGTCTGTATTATGACGAAAGTCAGCAGACACGGGCATATGTACCGGTCGCTGAAAAAGACAGGCGTCTGCGTGCTCAACTTCCCCTCCCATGATATATTTGACCGCTGCATCAAAACGATTGGGAACAATGCGTTTGAAACGGATGAGATTACCGCCGCCGGCCTGACGGCGGAACGGGCCGCAAAGGTCAACGCGCCGCGGATCAAAGAGTGCTTCCTGAATATCGAATGCAAGTTTTTATGGGCGCATAAGCTTTGCGGGGGCTGCGGCGATCTGGCCGTTGCGGTGAAAGCCGTCAACATCTGCATGGACAGCGACCGCTATGACCAAAGCAGGCTCGGCCGATACGGAAAGACCGGATATCAGTATCAATTTCATGGCCCCTTCAATCCGGAAACGGAAGAGATGACGGATTGGGGCGGGAATGCGGCCGTCACGTTCGAGCCGGTTGATCCCATACCGTGGATCACAAAATAAGGATATGTGAGAAGGGAACAGCAGCCATGCTCAACGTATGCGTGATCGGCCTGGGCGGAATAGGCAGCCTGCACAGCCGGGTCTACTCGAAGATACAGGGCGTCAGGCTCGCCGCCGTGTGCGACTTGATCCCGGAGCGGGCGCAAAAGGCCGGGGAGGCCTTCGGCGTGCCCTGGTATCTGGACGCCCAAGAGATGCTCGAGAAGCACAAGCCTGATCTGTGCAGCGTGGCCACGGGGGGATACGAATATTCCTCCGACCATTTCGAGCCGACGATACAGGCCCTG
>Ga0082212_10006181_pt1 | contig 16150 bp, 16 predicted proteins | sample TergutNt197P3_FD_71548 | JGI IMG/M metagenome (GOLD analysis project Ga0082212, IMG submission 71548) | Neocapritermes taracua P3 segment gut microbial communities from Petit-Saut dam, French Guiana - Nt197 P3 | ecosystem: Host-associated > Arthropoda: Insects > Digestive system > Gut ... | reverse complement strand
AAATTATTATTACCTTTGCATCATTGAATAATCTAACTTAAATAACCATTACGATGTCAATTCAAGAACAACAGGAGATACAGGAAAAATATTACGGCGAAGCTATTCGATATATGGACAACGCAAGGGAATACCTGAAGAATGCTAAAAAAGAGGATAATGTTTATCGCGACTCGAAATATGTCAGAACAGCCTGTGGGACTGCATACAGCGGCGTGCTTGTTGCATTGGACGGTTTTTCTATACTGAAAGGGGTGCATACGTCAAATAGCAAGAAAGTAAGAAAATCCATAGAATATTATCAAAAGATACTTGGCAAACAAGACAGGAAAATGTTGGATAATCTTAATATGGCTTACAAAATCCTTCATTTGTCCGGTTATTACGATGGAATAGAAGATGCAATCGTTGTCAAGCGCGGTTTTGATTTAGCCGATACCCTCATTGACAAGATAAAGCCAACGTTATCATAAAAACTTTATGCTTCATTACATTACAATAAAGGCTGCCCGAAAATTTTTCAGACAGCCTCTATATAAATTTACTCGTTTAAGAAAACTTATGCCCCTGCCGCCATTAACGGTTCGACAGAAACAAACGAGCGATCGCCTTTTTTCTTTGTAAATGTAACACGACCGTCAATAAGTGCATACAAGGTATGGTCGCAACCGATACCTACGTTATTGCCCGGATGATGTTGGGTGCCTCTCTGGCGAATGATAATATTACCTGCTTTGCAGATTTCGCCACCGAAAATTTTAACGCCTAATCGTTTACTGTGCGATTCGCGTCCGTTTTTTGAACTTCCGACTCCTTTTTTATGTGCCATTTTCTAAGATTTTACGAGTTAAGCTTGAATGTTTTTAATCAGAATTTGAGAAAATTGCTGACGATGACCATTTAATTTACGGTATCCTTTTCTTCTTTTCTTGTGGAATATCAATATTTTATCCCCTTTCACCAAAGGATTAATGATTTCGGCTTCCACTTTGGCTCCTTCAATAATCGGAGTCCCGACAGTTACCGTACCGTCATTATCAGCCAAAAGAACTTTTTCAAATTCCACCTGAGCGCCTTCTTCGCCGTTTAAGCGATGAACAAACAATTTCTGGTCTTTTTCAACTTTGAATTGCTGACCTTGAATTTCTACAATTACGTACATCTGTTTTTAAAATTTACAGGTTATTTCCGGGGGTGGAAAGACATTTATTCTTTCACTTGAACTACCCTTTAAGAATTTAGCCCACAAAAGTAGTATATTTTTTTTTGTTACACAAATAAAACGGGAAATTTATTACAATTTACCTGCTACCGCCAAACCTCTGCAAGCAAACCGGTCGATTTTTCCGGTGGGCGTGAGTGGAATGGTTTCGGTTTTCAGCAGGTATTTCGGCCGTTGGTAAGTCGGTAGGAGGGCATTGATTTGTTCGGAGGAAATGGTTTGCTTTTGAGTGATAAGCAATACAAGGGCTTCTCCGAATTTCGGATCCGGTACGGAAGTAATGGCGAAGTTTCCTGAAATAATGGGGCGAAGCGTTTCTTCAATTGTTTCCGGCTGTATCTTGATTCCGCCGCTGTTGATGATGTTGTCTTTTCGTCCGAGAATACGGAATTGTCCGTCGGGAAGCAGTTCGGCAATATCGTTGGTATAAACAATCGTATCGGAAACCCGAAAGGCTTCGATGATTAAGGTTTTTTCCGGAGAAAGCGAAAGTTTGATGGACGGAAGCGGCGTATAATAATCTGATGCTTCTGCTCCGTTTAAACGGCGAAGCGCTATGTGGGAAAGGGTTTCCGTCATACCATAACTTGAATAGACTTTATTCGGGAATGTCCGCAATATTCGGCTGAGTTCGGGGTCGATAGCGCCTCCTCCGATGAGCAGGACTTCTATCTGCATCAACCGTTCTTTTTCTTCCGGATTTTGAAGTGAATTATAGACTTGCATCGGCGTCATAGCAGCGAAATGCAAGGGCGTTTCTATGTCCGACAAAGGATTGCCCGACGGATTGCGGACAATCAAATCCAATCCGGCAATCAATGCACGAACCACCATCATTTGTCCGGCGATATACTGCAAAGGCAAACAAAGTAACGCCTTATCTCCTTTATTCAGTTTCAGGAACGAACACGTCATTCGAGCGCTTTGAGTCATCTTTTCTTTACGCACAACAATGGGTTTGGGCGTTCCCGTAGAGCCGGAAGTTTGAACAGTCATCACAGGAGACTCATTGTTCCATTCCGATAGAAATTTTTGCAGTTCATAATGATGAGTGACGAGTGATGGCTCGTACCATAAACAGTCTTTCCGTATGAAAAGTGGTAAATAGATGTTATCGGTGAAAAGTTGTCCGGTTCCCAAGCCTTGAGGCAGGGGATTGTTGAACGTTGCACACGCTTGGGCGATGGCATTCAGTCCGATATTGGATTCCAAGGCAGAAGTTATCCACCATCCGATTCCGAGTTTTCCGGCTTCCTCAATCCATTCCTTGCAACCGCAAATTCCTCCATGCAGCGAAGGTTTCAGGACTATGTATTGCGGACGAATCGTGGTTAATAACCGGCGTTTATCCTCAAGGTGATGAATGCCTATCAGTTCTTCGTCCAATGCAACAGGTAATGACGACTTGGCAACTAAATCCGCCATAACGTCCCACTGACCGGCGCCAATCGGCTGTTCGATGGAATGAATGTCCAATTCAGCCAAACGATTCAGTTTATCCAAGGCATCTTGAGGGGAAAAAGCGCCGTTGGCATCCACGCGAAGTTCAAGGTCTTTTGCCGGAAAGCGGTTGCGGATATGACGGAGTAACGCCCATTCTTCATCAAAGTCGATAGCGCCGATTTTCAGTTTGATGCAACGGAATCCGGCGGCTATTTTGGTTTCGATTTGTTCCAGCATATTCGAATAATCGCTCATCCAGATAAGACCGTTAATTGGAATACCGATTTCCCCACGTGCAAACGGAGTGTCCCACAAGGCAAAACTTCCGGTTTCGAAATGCCGGACAGCCGTTTCCAACCCGAACAGAATGGAGGGGTAGGGGCGCAAGCGTTCGGTATCCAAGTATCCTGTTTGCTCCAAATGACGGCAAGCGTCGGCAAGGATTTGTTCGTAGTCGGGCAAGGCATCGCAACTTAAATCGGGTAGGGGAGCACATTCCCCGATTCCCCAACGTTCGGGCTGTTCACGCGACAGGATTTTCACGTACCAAACATCATGCGAGGAATACACGCCGCGAGAAGTTCGGGCAGGCAGCCGGAAATGCAACCGGCATTTGATGAACGAGCATTGAAGATTAGCTGTCATTCATTCTTTATTTTTCGGGTTGCGTGCTTGATTATCCATTGCGTATCCTTATTTGCACTTTTTTCCCAATCATTGATTAAGGCAAGGGCGGCTTGAGGGTTGACTTTGAGGTAATCCGCCACATTATTGGCTACCGACTTCATTACAAACTTTATATGTTCGGCTTTCAGAATGTTTAAAATTTCAAAAACCGGCTGCGGATTATCAATGAAAACTTCTAATTTGGGAGCCCACGGCAGTTTGGGTCTTAATCCTTCCGATGCCAATCGACGGAGATGAAAGTTTTCGGATTGTGCCCAGATTTTTATTTGTCGAATTGCTTCTGCCGGATACTTCCTTATGTAAGGTCGTATGGCATATTCGCCTGTATTTCTTTTGGTAAGTTCCTCGATTGCTTTCATTGAAGTTTCAAAATGCGCTAAGCCGTATTTTTCAATAAACTTTCCGACAGGCATTAACCAATAGAAATCGGTAAACATACCTGTTTCGTTGGGATTTTCATCACCCATAATACTTGAAAGAATTTTGACAGACTTTTTGTAATCGCTTGGCAAACAAACTTGTAAAGCGTCTGCAATTAACTCTACTCTTTGTGTTAATGTCTTGTCAGAATAACTTTGCTGAACAATTTCAATAAATTTATCTGTCGGAAAATCCTTTTCTACTTTGCTGATTTTATCTGACAACAGCTGTGCCAAATTTACGCCGAAATAATCTGTTAATTTAACACTCTCTTGTTTCATAATGTCTAATTTATTGTTATTTTTCTCATTTTTGCCTCTCATTTGGTGACAGTTTATATTGGATTAGTAATATTTTTCAATTCCGCCAAATCCCGCTATCTTTTTCTTTTCTTTTGTTTTGTTTATAAAGTTGTTCAATCGCTTTTCAAATTCTTCAGGTCGTATTCTTGCAACGTTAATGTAAGCAATACGAATTCGCTTATATGAATCAGAAAATTGTTGGTAGTTTTCCCATACCGTTTTATCCTCTTTCAATTTGTCAATTATATCACTTGGAAATATAAAAGGCTCAGACAAAACATTTTGTATTTTATCTTCAAATTTAGGGTGTATCATTTTATTTTCTAATAGCCAGTTGAGCCGTTCTTTGTTGGATTGCGAGTAAACGCTTTTGGGGTTTCTGGGTGTGAAACGTTGAATTTTATGTTCTTTATCAAGCGCTTTCACTGTGCTGTCAATCCAATTGAAACAAAGAGCCTCTTCAACAGCATCGTTGTATATAATGCTTTTTTTTCCCGAAGATTTATTGGGAAATACAAACCAAATTTCATCAGTGGTTTCAAAGTTTTCAGTCAGCCACTTTCGCCAATCTTTTCGATTTTCAAAATATGCTATTTTATTTTCCATTGCAGATCGGCATCTTTGATGCTTAATTGAACTGTGTTATTTATCAACGCACCGGCGTTTGTTTTTATGGTACAAAGTTACAATTTTTATTTTGAAACATAAGAACCTGTTACTTATTCACCAAAACTTTGTATTGTCAGCTCGTAACCAATAAAGCAACGAAGAACAAGACTAATAATTTTTGCACAGGCTGTCCATCAAAGTATAAATTGTTGCTTTATAACTCATTTTTATCAAAAGGGCACTTTTATTCTATCATCAAAATAAGTCATTCGTTTATACCATTTATCGCCTAAAATAATATGTTGTATTTCTTTTGATTGCAACTCGCATTGTTGATAGGTATGGTGGTTAAAATTGAATTTTCGAGTTTTTATTTGAATCATCATCAATGTAATTCCAACGACAAAAATGGCAATGAATGGTTTTCCAGTTTTTAATTTCAACGGACGCCAGAGCATTAAAATGAAACTATTTATAAGAAACACAACGAGCGCAATAATAAAAATATCGTAATTATTCCACCACCAAATATTGCCTGTACCACCAACATACATTTTCAATGGAAAAAATAAGCGTACACCACCCCAACTACCACTCGGCGTAGGCATATCTCCCAACAGATGAATGAGAAATCCGATAAAAAAGCCAATCAATGCAGGCAAATTGTTTTTAACCACTAATGAAAGACCTTGCTTCCGACGAAACATATAAAAACACAGTCCCAATCCAAAAGTCAGTAATAAGGCTGCTGCAATGGAGTGAAAAAAAACATGGTGCGAGTACCAAAATTTCAGGGAATAAATGTCACGTCCCGAATGACTTATATGAAACAGCTTACCGAATGTACTATCGAATCTCGACCACATACTGATTGCATCAATATCGGGTAATACAGCCCCAAAACCTGAAAGTCCTATAATTTTCAGACTTTCAGCTGTTTTTTTATTGGAAATACCTGCTATTACCGTTCCAAGCGCCAATCCTGATATTGCATGGGTTAAAATGTCCACAGGGTGTTATTTTATTGCTTTACAAATCATTCATAAGAATGTAAACAGAGAATATTACAGTGATGAATCTATTCTCGTACTTACGGAAACTTCGGATACTGTTTAAAATCCGGTTTGCGTTTTTCCAAAAAGGCGCGTTTGCCTTCCTGTGCTTCATCGGTCATATAATACAGCATAGTCGCATCGCCTGCCAATTCTTGAATACCGGCTTGTCCGTCCAATTCGGCGTTCAGTCCGGCTTTTATCATTCGGAGCGCCAAGGGACTGAGTTGCATCATTTCTTCTGCCCATTGCACGTATTCGTTTTCCAACTGTTCCAAAGGCACGACTTTATTGACCAATCCCATTGCCAACGCTTCTTGGGCGTCGTATTGCCGGCAGAGAAACCAGATTTCCCGCGCCTTTTTCTGTCCGACTATGCGGGCTAAATACGAAGACCCGAACCCTGCATCGAAACTGCCGACTCGCGGACCTGTTTGTCCGAAACGGGCGTTGTCGGACGCAATCGTTAAATCGCAGACTACGTGCAACACGTGTCCACCGCCGATGGCATATCCATTGACTGCCGCAATGACCGGTTTGGGCAGCGAACGGATTTGCTTTTGCACGTCTAAAACGCTTAATCTCGGCACGCCGTCTTTACCGATGTAGCCGCCATACCCTTTGACATTCTGGTCGCCTCCCGAACAAAATGCCTTGTCGCCTGCTCCGGTAATGACTACTACGCAAATTTCGGCGTCTTCGCGGCAAATGCGGAGGGCATCGCTCATTTCGCCGGTCGTAGTGGGAGTGAATGCGTTGCGGTAACGTTCGCGGTTGATTGTAATGCGGGCTATTCCGTTGCAGTAATCGAACAGAATATCTTCATATTCGCAGATGGTTTTCCAATGTCTTGACATCGTGATTTGTATTGAAATTTATAAATACTTTCGCAAAGGTACTAAAAAATATTTTTATGCCAAATCTACATATATTCAATACTTGGCATAGATTTTGAAGTATATTTGGCAGAAGATTTATATATTTGTAGCGAAATATAAAGAAAGGCGAAATGATTAAGAAAAATTTTTCCGATAACGTAAAAAATATTCTCTTGTTCAGCAGGGAAGAAGCAGGGCGTTTGAATAACTCCTGCGTAGGCATAGAACACATTTTGTTGGGAATATTGCGTAACAAAAAAAACAAGGCTACCCACATTATCAATTTGTTGGGAATAGATATAAATGAATTAAGATCAACAATCGATAAAGAGATGTATGAAGAAGGAAATCCGGTTACGGATAATCAACTAACCATCGATAAACGTGTTGAAAACCTGTTGCGTGTCAGCATTTTGGAATCATTCAACCTGAATAGCAAAGAAACCGATACCGAACATCTGCTCCTTGCTATGCTGAAAGATACCCAATCGGTTGCTTATCACGTTTTAACTCGACATTCGATTGATTATAACAAAGTATATGACTTATTGACTATGAGTGAGAAAAACAGTGAATATGAAAGGATTTGGCAACCCCGTATGGGCGCCGGCGGCTTCACAAGAGATGGAGAAGACGATGATTTGGACGAATCGTTCGGTCAAAAGAAAGAAACCTCAAAGGTGAACAATCAAGGAAATAAAAACAGCGATACGCCCATTATCGACAGTTTCAGTACGGACTTAACCAAAGCGGCGGAAGAAAACCGCTTAGACCCGATAGTAGGGCGGGAAAAGGAAATCGAACGTTTGGCACAAATACTGAGCCGCAGGAAGAAAAACAATCCTGTGTTAATTGGCGAGCCGGGAGTAGGTAAGTCTGCGATTGTCGAAGGCTTGGCGCTTCGCATCACCCAGCGGAAAGTATCACGTATCCTGTTTGACAAGCGGGTAGTGAATTTGGATATGGCAGCCATTGTGGCAGGCACGAAATACAGAGGACAGTTTGAAGAGCGTATCAAATCTATTTTGAACGAATTGACAAAAAATCCGAACGTTATTCTTTTCATTGATGAAATTCACACGATTATAGGAGCGGGAGGAGCAGCAGGCTCGATGGACGCCGCCAATATGCTGAAACCTGCACTTGCAAGGGGCGAAATTCAGTGTATCGGTGCGACCACGCTCGACGAATATCGCAAAAGCATTGAAAAAGACGGGGCTTTGGAACGCCGTTTCCAAAAAATAGTGGTTGACCCGACCACCGTAGAGGAAACCTTGCAAATCCTCGATAACATCAAAGAGCGATACGAAGAACATCACAATGTAGTATATACTCCCGAAGCGATACAGGCTTGCGTTCACTTGACCGACCGCTACATCAGTGACCGCAATTTTCCCGACAAAGCCATTGATGCATTGGACGAAGCGGGTTCACGTATGCACATTTCCAATATAGTCGTACCCAAGACCATTGAAGAATTGGAACAGCAGATAGAAGCAACCAAACAGAATAAACTGCAAGCGGTTAAGTTGCAGGATTTTGAATTGGCGGCAGGTTATCGCGACCAAGAGCGGCAATTACTGCTTCGCTTGGAAACTTCAAAAGCCAAATGGGAAGAAGACTTACAGGGAAATCGCCAAATTGTAGATGGAGAAAAAATCGCTGAAGTGGTTGCGATGATGTCGGGTGTTCCTGTACAGCGGGTTGCTCAGGCAGAAAACCAGAAGTTGAAGGATATGGCAGATATTCTCAAATCCAAAATCATCGGACAAAACGAAGCAGTCGATAAAATTGTGAAAGCCATTCAACGAAACCGTATCGGACTGAAAGACCCGAAAAAACCGATAGGAGCATTTATGTTCTTGGGTCCGACAGGTGTTGGTAAAACCTACTTGGCAAAACTGTTAGCCGAATACCTGTTCGATTCCGCAGATGCGATGATTCGTATTGATATGAGCGAATTTATGGAGAAGTTTACGGTTTCACGACTGATAGGAGCGCCTCCGGGTTATGTCGGCTACGAAGAAGGCGGACAACTGACCGAAAAAGTTCGCCGCAAACCCTATTCGGTTGTGCTGTTGGACGAAATAGAGAAAGCCCATCCCGATGTATTTAATATCTTGTTACAAGTAATGGACGAAGGTCGCTTGACGGACAGTTTCGGTCGCAGGATAGATTTCAAAAATACCATTGTCATAATGACTTCCAACATCGGCACCCGTCAGTTGAAGGATTTTGGTCGCGGAATAGGTTTCACCACCAACACCTCGCCTGCCGATGATAAAGAATTTTCACGCGGAGTGATTCAAAAGGCGCTCAACAAGACTTTCGCCCCCGAATTTCTGAATCGTGTGGACGATGTCATTCATTTCGACCAGTTGGATAAAGAGTCCATTAACAAGATAGTAGAACTTGAATTGGCAGGATTTTATAAGCGGGTGGAAGACTTGGGACATACACTCGAAATTTCGGAAAAAGCCAAAACATTCATTGCGTCCAAAGGGTATGATGTGCAATTTGGGGCGCGTCCGCTGAAACGTGCCATTCAAAAATACTTAGAAGATGAGTTGGCGGAAATAATCATACAATCTTCAATCAAAGAAGAAGATATAGTTAAAATCGATTTCGATGAGGAGAACAAAAAAATGGTAACGGAACTTGTGTCCGACAAAATGTCAGTATAAACGGTCTGTCATCCCGCGCTTGACGCGGGATCCCCTGAAAGTTATAGGGGGATTGCGGGTCAAGCCCGCAATGACAATTGATAAATAGATAAAAATATAGATAAAAAATTATGAGTAAAGAGAAGCAAACAGGTCATATTGGAGTAACGACCGAAAACATTTTTCCGATAATTAAAAAATTCTTATACAGCGACCACGAAATTTTCCTTCGTGAGTTAATATCCAATGCAGTAGATGCTACCCAAAAGTTGAAGACTTTGGCATCTGTCGGCGAATACAAAGGCGAATTGGGCGATGTCAGTATCCGTATCAGCCTCAACGAGAAGAAAAAGACACTGACTATATCCGACCGCGGCATCGGAATGACGGCGGAGGAAATCGAAAAATACATCAATCAGATTGCATTTTCAAGCGCCAATGATTTCTTGGACAAGTATAAAAATGATGCTAACGCGATGATTGGACACTTCGGATTGGGTTTCTATTCGGCTTTTATGGTGTCGAAAAAAGTAGAAATTATCACCCAATCGCATCAGGAAGGCGCTCCCGCTATGAAATGGCAGTGCGACGGCTCGCCCGAATATACGCTTAGCGAAACAAAAAAAGCAGAACGCGGTACCGATATAATCCTGTACATAGACGATGAAAGTAAGGAATTTCTTGAAAAATCCCGTATCGAATCGCTGTTGAAAAAATATTGCCGCTTCCTTCCCGTACCCATTGTCTTTGGTAAAAAATCGGAATGGAAAGATGGTAAATCCGTTGAAACGGAAGAAGATAATATTTTGAACGAAACCAACCCTTTGTGGACGCGTAAACCTTCGGAACTGAATGACGAGGATTATATCCGTTTCTACAAAGACCTGTATCCGTTCAGTGAAGACCCTTTGTTTTGGATACATCTGAACGTGGATTATCCGTTTAATCTGACAGGTATTCTGTATTTCCCGAAAGTGAAAAACGGAATCGACCTCCAAAGAAACAAGATACAGTTGTATTGCAATCAAGTATATGTTACGGATTCGGTTGAGGGAATTGTCCCCGAATTTTTGACTTTGCTGCACGGTGTTATCGATTCGCCCGATATTCCGCTGAACGTTTCCCGCTCCTATTTACAGAGCGACAGCAATGTAAAGAAAATATCTTCTTACATTACCAAAAAGGTAGCCGACCGTTTGGAAGATATTTTCAAAAACGACCGCCCGCAATTTGAAAGCAAATGGGACAGTCTGAAAGTCTTTATTGAATACGGCATCATTACGGAAGATAAATTCTACGACAGGGCGGCTAAATTTACTTTACTTAAAAATACGGACAACACTTTCTTTACGCTTGAAGAATATAAAACGCTGATAGAAGCAAATCAAACCGATAAAGACGGAAACTGCATCTACCTCTACGCTACGAATAAGGACGAACAATATGCCTACATCGAGCAAGCCAAAGAACGTGCCTACGATGTGTTGCTTATGGACGGGCAGTTGGACGTGCATTTCGTGAACAAATTGGAGCAACAGGCAGACAAATCCCGCTTTGTCCGCGTAGATAGCGATGTGATTGACAACCTGATAAAGAAAAGCGACGGCAAGGCAGTCAGTCTGACCGATGAAGAACGAAACGCCTTGGTCGACCTTTTCAAATCGGCAATTCCGACCGTAGAAAAAACCGATTTCATTGTGGGTTTTGAACATATCGGCGAATATGGAAACCCTGTAACCATTACGCAAAACGAATTTATGCGCCGTATGAAAGAAATGTCCGAGATGCAGGGTGGAATGAATTTCTACGGCGATATGCCTATATCCTACAATCTGACGGTTAATTTAGATGCGCCTTTGGTGAAAAAAGTAACGTCCGACAAAGAAAACTCAAAAGACGCCATCAGTCAAATGGTTGATTTGGCATTGCTATCCAACGGATTATTGAAAGGAGAAGCCTTGAGTAAATTCATCAAACGCAGTTTCGAGCAGTTGTAAGGTAAGTAAGAAATTCAAAAAAAGTCACCCTTAGCGGCTTTCAGACTCGTTACCTAATCCGGATAGATTAATTGCGGGTACTTAACAAACATATTTTTTGTTGCTAAACCAAGGTCGGTATCTCGATTGGGTTTACCGGTGGGCGCCAAACCTCCGTTGCCGTCTACAGCATTGGAAGTCCATGGCATAACTCCTTGCCAGCCATTAAGGTATGCCTGTTCGTAATCGGTGATGATAGAATTATCTTCAAGACCATACAGACCCTGTCTTGTGCCTCTTGCAGAACATTCTCCGAGAAGCGCCGGTTTTGAGGGATCCAAACCCCAGCCTCCTGTCCAACCCGCATTTTTATTGCCGCCCAAATTGCCGTATGGACTTAAATAATGCGGAACGCCATACCATTCGCCCACCCAATCATAATAATGCGGAGACCAAAAATCCAAGTACGCTCTTGGGTTATCAGATAAATCTTTCAAATAGGTATCGGATACTTTATTTCCTTGGTAGCCATCGCCGTCAACATTCCATTTTGGATTAGCAATTCCCACAGTGACAAGCACCTCGCTGTTCTCGTGGACTGCCGCTGCATTGACTGCAAAAAAATAGGAGATATTGTCCCAAGGAATATTACCACATTCACTGTTTTCATGCACCCAGTCGGGTTCGTTCATAAGGTCTATACTCCAAAGATACGGATTGTCTTTAAACTTGGTTAAGAAAGGAATCGTATAATTGTCAGCGAAAGACTGCGAAGCGGATTTACTCGTTATCATGGCACGCCATCTCGATGCTTGTGAACTTTTGAAATGGTCGAAGGAAGTGATAGTCGCCATAATATAGATTTTGTGTTTTTTAGCCAAATCGAAGAGGCTTGCCACATCCGCCCAATGTTTTTCCGATGCACCGCTGACATTACCGTTGTCATCAATGCTTATTGCATCGTTCTCGTTGTTACAGTTGAACCATATCCGGGTGGCATTGATCCCTGCTTCGCGCAGTCGGGCAAATTCATTGTCCCACCAATTATTGTCATACGATCCGCCAAACTCATTCCAGTTGTTCCACGGGGTATTGACGCCGTTTATCCATATCTGTTTTCCATTAACCGCCAATTTATTATTGCTGTCGATGTATATTCTGTCGGAATCAGTTTCCAATCCGGTCTTACCGCATGATGCGAATATCATAAATGAAATAGCGGCAACAAAGGCCAATTTTATCGCTGTATTAGCGCCGGAAAATCTATTTTCTCGTTTCATTTTTACTTATTGTATTTTTTACAATATGGTCATTTAAGTACGCAATTCTATTTCCTTGACTATAAGGAATTTTGATGCGGATTTCATTTCCAAATTGTTTTATAAATAATTATTATTTTAAAATATTGAAACACAAAAGTAGCGTTTTTTTATGAAAAAATAAATTTTTATCTTCTTATGGTATCTTTGATGCATACGAAGAAAACTTACGGACAATAACCATTTGAAAGTATAAACTTTAAAATCATTATCAATATGTAATTATTTAATAAATATTATTAACAAAATAATTTTAATTTATCCTGTTTACAATTTATTTTGTCAATTCGATTTTTTGTATTAATTTTGTCCCTTGAAATAAAACATTCATAATTCATAATTCGTAATTTTTAATTAAATACACTATGTCACAAGTATCAGAACGTTTAGCAAGTTTATCACCGTCGGAAACCCTGGCAATGTCCCAAAAAAGCAATGAATTGAAAGCTCAGGGAATTGATGTAATCAATTTGAGCGTGGGAGAACCCGATTTTTTCACTCCCGATTCAATCAAAGATTCGGCTCATAAAGCAATCGATGCCAATTTTTCTTTTTATTCCCCCGTTCAGGGATACCTTTCACTGCGAAATGCCATTGTTGAAAAACTGAAAAAAGAAAACGGATTGGATTATACGGCAGAGCAAATTGTCTGTTCCAACGGTGCTAAACAATCGGTATGCAATGTGATACTTTGTATTGTAGGACAGGGTGATGAGGTGATTGTTCCTGCTCCTTACTGGGTGAGTTATGTGGAAATGGTCAAATTAGCCGCCGGAACCAATGTGATTGTTTCTGCCGGAATCGATCAGGATTTCAAGATTACACCCGCACAATTAAAGGCTGCCATTACTCCGAAAACCAAAGCCCTTATCCTCTGTTCTCCCTCCAATCCTACCGGAAGCGTTTATTCGCGGGAAGAGTTGAAAGGTTTGGCTGATGTTTTGGCTGATTATCCTAATATTACGATTATTTCCGATGAAATATACGAACATATCAATTATGTAGGCAAACACGAGAGCATCGCTCAATTTGAATCTGTCCGCGACAGGGTAGTGATTGTGAACGGTGTTTCCAAGGCGTATGCGATGACCGGCTGGCGTCTGGGTTGGATTGCCGCTCCGCAATGGATTGCTTCGGCTTGCAATAAATTGCAGGGACAATATACTTCCGGTCCTTGTAACATTGCACAAAAGGCGGCAGAAGAAGCATATAAAGGTTCGCAGGATTGTGTGGCGACTATGCGTGAAGCCTTTCAACGCCGGCGCGACTTGATGGTGCAATTGGCAGGCGATATTCCCGGTCTGAAAGTGAATCGTCCGAGTGGGGCTTTTTATCTGTTTCCCGACTGTAGCGCCTATATCGGAAAATCGTTCAAAGGCAAGACGATTGCCCATTCGGCCGACTTGGCTATGTATCTCTTGGAAGAAGGTCACGTAGCGGCGGTTGGCGGTTTGGCTTTCGGCGCTCCCGAATGTGTCCGCTTTTCTTATGCCGCTTCCGATGAACAACTGATTGAAGCCATGCAGAGGGTTAAAAAAGCGCTTGCAGCATTGGAGTGATTATGCCCTAAAAATACTGAAATTAACCGAGCCGTAAACCCGTTGTTGCAGGAAGCCGGGCAGGTGTGAGAAATCGTATTCCTTCGGATGCTCCATAACGAATATACCTTCGGGATTTAATAACCGCTTCGATAAAATAAGTTCGGGAATTTGAGCTAATTCCTTGAAGGAATAGGGCGGGTCGGCAAAGATGAAGTCGAATGCCCTGTCAGTTGATGTGATGTATTTCATCGCATCGCCTCTGACGGTGAGTAATTGTCCGGCTTTCAATTCGGCTTTTACTTTCTTGATGAAAGCATAATGCGCCGCATCTTTTTCGACGCAAACGACTTCCTTGCACCCCCTTGAAAGCAGTTCAAAACTGATGCTTCCTGTTCCTGCGAATAAATCCAATGCAGTTAAATCTTCCAAGTCAATCAGATTTGCGATGACATTAAAAATATTCTCCTTAGCAAAGTCGGTGGTTGGGCGGGCTTTGAAATTTTTTGGAACATCAAACCGCCGGCTTTTGTATTTTCCGCCTATTATTCGCATACCGAGAGCGCTGCTAATTCGAAAGGAATCCGGTCGGTTTCGATACCTTCAAAACAATTTTCTGTAGCAATATCCGGAAACAGGATTTGTTGGAAATAAAGGGTTAACTTGTCAATTAATTCTTCTTTGAAAGCGTTATTTCCGGTGATATGCAGGTAATCATCCAATTGATTTAATTTTAGTTGTTTCCAAGTGAAAAGAATATAATAAAGTGCATCCTGTGTGCCTTTACATGGGAAATAGTTGCCTATTAAAAAAGTTTCTTTCGAAAAACAAAATATATCCAATCCATCCTCTTGCAGATTAACTACCATTTGACGGGCATCGACATTTTTACTGTTTTTTATAAAATACGAAATCAACGGAGTGGAAAAATGAACAAATTTCGGTTTGGCAAACGAACGGAGCATAAACCGGTAAAGATTTTCGGGTAATTGATACAGAACTTTAATTCCGACAGACGGAACGGAATCGGTCAATGTTATCCCTTGTTGATTCGAAAACAGGAACTGTATAAAATCCTCTTTGTACTCGTCCTTATAGAATGAATCGGGAACGAAAGTAAAGTTTGGCGTGCGATTCATTATCCAAACTTTTCGAAAAGGCAAAGATAAAAAAGAGTTATTGAAAAACATTTCTTTGAAAGTAGCGAAAGCATCAATTTGATCTTCACCGCTTATTTCCCTGTAAAGAAAAGAACCCTGTTTTTCCGGATCGTACAGGGAAAGAGAAAAATGTTCCTCACCGGTGTAAATGGTAAGAATCGACCGGTCGGGATTTTTTATATTTTGTTCTTCCGGAAAAATAGTTTTCATTGGAAAATACTTTTTATTTATGCAAATAAATCAGAGTGCGTACCGGTGTCTGTAAAAAGTAAAATCAATATATCAACAACATCACGCAATAAATTCAGATTTAACCCTCTTTTTTGGCAACGCTTAACATCTTTTTTGAATTTGTTGGTGTACTTAATTGAATACATATTACCTGAGACATTTTTTTATTAAATCGTCTGAATTTTTAGCCGAATACACACGCCCTTTCTCAATATCATCATCTGATTCAGCAAAAGGAGTACTGTATTTTGTCCTTTCAAAAACTCCCAAAGACAATATGAAATCAAGCGTTTTCTTTGCAATTGGATTGCGGGCGTCATATTTTAAAACAATGGTATCCATAATAATTCACTTTTATACAAGACACAAAGGTACAAAAAAAATATTCAAATAATTATGAATATTTTAAAAATTAAAAATACTTTTTATACACATATATATCAACAAAATAACAATAACAAACAATGCCGTTTTAATTATTCGTTTCATACAAAAACCTTTTTCATTATGCAAATGTAGTAAATAAATAATTAATTTTACCGAAAATTTGATAATTGTGATAATGTCATCCCGCGCTTGACGAGGGATCCCCTGAAAAAATGTAAGGAGATTGCGGGTCAAGCCCGCAATGACAGTTGATTTATTATTTG
>Ga0082212_10006180_pt1 | contig 16150 bp, 10 predicted proteins | sample TergutNt197P3_FD_71548 | JGI IMG/M metagenome (GOLD analysis project Ga0082212, IMG submission 71548) | Neocapritermes taracua P3 segment gut microbial communities from Petit-Saut dam, French Guiana - Nt197 P3 | ecosystem: Host-associated > Arthropoda: Insects > Digestive system > Gut ... | reverse complement strand
TTTCCCTTATTGTTATCCCAATCCTTTTTATGACGGCAATAAGAGTAATAAAATGGCGAAAGAAATTGATAATGAAGAATCTTACGCTGAGGAAATGAAAAAAACAGTTGAAATCAAAGATCTGGATGTTAAAGATAAAACCAAAGCCAAGATTACCGTAAGTTATTATCTCTATAATTATACGGGCAAAGAACTATCACCAAAAAGCTGCGTTGCTTTTTACAAATACTCTGCCGATACTGATAAATTTCTTTTTAAAAAAGAGATAGGAAAAAGCATTCCAAAGATCAGCATGGATGAGGAAGGAAACCCGATACCCGTAAAAATAGAGCATACAATCACCTCTTCCAGTACTTATTCCGGTAATTATCCGCTTGTGCTGCGCTTTTTTGATAACGGCGCCAAGTTCCCTTACACCTATCCCAATGCTTTTTTTGATATAAATCCGGACGGCAAAACGCTTTGCGAGTCCGGTGAGACTGATACAGGGAAAACCGTTTCTATATCAGATATCTCTGTGGTAAAAAATGGAATAAGTAAAGTAACCGTTACTTATAAAGTTACAAATACCACCGATAAAGCTTTGGACAAGTCAAGCCGGGTCGCATTTTATGAAAATAAGCCCGTATCGGCCAATCTTTTGAAAAAAAGCACATTAGGAAAGAGTGTTCCCAATGATGGAATACCTGTTGAGATAAGCCAAATTCTTGAAAATACCAATGTTTCCAAAATGCGAATCGTGGCCAGGCTTTTTGATAACGCAGAGACATTTCCCTATTTTTGTCCGAATATCTTGCTGGATTTTAATTTAAAAAACAAGGATGCAAAAGCATCTGCATTTGAAAAGAAAATAATTTGCGTCGGTGACAGCAATACCTATGGCTACAATGTTACTCCAAAAAAAAAGTATCCGTATCAGTTGCAGGAAAAACTTAATGTGCCTGGTTATGATTATGCCGTTGTCAATTATGGAGTCAGCAGCAGAACCGCGAATAGTTTGGGAAATCTTCCTTATACCGGGACAAGTGCCTATAAAAAGGCAATAGCTTCGGAGCCGGATATTGTGATCATTAATCTTGGCCCGAATGATACAAAGGATGTGAACTGGATAACCTCGATCAGGAGCAAATTTAAAAAGAATTATAAGGCGCTGATCAGAGAATTCCAAAATTTGGAAATAGCCCCCGGTATCCATCCCAAAATATATATTGCAACACCAGTGCGAGTACTAAAGACCTCTTCCCGCGGGATCAGCGAAGTGCGCACAGAGGAATTGCGGAAGGAAATCATAAAGATAGCTGAGGAGTTGCAGGAGGAAAATGAAGCTATGGATGGTGTTTTTGAGTTGACTCTATTAAGGCCGGAGTTGATCTTTGACACATTTGATCCTGCGACTTTAAAAAAATGTTATCAAAGCGATAACCTGCATCTGACCAGCTTTGGCTGTGAAAAACTGAGCGCTTATTATTACGATATTTTAACCTCAGACTAAACAAAAAAATACTAAAAGGAGGTTGCAAATAATGCAACAAATAGCAAAAAACGCTTCTATCGGCCTGTTCAGCGCCCTTTTGGCGCTAAATTCCGAAACTACCTTTTCCATTATCCCCAAGATCGGTTTGAATGCAGGGAGTTATGCAGCCACATTAATAGTAAGCAGCAAGAGGTATAGTGTCATAGAATCCTTGGAGATAAATTTTATGGTTGACCCGTCAGGCTATGACATACTAAGTAAAGCGCCTAACCTATATACTTTTTTTGACACGCTTTCGGGCCATAATGCCCGGACTGCATTAGCTTTCAAGGTCATCAATACCGACAATCAGGCCAAAGGAACGCTTACCGTTGCTCTGAACGGAGAAAAGACAGCCGGCTCAGCATCTTTGGAACCTCAACCTTCTTTTGCCTCACAAGAGCCGGCTTAGCGGTAGTTTTCGAGGGGTGCATCACAAAACTTGGGGTTGACAAATTCACTGCCAACAAGATTTAACGGTGTGATATAAATGCTGAGTCTGACATAGACTGCAATCTATGTAGGATTGGAGTTCCACGCCTGATCAGGAAGAAATAATGTCAACCCCAGAAAATGTGATGCACCCATCAGCGAGGTATTGGAGGATTGGAACATAAATGTTGACAGGATAAAAAATATATAGTAAAATGATGGCAAAATTCAGAAATATATCTAATAATTGTATATTTATTGAGGAATCTATTGATAAAACCGCAGTAGCTATCACGATGTGCGAAAGTTTGATATTTAAAAGTCTTTTTCCATTATTTTATAAAAAAAGTGACTTTAGTCATATATTAATGTGACTAAAGATATATAGAAAAGTACTTAAATTAGATATATAATTACAATATTCACCAAATAAAGTAGGTATTCTTGATAATTCTATTTGTCTTAGTTGAATTATAAAAGGTATTCTCATTTATAATTTAATACGAGAGGATAATATTATGATAACAACACGTGAGATAAAAAAAAAGAAGAGTAGATATTTCGCTATTCTATTACCAGCAGTTGTTCTGGTAGTACTAGTATGTTTGATTCGAGTATCCTTTGATAGGGCAATCTTTGAGGGGGAAGCTATGTTGCCAACTTTTGAGCATGGGGATACTCTAATAAATAATAAAACTGCTTATATAACGCAAAAACCGCATCGCTTTGACATTATTATGATGGAAGTTCCGGAGCAATCCAGGTATATTGTTAGGCGTATTATAGGGTTGCCAAATGAACATATACATATCGCAAATGGACTTGTATCAATTAATAGGGAAATACTAGATGAAGAATACCTGTACGACGCCTATACCGATGGAAATATCAATGTTTTGATACCGGATGGTTTTTATTTTGTAATGGGGGATAATCGTTTAGTTGTTGATGATAGTCGAACACCAAACATAGGCCTTGTTGCTAAAAAAAGTATAAGAGGCAAAATAATATATTCCTTACATCTCTAATGGTTTTTGTTGTCACAGCCTATTAGTGGCCCTTGATGTAATCCATTTTGCCGAGCGAAAAATCACCTATCCTGCCTGCCGGCTTCTAAAGAGTTCAGATTTTTTAAGCAAGCGCCAGATAGTCAGCCCCGCCCCCAGGATACAAAGACAGGCAGCGGCTTTATAAGCCCAGCTCATGCCATATACAAATGCACTTGCCTGCCCTTGGGCATAGCCCAGGGCGGCTGTGCCGATTTTATAGTTCATCCGGTTGTATAAAATGGTGGTGGCAAAAAGCACCCCGAAAACCATACCCAAATTCCTGGCCAGAGCATTGACACTGCCTGCTATCCCTACTTTGTCCCGGGGGACGCTGGACATGATCAGTGAGGTATTGGGGGATTGGAACATGGAGGAACCCAGGCTGGTTAGGCCAATGAAAATAATGATCGAGGCCAGGGCCGGGGTTTCGGTGAGGGAGGAGAGCAAAAAAAGGCCGGTGGCGGTAAAGATAAAGCCGATGGCTGTCAGCAGTTCCGAGCCGATCTTGTCGGATAAATAGCCGCTGATGGGGGCTATTACCGAGGCTACCAAGGGGAAAGTCATCAGCAAAAGACCGGTGGTGCGGGGAGGCAGGCCCAAGACCTCCTCCAGATAAAAAGGCTGAATGATATTAAGGGAAAAAACAGCCATAAAGGCCAAAATAGCGCAGATCAAACTTAGGGAAAAGAGCCGGTTCGAGAATATAGTCAAATCCAAAAGAGGGTGGGAGGATCTCCTTTCCCAAAAGATGAAGCAGCTAAGCAAGGTCAAACCAATAATAATTGAAGCAATGATCCCCGCTTGGACAAAGCCGGCATTTTGTGCGGAGCTGAGACCGTAAAAAAACAAGCCCAAAGAGCTGATCAAAAGAGCAGCTCCAATGTAATCCAATTTTTCCCTTTTTTTGGGGGTTTGTTGGGGTAAATATTTTAAGCTGAGGAAGAAAAAAATCAGGCCGATGGGGATGTTGATGAGAAAAATATTATGCCAGTGAAAATAAGAGATGATCAGCCCGCCCAAAGGAGGCCCGGCCATGCTGCCCAGGGCCACAAAGGTACCGTTGATGCCCAAGGCCCGGCCTCTTTCCCCGGGGGGGAAGGTTTGGGTGATGATACCCTGATTGGTAGCGGCGGTTGCGGCGCCGCCCATGGCCTGAACGACCCGGGAAGCCAAAAGCAGGGCATAGGAATTAGCCAGGCCGCAAAAAACAGAGCCCAGCAAAAAAAGCAGAATCCCCAGGCGGAAAATCCGTACTGTACCCAAGATATCGCCCAGACGGCCAAAAAGCAGGATCAAGGCAGTAATAGTGATAAGATAGATACTGACCACCCAGGAAATACGGGCCATATCGGTCCCCAACTGATTAGCCATAGTGGGCAGGGCTACATTAACAATACTGCCATCCAGGCAAGCCATAAAAGGGAACATGACCACAACCAGCAAAATCAACCAACGGTTCTTAACAACAGTTTCCACAAGCCTCTCCTATTTACTGCCGAAAGTCTAAATAATCGTTTTTACGCAGTAAAAACTTCAAAACCCGACCTCCGGCCTCCGGCCTCTGACCTCCGAGTTTATTTTCCTCCGTAAATCGATCCGACTATCCGGTTGACAAAACGGGCCGGGAAGAATTTGGCGATGACGGCAAACAGTCTGTATTGGATCCCGGCTGCCATCAGAGGTTTGCGGCCGGATAAGGCTGCTTTTACCACCACTTTGGCTACGGCTTCTGCCGGCATCCCCTTTTGTTCATCCCTCTCCATCACCGCTACCGAGCGGCTGATCCGCCCGCCATAAATCTCATCCCCGCCATGGCTTTTCTGCCGGGCGGCGGTAAGCCCTGTTTTGGCGTCCCCCGGCATAATTGTCCGTACCCGCACCCCGAATGGTTTAAGCTCATTGGTAAGAGCCAGGGAAAGGGCATTGATCGCCGCTTTGGAAGCCGAATAGTGGGCATGAAAGGGAATAGGCAGCACAGCCGCGGCAGAGCTGACAAAGACTATAGAGCCGCGGCTTGCGCGCAAATAAGGCAAAGCCGCTTGAAGGGAATTTAATACCCCGAAATAGTTGACATCAAAGAGATACTTAGCCTTTTCGGCTTCTGTAAATTCCAGCGAGCCGGAGGCAATGATTCCCGCGTTACAGATAAGTATATCCAGTTTTTTCTCTTTGGCGATAATTTCTGCTACGGCGCCTTGAAGAGCCCCGGGGTCGGTCACATCGACCCCCAGGTGATTTATTCCCGGCTGAGAGCTTTCCCGTCGGGAAATTTCATAGACCCGGTGGCCCATCCCGGCCATAATTTTTGCAGCCGAAAGGCCGATACCATCGCTGCCGCCGGTTATAAGTACTACTTTATTGGCATTCAAAATAACAACCCCCTTGATCAATTCACAATTCACAATTCACAGTTTACTTTCTGATTTTTTTCATCTTAAACTGTTGACCGTTGGCCAGTTCCATGGTCATGTTGTTTGCTCCATTAAAGTCATAATAGGCCGGATAGGTGCGTTCTTCGCCTGTGGGGGAGACTAGATAGAGCATGATAACGCCTTCTTCCGTGATTTCCCATTCTCCGGTATTGGCCGGATGGCTTTGGAGATAGCTGCCGTCGGCGCCAAAAACAACGGTTGCTTCATCGCTTTTGGTGTCAATAGTCTCGCCTTCGGCAACAACGCTCATGATCTGCCAGGTACCCACCAAGGTTTTTTCCCCGCCGCAAGCAGTCAAGAGCAGCAGGCAAAGAGCAGCAATAAGAAAAAGGAGCTTTTTCTCCATTAAATACCAATCCCTTCTTTTGTTCATCTTTTGACTATACCCGAGAACGAAAACATTTTCTATTAATCCGCCGAGGATTTTTGTCGTCAGGTGGTGCGGGAAAACCGCAGGCATACCTTGACTTTACCTTCGGCAAAGCCTAAGGTATGCACGTAGGTAAAACTCAAAATCAAAGATTTTGGCTTTACCTCAGGAATGCTTGTTGCCTTTCAAGGTTTTCCCGCGCCGCCTGGCGGCAAAAAGACCGGCGCAGTGATGGAAAATGTTTTCGTTCTTGGGTATAATTCGGGGTTTTTTCTTTTTTCCCTTTATATTAAATTATATTTGCTTTTTTGGGGAAAAAAAGTTATAATTTAGATTATGAAACTGGTTTGGCTTTTTTTAGGGTATTTTTTTCTGGCTTTGGGTATATTAGGGTTGATTTTGCCCTTGATGCCCGGGGGGCCTTTTATTGTTTTGGCGGCCTTTTGTTTTTTCCGGGGCAGCGAGCGCCTTTATCTGTGGCTGAGAAAGCACCGGATCCTGGGAAAATATGTCAATGACTATTATGAAGGCCGGGGCGTTCCCCGCCGTTTTAAAATTTTTATGATCGGCATAGCCTGGATCGCCGCGGATATCGGCGTGATTCTATTTGCCGATGCCTGGCAGCACTATCTGCTGATTTGCTTTTGTCCGGTACTGGTAACAGCCTATTTTTTATGGCTGCCCACCAGCGATTGATTCTTGACAGGTAAAAAGACCCTGCCCATACCCCGCCGCTTGGCGTCGGGGTATTTTTCTTATTATTGTCCGTTTTCCGGAAGGAAAATATTCAAACATCAAGAATCTATGAATATATGAATATAATCTTTAGAATATATTATTATAGAATGAATATTTGACGAAATATAGCAAAATTTGTCGAAAAAACCAGCTAGAGTAGTTGAGCTTGATTTTTCTGCACTTAAGCTAATAATTACCAAATGGTTGTTTTTCATGTTATACTTAGGAAATAAGATTTGCTGTATGGAAAATAATGACACGGGGAGGGAAGGATCTTGATAACTGTGAGAAGGGGGTGACGGCTAAAAAAGGAGATGAACGAGACGGTGCGCACGGCAAAGGCGCCTCTTCAGCGGATTGCGCATCGATAAAGAGGATGAAAATGAAGAGGTCCCGGTTCAGGGACAAAAGGGAAGGCCATTGTTGCTCCCGAAAAAATCGCTTTGCCTGTTGAGCGATATCAACGAGGCTCTTGGGAAGCCCGGCCCGAAATAAAAAACGGGCAATAAATAAAGGCAGCTCGCCTTAAAGCAAACGAGCATTAAAAAAAGGAGGAATGAAAATTATGAAAAAGTCTTTGGTGGTTTTATTGGTTTTGGCTATGATTTTCGGACTGTCAGTAACAGCCCTTTCAGCCAGAATCGCAGAAGCAGATCAGACTATTTATCTTAAGGGCACAGGCTCTAACTTCACTGAAGTGTGGCAAAACATATTCTGCCTGGGCGAAGATGATGACAGAGGAAGCGACCCCAATGTATGGCATCTTGTTTACAGCGGAAAAGATGTTGGTCTAATATCCGAAATGCAGCTGAAATTTAAAAACGGAGAAGTGTTTGAGTGGGATCCATCTATGGGCTTTTCTGTGAACGGGGGCGGTAATAATCCGGGTTGGGTGATCGTAGCGCCATCCGACTGGGAGTTGGATTATGTAAATAAAGGCAACAACAATGAAAGTGGTTGCTTTTTGACTACCTCTGAATCCGGGAATATCAACTTCAACATAAGCGGCTTTCATCCGGGCAAAGCTGATCCCAAATATGGTTCCTTGAAAGTGACTGTAAATGCTCAAGAAGAACATGATAAGTATATAAGCCAGGAAATCCATAAACGTGATGTATGGGATATTTATGAGCGCAAAATGAAGAAAATCATTGATCGCGATGTCTGGAAAATTTTTGAGCGTGATACTTGGAAAATTTTTAAGCGTGATGTTTGGGACGAATATGAACGTGATATTGACAAATATTACGAGCGCGATGTCTGGGATATTTATCAGCGTAATGTCTGGGAAAATTGGGAGCGTGATACTTGGGATATCATGGAGCGTGATGTTTGGGATATCCTCCAGCGGGAAGTGCAGCCCTTTCTGAGACCGGTCTTTGAACGGAAAATGATCCAAGCCGGAAACGGTACATTAGTCACCGGGAGGAATGGTAATACTGTTCCTGGCGGTACATTCGGTAATGGTATGACCTATCTGGAAATAGATGTTGCGAAAGCTAGAACGGAAGGTTATGAATTCGATATCGCCGATTCCAGCCCAAGTAATAAAAATGTCGGCTATAAATATTTTGTCAGAATCGAAGGTAATGAGCTGGTTGTTTACTTCGATAACCGCTTTATTACGGCAGAAGTCAGCGCCAAAGTGTACAGTACCGCCCCCACGAAGCATGATCCTTCCGGTCATAGGACCTTAAGGACCGACCAAGAACTCAGAATTGCCCTGCCCGCTCCTTCAGAGGCAGGGACAAAAGCAAGTGTAACGGCGATAAAAAAAGGTAACGATGTGGAAATAACCATCCCGGACGTCGGTTCAATAACTGTTGCCTGGGAGAAAAACGCTAAGAAAACCTATAATCTGAATGGCTATGAAGTTGAAGTTGAATGCAATGGCAATGGCATAAAATCTGCGAAAATCACTGCTCAGCCTGTCGCGGATCCCGCTGATGAGGGTGTAGTATATCTCTTCTTCCACCTTGCAAGCGGGGTAAAATACTACAGCAGCGCTGAATATGAGTTTGTTAAGTGGGAATTCAAGTTCAATAAGATTGGTGAGTACGAAAAAATCGGTAGGTATGAAGGTAAATATAAAATAATCGATAGTGATGCCACTGATTATGAATATATCGACGATGGTGCTTCTCGTTATAGAAAAATCGACAGGCATATAGGTGATTACGAATTGGTTAAAACTGATAAAGGCGAATGGAAAAAAACCACTCGTTATTCCAGTTATGAGTATGCCGGCAAAGGTTCTACCAAATTTGAGAAAACAGGTTGGGACTATAAGATCAATAATGTGAAAATAAAACCCATCTCCTGTTATGAATTTGTTTGTGAAGGCAAAGGCCCTTATGACAAGATCTACGAAAAAAATTGGGAAAAGAGAGTGTTTGAAGAGGACTTTGTTGCCAAATTTAACCTTGTAATTGAGGATGAAGAAGGTAATGAGCTTTTCAATGAATCAATAATGAGTGGCGAGGATGGAGAACTCATTTTTTATAACCTGGATCCGGGTACATATATATTGATCCTTACTTATGACGATGAAGGTGAAATCATCTCTGACACTGACGAAGAGGCTAATCCCTGGGTTCGAATCGCTGAAGTTGTTGTCAACGAGCAAACCCCAGTGCTATTCGATGGTATCTTAATATATGGTCCGGATGTAGAATTTAAAAAAGATCCCATCTACAAAGACCATAAAATTGCTGACGTGAAAAACGACAAAATAGTCGAAAAAGAATACATAAACAATCCGGTCGATGATGTATACATCAGTCACCCGATTGAAAATGTGAAAGAAGACAACCCTTTGAAGGACGTGCGCATAAACAACGTAGAAAAGCATAAAGAAGATAGGGAAGGTGAAAATGAGTACCTTGATAAGGAGATTGGCCTGAAATATAAAGATAACAAGATATGTCCCGTGAAACTGCCAGATAACGATAAAGGTCCCAAGTATATGGATGACAATACTCTGCCCGAAAAGAAACTCGGAAACGAAAAATCTGAGGATCCTGAGAGTATCAAGTATGGCAGATATATCCCGGCAAGATAAATCAGAGCTATCAGCCTATTACCACAAGGCTCAGTGACCAAATATAGAACAAACCCCTCCGGATCGTCCGGAGGGGTTTGTTCTATTCTTCAATAGTTTTCGCGGAGCGAAAACCTACCATCATTCTCAATTCTCAATTCTCAATTCCTAAACCCTACGGCGAAAAGCCGCAGGGTTTAAATAACAATCGGGCCCCGGTTGTAATTATAGACAAGCCAAAGTATAGTCAAATCGGAATCATTGATCAAACCGTCGCCGTTCAAGTCGCACAGGGGGTTCTCGGCATCACCGACCCTTTTGTTATAATTACCGGCCCGCCAGAGAATAGTCAGATCAGCATCGTTGATCAGGCCATCGCTGCTGATATCGCCGCAGCGCAGAGCCATCAGCTGGACCTCGGGGCGGCTATCTTTGGTTAAGTCCAAATCCTCTTCGCCTACTACCACATTCCTTACGGTAAATCTGGTATGAGCCTCTTTGGTGATGACCAGATCGTATGTTCCGGGTTCTACCCCGTTAATAGTAAAGCTTTGCTCTCTCACTCCATAACCTTCCTCGAAATCAACAGGTTCTTCCCTAACAACTACAGTGCCTTGGATAAGCTGGATGGTTGCTGAGTGTTTGGGATCATAGCTCCTGATTTTGCCGCTGACGCTGAAACCGGTTATTTCAGGATATTTGAAGCTGATAGTTCCGGAGAGGGTAAAGCCCGATCTGCCGGTTGTAACTCGAAAATCGATATTGTTCAGCCCGCGGTTGGGACTTTTGAGAATACCGTCCTCGTAGGAAATGGCCTCGTTGCCAAAAGAGGGGTTATTCAGCACTATGACAGTTGAAAAACAGTTGTTTATCTCATCCCATTCCAGGTTGATGACCGGTGGTTGCTGCTCAGAGCCGGAAAACCAGAGTAAACTTTCGCAATTACTTAGATCCAGGGCGATAAGGCGGTTGCCGTCGCAGACCAGACCTGTCAAACTGACGGGCAGTGCGGGCAAGGATGTAAGGCCATTGCGCATACAGTGCAATTCTTCTAATGATGTAAAGTATCCGATCCCTGTTAAATCGGCAATACCTGTGAAGTTGACATTGATCTCGGTGATTTCTTCAATATCATCAATATAGATAATACCCCCTTCCCCAAACCATTGCTCACGCAACCACTCCCGGAAATTGGGATCAGGAAAATTTGTCTCATTGATTTCAAGATACTCGCTATCATCCACATATACCAGGTTCAGGTAACCGGAAAGGATACAACCCGATTTGCCGGTTTGAACTTGAAAAGAGATGTTGTTCAGATGCCGGTTGGGGCTTTTAAGGATCCCGTCCTCATATGTAAGGGCAGAGTCGCCGAAAGTCGGGCTGTTCAGTTTGATAGCGGTAGAATAACAGCCGTTTATTTCATCCCATATCAGGGTAAGGGTCGGGTTTTGCCCGAAACCGGAATAAAATGAAAAATTATTTGGGCAATGGCTCAGATCCAGCTCAATGAGGAGGTTGTCATCGCAATCCAGACCTGTCAAGCCGGCGGGCAATTTGGGCATAAATGTAAGATAATTACCCCAACAGCGCAATTCTGTCAAAGATGTGAAATATTCAAGTCCTGTTAAGTCGGAAATGCCCGCAAAGTCAACATTGATTTTTGTAATATCTTTGATCTCATCCAGAAAAATAAGACCTTCCTGGCCAAACCATTGATCCTGTAACCACTCCCGGAAAGCAGGATCGGGAAAACTGGTTTCGCCGATCTTAATAGACTCGCCGCCATCCCGTTTATAGTCCAGGATCAGATCGCCGGAAAGGGTGCAGCCTGACCTGCCGGTTTTAATTTCAAAAGAGTTCTTGATAAAACTGCGGCTGGGGCTTTTGAGAATGCCGCCTTCATATCTGAGGGCGCCGTTATCAAAAACAGGGCTATTCAATTCGACAGCCTTTTCATAATAGCCATTTGCTTCAGCCCAGACAAGAGAAAGGCTTGGCTGCTGTCCGGCGCCATAAAACCAAAAATCATCCTGATACTGACTCAAATCCAAGGATATAAGGCAGTTGCTGTCACAATCAAGATATGTAAGTTCGGGGTTATTGGACAGATCCAACTCTGTCAACTGGTTATCCCAAATCCCAAGATCTTCCAGATGGATATTATGTGATATATCCAGGGCTTTTAACTGGTTGAAGCCGCAATAAAGCCACTTGAGATCCGGGTTATTTGTAACATCCAATTCCGTCAACCGGGTCGAATCGCAATCAAGAAATTCCAGCGCGGCATTTTTTGAAAGATCCAGTTTCCCTAATTGCTGATAAGAGCAAGTGAGATCTGTCAAGGACTTGAAGTGTTCTATTCCGGACAAATCGTAAATTGTATAGTCTGTATCCCAGAAACCCACATTCAGTTCCTCGATCCCCGCTACATCGCTGTCAAGGACCGGCCCCTCGGGTTTGCCGATGATCTCGCGTACTGCCGCCAGAAAACCGGGGTCTGTAAAGGAAGCGGTGATGTCCTCTTCGGATCCGGCAAAAACGATATCCGGGGAACTTGGCGGCCCATTATTAGCTGTTACGATCATACCCGGCATAAGACAAAGCAGAAGTGTTAGCAAAAGAGTCAGTGGTAACAAGTGTTTAAAGATGTTTTTGAAATTGTGCATGATAATCCCCCTTTTAAATAAATAATTTTATTATATTCTCCAAAGCTATAAACAAACTTTGTTGTTATATAGCTTTGTAATTTATTTTATCGCAGTATATACTGGCTGTCAATGCTTTTTATGTAATAATTTCCCAAATATGCTAAATAGAACCTTACAGCGCAATAAGGTAAGTAAAAAAAAGAATTCAGAACTCAGAGGTTTTCCCAACAAAAGAAACCCGCTAGTACCATGTACCAGATACTTCACTACAATAACTTTCAATAAGATAATCAATAAAGGTAAAAGCCTCTTTTTCGCTTTTTGCCAGATAGTCCGGAACATATTTTTCCGCGAAATCGGCAAAGAGCCGGGTCAGAAGATCATGCTCCAGAAGGCAATGGGCAGAGGGATAGCCGTCGCCTTCCTCAATAAAGGCTACATATACGCCTTTTTCTTTTGAGATGGCAAATGCCGGGCCCGGCATGATTTCGTCTACCAGATAGAATGTATATTTACCGTCATTATGACGGGTTTTGATATATTCCAGGATCCGCTTTCTTGCGCTTTTGCTGAAAGCCGGGAGAAAGGAATAGTGGTCGGAAAGCTTTCCGGTTTTGGCAAATGATTCCAGGCCGGCTTTGGTAAGGATATCGATCTGCTTGTGCAGATAAGATAGTTCGATCCGCTTTTCCATCTGCAGGAGAATAGTTTCAATAATAGCCTTTGCCTCTTCCACCGAACCGGTATTTCTCCCCAGATAGGGATAGATGGCTAAAAATTGCCGATCCTCAAATTTTTGGATCATCTCCTGATAAATCTCAATAGGGATCCGGTTATAGCAGGGCGAGGGGTTGATAATACAATGATCCCCGCTTGATTCCATATCCAGGGCTAGGGTGGTGATATAATCCAGGCTGTGTTCCCGGATCAGGGCATTGCCGTAATTTTTCTTGGCCAGGTTGAAATTCTTTATTAACAGCTTATAGAGGTTATCATCGCTAAAGCAGTAACAGTCCGAATAGGAATCCGCTGAAAAGGCAAGCAGCATATATCTGGTCTCTCTTTCATGGCCATAATGAATTATCATAATGTGATTGAAAAACTCATTTGCCAGCGGTTTTTTTTCGCTGTTGGCATAATAACAGCTATATCCTTTGAACCTGAGGAGAGGAAGAATGGCTTTTAATAAGAAAACATTTTCCTGAAGACTGTCAACGCTGAAGCGGATCAGATGTTCTATCTGAATATCAATGGCAGAGGAAAGCCGGGAGATCAATTTTTCCATGGGGCGGATCTGATCTATGTGGGCGCAATTTATGATATTTACCTGAAAGAAAAAACCAGGCGAATTCTTTTGGCTGGATTCGGATAGCTCATCACAGATATCATCCAAGGAACGAAGCAGCCTGCTCCCTCCCAGCTGTTCGCTGTGATAGGAGAGCTCGACCTCTTTGGTTTTTTCTTTTCCCGAATAAATCAGATTCCTGATATCTTCCAGGATTTCCCTATCTGTCTCTTTGGCATCACTAAGTCGGTAATAATGGGCCAATTCCTCTTTTTCACCCGCAGTCAGCAAAAGCGCATCGGCGAGCTTGTCCAGCAGGTCAGGGGAAGGGATGCTCTCGCCTTTGATTATATAATACATATTAGTGCGGCCGATGCCGCATTTTTTATGCAGTTCTTCGATCCGGACGCCCTTTTGTTTAGCGATCTGTTTAATAAAAGTATATACCTTGTTCAAGAAAAACCCTCCTTGCTGTCAGTAATAATATTATTATACATCATGCAGGTTAATATTCAATCTACAAATGATGATGAATAAATAGACATCTTTATGCAAACAGCGCAATAGGGCGCGCGCATTTTGGCGAAATATAGCTGATTTAGTCGACGGATTATTCAGGAAAACATTTGCACTGGATTTTTCTGCACTTAAACCAAATTTTTCCACAAGATTATTTTTTATGCTATAATTGGAAATGAGCTCAGAAATATACCATAATATTCCAGAATGAGTTCAAAAATCGAAAAAGGTGATTTGAAGTGATTGCAATAACGTTGATGTCCGGAGGATATTCTTTGGCGCAAAGAGGAAATTCAAAAAAATATCAAAAAAAATAAATTTACTCAAAATAACCCCGGAAAAATAGAGCGAAGATTCGGATATTATTAATGAATGGAAAAATATGGAAATTATGGATCACTCCAAATGAAAAATCAGGTTACTAAAATCTCTTAACGATTTAGTAATAAAAAATGTTAAATTGTAAGTGAGGTGATTATTGGCAATCGACAAAGTGCTGAAGTGTTGAAGTGATGATGTGAACAATGTTTGAAACGGGGAGCACGGCCCGAAAAAGGGTGCCGCTTAGCCGCAATGCGCGTTAGCAACCGGGCTGAAAATCCGGAAGTCTGACCGGAAAATAAAACAGATAGAAAACGGGGATGCCTGACCCCGGATCAAAAGAGGTAAAAATAAAAAATGGAGGTTATTTATATGAAAAAGTTTCTGGTAGTTCTGCTGGCATGTTTACTGGTTTTATCTTTAGGGGTGACCGCATTTGCGGAACCGAAGGTACCGGCTCCAAACCCTGTGCCGGGCGCAAGAGAAGCCGTCATCTTAAATGCCGGATTTCACTGTAATGCCCATGGCGGTAACGGAAGAGTCTGGGTCGAAGCTTATGATCTGAAGTATGAAGCCGACAAGTCTCTCAAAAAGGAAGGTATCGGCGGTGTTCTGGAAGACCTTATTTATCTCGACGACAATTGCTGGCTCCTGGCAAACAAGAAGGACTATGTCTGCCCCGAGTGCGGAAGCAGTGTCTGGGTTTCCTACAGCAACAAGAGCGGGGTGCCCGACGGTAAAAACATCCAATTGACACATGGTGATAAGTCCATCCACAAAGGCAAGATCACAATGAAAAAGTATGTTGATGAAGATGGCAAAATCATCGAAATCACAGCCGATTATGCAAAATATATTGAATGCTTCAATCTTTATAAAGTAGCAGGGGATGGCGATCCGATCGAAGGAAAGGATCCGATCGATGTCGCAAGACTGAATGATGGTGTTTTTGTCTTTAATAATCTTGAGGACGGCTGGTATGCTGTTGAGGAAATCCTTACCGAAGCCGGTAAAGATATCTTTGTGCCGGCCCCTGTCAAATACTTTTTGATCACGAACGGGGTTACCTACGGCTGTGACGTAGATTTTGATTATGATGCTTTTTACACGATCATCAACGGATACGGGTCAGGTTATGTATTAGGCTATCCGGGCCTAAATAATACCGGAGACATTTTCCCGATAGGGGTCAGAAATACGGAAACGGGTATAGAGTATCCTTCTTTCTGCGCCAATGCCGGTTCCAGAGCCTTTGCCGGGGAAAGCGGCATGGGTTGTTCCGGATATATGGTTTCCAAGAAAATAGATAGGGATTGCAGTACTTATGCTGATTTTGTCAACGCTTACAATTACATTGAAGATGAATTCGGCAGCCTGAATGATAACAGAGCCATAACCCAGATTATCAGCTGGATACTGCTAGGCTCCATTGATATTGAATCTGAAGCTTTTGATAACATTAATTGGGCTATAGTCGAATCCGGCGCCGGGTCAGTTAATGGAGTAGAGGACGCCAAAGCCAAAGTAGTGGAAGTTATGGAAAATTTCGCTGATTATTCGGGAAAAGGCAAGATCGTGGACATCGTTTTCCTGGTCTGTGAGCACGAACATGATTTTTATGACTGCCAACCTCAGCTTGTCCCGGTTTACGGCAAATGCGGATTGATCAATAAACTGATACCCGGCGGAAAGGTTTTTCCGGTAAGTTTTATCAAGGAAAAATACAATGGTCTGCTGCCGGTTGGAGCAGGAGAGTTTGCCTTTGATTTGTTTAAAATCACAGACGGTGCGGAGGAAAAA
>Ga0082212_10006179_pt1 | contig 16154 bp, 11 predicted proteins | sample TergutNt197P3_FD_71548 | JGI IMG/M metagenome (GOLD analysis project Ga0082212, IMG submission 71548) | Neocapritermes taracua P3 segment gut microbial communities from Petit-Saut dam, French Guiana - Nt197 P3 | ecosystem: Host-associated > Arthropoda: Insects > Digestive system > Gut ... | reverse complement strand
TTTCCACTTGTGCACGATGAAAATGTATATTTATACTATTATTGCAAGATATAGTTAGCGTTTCTTCCTTATTGTGGAAAAATCGGCCCGTTTCAGAGACTAAACCCGAGAAAAATCAAACACAACCGCAAAAAATACGCAAAACACAGGGATACAATCTAATCGTGTTTGCTACCGGGCTGTTTTCGCGCACTCTGCCGTCCCCTTTTAGCTCTGTGCCGTCCCCTTTTAGCCCTGTGCCAAATGAACCGTCCCCATTGTCCTTCAAATTCCCTATACCCCGACGCCAGTTTATGGCCAAAGGGTGGCCTTACTAGATTTTCATCCCAAGTTCTGCACCGATTTTCCACTTGTGTACGATTTATTTGCATATATATTCCATTAATACAAAATATAGTTAACGTTTCTTCCTTATTGTGGGAAAATCGGCCCGTTTTAGGGTCAAAACGTGCGGAAAATCAAACACAACCGTAAAATCGGTGCAAAACGTAGGGTCAAAATCTAGCAGTCCCTTTTGCCCCTTTTGGCTCTCTGGTCAAAGGCGTCATCGTGTAATAAAATAACAGTGCCGGGGGTTTGGTATATTGAGGCAGCTTTTATGAAGAAGGAAATGAAATTTGATAAAGCGCAGTTCCGGCGGCATCACGGGTGGATCCGCATGGTTCCGCTTATGGTTGCGGCAGTGTTATTTACTGCCTTCGGTATCATTATCAACATCCCGCAGCCATCCTTGCAGGCGGCTGGCTTGGTTTTCGTTTTCCTGCTTTTAACGCCGGCTGTTTTTTCATTCTATTGCTTCATCATGGTCAGCATGGAACTGGGCATTATGCATTCCAGAAAACAGCACCAGGCTTTTGACAATAAAGGGGTTCTCGAGTTTGGGATCACCAGGATGGGCTCCTATCCTTTCCCCGCCCGCGTCCAAAGCTCCATAGTTTACAGATACTATCGGTTTTGGGAGATAACGGAGATAAAAAAGTCTTTGATGTACATACATGTGACGGGGCGTATTGTTTATGAAAGGCATGTGACCCGCGCGCTGACGCCTATGAGCCTGGTCGAGGAGGCGAATATCGCAAAGGTGCTCATCCCCCGCAATTTTTCAAGCGAGCACCAGATCCTTGGCCTGGACATAGACAAGTACAACGCGGACATGAGAGAGCTGAGCGCAGGGCCGTTCAACCTTGATTACGATAATAAATGGGATCTTGCGACGGATGTCCTGGACCTGAGGGAAAGCAAAAGAAAAAATCCCTGGAACAGGGCGCCTTCGCAGCGGGAAATGCCGGAAATAGAAAAGAAGATAAACAGGCAGACGAACATCATCTTTGCCGTCGCACTTGCGGTGATAGCACTGTTCATCGCCATCCATTTTGTCAACCAATACCCTACAAGTGAAAAGATCCTTATGTCAGCGGAGGATTATTTGATCGAACGGTACGGGGACATTGGTTTTGAAGTGGAAAAATCCCGTTACGGAGATACCTATATCGGCAGAGTGGAGGGCAGGGAATTTTTCTTTACTTTCAAGCAGAAAGAGGGCTCCGCGTTCAGCCTTAAAAATGCGGAGTTCACAGGCAACGACCAATTTCTTGTGACACTGGTCTATGAAAAATATGGCAGCGCCCTGGATTCATGCCTGCTTCCATACGTCGACAGTTACCAGTGGTATGTCATGCAAACCGGGAGCTCCGGCTCCCAGCTGTATGGCATATGGCGCGACAACCCTTCGATCGACGGGTTCCTGGCGGCTGCGGATTTGAAGGACTTCCGCTATTGGCGCATCTATACGGCCGTCCCCAGGGGCTCTATGCCGGATGACGAATGCATCGAGATGGGGAACAGGATCCTGGATGACTGGGGCGGTGCAGTCGCAGAACAATACTTCGACATCGCTTTTTTCCCGCCGGGACGGTATGCGGATGTGACCGTATTGGACGCGTTCAAGGCCGGGGCAGGACAGGAAGGCTATGAAGACATCCTGGTCGTGAGGCAAAGTGAAAGAGGATAGCAGGAAAGGGCCGACGTGATATGCCGGATACCAGGAAAGGGCCGACGTGATATGCCGGATACCAGAATGGCGAATTTTAAGGTGTTTTTTATTTTCGTTTAATTGAATGGTTGCGGGATTCTGTTAGAGTAGTGTTTGTAAAGCGACAGATGGGGTAATAATCGTAAAGCAGCAGCTTTAAACCAACTGCTCGCAAACCAACAGCTACGCCGCGCAGGAAAAGGGCGCCAGAGCAGAATTTGCAGAAACTGACACAAAAAACAGCCTCGCCGCGCAAGGAAGGACAGTGGCCATGAAAATAGAAAAAATACGCTTCATAGAGCCGGGGAGCCCCCCCTACCGGCCGAGCATAAAAAACCTCTACACCTACGAGAAGTATATCCGCACCCCGTCGCATGGGCTGCTTACGCTTGCCACCATAGCAAAAGCACATGTGGACGATACGTATATGTACAGCGAATCCATTTCGAAGATTAAGTGGGACGACGTCCTGGACGCCGACATAGTCTTCATCGGCGTCTTCACCTTTGCCGCTTCGCGGGGGTACGAGCTTGCGCGGTATATAAAGGAAAGGTCAGAGGCGGTGGTCGTGATGGGCGGGCTGCACGCGTCGATGAACTACCCCGAGGCTGTGCAGCATTGCGACTATGTGCTCCTGGGCGAAGGGGACGAGTCCATCCCGGAGTTCATCGCCGCGCTCAGGGAAGGGCGGCAGGCCGATTTTCCCGGCGTGGCCTACCTTGAAGGCGGCGTGCTCGTGCATACCGGGGACAGGAAGCCGCCGGAGGATATCGACGTCATACCGGATCGCGACCTTCTCTACCGTTACCGCGAAATGGCGGGGCACAATACGATCTGGCCGCAGGTGCACGCTTCGCGCGGCTGCCCGCACAATTGCGATTATTGCGCTGTGGTGCGGCACCTGGGGCGCAAGGTCCGCACGCGCAGCCCGGAAAACGTCGTGGAGGATATAAAGAGGGCCATCGCGTTCCACGGGGGCAGGAGGGTCCCGCGCATGATGAATATCCTGTGGATCACGGACGATAATTTCTTCGCTGACCGGGACTGGGCGCTGTCCGTCCTGAACGCGATTATCGACAGCGGGATCAATTACAACTTCACGATCCAGACGCGCTATGAGGTCGGCTTTGATGACGAGATGCTGGACCTGATGAAGAGGGCCGGCTTCTGTGAGGTCGCGATGGGCATAGAATTCCTCGAGGACGAGAGCTTTGAGGCTTATCACAAGAAGAGCCTTTATACAGAAATCATCCGGTCTGTGAAGAACATCCAGAAGCACGGCCTGAATGTGCGCGGGCTCTTCATCTTCGGGGCGGATGACCATACGAAGGGTGTCGGGGACAGGCTTGCCGATTTTGTTATCGAGTACGATATCCGGGGGGTGTTGATCCAGTCCATGTACTTCGTCCCGGGCACGCCGGTCTATGAGGCGAACAAGGGCCGGCTCCTGGACCGCGACTGGTCGAAGTACGACGGCCATGTAGTGCACGACCCGAAGCTGATCTCCGCCTATGACCTGCAAAAGGAGATCATCCGCGCGAGCGCAAAGATATACTCTGTGAAAAACGTGCTGAAAGCGCTTGTGGCCCGCAAGGGCGCCGGGAGGGTCCTCTACCTTGGCGAGTGCCTGTGGCAGATGAGCGTGAGGGCTGATCTTCGGCGGGATTTGAAGAACCTGCCCCGTGAGGTGGCCGCGGTGGACGGGGACGCGGCGCCGGCAAAGCCAGCCAGCCTGCCGGACGGGGACGCGGCGCCGGCAAAGCCAGCCAGCCTGCTGGACACGGCCGCGGTGTAATTGCCTGTAATGTATCTATTCAGTGCCAATAGTTAGCTTGCATCTTGCAAGAGTATTCATTCCAGGTGTGAGTGGTGTGAGTGAGGCAATGAGGGGGGCAATGAATAGTTGCCCCGTAATTATGCTGAAAATGAATAAGTATAGCGGCTTAATTGCATTTGTGCGCAATATCCGATACAATCCAACTTGAATTTGTATTGGAGAAGCGACATGGAGGAATGGTAATGGTATTTGATAAGATCAAGGATATTATCGCGAACAAGATCCAGGTGGACGAGGACAAGATCACGCCTGAGACAAGCCTTATGAAAGACCTGGAGGCGGATTCGCTTGACGCTGTCGAGATCATCATGGGCATCGAGGAAGAGTTTGATATCGAGATCCCTGATTCCGCGGCGGAGGGGTTTGAGAACGTCGGCGACATCGCGAAATATGTAGAGTCAAAGATCAACGAGGGATAGCAGGCCCGCGCCCGGGGCCTTCGGAAGCAGGGGGCCGGGGCCTTCGGAAGCAGGTCATCAAAGCCGGCATGCAATCAGGGCAAAAGACTATCAAAAATAGCAAAACAAAAAAGCACGGGGCCCGGCCCCGTGCTTTCGTCTGGCCAGCTTTGGCAGCCGCGCCTTCCCGGGCGGCTAAGCTTCTTTGATAGCCCCGGTAGGGCAGTTTGACGCACAGACGCCGCAGTCGATGCAGGTGTCCGCGTCGATTGAATAGATGTCGCCCTCGCTGATCGCGTCTACGGGGCAGTCCGCCAGACAGGCGCCGCATGCGATGCAAGAGTCATCAATCGTGTATGCCATTGCAAATACCTCCTTTATAGATTCAAGTAAAGTATAACAGAACATAGGCTGCGCAACCATTCCGGCTGGAATAATTTTTTGTGTCTCCGGCCGGAGTAATTTTTTCATGTCCGCGGATCAGGTCAGCAGTTTTATCAATGTGTCTTTGTCCAGTTTGTTTACACTCAAATCATGATCTACCGGGCGCCCCATATAAACCGGGCTGTCAGCCAGTATTGCCCCTGCCGCTTTGAGATAGTCCCTCAATTGGCATTTGCATCGGCTTTCCTCAACTATATAGCTGCGCAGGGCCTGTTCAAGGCTGTCGTCACGGGCAACGATCCTGTTTGCCGAACAAAGGTCTGTGAGTATCAATTGCATTTCTGTGTCATCGATCACAACCGCCCCGACAAGGTGTTCCGCCTGCCCTTTTTTGATCTCATTATTCGGGATCCTGAATAATATGTCATTTGGGTCCAATACGAAATCGCGCCGGATCTTCTCCTTGCAGCCCTTGGCTATTATAATGTCGAATTTTACGTCCTCCACATCAGAAGTATAGTTGTTCACCTTCATGCTGAACATCATGCCGGGGGCGTCGCGGTCTACATATATGTACTCGGTTGCCCCGTTTGGATATGGCGCAGTTGTCATATCCCCTGAAAAAATCAGCTTGTCTTCTTTTTTAAAATCAGTATTCCATCCGATCGAATAATTATTTGATATCAGGTGCAGATCCAGGTCCACTCTTTTTTTGGTATTGTACCAATGTATCCCAAATATCAGATTGTCTTTTTTGAGCGTTATGCTTGAGCCGAACGGGATATTGCCCACGAATTGTTTTTCTGATTGCGGCAATGTCAGGGCGATGCCGTCTTCCAGGAAAACTGTTTTGTCCCCCACATTCTTTTTCAGCCGGGCTGTTATTTCCGCGTCAAGTATGTCCATGGCAAAGTCCGGGTCGCCCATCGTGTCGATGAAGGCGGGATCCACCCATGATTTCCCATTCCTTATTTTGTATAATCTTTGGCCTGAATGCATTTTTTTGTAATTTAAATAATTTTTAAGTTTGACGGCTCTCCATATGCCCCCTTCGCTTATCTTTGCCCTCAGTTGCTCTTCAAAGGTTTCCTCTTCCGCGTGTTCATAACACCATTTGACAAATGTGTCCAAATCATTCATTTTCATCGGCTTGTGGTGTTTTTTGCTCAGGCGGGACAATTGGTTCACCAGTGAATTCAGCTGTTTTTCACAGTCTTCGGGTTTTATGCCTTTCGGTAATGGCCCGTCTCTCCATGACGGCGCCGACGTATCATCAGGATTTGTTTTCAATGCCAGGAATAACGGTTTGAATCTGTTGAAGACCTCCGACAGCCTGCTAAGGCCGTGTTGCTTGTTGTATTCATTCAGTAAATCCAGCGCTTTTTCCCTGCTGCACAGCTTAAGGCTTTCTATCGTTGCTCTGTCTTTGATCAGCAAAGTCCTGGAGGTCAACGCAAAAATCAAATACCGTACAAATGATTCCGGCATTGAGGGCACGATTCCGAGTTTGCCGCATAACGCTGTCTTGACCTCTTTGTTGTTTATGTTGTCAATATTATTTGTTGACACATCCATATGGTCGCTCAGTATCAAAATGTCTTCTACCGTTTGGCCGGACAGAGCTATAGAGCTGCCGCACAATACCCATAGCCGTTCTTTGAGTTCATCATTATTCAATCCGGATATTTTTATCAGCTCGATATCCCCCGAAAGCCCCGGGACTTCGAGCTTTTCATTTGGGATATACACCAGCTCTTCGCGATATAAACCATAATGTTCCATCCCATATGTGGTGAAATAGTGGATGATTTGTTGAGCCAAAAGCGTTTTTACATCTGCGTCAACCACGGTTTGAAGCGATTTGTGGAATGTCTGGTTGAGCAAAAAACCATCTTTGCCCCATATTTTGCATGCCGAACTGACTATCGGGGCGGGGCAATCACCTTCGATCAACAGGCCTTTTTCAAGTGCGGCTTTATTAATGTCAATGGCGCCTGTTTTCATTGCTTTGCCATCTGCCGCGGCTTTGCTGTCTGCCGCGGCTTTGCTGTCTGCAACAAGAAAGGCCTTGAACAGCCTCATTATTGCATCATCCCTCTCTTTGCGGGTTATTAGTTTTTCCTGTTTTTCCATCATCTTTTTCCGGTTTGCGGGGCTATAAAAATTATTAAAAATAGAGGCGAGTAGTAAAAAACAATCGATGTTATAGGAACTACTTGTGCCTCTGCCAATAGTCTTAACATACTTCTGTGAAAAACTCAAGAAAAACTTAAAAATGACGCGCCTATGCATTATATGGTACAATCATTTGTTGTGACGCGTGAGACTGATGACAGGAACGGACACGGGACATATATGGCGCTGGCGCTGCGCGAAGCGCGGAAGGCTGCGCGGATCGGCGAGACGCCTATCGGCGCTGTGATCGTGAAGGACGGCGAGGTCGTCGGCCGGGGGTACAACCGCATCGAGAGCGGGAAGGATCCCACGCTGCACGCGGAGATGATCGCCATCAGAAGGGCGGCAAAGAAGCTCGGCGCAAGAAGGCTTATCGGTTGTACCATGTATGTGACGGTCGAACCGTGTTCGATGTGTGCCGGGGCGGCGGTGCTCGCGAGGCTTGACGCCGTCGTGGCGGGCGCGGCAAGCGACAAGTCAGGCGCCTGCGGCAGCGTCAAGGATATTCTGGAATCCGAAAGCCTCAACCACCGGGTCAGCTATACGGCCGGTGTGCTGGGGGAGGAGTGCGCGGCGTTGCTGAGCGGGTTCTTTGCGGAACTCAGGGACGCGTGAATTGGAACAATTATGCTGTTAAAAAAGAACGGTAGCGGAGGAAGATCAATGAAAAGATTTGCAAGAGTTTCCGGCATTGTCACCATATTGATGGTGCTGGCCCTTGCTCTGGCGGCGCCGGTGTTTGCGTCCGGCGGGAACCTGGACCTTGTCGAAAGCACGCCGAAAGACGGCGGGGAGAAGGTCCCGATCGAAAATGTCGGCGTTAAGTTGTTTTTCAACGGGAATGTGACGGATGACAGCGTCTGGCCCGTCAATTCCTCATGTTTTTCATTGAAGGACAGCAAGGGGAAAGCCGTGGATGTCCAGGCCTATCCCGGCAGAAAGGCCGGCGAGGAAGGCTACATCCTGGTCCTTGCGAAACCTGTGCCGGCCAAGGAAGGGCAGCCGGGGCAGCTGCAGCAGGACAGCCAGTATGTGCTGACGGTTTCAAGCGACCTCATGTCAACGGACGGGTCCAGGCTCGGGGACGACAGGGTGATCAACTTCCAGACCATGGACCTGGCGGCGAATTCCAAGGTCAGCATGCTGCTCATGGTCTTCATGATGGTCGGCGTGATCGTGCTTATGTTTGTGACAAACTGGCGGAAGATGAAGGCGGAGGCTGAAGCGGCCGCGCTCCTGAAAGCAAACCCGTACCGGATCGCAAAAGAGAGGAGCATCACGGTCGACGAGGCAAAGGCCCTGATCGAGAAGGCCAAGGAAAAGAACAAGAAACAGCTCGAGAAGACCGGCGGGAAAGTCCCAGTGCCGGAGGAGAAAAAAAGTTCGGTCCCGAAAATCGAGAGCAAAAAGAAGGGGAAGAAGACATACAAGGTCAGCGGGCCGAAGCCGATCTCCGCGGCCGGCGGGAAGTACAAGACGGGACGCAAGGCGGAGAAGGAGAAACAGGCCAGGTCGGAGGCAGCCAGGAAAGCAGCGGCTGCGCAGCGGCGGAGCAATTCGGGTTCGGGTTCCGGCGGGAACAAGAACCAAAAAGGCAAGAGCAACAAGGGCAAGAAGAAAAAGAGGTAGGCAAAGGATTGAGCGCGGGTACTGCTTTGACTGCTTTACTTTTAAAAGCGCCGGCCAAAATCAACCTGACGCTCAGGATCGTTTCCAGGCGGGCGGACGGATACCATGAAATATCGAGCATCATGCGCGCGGTAAGCCTTTATGACGAGGTGGAAATCGTACTGCGATCGGGGCAGGCCGGCGGGACAGGGCGCACGGTGAGCCAAGGGGACGAGCCAAAAGGGGACGAGCCAAAAGGGGACGGTTCAAAAGGGCGCACGGTGAGCCAAGGGGACGAACCAAAAGGGGACGAGCCAAAAGGGGACGGTTCATTTGGCATGCCGGCGATCCGGGTACGGGCGGACGCGGAAGGGGTTCCGGAAGGCCCGGAGAACCTGGCGTACCGCGCGGCCGAAGCTGCGTTTTCCGCATGGGGCGGCGGGCTGCCGGATTTCGCCGAGCAAGCTGAAGGAAACGGAGGCGACGTGTCTGCTGCATGGGCATCGCCCGGTCTGGCCTTGGATATCACATTGAAAAAGAATATCCCGGTTGCGGCGGGGCTGGCCGGGGGCTCTTCGGACGCGGCAGCTGTCCTGCTGGGGCTTGCGAAAATGCTTTGGGCAGACAGGCGGCAAGATTCCGGCAAGCCGACGGTAAGCGGCAGTGGCGGCAAACCCACCGCCGGGCTTTGCAACGCAGGCGAACAGGACGGTGTAGCCGAACCGAAGCTTGCTGATATAGCTGCACTTGGGGCCGGGTTCGGCGCTGACGTCCCGTTTTGCGTCTACGCGTGCGCGGCTGCAAACCCGGGGCTCGGCTACGCCGGCGCCGGCGCGGCGCTGGCCGAAGGGATCGGGGAGCGGATCAGCCCTCTGTATGCGCAGGGGAAGGCCCGGGTGCTGCTGGTCAAGCCGGCCGCCGGGATAAAGGCAAAGGAGGCTTACGCGCTTTTCGACGCTGGAGGGACAGCGGCAGGCGTTGAAGGGACAGTGGCGGGCGTTTCGGACAACGATCTGGAGGCGGCCTGCGCGGATGCCTGGCCGGTAGTCGGGGAGACACTTTACGCGTTGAAAAAAATCTGCGCGGAAGAGGGCATGGCCGGGGTGAAGGTGCAGCTGAGCGGAAGCGGGCCTACTGTCTTTGCATATTTTGAAGGTGAAGAGGTAGGCTGTGTGAACAATCCCGGAAGCCAGAAGAACAGTTCATACGATCCACAGGTAAAGGGCCAAGGAGGCGGCGGTTCATCTTGCCCTGAGGCGTCGGAGCGTGTCTATGCCCGCGCAAAAGAGGCGTTCCCCGGCATGTTCGTCTGCCTCGCCGAAACCATATGACAGGACGCCGCCCCCCCCTTTGCACCGAAAATATAGGCTGACGTTGGAGTGCCGGGTTTTCACACTGCCTGACGCCCCTTTTACTCTACCCGGAAAGGAATCGCAATAATGAACAAGCAGAAACAGTTTGAAGATAGTTTTGCGGAAATACAGGCTGAATGGGTAAGGCTTTGCCTTGAGTATGTCCCTGATGCCAGGAAGATCTTCATGTACGCGTCATGCGAACAACGCACATATTCCTTTGATGCCTTTTACATGATTGATGATGAAGTGGTCATGACGCATAAAGTGAATACGGTACCGGGCCATTCATATGATGACAGCAAGGACAGGCAGATGGACCTGCTGGTGGCCGGCACAGAAAAAATAGTAGAGATGCACGGCCTGCATGAAGAATATGGGCGGGAAATGCCAACGGAGATGAAACTCATCTATGATGCCACGGGCAATTCCCTTGAAGGCGAATATAGCTATGAGCTGAAGTACTCAAACACGGCGGATACTACAAACGATGATATTTTTGATGAATGGTTTGAAGAAGTGAAACAGAAAGAGAATTACTTATGAACCGTCCTTGGGCGCGATTCGTGCCATTATTCCGCCATTTTGTCAGAATTGCAGTCCCGGAAGACAATGTGGACGGTTCTTCTGTCTTACAAAGGACGTAAGACAGCAAAAACCGTCCTCGCTATGTCGTGTCGGGCAGCAGACCCGTCTCCTTTGTGTTCTGTTCAGCGGGGAACACAAAAAGAACCGTCCCCGTTGTGTTCCATTGTCCTCCTCGTTGGGCTTTGTGATGAAAACTTGTGCAGATAATCGTTATCTTTTATAATTACTTCAATTCCAACTATCCATATAATGAAGGAAAGCGTCACGGCATGGATGCTTTTTATTCGGTTTCGGGCTGGTATTTGAAAGGAGACGCATTCTTGTATGGATAAAGGAATTGCAGAATTGGCGTTGGGTGGTTACAGGGAGGCGCTTTCAGGCGACGGGTATTTTGCGCTTGATGTGCTGCTGGGCAAGCTGGCTGACGCTTCGCCGGAGTTTCATCAGGAAATGTCAAAGTATGATGTGACGGTTCTGTTGAGGCTCAGGGACAGGAGCCGCGGGCGGCTGCTGGCTTTCCAGGGAGGCAAGGTCACAGGCGAGGACGGCGCGGGGCATGACGCGCAGATCGAGTGGATCTTTGAGGACGAGGATATAGCGCGCCGCGTCCTGACGGCATACCTGACGGGCGAGATGGACGAGAGCATCGCGGCGTTGAAGAACAGCGCTGTGTTCCTGACAGGTGAGGGGGAGAAGTCGATGTGGTTCTCGTCCCTGGTGCTGAAGGCCTTTGCTTTCGATACCCTCTACATGAAGAATTATGGTGTAATAATGCCAAGCGGCGAGACGCGCTATGTGACCGGCACAAACGGCGGCCCGCTTTTTGTATATGTCAGGGACGGGAAGATCATCCGTGTCACGCCGATAGACTTTGACGAAAACGACGCGGAGCCCTGGACTATCACGGCCAGAGGCAAGAAGTTCACGCCGCCAAAGCGCGCGACGGTCACGCCGTACACGATGGGCTGGAAGTCGATGGTGTACTCGCCGGACCGCATCCTTTATCCGATGAAGCGCGTGGACTTTGATCCGGACGGCGAGAGGAACCAGCAAAACCGCGGCGTCTCAGGCTATGAGCGCATATCATGGGATGAAGCCCTTGACATTGTTGTGAAAGAAATCATCCGCGTCAGGCGGACGTATGGCCCGGGAGCCGTGTTCGGCGTGAACAGCTCGCACCACAACTGGGGCAATCTTGGGTATTACCACAGTTCGCTTAAGCGGTTCTCAAACCTGCTTGGCGTAACGGAGATGATGGCGAACCCCGACAGCTGGGAGGGTTTTGCCTGGGGCGCGGTGCACCACTACGGCGGCAGCGGGCGCCGCGGGGCCACGGAGCCGCATTCGACGGTAGAGGATTGCATGAAGAATGCCGAGATGATCGTGTTCTGGTCGGCTGACCCTGAGTCCACGTCGGGCAACTATGCAGGGCAGGAGGGCACGGTACGGCGCGAATGGGTCAAGGAGCTTGGCATTCCCGTTGTCCACATTGACCCCTATCTCAACTGTACGGCGGCGTTCATGGGCGGGCGCTGGATAGCCCCTAAGCCCGGCACGGATACCGCGATGGCCCTGGCGATCGCTTACACATGGCTGAAAGACGGGACGTATGATAAGGAATACGTCGAGAAGAACACTTACGGCCTGGATAAATGGCAGGAATACATTTTTGGCGAAACAGACGGCGTCCCCAAGACCCCCGAATGGCAGGAGACAAAAACGGGCGTGCCCGCAAGGACGGTGCGCGCGCTGGCCGAGGAATGGGGCAGGAGGAAGACCTACCTGTGCAGCGGCGGGATACACTCCTTTGGCGGCGCGTGCCGGGGGGCCTTTGGCACCGAGTGGGCCAGGGCGATGGTATGCCTTATGGCGCTTCAGGGGCTGGGCAAGGAAGGCGTCAATTTCGGGGGGCTGCAGATGGGCACGCCGCTGGACACGCATTTCTGGTTCCCGGGGTATTCCGACGGCGGCCTCTCCGGCGACTATATCAGCACCGCGGCGGGCGTCCAGCACTACGGCCGTATGCGGCAGCTGCCGGCGACCAATTCCGAACACCAGAAGATACCGAGGCTGCGCATTCCCGAGGCGATACTCGAGGGCAAGACGGAGGCCAATATTTACAGCAACGCTTCCGTGCACGGGCAGTTCATCAAGGTCAAGTACCCCGCGCCGGGCCATTCCGAAGTCAAGATGATGTATAAGTACGGCGCTTCGTATTTCGGGACCCAGCCGGACTCAAACAGGTTCGCCAAAATGTACCAGTCGGACAAGCTTGAGACCGTCGTGAACCAGGCGGTCTGGATGGAGGGCGAGTCCAGGTTTGCGGACATTATACTACCTGCCTGCACGAACTTTGAGCGCTGGGACATCGCCGAGTTCGCCAGCTGCGGGGGCTATATAGACAGGTCGTACCTGCAGAACAACCACCGCGTCGTGCATATCGAGCACAAGTGCATAGAGCCCCTTGGGGAATCAAGGCCCGACTATGACATCTTCACGGCGATCACGAGCAGGCTCGGCATGGGCGGGATCTTCTCCGAGGGCTGCGACGATTTCGCCTGGGTGAAGCGTTATTTCCTGAGCACCGACCTGCCCAAAAAAGTAAGCTGGCAGGAGTTTCTTGACAAAGGCTACTATGTGGTGCCGCCGCTTCCGGAGGACCGGCGGGACGCGTTGGCGCTGAACTGGTTTGCGCGCGGCGAAAAACGGGATACGCCTGAGCAGACGACGCCGCCGTCGGAGTATTACGGCATGTTTGGCGAAGGGCTCCAGACGCCGACGGGCAAGTTCGAATTCGAGTCGCAGACGCTCAAGCGCTTCGATCCTTGTGACGAGGAGCGCTTGCCGATCTGCACCTACATCCCGTCATTTGAAGGGCCGGAATCGGAACAGTACGGTAAGTACAGGCTCCAGCTTATTTCGCCGCACCCCAAGTACAGCTACCACACGATGGGCGACAACAAGGATACGACGATCAACGACATCGACCAGCACCGGATGCTGATCGACGGTTACCGGTACTGGATATTCCGTATGAATCCGAAGGACGCAGCCATGCGCGGGGTGAAGCACGGGGATGTGGTCGAGGTCTATAATGACCGCGGCAGTGTGCTTTGCGGGCTTGAGGTCACTGACCGCCTGCCTGCGGGGGTCGTCCACTCCTACGAATCCTGTTCGGATTACCAGCCGACAGGCAAGCCGGGCGAGTCCCCGGAGGCCAACGGCTGCATCAACATCCTGACGTCGAAGCGGTTTGTCACGAAGCACGGGCACGGGCTTGCGGTGGCGCACTGCCTCGTCGAGGTCAGGAAATGGGAAGGAGGCCCGGGACAATGGAAATGATCCACGTAGTAGTCGATACAGCCAAATGCGTAGGATGCTTCAACTGTATGGTCGCCTGCAAGGACGAGCATGTGGGCAACAGCTGGCTGCCGTACACAGATGAGCAGCAAAAGCATGAACAGAAGTGGATAGGCCCTGAAAAGCACGAGCGGGGCGAGGCTCCTTTTACCGAGATGTTCTTCATCACGAAGCTCTGCCGGCACTGCGGGGACGCAGCCTGTGAAAAGGCGCAGCCGGACGCGGTGAAGCGCAGAGAGGACGGCGTAGTGCTTCTGGACGCGGAAAAGGCGATAGGGAACCGCGATCTTGCAGACGCCTGCCCTTACGGAATGATCTCCTGGAATGAGGAGCTTCAAGCAGCTCAAAAGTGCACGATGTGCGCGCACCTGCTTGACAGCGGCTGGAAGGAGCCCAGGTGTGTGCAGGCCTGCCCGCTTCGCGCCTTAAGTATCGTAAGGTGCGGCGACGAGGAGTTTGAGAAGATGGCGGAGGAGCAGGGGCTTGAGCCGCTTACAGATGATGGTGGCGCGCCGCGGGTTCTGTACAAAGGCCTGTATAAGCGGGATACATGCTTCATAGCGGGCGCGCTGGCGTACATGGACGGCGGCGGCGCGGAGAGGGCGGCTGCGGGCGCGGCAGTTAAGCTGCTCAAGGACGGGGAGACCTTATCGGAAACAAAGACCGACTTCTTCGGCGAGTTCAAGATCGACCGCGTACCAAAAGACAGCGGAGCATGCGAGATCGTTTGCTCGCTTGACGGGTATAAGGCGATTCACGCGGAAGTAACGGTAGGAGCGGGCAGCCCATGTTTGGATGTGCTGTATTTTGAAGAGGAATGAGCAGAAAAAGCAGAGGAGGGTATTATCTTGGAGAATAGCAAACGGTTCCCGACGGACTATGGCACAACAAAGACGATGGGTGACAAAACGGTCATCAAGTGTACGTCGCTTGGCGGCCTTCTGGGCGGCGGCAGCGAGACAATGGTCGACGTCAAGAACGGCAAAATACTTCGCCTGCGTCCATTCCAGTACAACTGGAAGTATGACGAAAAGGGCTTCAATATGTGGGAGGTGGAGAGGAACGGGGTCAAATACAGGCCCAGGCTTATTTCGCAGATAGGCACGTTCTCTTTGTCCTATAAGAAGCGCACTTACTCACCCAACAGGATCAAGTACCCGATCATACGCGTGGACTGGGATCCCAAAGGCGAGAGGAACCCGCAAAACCGCGGGAAGAGCAAGTACAGGAGGGCTTCCTGGGACGAAGTGTCTGACGTCATAGCGGCGGAGATCGTTCGCGTCCAGGAAGAATACGGCCCGGCCTGCGTTTTGATCCAGGGCGACGGGCACGGCGAGTGCGGGACGATCCACACGCCGCACGGGCACCAGGGCCGGCTGCTTGAGATGACGGGCGGCTTCACCCAGCAGGTCAGAAACCCCGACTCATGGGAAGGCTGGTACTGGGGATCAAAGCATGTCTGGGGGCATGGTTTCCAGGGCATCCAGGCGCCGCAGAAAAACATCTTCAAGGATATTACGGAAAACTCCGACCTGACGCTGTTTTGGGGCTGCGACCCGGAGACGACGCCATGGGGCTTCACCGGGCAGAACGCCACGCGCATCTGCTTCTTCTGGCGCGACGCCGGAATCGAGCAGGTCTATGTCTGCCCCGACCTGAACTACGGCGCGGCAGTGCACGCTGACAAATGGATCCCGATCCTTCCGAACACGGATCCGGCGCTTCAGCTTGCCATCATCTATATGTGGGTGACAGAGGATACATACGATAAGGAATATGTGGCGACTCACGCGGTCGGGATGGACAAGATCGAGGACTATGTCCTTGGCAGGACCGATGGCATACCCAAGACGCCTGAGTGGGCGTCGGCGAAATGCGGCGTGCCGGAGTGGACGATCAAAGCCCTGGCCCGCCACTGGTCAAAGAAGCGGACCTCGATCTGCCACTACTTCGGCGGAGGCTATGTCAGGGGGCCTTACTCCCACGAGCCCGGACGCCTGGAATGCGTGCTGCTCGGCATGCAGGGCCTGGGCGGCCCCGGCGTGCAGCAGTGGCAGATGACCTACTTTGGGATGCCGGACGCGAAGGGCATGGGCAACTACCGCTTCTTCAACCCGAAGCTGTCAAAGCGCCTGACCCGCCCGGTCAGGACCACGGTCGACGCGTGGGGCATTCAGAACATCCCGAAAACGATGATCCAGGAGGCCATCTTAAACTACCCGATCACGTTTTACGGTTCGGGGGCGCAGGAAGCCCGTACCGAGGAGCAGTTCAATAAGTACACCTTCCCGATCCCAAAAGAAGAGGGCGGCACGCCGCTGCACATGATATGGACGGACACCCCCTGCCGCATCGCCTGCTGGAACTACGGCTTCCGCACGGTCGACGCGTTCATGGATCCCGCCATCGAGTGCGTAATA
>Ga0082212_10006177_pt1 | contig 16162 bp, 14 predicted proteins | sample TergutNt197P3_FD_71548 | JGI IMG/M metagenome (GOLD analysis project Ga0082212, IMG submission 71548) | Neocapritermes taracua P3 segment gut microbial communities from Petit-Saut dam, French Guiana - Nt197 P3 | ecosystem: Host-associated > Arthropoda: Insects > Digestive system > Gut ... | reverse complement strand
GTTTGGCAAAGACAGCCCGAACTTTTCGGGACTCTATTGGTCTCACTTTTACGCGGCGTTGGAGTGGAGCGATGCGGAACTGTGGCTCGAAGGGGCAGTGCAAAATAATTGGTCGGTTGCCCAAATGAGGATGCAGCGTTGGGAAGCCATGGGCGGCGGTGCCGACCAAAAACCTCATGAGGAAAATGTTTTTGTCGTGGAACTCGACGAAGATGCGTGTGCCCGACAACCGGAACAGGGGCGGGAACCACAGAGCAGAATCGAAGGGCGCAACGCTGAAATCGGAGCCGTCGATGTTGGCGAAGGATTTGATGCTCCGTTGGCAACAACGCCGGTTTCAATGGCGGAATTACCAAAAAAGAAAAAGGAAAAGTCGAAATATTCTGATTTAGACGGTACCATTCCCGCGACGGGGGAAATCTTAATGTCCCTCAAAGGCATTGCCGAAATGCCCGTCGATCTTGCGGAATCATTGGAACTTTTGAAGGTAGCGATTTTGAATCACAAGTTGGCGGGTTGGAAGTCCGTGTCCGCGAACCGAGTTTGCCGGGTATTGGAAGATCTGAAAATGCTTGCCGTTGCGGAGGATTAGGACGTGTCCACCTTTGGGCTGGATGCTACAAAAGCAGATTCGCTTGAGATCCTGTTTTTGCATGACGTTCGTTTTGCTACTGTGTGTCGGTTGTTCATAAGGGCGCAACACTTGGATAGAAAAATGACCAATTTTCACCGAAAGAAACAATATAATCGCGTTTAACACCACAATCCAATGATACGCATAAGTTATGAACGTTCCCTATAATGCGAGGGACTCATGGGCAAAGAACGTGCCATCGGCGAGCCGTTTAGAACCGTTTGAGAATGTTCGTTAGTTCTCAAAGAACGCGGGTTGCTTGAAAAATAACAGCCCCGTCAGCGACATCGTGGTTCGACGGCACAGGATACACTCTCACAACGGCAAACCACGGCACCAAGTGCCGATCACCGATTTTCATATTTTTTTGCCTTCTCCACGTCCTTTCCGCGTTGCCCAGCAATACAGGACGCGTCTTTGCGGTAAAATGAAATGATGTTTTCTATCCTTGCCCAAGCCGCTTGTATTCAGCGTCCTCTGTCCAACGGTGCTACCCGCGTCATCTTTAGGGCGCGGGACGTGATGGATAGAATTCGGAATTTCAATAACCCTACCCTATTGTCTTTGTGTCTTTGCGGTAAGAAGTTACCCCAAGGAACCAGAGCCGGCTTTGCAAAATCTCACGCCGCTTGCACAATGGAAATTTCTCTGTTGACAAAAATGCCCGAATTTTGCATAATTCCCCGTTTGATACCGAAAACACGACGTGCAGTTACACGAACAAACACAGCAGTTCATTCTGCTCCTGATTTTCTATCTGCTAGGTCCGATGTTGACGCTCGGCATTATCGGCGGAGTCGTGTTGCGTAAACTTCCCGCCAACGCCCGAAATTGGGAACGAGCCCTCACACAGCAGACCGGTTTGCACTGGGAAATCGAATCCGTCGAGTATCGCTTGCCGGGATTTGTTCGGTTACACAAAGTCCAAATCAAGGACGATGCTACTAAGCCTCCCTTTCCTTCCATTTTCTACGCCGAACAGGTTGACATTCGTCGTGTAACGAACACAAGCCGAGACAAAATATTTCCAGGCATTTCGACCGTGTCCGGCGATGAATCTCCTGCTTGGAGCGGGTTGACCGGCGTACTTACCAGTTCATTGCCTTCGTTCGGTACCGAAGACGTGTTTTGGCAAATCTCTGTATCGCGGTCGAAGTCGATTCTGAATTTAGGAGACTATTCTGGCGAGAACTCCGCTCTGCTCGTCCAAAATATGCTCCGAAAGGTGTTTGCCCGGTTTGAAACCCTCGCCGACGTGCCGATGCAATTCGTTGTTGAAGAAATCTACGTCATCAATGAACACAGTCTAAAACGCGGAGGAGACAAAATCGAAGCCGATCTCTTCCGTCTCGTACAGGGGAACATCTACCGAACACCATCGGCAATCCGCTCGGATTGGTCATTTGAGATTCCGAGCATTTCCAACACTGACCGGCTACAAATTTCGTTCACCCTTTCGCTTTCGGACTCACTTGAAGTTGCATTTCGGACGGGAAAGCAACCGATTCCGTGCGATTTGGCGGCGGTTTTTTATTCGCCATTCCAACATTTTTCCGGGGGGACATTAGAGGGAGAATTTACCCTATCGACCCGGAGCGGGCACAACTCCCAGACGATTCTGATGAACAACGTTATTGTCCGTAATGTGCCGCTGGCTCCACTAGTGAACACGTACACCGACTTTGCCGTAGAAGGAACGATTGTGGACTTACAGTTTGATCAGGCGGTATTCGGGGCAGGAGACATTTCTGCGAAAGGGCGGCTCCAAGTACAAAACGGTGCGGTTGAGAAAACGCTGTTTCACCGTTGTGTGGGCAATTTCGGTTTATCGGTACAACCTGAAAATATTCTCGAAGCACCGGTGCAAATGGTGCCATTTACGGCGTGTGTGGTTTGGTTTCATTTACAACCAGAGGGGATTGACTTTTCGGCGGATAAAATATGGCTTGATGCCATTATGTACCAGGGTACCGATACAAGCAGTCGAGCAGACTGGGTTGTTCGTTTGCCGCCACATCGTCAAAGAGTTACATATCACGAGTTTATGTCGGTTTTTGCCCCAGACAACGCTCCGACGGTTCCTCTGACTCCCGGCACGCAGTCCATTTTGTCACTTGTGCCGATACCATGAGAAAAAATACAAGGGCACCGTGCTGGACGAACAAGAGCCATGCCGAAGAATTCACAAAAGATGTGTAGAATGGCACCTTTTTTGATAATTTTTTCGGATTGTATCAAATTTTCGGTTTTTTCTGCCGATAGGGGGAGATAACGGGGATAGCCAAATTCCCCTGGATTTCGATCAAACATCCCCCAATTCCATGACTTGTGACAACAGTGTCAACGCCGCCCATGCCGCACTGCTCCAACGAGACTTCATGTGTTCCGAACGTATCTATCGGGAAACGCTCGAAAAAGAACCGGGAAACATCCGTGCGCTTGACGGGCTCGGCGTCCTCCTCTGTCAAAACGGCGATACCGAAGCAGGAATTGCACTCTTTACACGAGCCCTCGATCTCCTGCGTAAGGAATACCGAAAGAATTCCCACTGGGAAGCGTCCATTCTCTTTCATCTCGGTCTCTCCTACCGCACTCTCGGACTGCGCCCGGAGGCTCTGCGATTTCTCACCGAAGCGGCAAAACTTACGCCTGATGAGCCCGATTTGATCCTCAATCTTGGTCAAGTTTGTTTCGAGTTGGAACAATACGTCCAAGCGGCGGAGCGGTTCCGGGCACTCACCACCATTCAGCCGGACAACGCTTCCGCCTGGCTGACGCTTGGTTTCATTTTGTCAAACTTGGACCGACACGATGAAGCCGCCGAAGTCCTTCAGACTGCCGTAACGCTTGATCCGACTTCGCCAGAAATCTGTTATTTTCTTGCCGAATCACTGCGAAAAGCGGAGCGGCACGGGGAATCTCTCCCCCTCTACCAACGGATGCTGCAAGTTGCCGCCGAGTATCCGCAAGCTATCCACGGTTACGGCAAATCACTTCTCGCGCTCGGCAATCTCGAAGAAGGTTGGGATGCGATGGAGTTCCGATTCGCCGATTCGATCGGTTCATGGGAGCGGCACGACCTGCCGAATTGGTCTCCTGACCTCAACAAAGAGTGCTCTAACGTCTTGGCATACTCCGAAGAGGGCATCGGAGCGGAGTTGATGTTCGCTTCTTGCTTACCTGACTTGATCAACAGCGTCGAACGCTGCGTTATCGAGTGTGAGTCCTCCTTACACTCGCTCTTTCGGCGGTCTTTTCCCCGAGCGGATTTCGTGCCGCTTGCCGACGATTATGTCCGCTCCGAAGGGAATCCCTGGGGCATGCCGCTCGATGCTCAAGTTGCGTTCGGGAGTTTGCCACGACACTTCCGCAGGAGCGTCGATGACTTTCCCCTGCGGAAAGCGTACCTCGTCCCAGACCGGGATCGGGTTGCGAACTGGTCCACTCGGCTTGCCGGTTTGGGGGATGCCAAAAAAATCGGGTTCCTTTGGCAGGGAACTTGGACAGCAGAAACCCCCAAGCAAACGTCGCTCCCCCTTCGCGAATTACAAAGACTAATGGCGCGATACCACGAGGCGAGTTGGATTTGTTTGCAACACGGTTCGCACCGGAATGAGCTGACCCAACAACGCGGACGGGGTGTCAGCCCCCAAATTTTTATCGAAGCATTTCAGTACGATCTCGATGTCATGGCGGCATTGCTCACCGCCCTCGACTTAGTGATCACCCCGCCAGGTTATGCTGCCCATTTAGCAGGCGCACTCGGGGTTCGAACTTGGCTTCTTGTCCCCGAGAGTGCCGATTGGCGGCACTCGATTGACATTGTTACTCAGCCTCGTTCCGTTTGGCATCCATCAGTCAAGATGTACCGACAAGCAAAGGGACAAACTTGGCAACACTTTTTCGAGACTCTCGAAAGCGACCTTACGAAATTCCTGAAGACATATAGACCGCCGGAAGAAATACCCGCTACATTGGCTTTCCCCACCCGGAAATCCATCGTAGCACCTAAATCGGCATGATTGAGTTGTTTACGCCCAAACAGATTCGCTGCGAACACTGCGGATTCGAGTTCGTGATGACCGGATTCGGCAGTGCGGCGAAGATTGTTTGTCTCGCTTGCGGGAAGGAAACAACGTTCACACCTCCGGCTGGAACTGGCGAACGTAAGCCGGCGTTTCCTGAGATCGTGTCGAAATCAGCGACAGAGGCTCTGTTGTGTTCAGTCGAGCAATGCCCGCTGCTGACCGAGGGGGAAACAGGCAGTGAGATCGCCGAACAGGTCAAACTGCGTCTCCGCAAAAGAGCGGAACGGCGGCGAAACATTTTGTCGTGGACGGTAACGCTTCAAGTTTGTGTATTGCTCGGTGTTGCGCTTTTTGTTGCGAAACCGTTGCTGCTTCCTGAAGAGAGTCCGATTGAGAATCCCGTCGTAAAAGTTGAAACTGAAACTGAGCCGGACAAGGTACAAGCGTCCGCAGTACCTACTCCTCCGGTGCAGATTTCTCGTCTGCCGGGACCCATAGAACCACTGCCTGCTCTACTGGAGTCCCGGACGGCTAGAAGCAACGCACCGGCGAGTGATCCTCCGTTCCCTCTAACTTCCGTGCCGGAATACGCGGTTTCTCCGTTCGAAATGTCTCCGGCAGCATCTGCACACCACAATTTTTTGCCGCCGGTGATTGAGCCGGTGATTGCCCCATCCGAGCGTACAATCCCCGGCTCTCTTGTCGCCGACGAGGCAGTTCCCGATGTGTTTTCGGTTGCCGTTCCTCCGTCGCCAGAGGAGCCGATGACAATCGGCACCGCAGACCAATTGCTGGAATCGGCAAAAGTGACGTTGGCGACAGACCCGGAAAACAGCGTCCAGAAAGCCGCGCGGGCGGCGAAAATTTACGAAGAACTGGAGCAACCATTTCCTGATTCGCTCTACTGGATCATGGGCAATGCGTTTGCGTCGTTGTCGTGGGGAGAGCCGCTGTTGGAATCGTCCCCTGCAATAGAGTCGATGACATTGAGTGCGGATAACCGGTATCTGCTCGCACAACTGAAAGACAAAACGGTCTGGCTTTGGGATTTACAGAGTCCAGAGGAGGATCGAACAGGATATCTTCTCGATAAGGGAACGGCAGAATATGTCAAATTTGTTTTTTCACCGGACTTGCGTTGGATCATCGGCGGGCAAAAAAACGGCATCGTTCGGATTTGGGATATGTCCCTTCGCAATCCCGGTGAAACTCTCATCACGTTTGTGGAGATTGCTCCCGGCTTGCAGGATTTACAGGTTTCGCCAAACGGACAATGGCTTGCCGCTTTCGGAAATGCTCCGCGACCAGATCATGTCGGTACCACCGCTACGCCGCCGCTTACGGTTGCGCTCTGGAATTTGCGACAAATGGAAGCCGGGGTTGTTCCAATGGCGACGCTGATTCCGTCCATGCTACAGCCGGCTCAGATCATTCGGTTCAGTCCGAATTCAGACCGATTGGCAATCGGCAGCAAGGATGCGGTCGTTCGAGTTTATGATTTGACATCGAGTGGAATTGGCGAGGAACCCTTTGTACTTCGGGGACATCAACTCGGTATCTCGCAGATTGTTTTTTCCCCAAGTGGTGAGTGGGTGGCTACGGGAAGTCACGACAACACGGTGCGACTGTGGAATCTGACAAGTCAAAAAGCCGCTCCAGAATCGGTTGCCCTGTTCGGGCATATCGGTTGGATCAGCACGTTGACAATCGATCGGTCAGGAGAATACATTTTTTCGGGAAGTTACGACCGAACCATTCGGATTTGGAACGTGAAACAGAGTCGAATTATAACAGCATTGCACACACCACCAATAGTTTTGGAAACGAATTTGGGTATCCCGGAGTCTCTGGCGATCACTCAGGACGGCGACAAAATGGTCGTGCAGGGCAGCGAGGGAAGTTTGGGCATTTATCACTTGCCTTCACTGTTAGGGGACAGTCCTGAAGAGTTTTACAAGGCGGTAACGTTCCGCAACAGTATGTTGTCGATCTCCAGGAGTTTGCTTACGACGGACGACCGGCTGTTGATATTCAGTTACGAACATTTGTCGAATCCATCGAACAACGGTATCCGTCTCTGGGCATTACAGACGCAACCATTTGTACGGTGATGGTACGGTCAAATTGAAACCACATAACTTTCACGGAGAATGGAACTATACCATAAACAAATAATCGATAGGTTATTTGTACGCAAGCCCTATGCGTTAGCCAGTACCCGTACACCCCCCGCTTGGTTCCACACAAACACGTCCCCGTTGTCTCCAGAAAAACAGGAAGAACCTCCCTCAACGGAGAACAAGAAGACGGAAAAACAACGAGAAAACATGGGAACCTCCAAGGGGTAAAAGGGTAGAACCAAACGGATCGCCCAGATATTTAGGGCGACAAGTTACGGGAGCCATTCTACCCGATGATTCGGTTGTGGGAACTCACTACTCCCTCAAAAACCTGAATTTGACTCGTCCACAGAAAGTGGCATAATTAACAGGGCGATTTGCCCTTCGTGGAGGATACTGTCCCAAGGGGAGACAAATTGGTAATTCCCTTTTTTTACCTCCTTTCACGGTGCGTGATACGTTCCACTATTGAACCCTTCCGTATCTTTAGGAATGTAAATGTTGGCAAGCAACACCTTCGTCGTGCCGGTCTTGATATACCGCATTGCTATGTTTCCAGAGAATTGCTCCAGTGTTGCAAGCGTGCTCGCAGGGCTGTCATCAAGTCGGGTGATAACATCCCCTTTGCGCAACCCCATGTCGCGAAGCGGCGAACCTTCTCCCGGGTCAGATGTCAACCGTGCTGCTGTGAATCGATAGCCAGGTATCTCCATGTTTTCGATGCGGAAGTGCGCACCCAACTTTGGGGAATATGAACCTTCATTTCCGACCACCACGGGTACCTGTCGCTCGACCACGACCGGTTTTTCGATCACGATCTGCTTCTCGACGACAACGGGTCTTTCTACCACTACAGGAGGACGTGTTACCACAACCGCTGGACGCGGCGGAGTCACAATAACGGTGGGTTGGCGGTAATAGTAGTTGTTGTTTCGAGAATTAGCAATGGCGGCAATCGTACCGACCGTACCGACGATGGCGAGTGCTTTGTCGAAATCGCTTGGATGGCGATGCGGCGGAGGGTAGGGGGGGATATAGGGTCGAAAACCGCCCGGAGGCCCCGGTCGACGAACGACGACCTGTGCTAATGCCGGAGCAGAAAATATCGAAATACAAAGAGCCGCCACTAAAAGAGCGACTGCCAGACGGATCGCGTGTTTGTTTCTGATGTTTGTCATGATTGAACCTCCAATTTCTGAGTATCGAGTTCCATTCGGGGCAAAGACGTCCTGTCATTAAGGTTAATGGTCAAACGTCTTCCACATGCGACACTATTCTACACAAAAATTGACAAAATTTGTCTGCGAGCCCAGGGTAACTACCAATGCCTTCACAGCGGCATGTCCTTTTCCCTCTTGACATAACCTCCGCCAATCATTACCCTCCCCATGTGTTTGTAGATTCTGTATTGTTCCGAAAAATGATTTCGCGCACCGTAATTGTTGTTTTGGCGATGGTCCTTGTGATGTCCCTGGTGACGGAAGGATTGTTTGCATACGATCTGCCGCCGATTCGGTTGAGTCCAAGTCCGTCTCCCGTTATTTGCGAACATGGTAACATACGCCCGTTTTCTAGCAACAACGTTTCCCTACGTGGTGCCGTTGCCCATAGCGTTCCTGTTCACAATGTGAGCATTCAAACGGAAAATTGGACTTGGCAGATGTTTCCCGAAGGTTTTATTTACCCTTCCTATCTTGCGGCAGTCCAAAATCGGCTTGGCGGTGTGTGGAATCACGACGACCAGACTGACTGGATATGGGACATTACGCTCGGTGGACGCGCTCCGTTGTTCCGATATGGAAACCGGAGTGCGCTGTTTCCCGAAGGCTGGCAACTCGACTTAGAAGGCTCCGTGCATCTGCGGCTTGCCATGAATATCGGGATGGACATGGAAGCAAACGATTTTCGCTTCGGATTGCCTCTCTCCTACGGCACCAAGGTCTGGCAAGCACGTACCGGCTATTATCACGTCAGTTCCCACGTGGGAGATGAGAGAGTGATACGCAATGTACCCCCAGGAGTACCATTCGTCTTTGACAAAGATACCCTCTACCGGTTGAATTATTACCGTGAGGCATGGCTTTTTAGTTACGCTTTCCGACCGACGCCGAACACGAGACTCTATGCGGAAATAGATTACGCTTTCATGACAGGAGTATTGACCAAACCGTGGCACTTTCAATTTGGTGCAGAGTACAGTCCCCGGTATCCGGCACAAGGGGGACGAGGCACGCCGTTTGCCGCCATCAATGTTCGGTTGATGCAGGAGTTCGATTTCGATGGGAATATCACCCTTCAAGGAGGTTGGCAGTGGCGCGGTTCTCGCAACGAATTATTCCGAATAGGTTTGCAATACTTCACCGGCGTAAGCGATCAATACTCCTTCCTCCGCGAATGCCGGGAACATAAGATTGGACTGGGAGTGTGGTACGATTTTTAGAACAAAGAGGACTGTTAGTGCTTCCGTTGTGCGTCCCTTCATCATTATAACCATCCTGTTCCTGTCCGTTTCCCCACTATTCGCTGGGGAGACGTTCCGCGATTCCAAACACTACCGCGTTTGGTTACGCACCTTCGGCAACTGGACGCAAGGGGACGCGGCTATTGCCGATAATCTAGAACTCGCTTCATACGGTTTGACGCTAGGCTTGGATCGGCAAATCGGCAAAACTTGGATCGCAGGGCTCGCATTGGGCTCCAATGACACCTCCGTCAAGTTCGCACACTTGCCTTACAGGGATAACATTTCCGCCTTTCACACCAACCTGTTTGCTCGAAAGACATTCGACAGATTCTTCCTCGATGTCGAAGGCAACTTTGGATATAACGAGCACTCTTCGTCGCTCCAGCAACATGCAACGCAGTGGGGATTGGGCGGCGAGGTGGGAACTTGGTGGAGTCACGGACTCGGCAGAGTCGAACCCTACGTTCGTCTTTCTCATACTTTCAGGGATGGCAACGAAAGCGACACGAAGGAAACGCTCATCGCCGGCGTCCGCTATTCTTGGCGAACGGCAACCGATTTGACAACGACAGTACCCCGGTTTTACGTCGGTGTTCTGCAAGAGTTGGGGGGCAGGTCTCTCTTTTCAGTGTCATCGTTCGGCAACACCCCGACAGTCTTTCCCATCGGCGACTTAGAAGTCTCGGAAACGCGATTATTTCTCGGCGGCGGATTCACCACATCACTGGGAACGAGTTTTGACGTTTTGTTTCGCTACACCGCCGAAATGTCTGCCCATGATACTTCGCATACGGCACTGTTCGGGGTTAACTTCATGTTCTGATATTCCTCGATAGGGGGGGAGGGAGAGCGTTTTGCCGGACACCGTTTGGCACTCCAAATGCGAGCATGTGACTGAAACACAAGACGCGCAATGAAATGTCCATTGATCGAACAATGTCCACGTTTACCCCAATTTATGACCGTTTTGCATGGGATTTGACATGTGTTTTTTGACCCACACCAGCCGCTTCCGCAAACGCACCGTCTGAAAATTGTCCCTTGTAATGCTTCTTGCGAATCGTTTCCGAATGTCCAATCCAAGCATTTTCCTTCTCGGAACCAAATTCCTCAAAAACTTCGTGACTCCGACTCATACCTAGGACTCCTAAAGTGAAACAAGAAACAAATCTTGCACGGGTGTGTAAAAACTTTGTGGGTACAGTAGAATATCGGTATAGGCACTTTTTTACACGGACGTACTTTATGCAACCCGATTTCCCCACCGTTCGCGACCTGCTCGTCGCTAAACTCGAAGCCCTCCTCGATGAGTGCGATCTCATTCCCAGTAACGAACAAACCGTCGATAACATGGACGAGTTTTTTCTCCTCAAAGGACGAAAATTCCTCCAAGAAACCTTCGAAGCAAAACTTCAAGAACGCATCAAACAAGACGAATCCGCCACCGAACCACCGCACTGTCCCAAGTGTAAAAAAAAATGACCTATCACGACGATAAAACGAAAACACTCACCACCGCCCACGGTGCCGTTCCCCTCACTCGCCGTTACTATTCCTGTGATCCCTGCAAAACGCACTCCTTTCCCATCGACTCAACTCTTGGATTTGAAAAGAGTTACACAAAGATAGCGAGGCGTTTCATCGCCCGATGTTGCGCTCTCGGCGCGTATCGTGTTGCCGCCGACAATCTGCGTGAACTCTGCGGCATTACTCTTTCGCACACGACCATCGGTAAAATTGCCGATGAAACTGCCGCCGAAATGGAAGCCATCTTAGCAAGCAGTTCGGTCTTCCGTGAGATTTTTCAAAAGGCGAAAGGCAAAGTGGAGTTCTATGTAGATGGCACATGCGTCCACATTCGCAACGCGGACGGCACGCACGAATGGCGGGACATGAAGACAGGCGCTCTGGTGAAGCGGGAGAGTGGTCCGAGTTCCAAACCGGAAGAATATGGAACTCGTGAATTGCCGGAACCTACGGTGGTGTCGGCATTTGCGGCGATAGAGAGCAAGGCGGAGTTTCAAGAGCGTTGCCAAAAAGAGCGTCGCCGTTTAGGAGTCGGTGGTGTGTCGTCAACGTTGGCGGATGGGGCACCGTGGATTTGGAGTCTTGCGAAAGCGGTGTTCGGCAAGACGGATGAATGTTTGGACATTTTTCATGCGTTGGAACACGTTTCAGATTGCGGCAAGGTGTTGCATCGTGATGCGGAGTCGTCAAAGACGTGGTTCGAGCGGATGCGTTTGGTACTGTTATCGGAAGGATTTGCGGGGATTGATCGGGAGTTGCAATCATGGGAAGAGGCGTTGAAGGGCAGGTCGAACAAGTTGAAGCGAGAGTCGGTGATGTCGTTGCGAAAGTATTTGGGTAGGCATCGTGATCGATTGAATTATTGCGAGCGATTGGCGGCGGGTCGGGTGATTGGGAGTGGTTTGATCGAGGGGGCGTGCAAGAACTTGGTGGGTCGGCGGTTGAAGCAGACGGGGGCGTGTTGGCGAGTGGAGCGGGCGAACAGAATTGCCGTACTCTGTGCCGCTCTCTACTCCGATCAATGGAGACGATGCTGGAATGCTACCCACTAAAGTTTTACACACCCGGTGCTGAATGATCAAGTCCCTCGCTCTTGATTTTCTGTAGCGGCACGAATATAATGAGTCCCACAACCGTTTGCTTTACTTTTGTGGAGACCAGCATGAACATTTTGCGTACTGCCCTTTGGCTGACCTTACTCACGGCGATCATTGTCCCTGCAACAATTGCCCAAGAAACCCAATATCGGAGACTTCCGGTTGCGGTCTATCGGGATAAGATGAAAGCGGGCTGGATCGGGCAAATCGCCGGTGTCGCCTGGGGGGCACCGACCGAATTCAAATGGAATGACAAAATCATTCCCACAGAAAATGTGCCGGTCTGGCGACCCGAAATGATCAACGACGCCTTCAACCAAGATGACCTGTACGTCGAGATGACGTTCTTGCGGTCCCTCGAAGAATACGGTCTCGACGTTTCCATCCGACAGGCGGGGATTGATTTCGCCAACAGCGAGTATCAACTTTGGTGTGCCAACAATGCCGGTCGCCGAAATTTGCGTGCCGGGATTGCCCCCCCTGATTCGAGCCATCCACAATTCAACAAGTGTCCGAACGACATCGACTACCAGATCGAAGCCGACTTTTCTGGTCTGATTGCCCCCGGAATGCCCAATGTATCCATTGTCCTTGGACAAAAATTCGGTCGCCTCATGAACTACGGCGATGGTTTGTACGGCGGGATATTCATCGGCGGCATGTATGCCGAAGCGTTTTTTGAAGACGACATTCTCAAAATCATTGATGCCGGTCTGAAATGCATCCCAGCCGACAGTCAATATGCCGAAATGGTGCGCGATGTTGTCTCCTGGTACAAAGCAAATCCCGATGATTGGGAAGCAACTTGGAAACTCTGCCAGAAAAAGTATCGGGAAGACCCGGCGTATCAAAAAGCTTCCAACGGCGGCATCGATGTCAAGATCAATGGAGCGTATGTTTTGATCGGATTGCTTTATGGCAAGGGGGACTTGGATCAAACGATCATTCTCTCGTTGCGTAGCGGTCAAGATTCAGATTGCAATCCTTCCAACGCGGCGGGAGTGCTGTTCACGACTCTCGGTTTCTCCAAGTTACCCGCCCGGTTCACGGAAAAATTGGACGAAACCAAAAAATTCAGTTTTACAGCGTATAATGTTCCAGGACTGCTTGATGTCTGCGAAAAACTAACCCGGCAATATATCCTTCGTGAAGGAGGACGCATCGAAAAGGATGCTTCCGGTGCCGAAGTCTTTGTGATTCCCGTCAAGAAACCAGTTCCGCCGCTGTTAGAACTCAGTTGGGCTCCCGGTCCGATAGCGGGGGGTACGTACACTGAAGCGGAGCGTGCCAAGATTCGTTTTCAAGGTTTTCGGACAGTCGAAGAAGCCGTCAAGGGAATTTTTCCCGGTTGGACGGTCAAAAACTGCGGACCCGATATGGACCCCGGCAAGAAGGACTCGTACCGCGGCAAAAAAGACATAGTCCTGACTCATCCCTTGAACCGGGAAGTGCCGTGCAGTTTGGAACGGCGAGTCGACGTTCCCGCTGGCAAAAAAACCGTCTTGAAAGCGGTTGTCAGTAATCATCCGGGCTACGATTGGGAACTGGTATGTCGCGTCAATGGCTCGCCACAGAAAACCGTTTTGGTGAGCGATGCGTTGACCAACGGCACCTGGGCGGAAGTGCCGTTCGACCTGACCCCGTTTGCCGGCAGCAATATCCAAATCGAACTGGAAAATAAAGCAAACGACTGGGCATTTGAAGGGGGGTACTGGGCAAATCTGACTATTGAAAGTACCGATTGATCGCTGTGTTGCCGCTGCGGTTTCGACCTACCAAACCGCCAGGCTATTGACGGCGAGTGGAAGTTCGGGAACGTAAAAAGAAAAGAGCGCGGAGGTTGCCCTTGCCTCAAACCGGGAAAATTCTGTACACTACGCTAGGATCGCCAGAATTTATGGGAAAAAAGTTAAAGTTTTCCCAAAAATTAAATTTTTCCTGATTGATTATAGCGATTGTGCCGATAGTACGAGTAACACCGGGAAGATAGTTTATGATGCCTATCATCACGAACAACAGGACACAGGCTTTGGCGATTAGCGTGAGATTCTCGCTGATTCCGCTCATCGCTGCCCTCTTGTTCGTCGGCATGTTGGCAACCGCTGCCGATACAAGCCCTTCCGTTCATGCAACGGGGAACAAGAATCCGACTGCCTCACCCCATGCTCCTACCAACAAAGTAACCGACAATAATTTTTTCGCCTCCCTCCGTTTTTGGGAAAAAAATAAGGCGACCGGGCACTCGCAGCAACCACGTGCTCCTAGACCGGCGCAGGTGTCTTCAGCGGGAACACGTAACATCTCCGGTGGGCAACCGGACAGTCCGACCGCACAACGTTCAGCAGCACCAGAGCCGCCGCCAATTCCACAAATGGAGCCTCGGACAGGACTGGGAAGTGCTCCCCTGCCGGAATGGTCAGAAAACTTTGTGTACAACACGGACGGAGGGAGCGTGCATGCTACACAGGAAATAGGGCAGCCAAACAGGGCATCCCATGTCTCTTATTCCTTTGATACCAGAGACTGGGTCGAGTCCTTTCCTCACCAACAAGAGGCTCGGAAAGGTACGCTGACAACAATGCAAGCGACCTCACTCCGCTCGTCACCGCGCGCTGCCGAGCCACTTTCGCCGCAGCCACAGGCAGGCGATGACACGCAAAGCAAGGGCGACGAAAGCAAATTTTGGGACGGACAAGCCACAAAACTTGCGACCATCGCTTCGATTCGCAACGAGATCAACTTGATGCAACAAGACCACGTTGTCGAACCATCTGCCTCTTCCTTGCCCTATGCGGCGGCACCGGACAAAGGAACCCAGCAGATTGACTTGTCTCCTTCTTATCAATCGCGGCTCCAGTACGTGCAAACCTGTGGAGTCGTTGTCGTGCAGGCAAACTTTCCCCTTACGGAAATTGCGTCCATTCTTGATGAAATCAATATGTTGCAGCACGATTTGACCCGGTATATTGGTGTCCCGGCTCCCCAAGAAAAAATCGAATTGTGCCTGTTCCAAGACCAGACATCTTACCAGAATTTTTTGAAGGAGTTTTTTCCGAAGGCACCCGACAATCGACGGGCTCTGTTCGTCAAACTGGATAATAAACCCGGTACGTTGATGGTACAACAGTCGAAGGATTTTGAAGTCGATCTTCGACACGAAATGACTCATGCCATTGTTCATGCGTCGATGCTGAGGATGCCGATTTGGCTTGACGAGGGATTGGCAAAGTATTTTGAAGTGCCGCCGCAGGATCGGGCAAACAGCCATCCCTATATGGAGAATGCTCGGTTCAACGCTCGGCTAGGAATGGTGCCGTCTCTCGACCGACTCACTAAATTGGAAACGATTGACGACATGGCTACAAAGGAATACCGGGAATCTTGGGCTTGGACGCATTTCTTGATTCATCGTTCTCCCGGAACTCATCGGTTGTTGGCAGGTTATTTACAAATGCTGGCGAATTTCTCGCCGGAAGAAGTAAAAACTGGCAGTACTGTTTCTCAAGGACTTATCCCTGTAAACTGGAGTGGAGCACGACGGGAGTCTATTCCATCTTTGAAACTCTATCTGGATGATGTCATGCCGAACCAGCGTGAAGCATTCCGTGAGCATTTTGGTGTATTCGAACGGTAGGGTAGGCGCAAGCCCTGGGTTCATATCGGACTCCGCACTCGAACTACGCAACGTCGTCCGGCACGCCAGTCGGCTATCGCCGAACAACCGCCCGGCGGTCGGTTGACTACCTGTTGTTTTACAAATGGGTACAATACTTCCAAGCGACAGCCCTACAGAAATCCCCACAAACAAAAATAATTCATGGTACAATGAGGCAGTCCAAGCAATTTTGAAGGAACAATCAGGAGGCTGACTTATGCGGACATAACGTTGGCGAAAGGGATCGAATATGGATGTCCTGATTGACCTAAAAAGCAATGAGTAGATCGTCCTCCTAACCGACCGTGCTTGCCCGGTACGGTGGTGATGTAGGCGGCACACCGACACCTCACATGAAACACCTACTTTTGATTTCGTTTTTATTGTTGCCATCGGCATTCACATTGTTTGCGGCGGACACTATGGTGCCACCGCTTGAAGCGGATGCAATTTTTTGTATCGGCACGCCCGACGCACGGTGCGCTGAGTTCGCACTGGTCAAAGAAGGCTATGCGGCATTTCCTCGGATTTTCGCCGACGGTGTGCTCTACGAAGTCGGAAAAAGCACGCCAGAAAACCACTGGGCTTTTCTCCATCCGTCGATACAAGACCAGCACTGGGCGGGAGGCAAGGAAAC
>Ga0082212_10006176_pt1 | contig 16162 bp, 12 predicted proteins | sample TergutNt197P3_FD_71548 | JGI IMG/M metagenome (GOLD analysis project Ga0082212, IMG submission 71548) | Neocapritermes taracua P3 segment gut microbial communities from Petit-Saut dam, French Guiana - Nt197 P3 | ecosystem: Host-associated > Arthropoda: Insects > Digestive system > Gut ... | reverse complement strand
CAGGACCTGGCCGATTGGATCCCGTCGGTGCTGGCGGGGGGCCTGCCGCCATTCAGCCTGGATGGGCAGGCGACAAGCCTGGATTTCGGAATCCGGGCATCCGGCGGCTGGCAAAATCCGCCGGCCACGGCCCTGGATGTCGGGACCAACCCGAGCGCTCTGCCGACCATGGGAGAGATAACGACATCAGCCAACGCCACCACGGCCTACGGCGGTTCCTCGAACCTGAACAGACTGCGCCAGGACGGCTACGCCGAAGGCTGGCTGATGGATGTGGACATTACCGCCAAGGGCGTAGTGGTCGGCATCTATTCCAACGCCCAGAACCTTGAACTCTATCAGATTCCCCTGTGCCGGTTTACCAGCGAAGACGGCCTGCACAATGAGGCCAACAATCTGTATTCCGCCTCGCCGGACAAAACGGGACCCATGACAATGGGGGTGCCGGACACGGAAAATTACGGCGCTATCATGGCCAATCATATTGAAGGCTCCAATGTTGAACTCAGCCGTGAAATTACCCTGATGATCATGATGCAGCGCGGTTTTCAAATGAACAGCAAAAGCATCACCACCTCCGACACCATGCTGCAACGCGCGATAGAGCTGAAACGCAGCTAAAAGCATTTCATTCTTGCAATGTTCCGTCATCGCAGCGGCCTATCGTGCCGCCGCGCGGACACAATGCATTCGCGCCGTAAAACGCCGGAGCGGAGCGCGCCAAGCCGGCTTTGCCGGCCTTGCCAGCTATCGCCTTACGCGTTATGTTGCGTGGCGCCATGCGCAAAGGGGCTGCTCACCCGCTGCTTGCAGCCAACACTTTCAAGAGGTGACTATGGCATCTTCCGACCCCGCAAAGCACAACAACTCCGGCGCGAGCATCATACGGCGTTCTCTGAGCATGCAAATCCTGCTGCTCATATTCGGCATGACGGCCCTCATTGTAGGCGCGTCTTCCGTTGTCGGCATGCTGCTCAGCCAAGAATCCATGCTGTCCGCCATTGAGGCAAACGAAACCCAGGTGAGCAAGCTGCTGCGGGTGGCTATAGAAAAACCCATGCTGATCGGCGATGATGCGACGACAACCCGCGAATTCGCCATGATAGCCAAGGAATTTCCCACTGCCTACGTATCCATAGCCAGCTTCAACGGTACCGTGACCTATGCCACCAACCCCGCTGACGTGCGCAAAACAGTCGACGCGCTGTATGATCCCCGCATGGCGGAACTGTACAAACGCGCCTTGCAGGGACATACCTCTGAAGGGCAGATCCTGACCATTGCGGGCCAACAGAACTATGTGCAGGCCACCCCTATTCTGAACGAGCCGGTCTGTTATCACTGCCACGGCAAAAGCCATAAAGTGCTCGGCGCCATGGCGATCAGGCAGGACGTTTCGCGGCAGCTGCAGAATTCCACGCGCAACCTGCTTGTCAACTTCCTCGTGTCGTTGGCCGGCGGCCTTTTGCTCGCCTGCACCATCTTTTACTTTACCCGCCGTCGGGTCAGCATGCGGGTGAATAGCCTTGCGGCCACCTCGGACAGCATCATCGCCGGGGATTTCAATGCCCGCTTCGCGGTGCACGGAGAGGACGAACTCGGCCGTCTCTCGCAAAATCTCGAGTCCATGCTAGGGAACCTGAAAAGGCTCGGCGTCGCGCAAAGCGTGCTCCACGGCATGAGCATTCCCTGCGTGATGTGCGGAACCAACGCGGAAATCACGTTCATCAACAAGCCTCTGCTGGATTTGCTTGAGATGGAGAACTCTGAAGCCGACATGCCGGGCAAGGATGTGCATACGCTTTTTTATACGGCGGAGCCGCCGCAAAGCATGTTCCGCCATGTGCTCACGCCGGGCAATCGCTTTCTCAGCACAGAGGAGGCGATACGCAGCGCCCGCGGCAAAGAACTGCATCTGCACTTTGATCTTGCCGTTGTGCGCACCCTTGAAGGCGAACGGATCGGCGCTTTCGCCACGGTTACGGATTTGACGGAGATACGGAATCATGAAGCGGCCGTCGTGGCGCAGGCGGAGACTATCCGGAATACGGCGGAACGGGCCGGCACGCTGACTCAGGAGCTGACGCAGGCCTCCGTCGCCCTGCACGACGCAATATCCAACACCCGCGAACAGGCATACCGGCAGCAAGCCCTGACAGACTCCACCGCCGATGCGATCAGTCAAATGAACCTTGTGTTGGAGGAGATGTCTAGCCAGGCTTCCGCCGCGGCCGGCAATGCGGAGGAAACGAAAAACAGCGCGCTGCGCGGCAAGGAGCAAAGCCTACGTGTCACCACGCGCATGCGGGAAATAGTGGACGCCACCACGGAACTGAAGAAGCAGATGGAGCAACTGGGGGAAAAAACCGCCAATATCAGTCATGTCATGCAGCTTATTCAGGAGATAGCCGACCAGACAAACCTGCTGGCCCTGAACGCGGCCATTGAAGCGGCCAGAGCCGGCGAAGTCGGCCGCGGCTTCGCGGTGGTGGCGGATGAAGTGCGCAAGCTGGCGGAAAAAACCATGCAGGCTACCGCGGCGGTCGGGGATACCATCAAAGAGGTGCAGCAAGGCGCCGCAAACAGCATCACGGCGGTTGAGCACACCGCGCAGAGAGTGACGCAGGGCGCGGATCTGGTCAAGGAATCCGAGGGCGCTCTGCAATCCATCCTTGATCTCGCCGCATCCGTGGCGGACCAAATCAGTTCCATTGCCGCCGCGACCGAGGAACAATCCGCGTCCAGCGAGATGGTACGGCGTTCCACCGCGGATATAAAAGATCTGGCCACCCAGACCCTGGATGCGTCCGTGAATTCGGAGCAGGCCCTCACAACGCTGAGTGATATTGCCGCGAACCTGAACGCGATTATTGAAAGCATGCGCCCAAAGGAGAAAAAGTGATGTATCCTGCCCGCGTCTTTGGATACGACCGGGAGGCTACGCCCTCCGCAGCCCCCCAGGCCGCGCCCGCGCATGGCTCGCGCCGCGTCCTCCTCCTCACCCTATGTTTTCTTGTCTTGCTGTGCGCCGCTGCCTTGGCCGCCGACGCGAAAAATGGCGCGGATGCTACGTACGTCGGTTCAGCCGCCTGCCAGCAGTGCCATGACCAGGAACACGCAATATTCATCAAGCATTCGAAAAAGGCGCACTCCAGGCATAATGTGGAAAAAATGCGCCCCAAGCTCACTGCGGCGGAGTTGGAAAACTGCTACCACTGTCACACTACCGGATACGGACAAAAGGGCGGCTTTGTGAGCTATGAAAAAACGCCGCATTTGGGCGATGTCGGCTGCGAAACATGCCACGGACCGGGATCCGCCCATGTGGAGTCCGGCGACACTTCGGCTATCACGCGTAAACCCCATGTGGACAGTTGTCAGGTCTGCCACAATGCCGAGCGCATCCAAAATTTTAACTTCAGACCTTTGCGCTACAGCGGCGCTCATTAGGCATGACAAACAGCCCTTTCGCCCTCCGGCTGCGTCAAATTTCACCTGCTATTTCGGTCGAATGCCATAAAAGTATACTCCCTTATAGCAGGCTCATTTTCCTTGCCGAAGAACAAAATTGCTTATTTGTAAGCACAGCCTGACCTAGCGCCATGCCACTGGAAAAAGATGCCGCGTATGTTCTGAACGCCTTTAGGGCGCTCGCCGCCATCCCCAGACCCTCCAAACGGGAAAAGGCCGTCAGCGACTATCTGAAAAGCTGGGCGCACACGCATGGCCTGAACGTCATGCAGGACGCCAGCAACAACATCATTATGGAAAAGGACGCCTCGCCCGGCTGCGAGCGTGCGCCGCGCACGATTCTGCAGGCGCACATGGATATGGTGTGCGTCAGCGATGAGCGCATAGCGGGCAAGGATCATGACCCCGCCACGCAACCGATACGCATACTGGAACATGCGTCGGACAACGCCATAAGCGCCGAAGGATCCAGCCTGGGGGCGGATGACGGCATCGGCGTGGCCATGATTCAGTACCTGCTCCAGGCTAAGACACTGCGGCACGGTCCCGTGCGCGCCGTCATCACCACGGACGAGGAAGCGGGCATGAGCGGCGCGCGCAATCTGGACGCAGCGCACCTTCAGGCAGCCTATCTCATCAATATCGACTGGGAACGCTACGGCTCGCTGTGCAACAGCTCGGCCGACATTAACGTCTACCGCTTCAGGCGTCCCCTCGCCCTGCGGGAACCCCGGCTGGACAGCGCCCGCAAGCTTGTCGTCAGCGGGTTCGCGGGCGGGCATTCCGGGATCGATATCCATAAGGGCCGGGGTAATGCGTTGTGCGCCGCGGCGCAGATTCTTGCCGGGATGCGGCGGGAGGGCATCGACCTGGAATTGGCGGACTTTGGGGGCGGCTTGGCCGCCAACGCCATTCCGGTCAAGGCTGAAGCGATCATATGCCTGGACGCCGCCCGGACGGCACAGGCCGCGCTGATAGCCGCGGAGGCGGCGGACATGTTCAAGGCCGCCTATGGCGCATGGGAAAAAGGGGCCCTGATCGCGTTCTCTCCCTGCCCCTCGCCGCAATACGTCCTGTCCGGGGCGGATGCGGACGCGTTCTTCGGCCTGCTTGCGGCGGCGCGTAACGGAGTGCATGCCATGAGCCGGACCATCCCGGACTTTGTGGAAAGCTCCAGCAATCTCGGCCTGGTCCGCATAGAGGGCGCACGCGGCGCGACAGCGGAAATAGCGGCGCGCAGTTGCGCGTCCTGGCATTCGGAAGCAATACGCCACAGCTTTGAACACCTGGCTGAGCTTGCCGGCTTTGCGCTGGATGTCCCCGCCTCCTGTCCGGCCTGGCCCATGAAGCCCGGCAGCCTGCTGACGGAATACGCCTGTGCGGCGTTCAAGGAACTGACCGGCGCGAACATGGCCGTTGACCCGGCGCACGCGGGACTTGAATGCGGCATTTTTGCCGCCAAGAACCCGACGCTGGATATGATTTCCCTCGGGCCGCGCATCGAGAATGCTCACAGCACGTCAGAAACGCTCTACTTGGACGGGCTGTCCGATACCCTACGCTGTATTGTGAGAATCCTTGAAAAAATTACGGAATTATGATGGGCCAATTTTTTGGGACATGTCAATGATTAGTAATGAAAATTCACATAATTGGAGTAGCCTATGCAGATGCCAACCTATGATCAGCTTATGATTCCTACACTCAACGCATTAGAAGCACTCGGCGGTTCTGGCAGTATTGAAGAAATTGCGAATACGGTTATTCAGGCGCTCAATTTGCCAGAAAATATTACTTCACAGCTACTCAATCCTGAAAAATCGAGCCAAACAATAGTGGAAAACCGTTTAGGTTGGGCGCGAACCTATCTCAAAAAGTATGGCCTACTTGATAACTCCGAGCGTGGCGTCTGGACGCTAACACAAAAATTCCAATCAGGACAAAAGATTGATACTGATGCTATTGTTTTGTCAGTAAGAGACGAATATTTTGCTCAGACAAAGAAAAAGCAGACACATCAGACAATCAAAAAAGATATACCATCCTCTATTGCCGAGGAGATAGAGGAAGAGATCGAAGCTGGCTGGAAAGAAACGTTACACAGAAAATTGCTACAAATGAAGCCCGACGCTTTCGAACGTCTTGCCATGCGGTTTTTGCGGGAAAGTGGCTTTGTGCAGGTGGAAGTCACCGGACGCTCCGGAGATGGTGGTATTGATGGCAAAGGCATCATCAAACTGCAAAACGTGTTGAGCTACCATGTTGTTTTTCAATGCAAACGCTATAAGGGCAGTATCGGTTCGGGAGCAATCCGGGATTTTCGGGGGGCCATGATTGGCAGGGCTGACAAAGGGCTTTTCATCACTACCGGCACCTTCACCCGAGACGCCATTCAAGAAGCCACCCGCGACGGAACCTCACCTATTGACCTCATTGATGGGGATAGCCTTATGGAGATGCTCAAACAGCTAGGCCTTGGTGTGCATGTCCGAATGGTGGAAGAAGTGGAGGTGGATGCCGCTTGGTTTGAAGGTCTATGAATTCCCAGATCTTTAGGTTTTGTGGCAAATAATTTTTTTGGATGCAACATAACACACCTCAGTGGAACGTCTGCCCCCCGTGAAATTGCAATCCCAAAAGCAGATTTCAAGTTGGTCAGCTCCTCAGCCAAGGCTGCCGCATCTTCTACCCCTTAATCACGATAACCGGCTTGAAGTGATCTGTAATATCCACCACAAGGCCTTCCTGCGCGCGCAGCACAGCGCCGATATCCTTGTAAGCCCAAGGGGCTTCATCCAGAACGGAGGCATCCGCGCGGCAGACGATGCCCTTCATACATTTTTGCAGTTCCTTGACGTTGCCCTGCTTTGCCGCCGCCTTGCGGGAAAATCTACGCCCCGCGCCGTGTGAGGCCGAGGAAAGATATTCTTCGTTGCCCAAGCCCACGGTGATATACACCCCGTCGCGCTGGTTGGCCGGAATAACGCCGAGCTGTCCCTTTTCCGCCGGCGTCGCGCCTTTACGGTGCAACACCAGACGCGCGGACTGCTCGACAAGCAGGGCATGATTGTGGGTTTCATTGATGAACGCGGGAGAATCCATGAGCGCCGCGCATTGCGCCGCGGCAAAGCCGAGGGCCACCAACACCTGTTCCAGCATGCGGCGGCGATTTTCCAGGGCGAAATCCAGAGCCCACCGCATGTCCGCCAGATAGGCCTGGCCGAGCGCGGAGTCCAAAGGCAAAAGCCGCCCCTTTTTCATGTAGGAGGCGGCGATATCGTAGCCGCAACGCCGGGAACCGGAATGGACGGTGACGCCGATCTCTCCGACGGCGTTCACGCCAAGCTCCAGGAAATGGTTGCCGCTGCCAAGCGTGCCGAGCTGTGCGGCGGCAAGCGGCGCCAGGGTCTTTTCCAATGCCTTGTCGCCGCAGGCGGAGCGGAAGCTCACGCCGCCATCCGTTGCGTGGCCCTTGCCGAGTCCGGCCGGAATACGCCGCCGCAACAGCACAAAAAGCTCTTCCCGGTTCTGTTTCGAATCCAGCCCCAATTCTGCAAGGCTCTTTTCCGTGTTGACGTGGCACATGCCGCAGCCGATGTCATAGCCAACGAAGGAAGGGCACACCGCCCCGCGCAGGAGCGCAACGCCGCCGATGCACAGATCATAACCCGCATGGACGTCGGGCATAATGACAAGACGCCTGAGCTCCGGCAGTTCCAGCACCTTGAGAATCTGCTTCCGCGCTTCCTCGTCAATCTCTTCCCAGGGAAGAGTCAGGGTCAGTTTGGCGTGTCGCATACGGCGCCCGTACCTGCTGGACAATAGTGATAAAGAGGCGTACTCTGTCTATGATGCCATAAGCCGCTTCCGCGTGCCAGCTCTCGAAGCCGGATCGCCGCGATGGGGCGTCCAGACTGTTTCCCCTTTTAAAAAGGCAAGGTACGTTTATGGCAAAGCAGCAGCGTGTCGAAGAACGGATTGCCCTTGTGGATATCAAGGTATCTCTCAACGCCGATGGCGAGAGGATTTTACACTGCGAGCTGCTGGATGTAAGCCCCAGCGGCGCCCGCCTGAAACTGCCGCCCGGAGAGAAACGCCGCAAAGGCGGGGAAAAAGTGACGCTGCAAGCCCCCACCATGCCGCTGGGAGGCTTATTCAACAACAGGCAGGCCCTCGTCATCTGGACGGACGGAGAACAACTCGGCATGCGCCTGGTTGATCCTCTGGCCTTGCCGGAAGAAGAACTGCACAAACTGCTTCAATTCCTCCTCCCCGCAACGAAGTGACCAAGCGCACAAGGCGTTACTGCGCCGTCTATTTGGGCAGCGCGCAGGCGACGTCTCAGTTTGTCGTCAGACGAGGAAGGCGATTTTTGCGACGGGAGTGTACTCGTAGGCACACGACCGGAGCAAAAAACACAGCCTGACGAAGTATCGCGGCAACCTAAGGCACTGCCTTTATTTGAACAGGTAGCCGTACTTCACGCCTATGCCGTCCGTGCGTTCCAGCAGGCTGTAGGTCAGCGCCTCCACCGCATCCATGGTCAATATGCCCACATCCCGCGCCAGCAAATAGGCCAGGTGCCCTTCGCTCTGGCTGAACGCCCAGGTGATGCTGTAGATCGATCCGGCGCCGGGGCGGGAGGGAAATTCCGCCATCGTGTTCAGCAAGAGACGCAGCTTGGGCTGATCTTTTTCTTCGAGCTTGAAAAGGTTGCTGGCGTTGAACGCTTCTTTGAGGCGCGTGGCCAGACGCGCGCCGATGCTGTCGCCGCCCTCGTGAATGACGGCTACCGCCGTGTTGCGCGTTTCCGCCTTGGCGGGCGTATCCGGCTGCGTCTTGGCCGGCTGCTGCTGCACTTTGCCGCTTGCGGATCCGGGGGTGGCGGCATCAGCGGCAAGCACGCTTCCTGAGAAAACCAGCAGAAGAACAAGCGAGCAGACATAGAGCAGAAATTTCATGAGAGCGCTCCTCTGTAAAAACATTGTGGGGCGCCCGCGTTCATGCGGCCGGGCGTTCCCTGCGCAGTTCCCGGTCAATGTACTGCACGAACACCAAGGAAACAAGGGCTAGCCCCGCGCCCATCCAGAAAGGAATACGATAGTCAAAAAGCCACAACATGCCGCCCACGGCGGGCACACCGACGGCGGCGATATGGTTGATGGTCACGCTGACCGCCATGCTGGGCGCGATGTCTTCGGGCGCGGCGATTTTCTGGAAAAAAGTCCGCAGCGCGATGGCAAAGTTGAAAACCACCTGGTCAACGACGTAGAGAACGCAGATGAGCAGGTCGTTCTCCAGCAGCGCGTAGCCGGAAAAAATGCCCAGCACGGTAACATATTCCAGCGTGAGCAGACGTCGCTCTCCCCACGCATTGATGGCTTTGCCGATCAGCGGATTCAAAAACCAGTTGATGGCGTTGTTAATGATGAACAACATGGAAATGCCGGTAATGGAATATTCAAAGCGTTCCACCAGCAGCAGCACGGAAAACACGGTGTATACCTGCCGCCGCGCGCCCGCCAGAACCGTCAGGAGGTAAAAAAGCCAGTAACGGCTTTTAAGCACCACGCCCGCCCGTTGTTTGGGCAGGCTTGAGCAGTCAGGGCGGCGGAACAGGGCGTACAGAGCGGCGCAAAAGGCCAGTCCGCCCACGATCAGGTACATCTGAGGGAAACCCAGAAAGGAGGAACACCCAAGAATAATCGCTCCGGCCAGCAGGTTTCCGCCGGCGGTCAGGCCGCGCAGCCGCCCCATGACAAGCGGCGTTACGCGCGCATCATAGGCCTGCAGGATGAGGGACTGGTTGTTGGCCTCAAAAAAATGAAAGCCCGTGGACAGGAGCAGCGTGGTAAGCAACATGCCGCCATAGGAGGGAAACATACCCGTAAGCAGCACTCCCAGACCCAGGGCAAGCACCGCAAGCGCGGCCAGCGTCTCTTCCCGCATCAGGTACAACAGCGCGATGACAAGCGCGGTCAAAAGCCCCGGCACTTCCCGCACGGAATGTATCACGCCGAGCTGCGCGGCGTTCAGCCCAACCACCTCCACCGCGAAATTGGTGCACATGATGGCCCAGGCTTGAAAAGCCACCGTGCTCGCGGCGGTAAGCACGAAGAGGAACAGGTACATGCGGCGGCCGAATTCGGTGGTGATTTCATGCGGGCGAAACATACGGATTCCTGTTTCATGCGCGGCGTATTTTTGCTAGGAAATATTGAGACGGCTTCAAGTATTGCCGCGAAGACGCGTTTACGCAAATAAAAAGTTGTGCCCCTGTGAATTTCGCTAATCTGCATATCCACAGCTATTTTTCCGACGGCTTGGAGTCGCCCGCGCAGATATTGCGCCGGGTCCTCGCCCTTCCCGGCTGCTGCTGCTTTGCCTTGAGCGATCACGACAGTCTTTCGGGCATCGAACCCATGTTCCGGGCGCTTGCGCAATGTCCGCCTGACGCGCGGGGGCGGCTGCGCTTTGTTCCGGCTGTGGAGCTTACCGTGTTGGAGCCCGCTCTGAACGTGCGCATCCACATGCTGGGATACTTTCCCCGGTTGCGCGAAGACAATCTGTGCAGGGAACTGCCGCGCCTGGACGCGCTGCTCGGCGCGCACGGAGCGCAAGCTGCCGCGTGCCGCGGCGCCCAGGAACTGGATGTCCGTATCGCACGAGCGCATGCCTTGAATCTGGACGGCTTGGCGGACAGGCATCCCAACCTGAAGGACGCCATACTCCGTCTGCGGCAGGCCACGCACGCGGGGCATGCCGCCATTTTCTCCCAAGAGGGAAAAGCCGCGGACATCATCCGGCATCCCATCTCCTTTACGTACCAGGATTTGGTGAACAACTGGGAAACGCTTGTCCCCGGCGCGGGCAGGGAACGCATCCTGCTCTATTGCCTGCGTCCCACGGCGGAACGGCGTCAGCGCCTTGCCGATCTGTTCATGCGGGACGGCATGGAAGAAGCGGAAGCCGCGCGCCTGGCGGAAGAACGCATGTCCATCCTGTTGCGGGCCAGAACGGAAGCGGACGGCCCCGCGGATTTTCTCACCCCCCAGGAAGGCCTTGCCCTGCTTAAGGAGGCCGGCGCCGTTGTTGTCCTGGCTCATCCCGGCGTCACCTATCCGGGGCTTCCCCTGGAAGCTGTGGATGACGCCTTGGTGCGGCCCTTGGCCGTAGCGGGCCTGGACGGGCTGGAAGTGTTTTACCCCTATGGGCGAAGCGTGCGCAGCCGGCTTGTGCGCCACTACCGCGCGCTGGCGCGGCGACTCGACTTGAAACCAGCCGGCGGCACGGATTTCCACAGCGACGGGCGTAGCGGCATCGCCGAGCTGCGCCTGCCCCTGCGCCTGGCCGAAGACCTGCTCGACGGCCCGCCCCTCGGAGACGCTACAGCGCAATAGTCCCGCTCAGCATTTGTCATATCTTGGGGCCACAACAAATCTGTACAGCAGTACGGCTGCCAGCAGCGAACATCCGCCGGAAAAAAGAAACGCGCAGCCGGGAGATATGCCCTGATATGCCAGCCCGAAGACCATTGAAGCCGGCAGAAGCAGGATCCCCGCAATCAGATTGAACCAGCCGAAAGCAGTCCCGCGCTGTTCTTCCGGCACAAGATCCGCCACAAAGGCCTTCTCCACCCCTTCCGTGGCGCCCATGAAAAAGCCGTAACAAGCAAACAGGAAGAAAAGCGCTGCAACATTATCACCAATCCCGGCCATACCGAGATAAAAGGCGCCATACGCGATATACCCGCCCAATAACACAGGAGTGCGGCCCAGCTTGTCCGACAGCGCGGACAAAGGCACGGAGGACAGCATGGCGATTGTGGATACGGCGGCCCACAACAAGGGTATCTGTTCGGTTGGAACGCCTAATTCTCCCGCCCGCAGCAGCAGAAACATGTTGGAGGAATTGCCGAGGGTGAAAACAGCGACTATGGCGAGGTATGTTTTGAACATGGGGGGCATGCCGCGTAAGCGCCAATCAAACCCGGTTTGCGGCACCAACCGTTTGGCAGACCCCGCGTCGCGTATGCCCAAGGCAAGGCAGAGACAGGCTATTGCAGGAAGCGCCGCCCATAGAAAAACATCCTTGAGCGGCATACCCCACGCAAGCAGGCCGAAAGCCGCCAAGGGGCCTATGACTGCCCCGGCGTTGTCCATCGCCCTATGCAGCCCGAATGCCAGTCCGCGTTGCTCGGGGTCGACGCTGGAGGCCAGGAGCGCATCCCTGGGAGAAGCGCGCAAGCCTTTGCCTACCCGGTCGGCAAAACGGATGCATACGACCCACCCCCAACTTGCGGCAAAAGCGATTAAAGGACGGCCAAACCCGGCAAGGCTATAGCCAAGGATGATCCAGGGCTTTGCCCTGCGGGTGCGATCCGTGATCACGCCGGAAAACAGTTTCAACAGGCTTGATGTTGCTTCCGCAATACCCTCGATAATGCCGAGCGCCCGCGGCCCTGCCATCAAAACCGAAGACAGGTAGAGCGGGATAATCGGATACAACATTTCACTTGCGCTGTCGTTGCACAGACTAATAAGGCCTATCAACCAAATATTGCGGGGAAGACGCAGGAGCGCTTTGAACATACACTCTCCCTTTTCCGTCGTGCCCGGAAAGCCAGCTCCGGAGTATAAAAAAAGACAACCATGCCCCCGGCGTGGTTGTCTGAAAACGGTCTGCCAACACCATTTAAGGCTGCTTGGCAGGAGGTATCAGCTAACGCGGTTTAAGGGGGGAACTCCTCCCCTTACTTATGCATATATGCATTAGGACAAAAAGTAAACTCCTGTTCGCGACACGCTGGGAGCACGGCTTGCCATCCTCCGCGGCCCAGGATAAGCTTCCTTGCATGGTGGACGTGTTCTCAATTCTTTTGGAGCGCCGCGCATGTACCTGGGCATAGACGCGGGCGGCACGCATACCGACGCCGTGATCATCCGCGGCGGCGCGATTGCGGCGCGCGCCAAGCTCCCCACGCGGCACGAGGATCTCGTCGCCACGCTGCGCGAGACGCTGGCCGCCCTGCCTGCAAAACTCCGCAAGGACACCACGCGCGTCACGCTCGGCACCACGCTGGCGGTCAATGCCCTGTTGCAGGATAAGGCGGACCCCGTGGGACTCGCTCTGTGCGGCGGGCCCGGCCTTGACCCGGCCCGTTTCGCCCTGGGCAAATATACGCATGTGGTTCCCGGCGGCCTAGATCACCGGGGGGTGGAGGTGTCGCCGCAACGGCTCGACAGTTTGCATGCCTGCGCACAAGGCTGGCAAGCGCAGGGCGTGCGGGCCTTCGCGGCGGTCAGCAAATTTTCGCCGCGCAACCCCGCGTTTGAGCAGGCCATGGCCGCTGCGCTCGCCCCCTTCGGTGACGTCGTCTGCCAGGGACGCCTCCTTTCCGGCCTGCTGAACTTTCCGCGCCGCATTGCCGCCGCCTATTACAACGCAGCCATATGGCGGCTGCACAATGCGTTCGCCGATGCCGCAGACGCCGCCCTGCGGGAAGCGGACATCCGCGCCCCGCTCTTCTTCCTCAAGGCAGACGGCGGCTCCATCCCGCTGGCCGCGTCGCGCGCGCGTCCCGTCCACTCGCTCATATCCGGCCCCGCAGCCAGCGCCATGGGTCTGCTGGCTCTTGCGGACGCGGAAGAGGATTCCGTCCTTCTGGACATAGGCGGCACTACAACGGATATCGCCCTGTATGCCGACGCTTCGCCAGTCCTGGAGCGCGAAGGCATGATCGTGCGCGGCCGGGCCACACCCGTGCGCGCCTTGGCCGCTTCCTCCATTCCCGTGGGCGGCGACTCCGCCCTGAGCGTCGCGGACGGGCGGGTGCTGGTCGGCCCCCTGCGCCACGGCCCGGCGATGGCCTTTGGCGGCAACGTGCCCACCCTGCTTGACGCTTTGAACGTGCTGGAAAACACGCCAAGCGGCAACACCGGGGCTTCTCGGGAAGGGCTGCAAGCGCTGGCCGCCGCGCACGGCCGTCAGGCGACGGACCTGGCCAGCGAAGCAGTGCAAGGCGCACTGGCCGCCATCGCCAAGGCCGCGCGCGCACAGCTTGAACGCATCAACAGCCGCCCCGTCTATACCTTGGCGGCCCTTCTGGAGGATCGCAGGCTGGCGCCGAAACGGGCCTTCCTTGTAGGCGGCCCCGCCTCGCTGGTGCGGCCCTTGCTGGAAAAGGAACTGGGCCTGCCCGTGTTGTGCCCTCCCCATGCGGATATCGCCAATGCTGTAGGCGCGGCGGTCAGCCTGCCCTCCACGGCTTTGGAGCTGTTTGCGGACACGGCCGCCAAGCAGGCCGTTGTGCCTGTGCTGGGAAAGACATGGCCCGTGGACCGTTCCTACAGCCTTGAGCAGGCCGAAGACGACGCGCGGCGACTTTTGCGGGAACAGCTCACCGCGGAAAGCGGCGGTCACAGCCCGGAAAAACAGGACGTGGACGTGCTGGAAGCCGCCCTTTTCGCCACGCTGGGCGCATACGGCCAAGGCGCGCGGGATATTCGCGTCATCTGCCAGGCCAGACCGGGGATCGCCTGCCGGGTGGCGGCCTGACCGGGGACACATGGCCAGCGCATCGCCCCGGCTGCTCCTTATCCTTGCCGCGCTGCTGTTATTGACGCCCGCGCCCGGCAGCGCGAAAGCAGCCGCCCAGAACGCCTTACAAGAAATGATGGGCGCGCCTCCCTCGCCGGACTTCGCTCCGCCTCCCGGCCAGAACCCGTTCAAGGAACCGCTCAGGCGTTCCGCGCCTCATATCAATTTCAGCGAAGCACCCTTGCGCCTTTCGGGCCGATGGGGCGACCCGCCCGGCTTCAAACCCCTGCCGATGACGGGGCGGCAAGGCCCGAGCAGCCCGCGCGCGCCGCAGATTTTAGCCCCGGAAGTATCTCCCCCCGCCCCCACACGGAACAGCACCGCGAACATGCCGACCCAGGCGGCGCCCGCAAGCGGCAATGCCTCTACCGGGCGAAACGCGCTGTCCCTGTCCGACATGATCGGGCAAATGATCATGGTTGGCTGCAACGACTCCGACCTGCGGGAAAATGACCCGCTGCTCGCCAGCATCCAGTCCGGCCGGGTGGGCAACATCATCCTGTTTGCAGGCGGCATGCCGGACGGCTCGAAGCATGCCGCGTCTTCGGGCCAACTGCGTCTGCTGACGGCGCGCCTGCAAAAGGCCGCGCCGCGCCCGCTCTTTATCGCAGTAGTGCAGGAGGGCGGCAGAGTGCAAGCCTTGTCGCCCGAACGCGGCTTTGAAGGCGGCCCGGCGGCTGCCGTACTCGGCAGGAGCGATCCGGACGCCACCCGCCAGACCGCCCGCCGCATGGGGCTGGAAATGGCGGCCATGGGCATCAATTTTGATTTCGCTCCTGTCGCGGATCTTGCTATCAACCCCCTCAACCCCGCCATCGGCGCCATGCAGCGGAGTTTCAGCACGGATCCGAACCTGGCGGCGGCCCATGCGGCCGCCTTTGGCGAAGGCCTGGTCCAGGCGGGCGTGACGCCCTGCCTGAAGCATTTTCCGGGACGCGGCAGCGCCGCGGAAGCCAACCCTGGCGACCTGCCGGACATCTCCGCCACCTGGCAACCGGCGGAACTCATCCCTTTCCAGAAGGCCATTCTGGCGGGATGGGTCGGGGCCGTGATGCCGGGGCATCTGTATCACCGGGGCCTGGACGCCCTCCGGCCGGCCAGCCTCTCCGCCCACGTCCTCAACGGACTTTTGCGCGGCAAACTGGGCTTTGCCGGCGTCATCGTCTCGGACGACATGCATGCGGGGGCGCTGGCCCGGTCCTATAGCCTTGAGGAACGCATCCTTTTTGCCGTGGAGGCCGGAGTGGATATTGTGCTTTTCGGCAATACCGGCCGCACGCCGGACGTGAGCGCGGACGCGATCCACGCCGTTCTGCTCCGGCTGGTGCAACAGGGGCGCATCAGCCCAGCGCGGATCGCGCAGTCCTTTGAACGCATCAGTCGCCTGAAGCAGCGCTTCGCCGTATGGACGCCATGAAGCAACACATCAGCCGCCGCCGCTTCCTGACCACCCTGGCTGCCTCGCTTGCCGCTTGTAGCCTGGATATCCCCGGTCTATGCGCTGTGCCGGGGGAGGGGGCCATCCCCATCCTGATGTTCCATAAGGTCTGCGAACGCCCGCACAACCCGGAGGAAATCTCGCCCGGACAACTGGCGCAACTGTTCGACTTCATCTGGCAGCAAGGCTTTGCGCCACTCAACATGAGCGATATCCTGCTCGGTCAGGTTGACGCCGTGCTCCCCGTAGGTCGCAAAGCCGTGGGCATTACGGCGGATGACGCGCATCCCAGTCTCATCTATTCGCGCAAGGAACACCAGCAGGCCGCGACCAGCCATTCCTTCGTGGAAATCTTCGCGGATTCCGCCGGGCGGGCCGGGCTTGCCCCCAGATCCACCTTCTTTCTGAGCGGCGAGAGCTATTTCGGCGGCAAGCGCGGCCTCGCCTGGGTGCTGGATCAACTCGCCCCCCTGCCGGGCCTGGAATGCGGCTACCATACGCGCAGGCATCACAAAATGACGGGTTGGGGTTACAAGCAGACGAGACTGGCGCTTGAGGAACAGATGGAAGATTTTGCGGCCAAAGGCGTGTTCGAGCGGATTCCCCGCATCCTCGTCTATCCCTATGGCCTGCCCCTGGCCGCTGAAGCTTTGC
>Ga0082212_10006175_pt1 | contig 16163 bp, 15 predicted proteins | sample TergutNt197P3_FD_71548 | JGI IMG/M metagenome (GOLD analysis project Ga0082212, IMG submission 71548) | Neocapritermes taracua P3 segment gut microbial communities from Petit-Saut dam, French Guiana - Nt197 P3 | ecosystem: Host-associated > Arthropoda: Insects > Digestive system > Gut ... | reverse complement strand
CTTCTATCATATGAGGACTAAAAAAATCATCACTTTCTTCTAATAGTTTTAATAAAATTTCAGTTTCTCTTGGTGTTAATGTACAACATCCAAGATTTTGTATTGCATTTGATGGTAACGGATATCCATATTCTCCTAGTTCAAAATATAAAGAATCCACACTTATTTGTTTTCCTGAAATATTATCATCTGTTTCAAATTTTAAAATAAACGGCATGGACTTTTCTTTCTCATCAATGATAAAAACTCCTTCCTTATCAGTTGATGGATATATTCCACTTTCATCCCAAAACAATGGAGCATTAGCTTTTCTACCTAATGGACTTGTAGGTCCATTTAAATAGAATGCACTATTATGTGTATCGCTTTTTATAATACCCCCATAAGTTACTTTTCGTTTATGGAAGAAGAAAATATGAGTTTCATCGTGACAACAAGCATAATCCGCTAAAATAGCATAATGTCTACTTTGAGATGTTGGTTGGCTTTCAAAAACAGGAGGCATGAAAAAACCATAAATGCCATATTTAAGACATCGTGATAAACTTTTTTCATCAAACAATAAAATGAATAATCCAGAAGCCATATTAACCACTTATTATTAAAATTTAATTTATATACTCTTGGTTTCTTCTAATTGGTGCTGTTTGAATATTTTCTTAAGATATGCATGTCTTAAAGAATAAGCTCTAGGTTTAGCTGGTTCAATAGAATTAGGTTGTCCTCTTCTAATACTACTATTACTAGATTTAGTACAAGCACCTAAAATTTCACTATCTCCTTCAGACAGAAGATGAGCTCCTCCATCTCTAACTCTATTTCGTATTCTTTCCCAATCAGTTTTTATAGTTTCCATATCTTGTGACATATCATATAATTGGAAATCTTTTATTTCAAATTCCCCATATTCTTTTCCTTTTTCATATTCATACCATATAATAAGAATCTTTTCATTTTTGAATAATACATTGCTAAATTCAAATTCTTCATCAATAATATCATAATAATTAATCAAACTAAGTGAAATTCTTTCTTTTGGAACTCTTCCTGCTCTTGGTTTATCTAAAAATCCTGAAACTTTTAATTCAACTCCAATTTCATCGAAATCAGCTACTGCTCGACTGTTATTAGGATATCCATAAAACCCAGTTTCTACTATATGGCCCAATCTGCCTTTATTACGAGAATTTGTTAGTCTATCCTCAACATCCAAATCCTTGAATTTTTTACCAATAATGTTTTTTGTGAAATCCATCAATTCTTCTATAGAATTGAATTTGTTATACCTATCAATCATTATATAAAATATTAACTTATAAATTAATAATATATAGTGTACATAATGTACATTAAATATTATATGTACATAATGCCAATTATGTATATGAAAAAAGAAATTGTTAAAGTTAGAGAAAGACAAGGGACTTCTTCATTAGAATTAACTATTCCTGCAAAAATAAGAAATGAAAATGAAATAAGTGGTGGAGACCTTTTCAAAGTTGAATCATTTGAAAAAAAGGGTAAAGTGAAAATTGTTTATTCATTAATATATAAAAATGAATAGAACAAATATAATAATATAGAAACATGAATTGGTTATTTATTCTATTTAAAGAATAAAATTATAAAATAACCTTTGATAATCTAAGAACAATAAATCAAAAAGTTTTTTAGATAAAATTACAATTAAAAAATTTACTTGATATTCATAATATGCTTGACAATGAATCAAATCACCAAAAAATTATAACTTATTAACATAAGGTAATTAAAATGAAAATTGATGAATTAAAATCAAAGGGGATACTAAACTTAAAAGATGCCTCTGAATATGCAAACAAAAAGCCTCCAAAAGAATTTTTTATTATTCCTGATACAATTTCAAATGTTGTTGCAGATATAATAAATCGCAGAAATACTAGAAATGCGATTGTTTTGAACTCTCATTTTGGTGAAATATCCTCAAAACTTAAAAACATTCATAATATTGTAAATATTGATATTGATTCCAATAACATTGAAATAGCGAAATATTTTAATCCCAATTTAACATTCATAAACAAAGATCCATTAAATTATTCTTCTAAAAAATTCGATAATGTTATTAGCTTCCCTCCTTTAGGGGAAAGAATCGAAAAGAATGGACGACGTGTATTAAGTGGAATACTTTATACTAAAAAATCACTTAACTTATTAGACGATAAGGGAAAAATGATTTTAATTGTTTCAGATAACTTTTTAACAGCACCAATATATAATGAAACAAGAAATTTTATTATAGAAAATTTCGCTTTAAACAAAATAATCACTTTTACAAAGGGGATACTCATAAATACAGGAATTAGTCTTTCAATCTTAGAAATATCAAAAGAATCAAGGCAAAAAACTGATTTTTACAATGTAAATTCTAATTTTGACATCAAAGTTTCAAATCCAAATTTTTCTATTCCAAAAAAGAAATTAAAAGATAGATGGGACTTCAACTTTCACAACCCCGAAAATCAGAAATATCAAGAAGAATTAAAGGAATATAAAACTCAAAAAATTGATGATTTAGTTGATGTATACACAGGACCTCCTTTCAATAGAGACAAGAGAAAAAAAAGTGGTGAATACAAAATACTATCACCTAGGAACATCCAAAATGGTGTGCTTGGAGAAACATCTCGTGATGATTATATTGAAAAAATTGATATAAATCTGCGTGAAGAAAATGCAATCGTAAGAAAAGGAGACATTCTTCTCCCAAGATTTAATAGAGAGAAAATTTCAGTTTATATTCATCCTAACAATGATAATAAATACATTGCAAATCATAATTTAGTAATTTTACGTGGGAAAAATGCTGAATATGTTACAACATATTTGAATACTGATAGTGGATTAGATTTATTTAATCAGCAAATAGATAGGCACAAAAGAGGGAGTACTCTAGAAATTATATCTCTTAAAGATTTAAAAAACATTCAGATTCCTATTTTGCCGATAGAAGATTTAGAATATGCTTCAAAAAGCAAACTGGAAGAGTTATCTTATGATGAACTTCTTAGAATAAAAAATGAATATGATATATTAAAAGTAGAATATTCTAATCTCAGAAAAGAGAAAGCTAATAAACCATTTGAAGAGCAGTTACAAATTATGGATTCAAAATTGGATGAAGTTTTAGAAGACATACGTATCGTAAAACAGGATATTAAAGATATTAAAGATATTCTATCTGATTTGTTAAATGATTTCAAAGATATAAAAAACTTGCGACGAGACATTGATGAAAAGATTTCCAGAATGAACAGAAGTATTGACAATCAATTATCAACTATTTTTCAAAAACAAGACGAAATTGATTTTTACATTCAAGAAATTAAGAGATGGTTTAATTACTATGAACACTTAGAAACAAAAAGCCAAAAATATCTGCCTGAAGCCGAATTCATATATGATAAAATTTCAACCCTTGAGAATCCTGACTATTCCCCATTTATTATTCAGTATTGTCGTGCATTTGAAAACGAATTACTAACTAAAATCTTCAGATCGTACGTTAAATCAATTGTTAATAGAAATTTAGTTTTGCAGTCAGCATTTGAATGGGATTTTCAAATAAAGGAGAATGGAAACCCTAATGATGATGACACATATAACTTTGTAAAAAATCTTAATAAATATATCATTGAAGATGAAGAACAATGGTTTTTTGAATTAGGCACAATGGAGAAAATATTAAGAAGGCTAACAGGTAAAACAGTTCGTAAAAGCCCATTTCTTCAAGATTTAAATAATTTTGTTCTTGAAAAATTTGATGAAGAACTTTTAAACAGGAAATATTTTGATGAAATTAAAACCATAATTAATGATTATCGCAATCAATCAGCACACCCAAATTTAATGGGTACTGAAAAAGCATTAGAATTTCATAAACAAATGAAAAAATGTTTGATAAAGTTAATGGAAAACTATAAGAAGGGATGAAAAATCTTTGCTTGTAACTAAACATTTTTGTTATAGATACTTGCTGGTCCCTCAAAACTTTTATAGTATTTCAAATATTTGAAAATAAAATACAAAAAATGCTCAAAGTTAGCTATACTTGTATATATTTTATAAAAAAAGAGAAATAAACTTCCCATAAAATAAATATTCGACTAACCTCTCAGGAACTTTTTGCCAATTAAACAAACCCTCAAAAATCACTTTCTCACGAATCAGATCAGATTCGGCATCATTAAGAAAAAACTCAATGTAAAATATACTAAAAACGAATAATATCCTGCATTTATAAGAGAACTTTTAGAAGATAAACTCAAAAAATATCCAAGTTATAGATTAGTAGCTGAAGATAGTAACATTGAAATTAAAAGAAGTAAAAGAGTTGATTTTGTTATTTATGAAAATGATACTCCTAAATTTCTCATTGAATGTAATTTTTATTCTGGAGGAGGCAGTAAACCTATTGAAGTAGCTAATGCATATATAGATTTACAAAAAAAGATTGATGAATCTGGATTAACTTTTATTTGGGTAACTGATGGATTAGGTTGGAAAAAAATGTTTTCTACACTAAAATTTGCAGCAAAAGATATTGAATATATTCTAAATTATAATATGTTGAATGAGTCTTTAGATAATATATTAGAAAATATTGAATAATTTTTACATATAAAAAAAGTCTAAATTATTCACTTCCCAAAAACTCAGAGATATTTAGAATGTAATAATTCATTAAATCCTCAACAAAATAAATTAAACGTTCAATTTCAGTGAAAGAAATATTTCCAACATCAAAATCCCCATGAGCTACTTTGGATCTTAAATTCGCTAACTTATTTAAATCCTTCTTATAATCATGCTTTATTAGTGGAAGACCATAAATTTCAAGTAAATTATTGATTTCTTTATATGTTAAAATAGGCACCCTTGTCTCAGTTTCTAACAATTTAGGAGATTCAAATTTTTCATGTAGCTCTTTAATTATTTTTTTATGAATATTATAATCATGAACATTGCCTCTTATTATTTCTTGTTGTTTTGAGACCATAGCTAAAAGATTAATACTCATAGATTCGTAACCCAAATTTTTATTATTTAAAAAAATAGAGTAATGCATAATACTATAAGTTACAAATCCTTCCCACATAGCATATATAACTGGTAAAATATGTTTTGAAATAATTTTCAATTGTTTTTTAGTGATATTGGGATTTGAAAGCATTCTTCTTATTTCTGAGAGTTCGTGAATCCTCCAATTCATTTCATTTTCGAGATATATTATTAAATCATTCATTTGAATCGATATTACCAAAAATTTCTTTAGATATTTCTATTCTACCAATAGTTTTCTTTTTAGTATTAGAACCAGCACCTGCAAAAGATTTAAACTCATCACTTTCTTTTAATTCTATAATTTTTTCTTTTAACAAATCTAGATTTTTTTCATAAAAATCAATATTTTTAGACACACCCATCATTATTCCATCATAATAAGTTGGTGAAAATCCTTTTCTATTTTTTGAACTAAAAATACTATGAATTTTTAAATTATTTAAGATTCTAATAGTTCTATCCAATAAATTTTCATATTCCTTAATTATATTTGAATCATTTTCTGTTTCTAAAACAAAAATTCCCATAAAATCATTCAAGAAATTAGACAAATTTCCTTTCATTTTTTCAGGTCCGTTATAAAGAGCACAAAATCTAAGTATTAACTCTTGAGCGAAAAGACTTTTTTCTTTTTCAGGGCTTATATTTATTAAATTTTTAAAATTAGGAGTGTCACTATAATTTTCTAGGAAGTTATTGAAAATGTCAGAATTTTTTCTAAATATGACATTTCTTATCTCTTGATCAGACAATTTTGTACCTCCAGTATTTAGTCTATTAAAAACTTCATATCTTGTTGTGTATTCAGAATCATCCGCTTGAATAATTTCTACAGTACATTTGCTTCTTTTGATATTCATCCTAGTTTTCATAGGTAAATCTTTACATTTTAATCCTTTCAATGTTTTGAGAATATCTCCTTCTTCTAATGTCCAATAATTGTTACTATCTCCTTCTTCTAAATTACCAAAAAAAGAAATAAATGTGGACAGTCTTTGTAGACCATCCACAACTTCCCAATCTCCTTCTTCATTTTCAGCCACGAAAATTGAAGGGATGGGAATACCCAACATAATAGATTCAATAAATCTTGTCCTTTGATGAAGATTCCAACGAAATTTCCTTTGATATGGGGGAAATATATTTAATTCCCCATCAATGTGTAAATTCATAAGTTCTCCAAAAGACATGTCTAAATTATATGCTTTAAATGATTTTTTATGTTGTTTAATTTCTGTTTCAACTTCTTTTTTATTATATTTTCTCATTTTATCCCTTACTAATTTGTATATTTAATTTAATTCATTCAATATTATATATTATGTGTTATTATTTTTCATGATTTTTAATTCATTACATTTTTTTATGAAAATATTAGTTATATATTTTAAAATTTTTTTTACCCACTTCATTAATTATTTTATATTTTATTTATAGAAAATATATGTTATATTTCTATAAAAAAACTTTACCCCTATCTTTTCCTACTTCACTCCAAACATCATGATAAATAAAAAGAAGATAATCCGACCTTTTATAAAAATAATCGTTTCTCTTTTCGTTAAAAATGTGTAAATGCTTTATTTCAAATAATAAATAATGAAAATCTTGAATACGACTTGGAACAGGACTTTCAGAAAATATTTTAGTAGAACCTTCATTTAAATATCCGTTAACATTATCTCTTTCTTCAAATTTAGCTTCAATATTTTTTAAAGAATTTATTATTTTAAGAGGGATTTCTGATTATCTATTTTGACTTTCAATTCTTTACTATAAGTGATTTTTCTCGGAATTTTATCAATTAATTTATGCCTAATATTAAAATACCCTATTAAATAATTGGCAACATGGCTCTTATCCCAATTATTAGAATAACCAGTTATATGTTCTAATTTTTTAGTTTCCATATCTAATATACTTTCTAAATCTCCCCAAATAAGATTCAACGTTCTTTTTGATGGATGTGAATTCATTTTAAACAAGATACTCTGGATATGTTTTTAATTAATCTAGAAACTCTATTTCACTAAAACCTCTATCTTCTATAACATAATTCAAAATAAATCTTCTAAAATAATACAAAATACTCTCATCACTTATTATATTATCTTTAAATGTTTCATGTTGTTTTTCAGTAGTATTATGTGCTGATGAATAAGATTTACTAAAATTAATTGTTATTCTAATTTTCTTCCATTCTTTATTAGTGATGTTCATTTGTTTATAAAAGTTTTTTCCAAACGTTTTTTCTAAAACTTCATTAATCTTTCTGCACCTTATTAATAAATTGTCACGATTAATCTCACTAAAAAGAATTAAAATATATCTAATATTTTTATCGTCTAAATTTTTTGTCTTAAATCTTGATTTGGGAGTAATTTTTAATATATCTTCAGTTGTGATGCTACATCCTCCTCCAGCACCTACATGAAAATATGCAGCGGCTCTCAATTCGTTCACATCCCCATCGATTATTATATTTGGTTTTTTTTTAAAAGGTATAGGATTATTCATATCTAAATAAAATAATGCTCTTAAAATTGAAATTTCTTCAAATATTATCTCATCTTTCAAATTGTTTGAATCGGATAAATCTTAGAATTTTTTTAAATAATAGTTATTGTCTTTCTTATAAATGAGGTCATTAACATACTCATTTTCCATAAAATTATTGAGAAAATATTCATCATTATCATTAATACGTACATCAACCATCTGATAAACTCCTTTTTAATAGTAAATAACATATGTAAATTTAAAGTTTTTTCATTGCTAACTTAATTTTTCATGTTTTTTATATTAATTGAAAATGTATATATACTTTAATCCTCTCTAATGAAACATGCCAATATTAAAAATATATTTTAAACTTTTTTTCTAAATTTTGTTATTTTGATAATTTTCCTTGTTTATAAACCTCAATAAAATATTATATTAAATTTCATTTAGTTGTTTAAAAATAAAAAAAATATTAAAAATGTTTTATTTAAAAAGAATACAAATTAATGGCTAAAACTTCAAAAGTTAGCTATACTTGTATATATTATATAAAAAATATTAAAAAAATAAAATTATAAAAATAAAATTATAATAATAAAAAAAGAGAAATAAACTTCCCAAAAGTAAACTTTACTTCTCAAAAGTAATATAAACTTCTCAAATTAAAACTACTTCTCCAACCTCTCAGGAACAGTTTGCCCATTAAACAAATCCTCAAAGCCTTCCCTCGCACGGACAATCTCACTTTCACCATCATTAACCAAAACCTCAGCCGGTCTAGGCCTAGAATTATACTGAGAACTCATTGAAAACGAGTAAGCCCCCGCATTCAAAATAGCTAACAAATCCCCCTCTTCAACAGAAGGCAACATCCGATCACGAGCAAACAAATCCCCACTCTCGCAAACATTACCTGCAACATCCACCTTCTCAAAATCAGGAGCAGAAACCTTTTCAGCACTCACAATGTGATGATAAGAATCATACATAGCTGGCCTTAACAAAGTATTAAACCCACAATCCACACCAATAAACTTACGATAGCTATTTTTAACAGTATTAACCTGAGTCAACAATACTGCAGCATCTCCCACAATATACCGCCCTGGCTCAATAAACATAGCTGGTTTACCCATACCAAAATCACTTAATTTAGCTTTAAAAATACCAACTATCTCTTTAGAAAACAATTTAATATCCAACAAACTTTCAGAAGGTGTATAAGGTATCCCAAGTCCTCCACCTAAATCCAAAAATTCAAAGTCAATCCCACTTCTTTCAGCCACTTCACCAGCAATATTCATCAAAACTGAAGTAGCTAATTTAAATGGTTCAGGATCTAAAATTCCAGACCCTATATGAGTATGCATTCCAACTGGATCAAAACCCAAATCAGAAGCCAAATTATAAACTTCAACTGCTTCATCAGCTTTAATACCAAATTTACTCATTTCTCCACCAGTGATACAATGTTCATGATGACCTGCACCTACCATAGGATTCACTCTAAATGAGATTTTATACTTCTCACCAAAATTTTTAAGATACTCAAAAGGTTCAACTATAGTAGCTAATCTTTTAAGTTGAGAAACTGAATCAACATTTATCCTAACACCAGTTTCATCCACAAATTCCAACTCAGAATTGGTAACATTATTTCCAGTAAAAAGAACCCGTGAAGGATCAAACCCAGATTTTAAAGCTGTATAAACTTCTCCAGGAGAAACTGCATCAATACAGCTACCTTCACTTTCAAGTATTCTCATTACAGAAAGATTAGTATTAGCTTTACATGCATAAAATATTTTAAAATTAGAGTAATATTTTGTAAATGCCTTAAAAACTCTTCTGTAATTATCCCTAATTCTACCTTCATCAATTACATACAATGGAGTTCCATACTCCCGAGCAAGTTCCACACTATCGGCTCCACCGATATCAAGATGGTCCTTTTCATTTACTTTTATATTTAAGTCCATTTTATTCCTCCTATTTTAAACCCATAATACAACTTTTAATATATGAATGTTTCATATGAAAAAAGATATATTATAAGACTAATTTGATTTTTAAAATATATAAATTATAGCAATTAGATTAAAAATCTACTCTTCAATAGAAAAATGAGAAAAATATTTAAGTATTAAAAACAAATAAATTATTAATAAAAAGAAAGATTTATAAAATTACAAATTTATATATATTATTAATTCATTTTTATAGAGGTAATTTAATGGAATTAATTGATAAACAAAGTCCTTTCCAACCTGAAGAACCTGTTAAACCTGAAAATTTCCAAGGGCGAAAAGAGATTATTGAAAAATATCTACCTTATATTAAACAATCTGCCAATGGAAATTCTCAACATTTTTTTATTACAGGAAAGAGAGGAATGGGAAAAACTTCTTTAGCAGCTTATTTAAACGAATATGCTAAACACAAGTATCAAATGGTGGGAGTTCATATTCTTAATGATGGTGTTCATAATGTTGAATCAATTATAAAACAAATTGTTGAAAGAATTTTAAACGAAATCCAAGAAGAAAGTTGGGCAGATAAAATAATCAATGAATTTGAAAATCATGTTGAAAAAGTAGGTTTTTTTGGAACAACAATTAAATTCAAGAATAATGAAAAAAAATTAGTTGAAAACATAAAAGATAATTTTGCAGTGTTTTTAAATGATATTGCGAAAGAATTTAGTGATAAAAAAGGTATCCTAATAATTTTAGATGATATTAATGGATTAACAGAAAGCCCTGAATTTGCTAATTGGTATAAAAGTTTTGCAGATACTATGGCAACAACCTACAGAGGAGAATCTCCTGTTACTATGATATTAGCTAGCTATCCTGAAAAGTTAGAAGCACTTTATAACCATAACCCCTCTTTTAATAGAATTTTTAAGCATAGCACTGTTGAAGAACTTTCAGATGAAGAAGTAAAAGACTTTTTTACAAAAACATTTGATAAAGTAAATATCTCTATTGAAGAAGAAGCTTTAGATTTTATGGTTCATTTTTCTTCAGGACTCCCTAACATGATGCAGGAAATTGGAGATGGTGTTTTCTGGAATAATTATGATGAAATGATTGATAAAAATGATGCTTACCAAGGAATTATTAGAGCAGGAAATGAAATTGGTGAAAAATATCTAAAACCTATTTTAGACAGTTCTATAAGAAGTGATGAATATTTAACAATATTCAAAAAATTAGGAGCTGATTTTGGAAAAAGTGTTATAGGCAAAGAATATATATTTAAAAAAAGGGATTTTGTTGAAAAATTAACACAACATGAAGCTAAAGTTTTTCAAGATTTTCTCAGACGAGCAAGAGCTTTAAAAATTATTGAATTTTCTGGTGCCAAAAAAAGTGGATATTATAAATTTACTAGTAATTTATATCCTGTTTTCTTTATGATAGAAGCTATGAAAGAAAAATATTAAGGAAAATCTTTTTCAATAAATTTTTTATAAAAGCTTCAAAGACAATGATTCTTTAAAACCAATAGATTCTTAAACCAAGCAGAAATCTCCAAGTTTTTTATCTCACTAAGGGTAGCCCATTTCCAATCAGTGTGTTCATCACTAATTGTAACCTCACCAGAAATTATTTCAACATTCATAACTAAAGCTACCGTTCTTTTATGTGGAAAATCTTCCTGTACTCCAGCTACTAAACCCTCGATTTTTATTTCTAAATTTGTTTCTTCTAAAAATTCCCTAATTAATGCTTTATCAAAATCTTCTCCAGGATCTACTTTTCCACCTGGAAGTTCCCAACAATTAGGATTGGTAGTTGAATCTGGATGTCTTTTTAATATCAATATTTTTCCATCTTCTTTTACTACTCCTCTCATTGTCAATCCATAAGGAAGATCCATATTATCACCTATAAATAATTATAATAAAATTATCAATATCTATAAAATTTATATTATATTTTTAATATTTTTTATATAATATATATTATTTTTATATAATATATATTAAATTTCCATATAACAAACATTATTTTTATATAATAAATATCATTTTTATATAATAAATATCATTTTTATATAATATATATTAAATTTCCATATAATAAACATTATTTTTATATAATAAATATCATTTTTATATAATAAATATCATTTTTATATAATTTTATTAAAAAAATATTAATAAATTTATAATAAATAATGAAAATAAAGAATAAATATATAATTATAGCTAAAATAAGAAAATATAACTAAAAAAATATAAATTAAAGCTATAAAACTAATAAATAAAATTAAAAATTAAAAATATAAATTAAAAATATAAATTAAAAATTAAAAATTTAAAAATAAATTAAAAAATAAAATTAAAAAATAAAATTAAAAAATAAATTAAAAGAATAAAAGTCAGATAAACTAACCTTTAAACTTAAATACATTATCCTTTTTAAAGAATTCTTTAACTTTATTATAATAATCTACTTTTGCAACTTTAGCTACTTTAGCAGAAGCATGTTTAGCAGGTATTTTAACTTTAACAATAGCATATTTACCTGGATTTAAAGCTTTAACAGCTTTTTTACCAACTAATTTACCTTTTACACTAACACCTACATGACATTTTTTAGATTTGAAATAACCATTGTTAGCTACAATAAATGTGTAAGTATTCTTTTTAACTGCATATTGATTACTTATAACTAATTCTGCACGATACCAATATGTCTTTTTAAATTTTTTCCCTGAAGAAAGAGAACTACCTACAAATTTAACATTATCAGATACCATTGTAGAGTAAGATTTAGAAGACTTAATAGTACTTCCAACAATCTGTCCTTTAGATTTAACAGATACAAATCCAGTATCATACAAAGTTTTTCCAGTATTGATAATAGAACTATTTTCTATTTTACCATTCCAAGTATATGCATAAACAGCTATTGAATTTTTACCACTTGATTGAACATTAACATTTATTAAATTTCCTTTCAATGTTTTAAAGGCCATTCCATAAGAATTACTGCCTTTAGCTGTAATTGTAGAGTTAATAATGTTTCCAGTCCAAGTTCCAACTGAAAATCCAACTGCATTGTCTTTTAAAAGAATAATGTTACAGTTTACAATATTTCCTTTAGCTTTTTCTCCACCTATAGCTCCTGCATAAGATTGGGATACGGTAATATTTACATTATCCATATCAAATACAACAGCTTTTTTTTCTACAAAAGCTATAGCTGTTGGTTTATACTTAGAACTACCTTTTGCATTAAATTGTATATCTAAACCTGAAAATTTAATATTATTGGTAGTTAAGTTAAACATATCTTTACCATTTTTGTTAAAGATAAGTTTAGTATTTATATCACTTTTAATGGTTACAGCTTTGTTAACAACAAGTGTATCTTTTAATTCATATTGTGTAACATTAAAAATTAAGCTATCTCCATTCTTTGCATCACTCTTCATCCAAGTTGATACATCTTGAGTGTCGTTATTTACATAATAATCAGCAGCAGAAACTGAGCTAACTAATATAAAAAAACAAGAAAACAACATCAAGAATAATATAAGTTTCTTTTTAAATATCATATAATCCTCCTCAATATTAAGAAGTATAAATTGCTCCTCATCTTATTTAAAAAATTTAATATATATTTCTATAAAATATATCTATTATATTATATTTCTATAAAATATATCTATTATATTATATTTCTATAAAATATATCTATTATATTATATTTCAATAAAATATATCTATTTATGTATATTTTTAAGTCAAATTAATTATAATAATAACCAAATTTTGTAAATATTAAATAATAAATAGCAAAATTAGTATTATAAAATAATAAGCTCTAAATTAATAATAACACAAAAAATATTAAAACTATTAATGAAGTTCTTAAAATAATTAGAAAAATATTATTATAAAAATTAATTAGACTCTCTTTAAAATATTATACACTATAATATGTAATTACTATTATATAATTGTATCGGTAAATTCGAACAAAGATTTGAAAAATATTTTTATTATAATATAAAACACAATTAAAAATATATTTTATATTCAATAAACACAATTAAAGGAAATATATTCTAATGATTGTCCAAAAATATTTTTTCTAAAAAAAATTATTTTTCAATAAAAATTTAGTTTTATATAAAAATTTAGTTTTATATAAAAATTTAGTTTTATATAAAAAAATTTTATAATATATAAAATCTTTTTTTGATTAAAATTTATTTATTAATCAAAATAATTATATTTAATATGTTAAAATAATTTATAAGAGTTTTTTTATTCTTAGTTTATAAAATTAAAGCAGAAAAAACGAAAAAAGATAAATATAAGAAAAAATAGTACTCTAAATATGTACAAAAAATCATCAAATTTAGAGAAACCTACATTAGAAAATTACAATGCAATGGATGATTTTTTATTTTTCAAATATATGGGTGAAGAAGGAAACGAAAAACAACAAAAAGGATTATCAGAAGCATTAGGTATATCAATAAATGGAAAAATAAAATCAATAAATCCTAAAGTTCCTCCAGATAATAAAGAAGGAAAAACATCTATATTAGATTGCTATATAGAAACAGAGAATGCAAAAATAGATATTGAAGCCCAAAGACAAGAAGTAGAAGATTTCATGGAAAAAATAATCGCATATGTAATAAAGATGTTAATAACTTCACTAAAAAAAGGAAAAAATTACTCAATCATGAAAAAAGCTATAGCTATAATTATTTGTGACTTCAACTTTCTAAAATCACCATTATATCATAATATTATCGATTTACGTAACAGAGATATTAAAATAAACGAACAACTAACCGATAAAATTGAACTACATTTTATAGAGATGCCAAAAGTAAGAAAACTACCTATGTATAAAATAATAAAAAAATATTTAAAAAGTAAAAACAATAAAATAAATATAACTATAACTAAAGAGTTCCAATATCTACTTTTTATGGATAGTGAAATAACTCATAGTGAAAGGAAGGAGATTGTAAAAATGGGAGACGAAGGATTAAAAGATGCAATAGAAAAAATTGAATTAGCATTTCAAGATAATGAAGCTTTAGATGCCTATTTAACACAGAAAATAGAAGAAATAAGTTTAGAAAACAGATTGAACATAAGGGAAAAAAGAGGAGAAGAAAGAGGAGAGAAGAGAGGAGAAGAAAGAGGAGAACAAAATGGAATAAAAAAAGGAATAAAAGAAACAGCTAAAAGATTAAAAAATATGGGACTTTCTATTGAGGAGATAGCTAAAGCCACAGATTTAACACCAGAAATGATTGAAAAACTCTAAAAAACCTAATTTTCAAAAGATTATTTTAATTTGTTCATTAATCCAGATTTACGTGCATAATGGAATAAATATAGCTGTACATAACCTGCATAATCTCCAAACTTTTCCATTCCAAACTCACGGACTTTCTCAACAGAAATATCTTTACCCTCAAAGTAAAGATAAGATACGATTCTTTTTATCCAAACATCAGATGGGAAAGCTTCTCTAAACCCATAACCATATAATAAAATACAATCAGCTACTTTAGCTCCCACACCAGGTAGACGTAAAACACTCTCAAATGCTTCTTCATACTTCATATTAGGAATATCAACTAAATCATTTTCTAATGCAAGAAGTTCACTTGTTTTTTTCATATAAGGTGCCCTATAACCTACACCACAAGCTTTTAAATTTTTCCTGCAACATTCAATTTCAATAGCTCTATTACAAGCTTCATATTCTTCAAAATCATCCTCATAAACAGACATAAGAAGCCCAGGTGATGGAAAAGAATAATAAGTTCCTGAAGGAAATTCAAAAGGATTTCCCCATTTTTCTCTAATTTTAGTTATAGATTTCCTCCAACGTGCAATAGAATTATTAGCTGAAGCTATAGAAGAAACCATACATTCAAAAGGATCTTTAGCTAAAAATAATCTAAGACCTCTACAAAAATCAATACTTCCCTCAAGTTTATCATCCGTAGCTAAATATTGATAAAATTTATTAATATCAAAGTTAAGGTCAAATATTTTAGCTACTTCTTTTTCAATTCTCTCATCAATTCCACTATAATCAATATCATCATAGCTTTTAGAATTATCATGGCTTTTAAAATCATTTTTACTTTTAGAATTATCCCGACTTTTAGAATCATTTTTACTTTTAGAATTATCATAACTTTTAGAATAATTATTACTTGAAAGTAAAAACTCATAATCAATGTTTAAGCTATTAATATCCTCTTGAAAAGCTTTAATAAGAACTGGCATATTGTTTACATAAATCATGTCACAATAGCTACTATCTATTTTTTTCCAAGGAGATTGTGAGGTTTGCCCTGATTCTTGGGTAAGTTCTAGGTTGATTTGAGAATTAAATATCATGAAAATATATGATTTAAAAATATATCTATAAATAAAATTTATAAAAATATAAAATTTATAAAAATATAAAATTTAAAAGTTCATTTACTATTAAACTTCATGAAAATAGCTATAATCTAACGTTTATTCCATTTTCTTTTAAATATTCCTTAACTAC
>Ga0082212_10006174_pt1 | contig 16163 bp, 19 predicted proteins | sample TergutNt197P3_FD_71548 | JGI IMG/M metagenome (GOLD analysis project Ga0082212, IMG submission 71548) | Neocapritermes taracua P3 segment gut microbial communities from Petit-Saut dam, French Guiana - Nt197 P3 | ecosystem: Host-associated > Arthropoda: Insects > Digestive system > Gut ... | reverse complement strand
CTGATTTCAAACATACCGGTATCATCTTCAGGACCGTCTGTACCGTCAGGATTTGTTTGGGAAGAAGAACCTGAACTTTCTTTAAAGGTCGCGGTTACTGTCGTAGAATTACCGGGCATGGTAAAATTAGTCGCAACCGCTTTACTGTCCGTGAACTTTCCTCCGTCGCTGCTTACCCAGCTATCAAACACATATCCGTCTCCGGGTATGGCGGAAACCCATACCGTTTCCCCCTCATAATAATCACCGTCAACATCCCAAACCTTTCCGCCGGTACTTGACATAATCACAAATTTATGTGTTTTTAAAAAATTTGCGGTTAGTGTAACATCGGCAGACGGCATGGTAAAAATAGTGTCGGCAACTTTCTCGTCATCAAAACTTCCTCCGGCGTCGGACTCCCAACCAGCGAACTTATATCCGGCTTCCGCCGTTGCCATGAGATTCACTTTAACATCCTTTGCGTAGAAACCGTCAATCGAACCGCTTACGGTTCCTCCCGGTGTCGCTTTCGCAGACAGTGAATACTTTACGGGAGCTGCTGCCGCAGTCACTGTTGCAGACGAGCCAAAAGCTCCGCTGTTACCGTTAATGCTCACGCGGATACACGCGTCTATGGTGTAGGATTTTCCGGCAGATATAACGCTTCCCAATGAAAGAGTCCCTGATGATGACTGCACCTGAATAGTGGTTTTATATGCTCCAGCTTCATAAATTCTGAGATCATAACCGGCTACGCCAACATGACCGGCGCCGCTTATGGAATAGTTAATGCCGCCTTCATCGTTATTAGGTGAAAGAGTTATTGAAGGCGACGGTATAACGACTATTGAAACACTGACGCTTTGAGGTAAAGAGGAGTAACTTTTTGAGGTCGTCGTTTCACCGTCAATGGTAGGATAGGCGTTGCTTGGAACTCCGCTCACAGAAACCGTAACCTTATTGCTGCCTTCGGATGTGAATTCGGCTCTGCCGCTTGAGGTAAATGTTTGGGTCTGAGAGCCAAGAGTAACGGTTACGGTGGCAGTCCCGCTGCCTGTTGGGTCAGAAATGATTACATCAAAAGAAATATCGGCTGCTGAAACAATAAGCGGGAACGAAGTCAGCAGTGAGAAAATTAATAATAGAGATATTACCTTTTTATACATGGACAGACCCTCCGGTTATTCTGAATGAGTACACGGTTTATTTGTTTGCCGGAGAAAACCTACATATGGTAGATTATACCTAATAACAAAAAAAATACAACAAATTATAGAATATCTTATATTAAAATTAAGATTGTTTAATTGATTTAATACTCTGCTAACTAGCAATTGTTGAGCTTGGGTCTACAGGCAGCAGTTTATAGTTAACGTTAACCGTAGGCTTTTTATATCTTTTTTTAAACTCGCTGACGACCCTTTCGACGACCTTATTACCGGACTCGAACGAAACGGTTGAGAGTATTATCAGATATTGGCAAACACTGTATCGGGTATATATATCCCCTCGGCGAAGAGAAGACTCAATAGCCTTTGAAAGAGCGTTCATTGAACTGTTTATTGTCTTTTGAGGCGGGTCGTCTCCGTCCCGTCCTGTTACGGTCATAAGTGTTATATATACGGTCATCCCGTTTCTTTCAAGAACGCGAGACTCTATTCGGTAAAGGTCTTTGAAGAATTCATACTCACAGAAAAAAGCGCCGTTGATCATCTGCTGCTCGTCTAATGATTTTTTTATTGCGTTCAAATCAATCTCGGCGCTGTTAACGGTCTGCTTTATCTGCTTGTACAGGGAAGATAACTCCTCCGACGGATTAACCCCGAGCTGGGTATAGAAAAAGTTCGTAACATAATCATAATGAGTCGCTGCGGCTCGCTGCTGACCGGTAGCTATTAATGAACGAATGAGATATTGATGGAACTGTTCAATATATGCGTCGATTGTTATTGCATGCTGGCAGATTTCGAGTATTTCATCCCATCTTTTCTGTTCGGCAAGCATACCGCATATTTCAAGAACCGCTTTGACATACAGTGAATGGTAATAGGTATTTAATGGGATGACCCAGGGAATGTGCGCTGACTTTGGAAGATAGTCGCCTTTATAAAGATCAATGGCGTCGGATAATATATTGATTTTCTCATTTTCTTCAAAATTCGGAGCGCTGCCTTTTTTGCACAGTTCTTCGAAAATATCGGAATCAACCTCTATGGGAACATCGGGATTAAAGTAATACATGCTTCGCGAATATGTGATAATTTTTTTACCGTCCGCGAAACCAAGCTCTTCAAGCTGTGTGCGTATTCTATACAGAATGGTCTTAAGAGTGTTTATCGGGTTGTCTACATCTTCTTCATCGTCCGGCCAAAGCAAATCAATAAGCTCGGATTGAGATACACCTCTTTTGCGAAAAGCAACAAGATACTCTAACAACATCCACGGTTTATTAGTACGGCTGCCGTATCCGACCGACCTATTATTATAGTTGATTGAGAATTCGCCGAGCATTTTGATTTTTAGTACATCCTGCATAGGTCAACCTCTGTTTCAGAAACATGATAAGACAATTAGCGCTGAGGAGGATTCTGTTAACTAAAACTTCACAAAACTAAACATAATACATAATTCTGATGCTAAGAGGTATAAACAAGAAAAATATAAAATATCTAAGTGTAACTTTTTTGTGACTTTCATGATATATTATGTCATTGAAACATTATATCCGAGCAATTGGGAAAGGAGGTATACATGCCGTTATCACCAGCTAAGTTCCTGCCTTATGAAGCGAAAACCATAATACTAAAGGTTCATTCCTATGAAAACAAGAACATTACGGGATATTTAAGTAATGTGATGCAGGACAGTGATGAAAGGTTCGATAATCTGACACAGATGTTGTTTGGGATAGAGAAAATCTTAGATGACAATCAATTCCCGCAACCAAATCTTGAAACTCGTACATTTCCGCAAGCGGCGGGTACTTCCGGAAAACCTAAACCGGTTCAAGTTGAAAAATCGGAAGATAGCCAAGAATCAGGAACTCCTATAGCATCGTTTAAACTTAGTGTTATGTTCCGTCAAAATGCAAGCTGGCAGGGAAATTTGGTCAAGATTGATAACAATACCGCGGCTCAATTCAGAAGCGTTTTTGAATTAATACAACTCCTCGACAGCGTCTTGTAGTGCATAAATTCAAATAAGTAACACAATCAACCAGCTTTTCACGCTGGTTTTTCTGTATTGTACCATTTAGTGTAAAAAAAATAAAGAGAAAAAGTGATTTGATGGCAGGTAAGATACAAACAATTTAGAGCCAAGCGTTGAATTTTTCCTACTTGTTCTACTAACAAATAAATAATTTATGGTTTTCACCGGTCTTATAAGTACAAATCATATAAATGGGTTTGCTGTATGTTATCAATATTACCTTCTTTCACTAATGGTTACTCTAACCGTATCGCCGGGCTGCTTGTTGATTTTAACACGGATATCCTTAAGAATTCCGAGAATATAGCATATCGAATCGTCCGAATTTCTAATACCCATGTTGACTATACTGCCGTCGTATGATTCTCCGTCGAACGTGGCGCTAACCTTTACCCGTCCTTTGCCGAACACCTCCCGGATATCATACGGGAAAACTATATAAGCTCCGCCCCTGCCCATATCGGAAGGCTGAATAATCGCGTCAAATTCATATATTTTTAAGTTCCCTGCCATCTTTCCACCTCCGTCAGTTCCGCATCTGCGTGTTCTTCCATAAAGCGTATGATTTTATCCAAAAAGTTTTGTCCGTGTACAGCGTCGCTTGACACAACAGCGATGCCAACAGTCAATGTCCGGAGTACATCCTGTGTGCCTACCTCCGCAATCGAAGCATTGAAGCGTTGCCGGGTTTTGTCGATCAAACTTTGACAGACCTGACGTTTGTCCTTTAAGGATGCGGAATGGCATATTTGAAATGTAAGCTTCGCTGATAAGGTATACATGGTTTATGCTTTATTACCTTTTCGCAATTTTAACGAAATCCCTTTTATTTCAGCCATATTCTCAAATATCCGTACAGCGATCAAAGCCTTGGTTTTAACTGAATCGTCTTTTTTTACTTCGCTGTTGATTAACTCCATACCGGTATTCAAGTCGTTAAGCGTCATTAGATTGACCGCCGTACAAAAAAAGCTCTTCCGTCGTCCATCATCATGGTTGCTCAACAAATATTTCAGAACTTTTACCTTTTGACTCAATTCGGTTTCATAACCGTTCATACCTATTTGTTTTGCTCTTTCTAAATCGAGAACTTGGTTTTTATGGGAGATAAATGAATCGTTCAGATCAGCTCCGTTATATTTTTTACAGGGATATTCATTGCATAAAAAGCAATACTCAATATCTTTAAGGTTACAGCAGGATAATATACCACAGGACGGGTGTACCGATGAAAACCACTCGCCGGCGCATCCCGGACATCTTGACGTTCCTGAGCTGTGATGACGCGGACATAAACCGCAGTTTAGTCCGCAGGCTGAAAATAATGGATAGCTTCTCGTTTTATATTTCATGTCAGATGACGGTCCCCATGTAAATACATCCCTTTCTGTAAGGAACATCAACTTCTTTCTCAAAGCGGAAATTCTCGCTCTCCTCAGCGATATGACATAGCGCTATACCCATGTCTATAGAATGCAGCTTGTTATAGATAAACCCAAGCAAGGGGTTTGTATTTATTCTGTAGCAATGAATTTTCTTATTTTCTGCGATAAAATACCAGTTCTGTGCATTCATTGCACTGGGAGCGAGACGCGCGGCTTCCAGCCTCACGTCGGTTCCTTCACTGATGTCAGCCAACGATTTGCGTTTGAACTCAGAAAAGTCCCGGTGCAAGGGTTCGGCAGGTTTGCCGAAGGCCATACAGATTACGAACGGCAGAGCGGTAAATTCTTTTCCCTCTGGTTTTGATCCTCCCAACCAACAGGAACCAAGTCCCGAAGCCGAGAAGAACAAATCCATTTGCTGCCCGATAAAGCCGATGTTTTCGAGCGAACCTTCTTTCTCCTCGCTATGGAACAAAAGATAATACGGAGCTTTAATGCCAAACAAACCTTTTGTTTTTCTTACTATATTAACAGAACACCTAATATCCGGGTAAAGGGGACGGACTTTTGCAATTTGATTTTCTACTGCCTCGAGTAATGCAGTATCTAACAGAGATTGATTATACTTTCTTATAGACCTACGACTGAAAATAATATCCTTCACGTTTTAAACTCCTTGTTAATAAGAACAGATAATATACAAATAGTAAATCAATATCAACATATTCTTATTTCTTCACAAATTTCACCCCGTTTTCTTACATACAAGATAAAACCGATGGCCTCGGCTTTTTATATAAGCTTGTTTTTCAATGACTTTTTGTAAGCCTACCAAAGCGTTAAAACTACTTTTCACAGAAAATCCCGGAAATTCCCACTCGATGACCTTTGCATAGTATATAACTGCACCAATATCAAAGAAACTAGTATATGGAAAACTCTCGCCGCTTTGCGTGATAGTGAACCCTGCGCTCTGTAAGAACGAACGGTTAACCGTAAGATTGTGTCCGGAGAATAGTGGTTCTTTGAAATCGCCAATCAAGAGCTCAGAAAGAGTGCGATTGTTTTCTCCTCCAACCTGCTGAGTTATAAATACTCCGTTTGGCTTAAGTACACGGAAAACTTCATTCGAGTTAAACGACTCATGCCGGTTCAGAACGATATCAAACATTGCGCTGTCGTACGGGATAATATCGTCGTCTGAGATTTGGCGAATGGTAACTCCGAGCGGAGCGAGCTTTTCAACACACAGTTTGAAATTTGGAGGATATGCTTCGGTAACAAAAGTTCTTAAAGGCGGATGATTCAGCGTTAACAAAAATTCGCCGCCGCCTGTCCCCATATCAAGCAGTCTGTATTCGGGGGATAGATACTGCCGAACCACTTCCCTGTAGTCCCACGGTAAAGGTTCTTCCGACCACCGTCCGTTTAAATGAGAAAAATCCCATCCTTCAAATGCCGCGGTTTCCTCTCTGCTCCACTCTAAGAGCAGTTCATCAGTTGTGCTAATAGGTTTGCTTTCACTATTATCCATCAATATTCAGTATACCACGAAACAATAATTATTATCATTTATAAGATAACCATATCAGGAGTTAAGTTTTGATTAGCTGAGCTCAGTTATAAGAAATTTCAATATCGTAACCCCTCGCGCCAACACAGCAGTTTATCATTATAACTCATACCGGCGTAAGCCGGACTGCTTGACGGCAGAACCCGCCTGCTGATTTCTCCGATTTCTTTTCGATAATATTTATATGCGTTGTTGCCGTTGAAAAATACTTTGGATATTCCCATACCGGAAATATATTCCGGAAGCCCGGTTCGAAATACCGGATTTCTTATACCGGAATCAAGCGCGCCGTTAGGTTCGCACTTTGCAATAACGTCACACAACGCTATTCCGTTAGCAAACAAGACTGCTTTTTTAGTATCATAACCGGGGCTATCAAACGGCAGGTCAAATACACCGAATATAAGCCTCCAAAAGTGATTGCGCGGATTGCCGTAATATTCGTTCTGTTCACGTGACAGAGGACTCGGAAAAGTCCCTAAAATCATTGTTTTTGGGTTATCGCCGCACAACGGGGGAAAAGAACAGCAAACAGAAATGTTATTTGACATAAACAATCCTTTTATTTTTATTATAACAGGTAAAATCGTCAGATAAGCTTATTTTAAACAATATAACTTTGCTGCGGTTTACATACAATATATTTACAGCTAAAATTATAATAAAAATATTTAGAAATACTTCGAAGAGGAGAACACCATATGACTGAGTTTTGGGACGTCTTGGATGAGAACGGAAATAAAACAGGGCGTTTACGCGAACGCGGGTCGATGGATAAAGGAGAATATCATCTTGTGGTTCATGTTTGGATCATGAATGATAAGGGTGAATTTCTTATCTCAAAGAGAACCTCCAATAAACCATTCCCGAACTTATGGGAATGTACCGGCGGCAGCGCAGTTGCGGACGACGATAGTATAATAACCGCTGTCAAAGAAGTAAGAGAAGAACTCGGCATAACGCTTGACCCAAAAAACGGACAGTTGTTCAAACGCTATACCAGACACTTCGAAAACGGAAGCGGAGACTTTGTTGATGTATGGCTGTTCCGTCAAACAGTGGTTTTATCCGAAGTTGTGTTTCAAAAAGATGAAACCTGCGACGCGATGCTTGCGGGAAAAGACAAGATAATTCAAATGATAGATAAGGGTTTATTTATTGGGCGAGAATTACTTCCTTATCTCGACGATTTGTTCTATTTCTGTGATAAACTTTTTTGGGAAATAGGATATCATGATATGAACGCATCAACTTTCGCTATAGGTCCTACTAAAGATGTGGCAGATATTTGTCGAATTTTCAATCCTAATTCTAATATTCTTGACGTTGGATGCGGAGAAGGCAGGAACTCGATATTTCTGGCTGAACAGGGTCATATGATTGATGCTTTTGATTTATCAGAAGCAGGGATCAAGAAGGCAAAATCTATCACAAGGGACAGGGGTCTGAATATCAACTTCTTTGTTTGTGATTTGGGTAAGTTTATCTTCGACAAGGATTATGATGTTATTCTATCCCACGGTGTTTTACATTTACCGGAAAAAGCTGTGCGTGATAAATTTATTCTCGAAGCGCAAGAGCATACCGCGCCGGACGGATATAATATCATCGGAGTTTTCACTAATCGTCTGCCGGCTACACCGGATAATGCCCCTTTCACAAAAAGTCTGTTTGATGTCGGTGAGCTTCCGGCGAAATATACGGGATAGAAAATACTGACACACTATGAAAACACATTACATGATTCTCACCCCGGAGGCGTTTCCCATGAACACGCCTATGAACGCATTACTGCACAAAAATTGAGGAATTAAAGGTGTGAGATCGTTTATGATTAAACTTAAGACAAGGCGGCTTATCATCCGCGACCCGTTGCCGTCAGATATTGACCAATGGCATCGCCTTTTATCCGATTCTAAAACAATGTATTATTTGCCGGATATTATGACGCACTCCCTTGACGAAAGTCGCAGAAATCTTGATGTTGCCCTTGATGAAGCGCAAAACCCGAACAGGAACAAATACTTTTTAGCTATCGAACATGGCGAAACAGGCGCGTTTGTCGGAACGGTCGGGTATAACGTGACAAAAGTGACTCCGCTCGGTAAATTTGTGGGAGCCGGATATTTTATTTTACCCGAATACCACGGACAAGGTTATATGACCGAGGCATTGAATGAAGTCATAAGATTTGCTTTTGAGGACGACGGTGTTTTTAGAATAAACACAGGATGTATAACGGAAAACCGGGCGTCGGAACGCGTCATGCAGAAATGCGGAATGATAAAAGAAGCGGAATATAAATCCCATACATGGCATGACGGGCGCATAAAAGACCGGGTAGAATATCGGTTATTGAAAAACGAATGGATGTCTACGAAAAAAACTACAAACGGCGGATTCTGGCAAGCTCTTGATAAACTCGTTGCCGAATCCGAAATTGTCATAGACAGGCAAAAAGGCAGCGCCCATCCTCGTTATCCGAATTTTATCTACCCGTTGGATTACGGCTATCTCAAAGGGACTACAGCGATGGACGGCGGCGGTATCGACGTTTGGCGCGGCTCCAATCCCGTCGGTGAGCTTGACGCTATCATGTGTATTGTTGACCTAATGAAGCGCGACAGCGAAGTTAAGCTGTTGATTGGTTGTACCGAAGAAGAAAAAGCGAAAGTCTACCAAGTACATAATGAAACAGATTTTATGAAAGGCGTATTGATACGGCGAGGGCAGTAACTTCGGACCAACTTGGTCCGAAGTAAACAGAGTTAATCACTGATAATGTGGAGGGACACAAATGTCGATCAAAATGATTGTCACCGACCTTGACAACACGCTTCTGCGACGTGACAAGACAATCAGCGAATATACTATTGACGTTTTCCGGCGTGTCCGGGATCGTGGCGTGTTGGTAGCGTTCGCTACGGCAAGGGATTTTCGTTTTGTGACAGAGCATATTTCGCCGTTATTTGGTATTGTACCGGATATTATTATCGCCGACAACGGAGCGTTGGCTCAATACAACGGTAACGATTTATATAAACGGCTGATTCCGGCTGATACCGCAAATACATTACTGTCGAGGTTCGATTTGGTGAGGTGTGCCTCAACGGAAAAAACCTATTTTTTGTCTGGTGACTATGCAAACGACCATTGGAGTATTGGAAAGGAGGCTACAGTCATTACAGACTTTTCATGCAAGATTAAGGATGGCGCGTTGTATCTCGACGGTAATGTCGGTAATTCTACGATTGATATAACCGATGGAATCCCCGAAGTCAGGGCTGTTACATACTCTGACGTGAGTTTGGTAACTATCGTCCATCAGGGAGCGTCAAAACTAAACGCATTGATTGCTGTAGAACGCGCGCTAAATATCACGACCGATGAAATAGTGGCGTTCGGCGATGATTACAGCGATATAGACTGGTTAGCGTATTGTGCTAATAGCGTTGCCGTCGCTAACGCCATAGATGAAGTAAAATCCGTAGCCAACCGTGTATGCGGTGATTGCGACGAGGATGGTGTGGCGAAATGGTTAGAGGAAAATGTATTATGAGTAAGCATCGAATATTGCCCCTTGAACGCGATAGATGGCAAGATTACAAACTAAATTTTCATTATATATCTCACAACTATTTTGATATTGAAATCAGTCGTTCGGATGACGGATTTCAAATATCATTTCTCAAAAAGCCATACGATACACCTTTTGAAAAAATGCCGGACGATTCTGATAAGCTGTTTCAACCGTGGTGGGACGACATTAAAGCGTGGGGTATCGAGGAAAACGGACAGTTAATTGCCGTTATTGAAACTGCGGTGGAGGAATGGAGCAACAGGCTTCGCGTGACCGAGTTGTGGATTGACGATGCCCACCGCCGTAAAGGGATAGGGACAGCATTGATGGACGTTGCATTGAGACGGGCAAAAGATGAAAACCGACGGGTACTTATGTTGGAAACACAATCCCGCAACGAAGGGGCGATTGCTTTTTATCTCGCATACGGGTTTTCACTCATTGGCTTTGACGCCTGTGCCTACCAGAATAACGATATGAGACGAAAAGAAGTCCGTATGGAGATGGGGATATTGTTATAATCAAAAATAAAGCGGGAAATGACATGAAATTGTATATGGTTAATGCGCCACTATCGACAGCGATTGTGTGGCGAAGGGGATGGAAGAAAATGCCTTGGTAAATAAATTACTCTGCGGAAACTGAAACTAATAAGTATAGATACACAAAATACACATGGGAAATTTGCGCTGAAAAAAGAGGTGCTGTTAATGCGTGATGTTCATATTCATTTTCTACATGGGTTTGGCGGTGGATATACGCAAGATTTCTTTGAAGGTTTCATAGCGACTGCCGAGCGCATGGGGCTTGAAGAAATCTATTTACTTGAACATACCCATCAATTTGTTGAGTTTGAAAGTGTGTATGCTCCAATCAGGGCATATAATGATTATCAGCGTGATTGGATAAACCGAAAAATGGACGGTTCCATCGAGAACTATCTCCGTTTCATTGAAACGGTCAAGAATAATACATATCCGGTTAATGTCAAATTTGGATTAGAAGTCTGTTATATTCCTGAAACGGCAGATAAAATGGCAGCCGTATTGGATGAATATGAGTTTGATTTTCTGACGGGTTCCGTACATTGGATTGACGGATGGGGATTTGACCACCCGAATCAAAAAGAAATCCGGAACAGAATGGATGTTAATAAAACATACCGTCGTTACTATGAAATCATGTGTGAACTATGCGAGAGCGGTCTGTTCACAGGACTTGCCCACCCGGACAGTATAAAATGTTTTGGCTACTCACCGTCCATTGACATGACCGAAACCTATAATGAACTTGCTATGCTGCTCTGCAAACATGGAATGTATGCCGAAAACAGCGGCGGGCTACGGCTAAATTATAGCTCGAATTTAGAGCTTGGGTTGAGCAAACTGCTGTTATACATATTCAAGCAAAGTGATGTGCCAATATTCACCGCCTCAGACGCGCATAAACAAAGCGATGTTGGGGCAAATATACGGGAACTTGAATTAATGTTGGAGGAATAGATGATGATATGTATTCGGGAAGTCGTACCAAAGGATTTTCCCGCTGTATTAGGTTTGATGAAAAAGGAATTGGGATATCCGGATTTGAACGAAACCGACACGTTGAAGCGCTTGGAATACTTTAGGCAAAGCGAAGACTGGGAGACATTTATCGCGGTTGTGGATGGTGAAACTGTAGGATTTATCGGTGTTATGAAAGGTATAGCTTATAATATTGACGGTTTTTACTCGGAGATTGTAGCGTTAGCGGTATCAGAAAAAGCGCGGCGCGGAGGTATTGGTACGGCGCTTGTCAGAAAAGCCGAAGAATGGGCGCTGCAAAACGGTGTCCGTGAAGTAGGACTTCACAGCAACATGAAACGCTTGGACGCTCATCTTTTTTATGAAAAAATCGGTTATGTAAAAAAGAGCTATTGGTTCCACAAAAAGCTGGAAGGAATAGGATGATATGAATTTAGATTACATCACATTACAAGAAGAAATCGTCAGTAAAATAGAGAATTTTCAATCAATCACTCTTGCCACATCATTTGGAAATAAGGTTACGGCGAGGACTATGAGTATTGTCAACGATGGGCTGATAATTCTATTTCAAACAGGCGCTCACAGCGAAAAGGCACAGCAAATGAGGAATAATCCTAACATAGCTTTCGCTGCTCAGAATATGCAGATTGAAGCTGTCGCGCAAATATGCGGACATCCAAATGAAAGCCAAATATTCATCGAAAAGTATAAATCAAAATATCCGCAATACTACGCACAATATACCGATACGCCTGATGAAATCTTAATAACTGTCAAACCCAAAAAAATATCTCTTTATAAGTATATTGATGGAAAACCCTGTATTGATATTTTGAATGTTACCGAAAACAGGGCATATCGGGAAGTGTTAGTGTAATCTTTAGAAAAATAATTATACAAAGTAAAGCTCTTACTGTACAGGAGGTTCACGATGCACTTAGGATCAATATACCTAATAGTCAACGACTTTGAGAAAACGATCGCGTTTTATGAAAAGCTTTTAGAAATGCCAGTGACAAGCCGGAATATGGAAAGGTTTGCGCAGTTCGTTTTTGAAGGTCATAATATTTCGATTATGAACGGTCATTTTGATACCGACAATCCTGATAAAGTAATTCATAAAGGTGAACATACTGATCTGTTCGATGATTTGTTAAGAAAAGCCCTTGCGCCGAATACTCATAAATTTATCTTCAATTTTTGGGATGAAGATCTGAAAGCAGAGTATGAACGGGTTAAAAGCTTGGGGATAACCGAAAATTTGAGTAGAATCAAGTATGTTTATAATGTCAGCCCATATTATTTCTTCCACCTTACAGATCCAGATGGGAATATCATCGAAGTAACCGGCCGGTACGCACCGAAAGAAGGAGAGTTTGAAAATAGTACGGAGGTAGAATGCTAAACGAGAAAAAAATCATATCCTTGGTTTTAGGAGTCGCTGAAGCTGACGAGCGTATCCGAGCTGTTAGTATGGAAGGCTCGCGCGCCAACCCCAATGTTCCGAAAGACCAATATCAGGATTATGACATCACATATTATGTGACGGACATCACACCGTTTTATAATAATCCCGCATGGATAATAGAAAAATTTGGTGTGCCGCTGATTATGCAGATGCCCGAAGCGATGCGCTGGCCTGACAGAGGCGGACACTTTAACTATATGATGATCTATCCGGACGGCAACAGGCTTGACCTAACTTTTCAGCCTAATAAATATACAGATAACGGCGAACCTGCGATTGTTCTTATGGACAAGGATAACGGAAACGGATTCTTGCCAAAAACCCTCGCTACGAACGATGACGTTTACTATATCAAGCCCCCATCGATGTTGTTTTACTATTCGTGTTGTAACAATTTTTGGTGGTGCTTAAATAACGTAGCAAAAGGAATAGCAAGGGACGAGTTGCCATATGCAATGAAAATGCTTAATGTGATTGTCCGCGCCGAACTGCATTATATGATTGAGTGGTACATTGGTATTAATCATAGTTTTAACCTTTCTGTCGGTAAAGACGGCAAGTATTTCAAGCGATATATGTCTGCTGACATATATGCTCAATATATGAAAACATATTCAAGCAGCAATTACGACGATATTTGGTCGGCTGTGTTTGTTATGTGTGATCTGTTCCACACATTAGCATTATCTGTAGCAGAGCATTTTGATTTCATATATCATAAAGATGAAGAAGATGGTATTAGAGAATATCTGAGGATGATTAAAAGAGGTTGTATGAATAGAAATTGAAAACGCAGACGATTCAAAAACCTATTAATAGTACCGTTAGATTCGAATCATATTTCCCCTCAGCAAACGTTGATTCAACTCCCAAAGCGCGGTTTTTTGGTCATGAAAATAGACAAGATTTATTGCATCTTGATATTTCAGCCACATGACCTGAATATGCTCGCCGGAAAGGACTATATCACCGCTGAAAGGAATCGCGAAAAAGAACATAGGGCATACAACAACGTCTTTCCCCCATGCTGTGTGTTCTTCAAATATATCCGAAGGCAAATAGCTTACCGTGTCCAGGCGATATATCGGAATTTCAAGTGGGGTTCCGGCTTCTTCATATGATTCTCTTAACGCGGCTTGTCTATAAGTTTCTCCGTCTTCGACGCCGCCGGATACACCTTGCCACCATTCAGGGTTGTCAGAACGCTGGAAGATAGCATATTCATATTCGTCATTAAAAACTTTTCTGTACAGATAGATGTGTACGTTTTCAGGTTTTCTTGCCATATTTATACTCAGATTTGCTTTCAGTATGACATTTTTTATAGTTTATTGATATAGCTAAAACTCTTAACTAAGAAAAACTGACATCGTTATGGTTTATGTTATTAAATGTTCAGGACTCCATCCGTCAGCCAGGAGTTTAATTAGTATTTTACCTGTTTTATATGCGTCTTCATATGCTGCGTGCCAGTGTCCCTCCGCTTCAATGTTAAGCTCTTCTGCGGCGTTACGTAAACCGGTTGTATAATTGTTACCCTTGATATGTTTGTAGACCGCGGCTAAATCCAAACAATCCTCAAACAGAACGGGATTTGCGATTTTATGGCGCTCGCAGCCTTTTTCTAAAACTCTGTAATCATCGCCGCCCCATGAGACAAAGAAGGTATTGCCGGGATAATACAATGAATCAACCTTATTTAGCATATCAGTAAAATCGATTGCGGTTTTCATATGCTCATCTGTAATACTGCAAAACAACATACTTTCAGCTGCCTGTTTCGGGTAAAAATGCGGTTTTACAAACTCCTGCAAATGTCCGGTTATTTCATTTTTATCTCCGGAAATTCTCACCGCTCCTATTTCAATTATCTCAGAGAAAAATCCACGCGGCTTACCTACAGGTTTGGTATATTGCGTAAACTCAAAATCAACGACAAAATAATCTTTAGTCATATTATTCCTCTCTCCGATATATTGTGATTATTAAATCTCTGATTGTCTGTAATAGTAATAGCATTATATGAGGTCAATAATCAATACAAAGTGAACAAAATATCTGTTTTTCAATCCAATTCTCCCTGAGATTCCGGGATGAAAACAACTAAGAGGTTTACGAGTTGCCTGTACCGGATACCAAACTCCTTTTCGTCATTATTTAAAAAAGTCCTTTAACTTCTTCATCCACGACTTTTTTATCCAGACGCTCGAATAAAATCTCAGGTTCCGGTATTTTAAATCCGGAAGAAACTCTTTTTACCGTCCAACCATGTTCTACAGAAAGCCATTTCATTATTTTTGCAGATGAGAAAGGAAGAAACGGTTCAAGCAAAACAGCAAGATTCGCTATCATTTGAACGCAGTTATATATTGTTTCGGAGCAGTGTTCTGTGTCTGTTTTTCGTGTTATCCACGGCTGTTCTGCGTCAAAATATTTATTTCCGAATCGCACAATCCCGAACACGGTATCAAGCGCTTCTTTAAGGTTACCTCTCTCAATTAAGCTGCCGGTTGATTGATAAAGCACGTCTATCCTTGCGCCTATCTCGAAATTCAATATACCGGCAGGTACTGTAGCGTCGAAATATTTATAAACGAACGCCAAAGTGCGATTGACAAAATTCCCCCATGCGCCAAGCAACTCACTGTTATGGCTGTTGGCAAACTCCCGCCATGTAAAGTCGGTATCCCGCTTCTCCGGACCGTTTGCCAATATAAAATAACGAATGGAATCAGGATGGAATCTATCCACAATGTCTTTGACCCATAACGCCCAATTCCGGCTCGTAGAAATTTTACGTCCTTCGAGCGTAAGATATTCGCTGGAAATAATATCGTCCGGAAGTTTCCACCTGCCGCCGTTTGCCAGCATCAGCGATGGCAGGATGATAGTATGAAACGGAATATTATCCTTACCGTGAACGTAATAGTGCCTACTGTCCTCGCCCCACAGCTCATCATAGTTTTCACCGCGCTGCTCCGCGACGATTTTACTCATGGACAGATAGCCCAAAACATTTTCAGCCCATACATAAATCTTCTTATCCTCGTACCCCTTTTTCGGTACGTCAATACCCCAATCCAAGTCGCGTGTTATTGCACGATCGCGTAAACCCTCATTGATATATCGATATGAAAACGATATAGCATTTTTTCGCCAGCGGGTATGGGTTTTTACAAGGGAGGTAAGCTCTTTTTCTAATTTTGATATTGCGATAAATAGGTGTTTAGTCGGGCGAAATATCGGTGTGCCTTTACATATGGAACATTGTGGATCTAATAGGTCTATCGGGTCTAACACACTTCCGCACGCATCGCATTGGTCGCCTCGGGCCGACTCGCCGCATTTCGGACATTTGCCGACAACAAAACGATCGGCAAGCGAAACATCACACTTTTTGCAAAAGGCTTGCGGTGTTTCTTTTTCGAAAATATAATCC
>Ga0082212_10006173_pt1 | contig 16163 bp, 12 predicted proteins | sample TergutNt197P3_FD_71548 | JGI IMG/M metagenome (GOLD analysis project Ga0082212, IMG submission 71548) | Neocapritermes taracua P3 segment gut microbial communities from Petit-Saut dam, French Guiana - Nt197 P3 | ecosystem: Host-associated > Arthropoda: Insects > Digestive system > Gut ... | reverse complement strand
TACCGCCCATACAGATACCGCACTTGCATCCGGTTTTGCCCTGTCGGTGTACCCGGGCAGCCAGCCGGTTTATCTGGAATTAGCCCGAAACGGCACACTGGCAAAACTTGCCGCTTCCGGCGCAGTGGTTAAAACCGCCTTCTGCGGCCCTTGTTTCGGCGCCGGGGATGTGCCTGCCAACAAGAGCCTTTCCATACGGCACACAACAAGGAACTTTCCCAACAGGGAAGGTTCCCGTCCGATGGACGGCCAGATTGCTTCGGTTGCCCTGATGGACGCCCGCAGCATTGCCGCCACAGCCGGAAACGGCGGCGTACTCTGTTCCGCTGAAACCTTGTTCACCGCAGAAAGTAAAAACAACGTTTCCAAAAATCGCTATGCATATCACTTTGACGATTCACCCTACAAAGCGCGGGTTTATAACGGCGTCGGCAGTCCACATAACGATATCCAGCTTTGCTACGGCCCGAACATTGCAGACTGGCCGCCCATGGAAGCGCTTGGGGAAAACCTGCTGTTAAAAATAGTATCGTTTATTACCGATCCGGTAACCACAACCGACGAACTTATCCCATCGGGGGAAACATCATCCTATCGTTCAAACCCCCAGGCGCTGGCTGAGTTTACCCTTTCCCGAAAAGATCCCGATTATGTGGAGAAAGCCAAGGCTGTCCGGGACAGGAAAATCGCCGAAGAACTGGATGCTGTTCGGGATGCTTGCATTAATATTTTGGCTTCTTCTGTCTCCGGTCCCATTACGGAGGACACCCAAACTGTTCCTGTTCAAATTGCCTCGGCGATTTTTGCAGTAAAACCCGGAGATGGCAGCGCCCGGGAACAGGCCGCTTCGTGCCAGCGTGTCTTAGGCGGCCTTGCAAACTTTGCCAATGAATATGCCACAAAACGGTACAGGAGCAACCTGATTAACTGGGGCCTTATTCCGTTTATTATAGAAGGAAAACCGTCTTTTAAAACCGGCGATTATATCTTTATTCCGGAAATTAAAAAGCTTATTCAGGAAGAAAATTCTGCTTGCAAAGTAAAAGCATCTGTTTTCCGGCATAGCTCAGATGCAATAGAAAACTGCGGAGCATTTAGTGTTACAATTCCGGAATTGAATCCGGTTGAGCGCAAACTACTACTCGCCGGTTCTTTAATCAACTATAATAGAAACAGAATGGAAAACAATGGCTGATAACAAAGAAAACACTCAGCTGTCTTTCATGCTGCGAATCCTGCAATGCCTGAAAGATACAATAAAACCGGCCCTTTCAACGATACGTTTCCTGTTATTAATCATGCTGCCTGTTTCATTTGCCGTACTGCTGTTAAAAAGCACCGGCCTTTTGCATTATGTGTCAAAATTTATGAATCCCCTGATGCAATTTCTGGATCTTCCCGGAGAAGCAGCCCTAGTATACTTAAGCTCAATCTTTATGAACATCTATTCGGCCATTGCGGTTATGAAAACAATTGTTTTAACAGACAAGCAGCTGATTATACTCAGTACAATGTGCCTGATTGCTCATAACTTTTTTGTTGAATGTCTGGTAATGAAAAAAACCGGATCCCACCTCCGAAAAATAGTAGTGCTACGTATTTTTGTTTCACTTCTGGCAGCATGGATACTCACCAAAATAATGCCGCCCGGTGAAAATTTTCTGAAAATGAATCCCCCCGAAGTCGTCGAAGTGCCTGAACTTGGCTTTAATATTGAACAATTTTTTTCCGGTCTTGGCTTATGGTTTATCGAATCGATCTTTATGGTTCTGCAGATATTTTTGATCGTTTTTGCTGTAATGCTTCTTCAGCATATCCTGGCCGAATTTGGCTTAACAAAAAAACTGGGGAAAACAGCCAGACCCCTTATCGGCTTTTTTGGTCTTTCTCCCAATACGGCCTATGTATGGATCGTCGCCAATACAGTCGGTGTTGCATACGGAGCCGGCGTTATCATAGAAGAAGTTTCAGCAGGAAACATGTCCCGCTATGAAGCAGATATTTTTAACCACAGTGCGGCCATCAACCACTCCCAGATTGAAGACACCCTGCTGTTTGTCAGCATTGGAATTCCTTATGTGTGGGCCGCCCTGCCGCGGTTTTTGCTGTCAATTATCGTGGTTTGGGTGGAGCGGGCAAGGCGCGCCATTATTCGCTCCTCCTTCCGCGTTAAGGTTGTCTAATATTGTCAGCACACGCAAAAAAGCCGAATCCGTTTTTTTTAATTCACGGGAACCCCGGGTTATCTTACAAAGAGAAACACCCAGATTCTTTGCAATTTCCCGTTGAGGCTTTCCTTCCCGAAGATCCTTAACCAAAGCCCAGCGCGAAGCAATATCCGCTGTTTCAGCAGGGGTTAAAAGACACGAAATAAATGCTTCCAGTAATTCACTGTCTTTGGTAACGGCAAGTACCCGGCACAGTTCATTAATTTGCTCCTGTGCTCTGGGGTCATCTATAGTCATTGGTTTTTATTATACAAAACAATTTAAAATATTTCAGCTTTTTTGACAAATTGCCCTGATAATCATTACATCACCGAACCCCAAAGGTTTTGCCATCTTGTCAAAGATTGATTTTAATAAAGGATGAGCACTCCCTTTGGCTAGGCCTCCCCAGGTTTTTGCCCGTTCCACGGTAAAACCGGCTTTTTCCAGCAGCTTACGGAGGGTTCTTCCGGAAAAAAGATAAAGATGATCAAAGATTGCAGAACGCCAGCGGCTGCCGAAAATGCGTGACTGGAAGCCGGCAATATTCGGGGTAGTAACAAAAAAGCAGCCATTGGGTTTAAGTATTCTTTTTATTTCTTCTGCAAACGCTAAAGGGTTGTTAAGATGTTCAATAACATGGGAAGCAAGAACGACATCAAAGGTGTTGTCAGAAAAATGATTTTCTTCCAGAGGAAGGTTACTTACATCCAATCCCTGTTTCCTGCAGTAGACCGTCTGAGGGCCGGAAATCTCCACGCCTTTTACATTCCAGCCCTTGGCTTTTAATGCAGAAAGCAGGGCGCCTGTAGCGCAGCCTACGTCTAATACCGAAGGACCTTCGTTAGCCATCACACTGGCCGTCAAAAGTTTTTTTTCAAGGCTGTCAAAGCCCGCATCTTTTAAAGCCAGTTCCTGTAATTGAAGAAAGTTTTTTTCGTTTGTCAATTCATAATTAAGATAATCGTCTCCGTGGTTTTTATCGTAACGGAGGGTAACAGCTTCCGGAGAAGGCTGAGGGTTAATCTGAACAAGACCGCAGCGGATACAGCGGACATAGCTAAAAAATACAAGTTCAAGATCGATCCCCGGACTAAAAAGGGGATTTGAACCGGTATTCTTAAAATAAGGAATCAGCTTTTCACCTCCGCAAAGAACACAAGGGATCGGAACACATTTTTCTTCCCGTTGTGGAGTAGACCAGGTTTTTACAGATTTGGTTTTTGCGGATTTTTCGCCGGTTTTTTTTATCGGCTTATTCAATGGTAAGCCTATACGTTACCGAACGGGCATTGTCAGCCATATCACGGGCTTCAATAACCAATGTTGCCTGACCCCTGGTAAGATGAATCTCTCCCAAGCCAAAACCTTTTTCATCAAAAACCTCGGTTGCCGGAATCGGGCCGTTTCGATACACCATTCGTTTTCCATCTTTAGAAATTAACGTTTCAAAACTCAATACTCCTGTTTCTGCGCCATTAACAGAACAGGTAATACGATTAGGAGCCAGCGCTTCTCCTCCCTGTCCAAGGGTATCCCAAGCGTCTACATAAATTGAATAAAGCCCCTGTGGCAACCTCTGAGCCGTGGCAGGATTAAAAGGTGTACCTGCCGTGTTACGGAGCTCCACCTGACGTATCACCGGCGGAACAGTATCTTCTACACCGGAAATGGTACCGGTTATTAAGACCGCAGGGTTAACCCAGCGCCGTTCCCTTCGATCATAAAAAGCAAAATAAAGTCCATCTTGTTCCGTCCAGCCTGACTTCCCTGTAGAAGCCAATACCGACTCTGTTTCCACAACCGCAGGAACCGGAACGTCCCGTCTTGGCTCAAAACGGCTGTAAATTCCCACCATATTGTCTCCGTGATCAATTGCCAGCCAGGAACCCAACGGAGAAGAAAAATGTACGGCAGGATTTTCCGGATCGTGTACAAAAATCAGATCTCCTACATCGGCGGGAAAAACCGATCCTGTAGATTCAATAAAATTCCCCAAGAGTGGTATTCTCCCGTCACTCATCCCAAAGTTTGCAGCAAGAGATCCTTCACGGACGGGCCAGCCAATACCAAACACAAAAAAAGACGCGAAAAGAAGCAGTATAAGAACAATATTTTTTTTCATTACCTTTTGCCCAAAGTAAAGGACGACAAAGTCTGTCCGCCGCCGATAAAAAGATCTTTTCCCCGGCGGGTTAAAAAAGAAACTTCACTCTTAAAAGGAATATTTATCAACTCCTTGTCGGGAAGCTTCAGGGCAACAAAACGTTTTTCGCCTCTCGAAGTTCCGGAACTGATATAAAAGAAAAATCCGTCTGCTCCTTCTTCGTCCAACGCTTCCAGTCGCACAGGAAACCCTTCCATCTGGCCGGGAAGAGGCAGTGTTACGGTAGAGCGGGATTTAACATTATATACCCCAAGACCCGCCTCCTGTTCAAAAACAACGCAGGTGTCGTTGTCAATAAAAGCCATTTGTACTTCCCTGCGGAATCCCTCACCTAAGAGAAATTCATGATGGGTTACACGGTAATCGTTGTTGCCGTACCATTCCAGAAAGAGAAACCGCTGTTTATCTATACCGGACACAATCGCCAGTTTGGAGCCATTGGAAGATATACGGCAGCCAAGTATAACCGGAATTCTGGAAGCTCCCGGTGCAAAAGAAGGGAAAAGTGTATTCCCTTGTCCATCCAAAAGGTCGATAATCCCGTCCAGGGTACCGGTAAGTATATAGCCTCCTGCTGCGTCAATACAGGTTAAAGGCGCTTCAAAGTCATGCCGCCAAAGAACCTTTCCTTCTTTGTCGATTTCTTCCAGGCTGGTCTGATCCTTACTGATAAGGAGGATACGTCCATCCAAAAAAACGGGATAAGAAAACGGGTTTTCCAGGATAATTTCTGCACCCGACAGAGGATCATTGATCACCAGCACCCGGGGAGCAGGATTAAATTCCGTCCAGAATTCCGGAGACAAAGATACGGTTTGTTCCTGTTCCTTATTAAAAAAAATATTCCCATTAATATCCACATAGCCAAAACGTTTACCCAGCCTGAAAGGAATTAAAAGTTTGTCTACGGAATGCCCTTCAGCATCCTGATCGTTATCAAGGGATACGAGCCAGTTATTGCTCAGGATTGTCTCCGGAGGGACCGGCTGAGCAGCCAGGAGCGTATAGGCAATAAAGGCAAAAATCGCCAAAATACTAAAATAAACTTTCTTTTTATTTGCCACAGAACTACTATACAAGGAGAAAAGTATGAATATCAATATGGACGATCTGTACCAAAAAGCCCTGAAAGCCGCCGGAGCAGCTTATGCTCCATACTCCCATTTCAGCGTAGGCGCTGCTCTCCTGGCTGAAGACGGTACGGTATTTACAGGCTGTAATGTGGAAAACCGCTCTTACGGCCTTACGATTTGTGCCGAACGGGGTGCAATTATGCAAGGGGTCAGCCAGGGCTATCGTTCTTTTATTGCTTTGGCTGTTGCAACGCCCGACTCCACTTATCCGGTTGGACCCTGCGGAGCCTGTCGCCAGGTTCTAAGTGAATTTATGGAAAGCTCCAGCCCTGTCCGTTTTGCCGGTTCCGGTTCAGAATCGGTAAATACGACTATTGGAGAATTATATCCCTATGATTCGCTTCATGAATTGGCCAACAATATGTAAGCCCCAAATTACCGTTTACACTCATTACGGAATCCTCAATCCGCCTCTGATCCCCTGGCATACAGAAACTTGTAGTCTTGTATGGAAAGGGGTGGGAAAATATTGGGGTTTATTTGCGTACTAAAAATCACTATACTTCAACTATGTCGAAGATAGCAATGAAAACGCCTCTTGTCGAAATTGACGGGGATGAAATGACCCGCGTTCTTTGGGAACTGGTAAAGGAAAAACTTCTTCTTCCCTTTGTTGAGCTAAAAACTGAATATTACGATTTGGGGCTTATGAACAGAGATGCAACAGATGACAAGGTAAGTGCAGAATCTGCCAATGCAATACTGCGACTGGGGGTTGGTGTAAAGTGTGCAACCATAACCAGCAATGCGGCGAGGCAGGAAGAGTACAACCTCAGGAAGCTTCATCCCAGTCCTAATGCAACCATAAGAGCAATACTCGACGGTACAGTTTTTCGTAAACCAATCACGGTGTCATGTATCAAGTCTTCGGTGAGTACATGGAAAGCGCCCATAGTGATCGGACGTCATGCTTACGGCGATATATACAAAGCTGTGGAAATGAAAGTGGATGCTCCGGGTAAAGTAGAGCTTGTGTATACAGGAAATGACGGAAAGGAGCAACGTGTTACTGTGGCGGAATTCAAAGGCGCCGGAATTGTTCAGGGCATACATAATTACGATAGTTCCATCAAAAGTTTTGCACAAGCCTGCTTTCTCTATGCCCTGGAAGAAAAACTTCCTGTTTGGTTTGGCGCCAAGGATACCATATCCAAAACTTATGACGGCCGTTTTAAGGCGGTTTTTGAAGAAGTGTACGAAACAGAGTTTAAAGAAAAATGCGCCTCAGAGGGAATAAGTTATTTCTATACTCTTATTGATGATGCTGTAGCCAGAGTGGTTAAAGGGGAAGGGGGATTTCTCTGGGCCTGCAAGAACTATGACGGTGATGTAATGAGCGACATGATCGCCAGCGCGTCGGGAAGCCTGGCTATGATGACCAGTGTCCTCGTTTCTCCTTCCGGTGTCTTTGAATACGAAGCTGCTCACGGTACGGTACAACAGCACTATTACCGTTGGAAAAAAGGTGAAAAAACCAGCACAAACCCTGTGGCGCTGATCTTTGCCTGGACCGGCGCCCTGGCAAAACGGGCAGAACTGGATAGTACGCCGGACTTGGCGGACTTTGCCAAAACGCTTGAGACGGCCGTTCTATGCACCATCGAAGAAGGGGAAATGACCAGCGACTTGGCGAAGCTGGCAAATCCTGTGCCTGCAAAAACCCTGAACTCCTGGGAGTTTATCGAAGCGGTAAGGCATCGTATCCGCATTGCCTGAAGGCATAAGAAAATCGATTAACTGGCTTCTGCCGCCAATACCCGCCCTCCGGCATTTCCAGCTTCCGGAAAACCTTTTTGAAGCACGCGTGCATAAAAAACGTTAATTATCCGGCGTATCCGGCGGAGCATCCGTAGTCTGTTCAGTCTCAGTATTTTCCGTAATGACTGTGTGATCTGCAGCTGCTTCTTCCGGTAACTTATCATGATTTTTGCTGCGTTTCTTCTTAACATTTTTTTTGGCCCAGTTGTTGAGCAGCGCTTTAAATCCGTCGTCGGTCAGTTTAAGGGTTTTGCCGCAATCGGGGCAAACAAAACGGCCCGATTCGTCCAGGGCATCTTTACGACAGCCGACACAATAGGTATTGCCGCACGCAGGACAAGTACCACACGGCATATCGTCCGGCGGCATGGCATAAAGCCGCAGGCTTACGGCTGATTTTGGGTTTCGCTCAATATGCCATTCCCTGTTGCACGACGCACAGAAAACGGTTTTATAAAGAGCATCCATCATCCATTTTTCAAGATCACCCCTGCCCTTCTCTGTCTCTTCATTCAAATCAAATTCATCCAGCCTGTCCAGAATTGCTTCTACCTCTTCCCATTTTCCGGTAAAAGCCCGGATCCATCCCAATTGAAGCAAGGAACCTGCATGATTGGGGTTGATCTTTAATGCTGCACGCAATGCCGCTTCGGCCCGTTTGTGCTCTCCTTTCTTTACCGATACAAAAGCGATAAGTCCCAGCATGTCGGGACTTGTTTCGGGAGAAAAGTGATTGCTGTGTGAACCGGCTGTTAACACATCATCCGCTTCGCCGTAATAACCCATCTCGATAAGACAGGAACCCCGGTTATAACGGTATTGAATATTATACGGAGCAACGGTAAGCGCGCGGCGGTACCATACATCTGCTTCTTCAAAACGCCGGGACCGGACCAGGAGATTGCCCGCACAGTTTGACATAAGCCCTTCGGGATCTTCCTCCGGCTTAGACTCAAGCAGGCGAAGCGCTTCCGTTTCATTACCCTGAAGATAAAGAAAGACAGCCCGGTTAACCCTGACAGCAGGAACCTCTCCCAATACTGCCGCGGCCTTATCCAGGTGGACATGAGCTTTTTCCATATCACCTTTACTTAAAGCTACCTGAGCCGCAAAGTTATGTATCCAGCCAAAGCTTCCTTCATCTTCCTTAACTTTTAAGGCAATTTCCAAATCGGAAACAAGCTGTGGATCATCCGGGTTATTATTGGTTAAAAGACGGTTTTCCGCCAGCCTGAAACGGAACAGAGGATATTCCGGTTCATACTTTACTGCCTTTTCGAAAAGTGGCGATGCTTCTCTGCGCTTGCCTTCCCGGACTAAAAGCAAAGCCTGTAAAAAATAAATTGCAGGATCGGGCCGGGAATCTTTTTTACTTTTACGTAATTGTTCGGCAGTTTCTAATTCATCACGGGCTGTTTTCCGGTCTTCGATACCAAAAGCCCACTTTCCGGTAAGCGCTCTTCCTTCCCAGTTGTTCTTTCCCAAAAGACGAAACTTGGGAACGATCAATCCCAGTTCTTCATAACGGTTATCTGACAAAAATGCACGGCCTGCCTTTAAGTAACAGTCCAGAACTTTTTCATTTTGATTCGGATCATCTCTCTGTTCCAGCAGTTCATATGCAACGGCTGCGTTTTTAGCAGAAAAACCGTTTGTTTTATCAAGCTCAAAGGCATGAACATACGCTTCCGCTGCTTTCCGGTAGTTCCTTTTATTAAAGTAACAATGGCCCAGCAGGTTAAAAAATGACGGCGGATCGGCAAAGTGGTTATCGATATTATCCGAAAATTCTCCGGAAAAAGCTATTAACTCATCGTAACGTGAGCATGAATAAAGCAACGCGGCTTTCATATTGTGAGCTTCCTGCTCTGCATCTTTTGTATCCTTTGCTTCTTCAATATATTCTTCCGCTTCATTCCATAATTCCAAAGCCAATGCAAGCTTGGCTCCAAGAAGAAGTTCTTTTGCAGGCCGGGCAGGTTTTACCGAGTGTATTGCTGCAAGAACAACTCTGTCTTCCGCATTTACAAGTTCATCGGCCAGGTTTGCCCGGTATTCCCATGCCTTACGGAGCTGACTCAATGCAGAGCCTGCCTGCCCCAGGGCAGTGAAGGTTTCCGCCAGTCTTATACGGCTGTCCGGAGAAACAGTATTTTCAAGTCCACTATAGTTTTTTTCAATAGTCTCTATATGTGAATCAAGGCTGAATTCAACAAGCTCCGCAAGAGCGGAAAATTCTCCATGAGTGGAAAATTCAGTTGCGGCATTTGGTGCCGGAAGTCCTTCGGCTTCTTCATAACTGGCCGCAGCAAAAGCGATCCTTCCTTCAGGTAAGGAAGGATCGTCCCAGGCCCCTGCCCAAACTCCATTGATTAGCAGCATAATTTTACTGCCAAAAGTTATTATTCGCAGCTCAAATTCTATTAAACCGCTCCCCGAATTAATTCCGCCGGGAACTTCTGTCCAGCCGGCGAGTGTTAAAGGAACGCTGTTACGCACCAAATCCAGTCGGAAGTAACCACGGCTGGAAACCAACGCCATATAATACGTAAGATCATCCACCATATGGAAAAGAAAACCTCCCGACGCATAACCTCCTTTTGGATCAAGCCTGATACGGCCTTTTATATCCATATCCTGATAACGGTAGATCATGTTTTCGGCCCAGGCAATACAGCCGGTTTTTTTTACTCCCAGGCAAAGGGCATTATTGAAGAGATAGGCACGATACAAATTTTCTGATGTAATGGAAAAACGAACATGCGGGGGTTTATCCGGCTCATCTTCCCGGGAAAAATCAGCCTGCCATTGTTCGCGTACAAAGTCATCAGTATCGGCAATGTACTCTCTGGAAATACTGCGGCCAAAGAGCTTTTTCAAAAAGCCAAACATAAATTTATGCTACCTCAAAAGGGTGGTGTAAGTCGAGGTTGTTATGAATAAAGAATGGTTTTTCGATAATGTTAAAAAATTGTTGTCGTCAATGCGTAAAATTTCTGCAGGAACGGTATTGCTGATTTGGGCACTGGCATTGATTGCGGGGATTTTTATTTATAAATTGACCGGCAGAAATAAACCGGAAAAAGATGTTGCACTGACCTTTGCCACCTGGTGGGATGATGAACTGGAAGGAGAAACCCTTTCCACACTTATCGCCGAATATGAAGCGCAAAACCCGGGAATCACAATCAAACTGGAAAAATTGAACTGGGATAAAATTCAGGAATTATTAGAAAAAAAAGATTCCAAGGATACCAATAAAAACACGCAAAAAATCAATCCTCCGGATATTTTCAGCATTGATCCCTATGCTATCTATGAACTGGAAAAGAAAGCTCTTCTTGCAGAAATGGAAAACGACAAAGATTTTACCGGAAATGTTGTATCGATCATTTCATTTATCAATCCTCTTTATTACAACATAGATTTGCTGCAAAATGCAGGTTTTGACCGGCCTCCAAAAAACCAGACCGAATTTCTTTCGTATGTGCAGCAACTCAAAGAAACCGGTGTATTTGGCGCCGGTCTGGCCTTAAGCGATCCACGCAGTGTAAGTCAACAGCTTCTTTCATGGATTTGGGCTGCAACCGGCAATTTTGATCCTGATTCATTCAGTTTTACCTCCAAAGAAGCCGTCGATACTCTGAATTTTTTAAACCTCCTTAATCAGAACCTCTACGCCAATCCTTTTGACTTAAGCAAGACAGAACTCCGGGAGGCTTTTGGCAAAGGCAGGATAGGAATGATGATAGGTTCAATTGCAGACATAAAAGAATTAAAAAGAACGAAGATCAATTTCAGTATTACAACAATTCCGGCATCTGTGTCATACACAAAAAAACCTGTTTTCCCCCTTTCCGTATGGTATGCGGGAATTAATAGCAAAAGTGGATACCGGAAAGAAGCAAAAGATTTTATTCTTTTCCTGAAAAAAAAGTCGGAAAAAATTGCAGCAGCAGCATATGCGGTTCCGGGAAACGGAACACTCAACAGAGAATTGTCAAAAGAAGATCCGTACTACGCCAAGGCTTTTGATATGTACGAAGCAAGTGAAATGGTCCGCGAATTGTACCGCTCCCCGAATATAAGCCAACTCAACGGCATTATTACCAAGGAGGTAAAGCTTATGTTCCAGGGAAGCAAAACGCCCCAGGAATGTGCCGAAGCAATACAGCGGAGTTGGGAAAATCTTGAAGGAACAACACCGCGTGTTCAGTGAATGATTGCATTAATAAAACCTCACATTATTAATACTGCACTTACCGTTCCTGCTTCCAAATCGCACACCATAAGAAGACTTTTAATGGCCGCATTAACTGATGGAACATCACATATAAAAAAGCCCCTGTTTTCTCCGGATACTCAAGCCTGTGCTGCGGCCTGCAAGGTTCTTGGCGCAGAGATTTCCGAAGAATACTCAACAGAAGTTGAGTGCGACGGTGAAGGGCTTTTAAGCGGCTGGATAGTTCGCGGACATAATCCGGGAAAAGCGGAAATTACAGGACAACTTATTGATGCGGGTAATTCCGGCACCACTCTGTTTCTTGCAATTGCATCCGCCGCCCTCCTTTCGCAAAGCGTCACCTTTACAGGGGATATGCAAATTGCAGGGCGCAGCGCCGGGCCGCTGTTAGACGCACTCGTGAATCTGGGGGCAAGGGCAAGTTCAAAAAATGGCTGCATCCCCATTACCGTCTGCGGCCCGATAAAGGGCGGCAAAGTGAACCTTCCCTGCATAACCAGTCAATATCTTTCTGCACTGCTCATCGCTGCTCCTCTGACACCGGAAAATACAATTACAGAAATTGATATTCCCCTGCTTAATGAAAAACCTTATGTGGAGATGACTCTGGCATACTTGAAATCCCAAGGGCTTTACAGAGATGCAGCGAACGATTCGAAAGTTGCAGGCAACACTGATTATTCATACTTCCGTATTCAGGGCGGCAATGCTTATACTCCAATAAACGGTCCCGTACCGGGAGATTTTTCTTCAGCCGTTTTTCCGGCAGCTGCGGCTGTGCTTTCGGGAGGAAAGACAATATTGCGTGGCCTTGATCCCAACGATACCCAGGGGGATAAAATTTTTTTTGAATATCTCCTGCAAATGGGCTGCGAAGTACACTGGGAAAAGAAAGACAAAAATTGGCAGGTTACAGTGTCATGCACTGGCACACTGCAAGGCGGTGTATTCGATTTAAACGCCGCGCCTGATTTACTCCCAATTATGGCCGTAATGGGCGCTTTTGCCGCCGGGGAAACAAGACTGTGCAATGTTGCACATGCCCGGATAAAAGAAACAGATCGCATTGCCGTAACGGCAGAAGAACTGCGAAAACTGTTTGCCGAAAATACTAATTTATGCTGTGAGGAAAAACCTGATGGTTTAATCATACAGGGCGCCGAATCTGTTGCCGGCATTGCCGGCCATAGCGATATCACAATCAACCTGGATGGTCATGGCGATCATCGTGTAGTAATGGCTTTGGCATGCGCTGCCCTGGGACTGCCTGCCGGAACAACTGTTGCGATCAGCGGAGCAGAAGCGGCGGAAGTCAGTTATCCGGGGTTTTGGGAGATACTTCAATAACGAGGTTTTTAATTACACATGGTATGTTTCATCCAGTTTTTTTAACTCATTAAACGTATCAACCTCAATAATATCGTTAAAAGTACACTCCCGTACTTCAACGGCATAGTCTTTAATGAAATACTCCAGAGCCACCTGATCCCAATAACGTTCCTTGCCGCCGGGCATCTCGTACACCTGTTTGATGTGATCGGCCAGTTTTGCACCATCGGTTTGATTCCAATAGGAAATACCAAACATATGATGACAGTTTCGCCCGCCAACTCTTATCCGTGTAATGATTCCGTTACGGGTTTCAAAACACCAGTCATCGGTCCGTTCAGTCGGAACGCCAAGGTAGTTACTTGTATACTGGTACTTGTTTATTAGTCCGGGATTAATAAGTATCAGATCTGATTCCAGCACATATGCATTTTGCAGCAAGAATCGTGCGCAAATCATCGACGAGATATTATTCGATTCGTTGTACAGGGGATTTTCCAAAAACTGAATCTTTGGATATTTATATTTTAATTGGTCAAACTGCTCTCCCAGATACCCCCGGACTATTATAATCTCGTCAATACCGGTGGCGCATACTGCGTCAAGCAGCGTGTCAATGATACGCACCCCCTTAACACGTACCAAAGGTTTTGGTGTGTTAAGCGTAATTGGCACCAGCCGCGAACCAAAACCCGCAGCAATAAAAACTGCCCGCTTGACACGATACGGTTCCAGAACTTTAAGACCCGTAACAGTTAAATTATTTTTTTCGATCAGACAATTTTCGCTCAAGTAAACCAGTGTTTTATTCACCGTACCTACAGAAAGCCCGGTTAAGCGGGCAATAGTCCGTTGGGTCAGATTCCTTTCGTCCTGTTCCCTTTCAAGAATCGCCAGCACATCAAATTGAGCTCGTGTTAATTTCACTATTGTCCGCCTTTTTGCTTTATTCGCAAGCTGGTTTAATACCCCGCCCTTCAGGGCGGTTTTTACTAATCAGAAACTTGGTTGTATGGGTGTTAAACCAGCATATAATCCATACCTATCAGAACCAACATACCCCGTCCTTCAGGGCGGGGTTGTTGATTATTTTTGCAATAATATAGACTGCGCATTTCACTGTTAAATTACAGCCAAGAATAAGAATGGAAATAAAGGCTGCTCCCTCCAGAAAAAGCTGAGCCTCAAATTGTGTGATCATCAGAGAAACAGGCTGGTTCCGTACCGTGCTTAAGAATGACACAGCAGAAATAGTCATCATCGAATTAACAAAAAAGTAAGAAAGCATTTCCAAAATGGTCAACCTGGTCTGAGGGATCAGTACGTCGCGGATTATGCGGAAACGCCCCACACCCAATGTACGGCCAACGTCTTCGAGATTACTGTTAAGTTTTCCCAGAGAATTATACGCCATAAGGTATGGAGATGCCAGAAAATGAATCGTATTGACGAGAATCAGCATAGCAAGGCTGCCGTAAATAAATGAACCTTTAAAAAACAGTACATACGATAAACCAAGTACCATTCCGGGAATTGCCAATGAAGTAATGGAAACAAGATGTAACATCCGTGAAGTTTTACCCGGAGTGCGGGCAGTAAAATAGGCAATTATCCATGCAAGGGATGTTCCCAAAACCGAAACAACTGCGGCGATGATCAGCGAATTGGTCAGGTATCGCCCCGTGCCCATGTTCATCGTTCTAGTAATGTTACGAAACGACAGGGCCATGTCTACCGGATAGCTGTTAATAAAAGTAAGAAGAACAAAAACTACAACCGGCAGTATGATGATGATACAGACCAATAGTACATAACCGGCAGCAAAAAAATCTCTCAGCTTGCTTTTCGTTATTGCCCTTTCCAGAATAACAAAATTTTGATTTGCTCTGTCGCGGTTCAAAAGGTCAAAAATAAAAGCTACTACTGCCGGAATTAAGAGAAATGATCCGATCACGCTGCCCCGGCTGAAATTCAAAAGACCGATCACTTCCTGGTACATCAGCACTGGCAGGGTTATAAACCTCCCTCCGATCATCAAGGGAACACCGTAATCCGTAAAAATCAGGGTAAACACTGCAAAAACCACCGAAATCAAGGGCTTGCGCAAATAGGGAAAAGTGATGGAAAAAAACTGATTTGCCCGTGGAATGCCCAGCACTGAAGCTGCTTCGTAGGGGGAGCCATCTTCGTATTTGAGTATGTCAGCCAACATGAGAAACGCTACAGGAAATGAATAAAAAACCGACCCCAACACAATACCCTGAAAGCCGTAGATCGTTCCGGAAAGGTTGAACAACCGGGTGATAATCCCGTTGGTGCCCAAGAGCAGCACCAGCCCCATCCCGTGGGAAATAGAAGGGATCAACATAGGCAGGGTAACAAAGATCGTAACCACATCCCGAAAACTAAGATTTGTGCGTACCACAGAAAGCGCGAAGCACCATGCAAGGACAACGGAAATTATCGTGGCGATCCCGGTTGCATAAATTGAATTAAACAGAGCCTCTTTGAACCGTGGTAATTGAAAAACACCGGAAATGTCTGTGTCAGCCATGTTCACCAGCATAGTTCCCAGCGGGCAAATTACTGTAACAAAAAGAAAAATTCCCAACAGCAGTTTAACCAAAACCGAACTGTGAAAAGATCTGGAACGATTAATGTCCACTACAGCGCTCATAGTCTTGTTTCTGAAGGTACAACTGCTTCCGGTTGTATCGTCCCTGGCTGTACATATTTGGCAAGAGAATCAATTTTTAAACGGAGATTGTCGATTACAAATTCACGGATATATGTATTAGCAGGATTGACGACAATCGTCTCCGGCGAATCTAATTGCTGAATCGTCCCGCTATCCATTACCATAATACGATCTGAAAGGGCAAAAGCTTCTTCCTGATCATGGGTAATATAGATCATAGTTGAACGAAAAGTTTTTTGTATACGCTTTATTTCATCGCGTAGCAGCAGCCGCGTTGCCGCATCCAGCGCAGACATAGGCTCGTCAAAAAGAATGATTTCCGGATTACAAGCCAGAGTCCGGGCAATAGCTACCCGTTGCTGCTGGCCGCCGGAAAGCTTGTAGGGCTTTTTCTGGATATGTTCACTCAAGCCTACCTGTTCAATGATATTTTCGGCAATTGACCGTGAACGGGATTTTAACTCTTTGTTGAATTTCAGCGCGTATTCTACATTGCCCAAAACACTCATGTTCTGAAACAACGCGTAGTTCTGGAAAACAATACCCATGTTGCGCTTTGATGCGGAAACAGCTGTGATGTCGCTTCCGTCCTTGAGAATCCTCCCCGATGTCGGAAACAAGAGTCCGA